>Ga0209166_10000246_pt1 | contig 69803 bp, 60 predicted proteins | sample Coa_R1_3_FD_187151 | JGI IMG/M metagenome (GOLD analysis project Ga0209166, IMG submission 187151) | Surface soil microbial communities from Centralia Pennsylvania, which are recovering from an underground coalmine fire - Coalmine... | ecosystem: Environmental > Terrestrial > Soil >...
CAGCGGCCCGCGGCCCGCCTCCGCCAGGTGCATGCGGATGCCGTTCGTCTCTACGAAGCGATGCGTGATCTCAGCCATGAGCGGGTGTTGCTCCTTCAGCTAATCTGCACGGCCCTTCGGCCCCATCGACTGCTCGTCTCCAATATACGGGGAAGGCCGATCGCGGGTCGGGCGACCGGGGGTCGGGTCAGTCAAACGCCCTGGATGGCGGCCGGCGCCGCGCCGGGTGGTTCGCGAACCACCCGGCAAGCCCTTGCCAACCCGACGCCGATGAGAACGCTCCAACCCGGAATCGTCGCTCGCTGTGACCAGTGCCGGGAGAGGGAGAGGCGCCCTTCAGCTAACCAGAAGATGAGGGCCGCCCGCGCCCTGTGCACGAGCGATCATCCGGCCGATGTTCTCCGGGCCGAAGAACTCTTCGCCGCTGACGCTGCCGGAGAGGACGCCGAAGAAGCGGTTCGTGTCCTCCTGGCTGCTGGAGACGGCGGCCAGCAGCATCAGCTGCTCGGGCTGCGGCGGCGCGAAGCTGGCGAGCTGGCAGGTCGTCTCATAGATCGCGGCCGTCGCGGCGTTGCGCTGCTGTTCGTAGCCGGCCAGCGCCTGCTCAAGCGGCTGGCGGCCCGCAAAGCCCGCGTCGATCGCCTCGGCCAGCAGCTCGGCATCGCGGAAGGCATCGGTGATGCCCTGGCCCGTCACCGGATCCTTGTGGTAGCCGGCGTCGCCCACCAGCGCCCAGCCCGGGCCGAAGGGCTTGCGGTAGAAGTTCGGCAGGTTGCTGGCGCCGATGAAGCGTTCCTCGCGGTGGCCGGCGGCAGCCTGCGCGGCCAGCTCCGGCGCCGTCTCCCGCATGCCGCGCATGAAGTTGCCCTCGATATCCTCGCGGAAGGTGGTGAAGGCGTCTTTCGGCAACTGCATCGCCAGGCAGGTGAGGCCGTCGTTGGTGGGGAAGCGGAAGACGTAGCGCTCGGCGCCGAAGATGATCGCCGCGCCCTCGTCGGGAATGCCGCTCCAGTAGCTGTAGTAGCCGCAGGTAGTGCCGGGGCGAACGTTGTACTCGGCCGGCTGCACGGCGGCGGCCACGCGCGAGTGCAGGCCGTCGGCGCCGATCACGATGCCCGCCGTCTCGTGCGCCGGGGCGCCGCTCGCGCGGTCGCGGCCCCCAATGCCGCTCACCGCCGCGCCCTCGAACAGGACCTCGTCCACTGCGAAGCCCTCGCGCAGCTCGGCGCCCGCGGTCACGGCGGCACGGACGAGGATATCGTCCAGCACGGTGCGCCGCGGGCAGTAGGAGACGCCCGCGCCGTCCAGCGGCAGCGGCGTGCCGTCGAGCACGATCGGGCCGAAGGCGTTGCGCAGGCGCGAGATCGGCGGGCAGCCCGTCGCCGCCACCTGATCGAGCAGCCCCCAGCGGTTGAGCTGGGCCACACCGGGCTGGGTGAGGAAGTGCGTGGACATGATGTCGCTGGGGAAGGTGTCGCGGTCGAGCAGCAGGACGCGGTGGCCCTTGCGGGCGAGGAGCATGGCCGTGGGGGCGCCGGCGACGCGTGCGCCGACCACGATGGCGTCGTACATTGCCGAGTTCTCCTGTGCGCTGCAAACGGTTCCCGTTGACCGCGCCGGCCAGGGGTGGCGCCGAGGGGTATCCGCGCGCCGGTGCGGCGGTGCACTGCGCCGGCGGCCGTGCGCGCCCACTCTCACAACAATAGTGAGCAGACACTACCTTGTCAAGCGTGGGCTGAGCCGCCCGGCGGCAGCCATCTTGCCGCGCGAGCGCTGTGGCGCTGTTGTTGCGTGCCTGCAACGCGCTTCGCTATGCTGATGCGGGCCGCGCCGCCGGCAACGATCCGCCGGCCGGCACATGCCGTGGCCCCCGCGGGAGTATGCTTCCGTGCAGTCGAAACCGGACGGGGTATGAAACCTGCGGGCAACGAGAGCGACAACCGCCTACGGATCGAAGGCGGCCGCAGGCTCGAAGGAGCGGTGCGCGTCAGTGGGGCCAAGAACGCCTCGCTGCCGATGATGGCCGCGGCCCTGCTCTCCGCCGATGCATGCACGCTGGAAAACGTGCCCGCGATCGACGACACCGTCGTCATGGCCATGATCCTGCGCCACCTCGGCGCCACGGTAGCGCGTGACCCCGAGCTGCCCGATGTCTACCGGCTCAGCGGTCAGGGCGTGCGCAACACCACGGCGCCGAGCCGGCTGGTGACCTCGCTGCGGGCCAGCTTCCTGGTGATGGGCGCCCTGCTCGGCCGCTTCGGCGAGGCGGCCTGCGCGGCGCCCGGCGGTGACGTGATCGGCCAGCGCCCGCTCGATGTGCATCTCGCCGGCTTCGCCACGCTGGGCGCCCGCATCTCGCGCGAGGGCGACAAGTTCGTGGCGCGGGCGCCGGCGCTGCGCGGGGCGCGCGTCTTCATGGACTACCCCAGCGTGCTGGGCACGGAGAACATCCTGCTGGCCGCTGTGCTGGCGCGCGGGCACACGCGCATCGTCAACGCCGCCGCCGAGCCGGAGATCGTCTCGCTGGCCGAGATGCTGAACAAGATGGGGGCGCGCATCGAGGGCGCCGGCTCGCACACGATCGAGGTCGAGGGCGTGGAGGCGCTGGGCGGCACGCATCACCGCGTCATCCCCGACCGCATCGAGGCGGGCACCTTCGCACTGGCCGCGGCGCTGACTCAGGGCGACGTGGCGATCGAGGATGCCGTGCCCTGCCACCTGGAGGCGCTGACCAGCAAGCTGTGCGAGATGGGCGTGCACGTCGAGGAGCAGGCGTGCGGCCTGCGTGTGGCGCACTGCGGCCGCCTGAAGGCGACGCACGTGCAGGCCGTGCCCTATCCCGGCCTGGCAACCGACCTGCAGGCGCCGCTCGCCGTGCTGCTCACGCAGGCGGAAGGGGTGAGCTTCGTGCACGAGCGCGTCTACGACAACCGCTTTCTCTACCTGGGCGAGCTGCGCAAGTTCGGCGCCGAGCTGGTGCAGGCCGGCACCACGGCCGTGATCAGCGGGCCGTCGCCGCTGGTCGGCGCCTCGGTGCGGGCGCTGGACGTGCGCGCCGGCGCGGCGCTGGTGCTCGCCGGCCTGGCCGCGCAGGGCGAGACGGAGATCAGCGATGTCTTTCACCTGGACCGCGGCTACGAAAACTTCGACGGGAAACTGACGAACCTCGGCGCCAACGTTCAGCGCGTCTGACGCGGCCGGCGGCGCCCTCCGGCGGCTGGGCCTTGCCCGCGTCGCATACGGCTCGGAGCGGGCATGTTTGCAAAAAAAGTGGGCATCGACCTGGGCACGGCCAACGTGCTCGTCTACGTCAAGGGCCGCGGCATCGTCGTGGACGAGCCCGCGGTGGTGGCGCTCGGCGTGCGCGACAACAACCTCGTCGGCGTGGGCGAGGAGGCGCGCAGCATGCTGGGCCGCGTGCCCAACAGCATCTCCGTCGTGCGGCCGATGCGCGACGGCGTGATCGCCGACTACCTGATCACCGAGGCGATGCTGCGCCACTACGTGCAGCAGGTGATGGGCAAGTTCAACTTCATCAAGCCGGAAGTGATGATCTGCGTGCCCGCCGGCGTCACCAGCGTGGAGCAGCGCGCCGTGCGCGACGCCGCCGAGCAGGCCGGCGCCCGCCGCCCGGCGCACCTGATCCCCGAACCGCTGGCCGCGGCGATCGGCGCCCGCATCCCCGTCGGCTCGCCCAGCGGCCATATGGTCGTCAACATCGGCGCCGGGCGCACGGAGGCCGCGGTCGTCTCGATGTACGGCCTCGTCGTCACCGAGTCCGTGCGCTCGGCCGGCGACCGGCTGGACGACATGATCACCCAATACATCCGCCGCCGCCACAACGTGGTGCTGGGCGACCGCACGGCGGAAGAGGTGAAGATCGCCGTGGGCAGCGCCCTGCCGGTGGAGGAGGACCTCGCCTGCAGCGTGCGCGGCCGCGACCTGATCACCGGCCTGCCCAAGACGATCACGATCACCTCGACCGAGATCACCGGCGCCATTCAAGAGGGACTGGCGCTCGTGGTGCAGTGCGTGCGCTCCGTGCTGGAACGGACGCCGCCGGAGCTGGCGTCGGACGTGATCGACCACGGCATCGTGCTCACCGGCGGCGGCGCCCTGCTGCGCCACCTGGACGACCTGATCACGCAGGAAACCGGCGTGCCCTGCCTGGTGGCCGACGAGCCGATGCACTGCGTGGCGATCGGCGCCGGCATCGCGCTGGAATACTTCGAGCTGATCAAGCGCAACCTGCCGACGGAAGAAGAGGGCCTGCTGGGCTATTCGGCCTGAGCGCGGGACGCCTCGCAAAGTCATGTGTTATACGGGCGGGCAGTTGGCCCAACCGATGAGGCGCTGTAGCACCCAAATCCCGCTGGCGATGATGCCAACGGCAGCTACGGCGAAGCCTCGCCACGACGTGCCTAACACATATTTGCAGTTACGTGCGCCGTGACGATGAGCCACCGATGTACATGTTGGGCAGACGCGAGCGGAAGGGGTGCTGGGCATGATCCTCCCGAAAGACCGCGACCCTCGTTTCGTGACGATCCGCCGTGGTGGGATCCTCACCGACTCGGATCACCAGCTCCTCGCCCTGTGGGCGGCAGCGTGCGCGGAGCACGTCCTTGACCTCTTCGCGTCGGCGAAGCCTTCGGACCCGCGACCGCGTCAGGCGATCGCGCGGGCCCGCGCCTGGGCGCGTGGCGAGGTCACGATGACCCAGGCTCGCACGGCGGCCGGCCATGCCATGGCCGCGGCCAGAGACCTGCGTGGGGCAGCACGGCATGCCGCGTACGCTGCCGGCCAGGCCGCGGCCGTCGCACACGTCGCCGCGCACGAGCTCGGTGCGGCGGCCTATGCGATCAAGGCCGCACGTGCGGCCGCGCTGGAAGGAGAGGGCGAGAGCGCAGGGCGTCTCGAGTGCCGGTGGCAGCGCGACCAGCTCCCAGAGGCGATTCGCGAGCTCGTACTCGACGACCAGCGGTTGCGGAACGACCTCTGCTGGTCGGTGTTCGGCGAACTGACTTTGGACAGCGTCCTCGGGACGGCGACGCCGGAGTAGCCGTTCGGCCGGCACGAGGAGCGCGAGCTGCCGCTCGTCCGAGTTCGGCATCCACGGCCATAAGCGCGGTTGCCGCGCGTGATAGCGGGCCGGCAGCAGCCGCGACTCCGTCACCGCCGTGAGCTCGCCTCGCCGGTTCATCTTCACCGCATAGTACGCCAGGGGCTCGGCCTGCGCCTCGACCGTCAGCGTCTCCTCTGACAGCCACACCAGCGCCGTCACCTGCGCGAGCGCCTGATCGCCGTACATCCGCCAGCGCCGGAAGCGCACGTAGCCGGACCGGTCCAGCCGCCGTTTCTAGCGCAGCGGCGCGAAGAGCCGTGCGGGCTCCTCGGGCTCATGCGGCGTGCCGATGACCCAGCTCAGCACTCCAGCCGGCGCCCGCCGTCCCTCCTTCCTGTGCTGATGGGCCCAGTGCTCCTCGCCAGGAGACCCGGCCGCTGTCGCCAACACCGCGGCAACGCTGAATACGACCGAAGTGCAGTCGCTAGGCAGCGCAGTACGCTTCGCCAGTGCCAGTCCGACACCAAAGACCAAATCCATCGCAATGCAGTTTGGCGGCACGTTTCAGGGCAAAGGCAGCTGCGACCGGAACCTGGCAGACCACCCAGAAGTCGCCACGCTCGCCGCCGCTGCCCTGCCGGCACTGGTGGCTCATGGACTACCAACGGTGATTGCTGCACCGCTCGCCGCGACGCCTGGAACGTTGCCAACGCCTGCTGCCAGTCCTATCGCGAATCGACCGGAGGGACTCGCCCAGTATCTCGTCAAGTCGGCTGCCTTCCGCTCGAATGTCGTCTATATCCTCACCTGCGTGCCTGACCCGACGACCCGCAAGCCCAATGCCGCCGGCGGCTCTGAATACCAGAGCAACGTGTGTGCCATCTCCGCGACCACAGCAGCCGGTACCGTCCTCTTTTCACAGGTCCTGTCTCCTACAAGCCAATGAAACTGACCACCAAACTCGGTGCTCTCGTTCTCGCCTGCTCAGCTACCGTCCTCACGGTCGCGATGACGGCCGCGCATTTGGTACCCGAGTACCAAAGGCAACAATACAGTTAGCATCCGCGACTTTCGTCCACCATCAGCGGTGGTAGTGAATATGGTGCCATTTCTGACGCACGAGGACGACCACGCTACGTCGCTGGAAGCCGGTGTACATGACTAGAACATTAGTGCGATTCCACGCCTGATTGTGGCCCTTGGAAGACCCTGCTGGACGGTATTTCGAGGTCTTCTAAACCGTTGGTCGCAGGTTCGAGTCCCGCCGGGGGTACCGCTTGGCTATCTGCTTCCTATGCCCAGGTGCGTGCGCGCGAACGCCTCGAACAGCGTGTCGAACTGCAGGCTGATGTGCGTACGCAGCGTCGCCATGTCGCGGAAGCAGCGCTCCAGCACCGTGCCCGGCCGCGCCGCGGACGAGCCCGCCGTGTGCAGCAGCAGATCCACCGCCTCGCCCGCCAGCCGCGTGCACTGCTGCTCGACCAGCACGATGCCCTGGCTACGCTCCAGCGAGAACGGCGCCTCCTCCTCCACCGCCTGCCGGCAAAACGCCATGTACTCCTGCGTGCAGCCGAGCAGCGCGGCGCGGGCCGTGTTGAGCAGGGCCTGCGCCTGCCCGAAGTGCCGCTGGAACTCCGCGCTCTCCGCGCGTCGCACCGGCGAGGGGCCGCGCGTGGTGCGCTCGCGCAGCAACCATTCGTAGCTGTCCAGGGCGCAGAGGCCGGTGCCGATCGCTACCGCCGCGATCTCGGCCATCAGCACGTTGCCGCTGGGGCTGGCGTAGAGCGGGTTGTCATGGATGCGCACGGCGGACCGTGGCGCCTCGGCGGTGGGCAGCGCCCGCTCCGACCGCGCCGTGCGGTAGAGCGGGATCACCCGGTCCGTCACCACCACGCGGTGCGAGCCGGTGCCGCGCATGCCCAGCATCTCCCAGTTCTCGACGATCGTGAAGTCCTCGCGGTCGATCAGCGCGCTCAGCGTCTCCGGCGGAGCGGCGGCATCGGCGCCGCGTCGGGCGACAGTGGCCATAAAGTGCGTGGCTACGTCGCAGCCGGTGGCGTAATCCCAGGCGCCGTTGATGCGCAGCCCGCCTTCCGCCGGCTCGGCGCTGCCCGGCGAGCCGACGAACGGCGCGCGGAAATCGCCGTCGTCGCCATAGGCTTCGATCTGCGCCTGCTCCGGGAACTTCGCCAAAACGTGCGGATGTCCGGCCGTAAACGCCAGCACCCAGCCGCTCGACGGGCAGCCGCGCGTGATCTCGATCATCGTCTCGGCGAAGACCGGCAGCGCAAACTCGTAGCCGCCGAAGCGCCGCGGCTGCAGCGTGCGGTAGAAGCCGCCCTCCACGAAGGCGCGATGCGTTTCCGGCAGAATGCGCCCCGCCGCCTCGCACGCGGCCTGCTGCGCCCGCAGCATGGGCCGCAGCGATACGGCGCGGGCGATCAGCTGCCGCGGTGTGAGCCCCGGCTCCGGCGGCGAAATCGCGCAGGCAGGCTGCCCGCCCGCCTCACGCGCCATCGAGCACCTGCTTGCAACGGATCATGGCGTCGATGTGCTGCCGCGGCGAGGTGAAGCTGCTGCCCATCGTGCCCACGGTCAGGTGCGTGGCGCCCAGCTTCTGCCAGGCGTCGCGCTGCGCCGCCCACTCGTCGGGCCCGCCACGCGCCGCGTTGACGCCGACGTCGAGGCCGATGCTCGCCGGATCGCGCCCCGCCGCCTGCGCATAGCCGCGGAAGCGCTCCAGCACGGCGCGAAACTCGTCGTTCGGGGGAAACTGCGGGAACCAGCCGTCGGCCAGCCGCGCGATGCGCTCGATCGCCCGCTCCACCACCGCGGTGTATGAGCCCATCCAGATCGGGATCGGCCGCTGAACCGGCATCGGGTTCAGGCCCATGCGGTCCAGGTGGTGCCAGCGGCCCGTGTAGGTCACCAGCTCCTCGGTCCACAGCCGGCGCAGCACGGCGATCTGCTCTTCGATGCGCCGGCCGCGCGTGTGAAAATCCTCGTTCAGCGCCTCGTACTCCATCCAGTTGCGCCCGATGCCCACGCCCAGCCGCAGCCGCCCGCCGGTGAGCAGGTCCAGCTCGGCCGCCTGCTTGGCGACGAGAGCCGTCTGCCGCTGCGGCAGGATGAGGATGCTGGTCACCAGCTCCAGCCGCCGCGTGATCGCGCCGAGATAGCCGAACAGCACGAACGGCTCGTGGTAGACCACGTCGTAGGTGTGGACGCGCTCGCCCCGCAGCCGGTCGGGGTGGCCGCCGATCACATGCTCGGCCGCGCGCAGGTGGTCGAAGCCCACGCCCTCGATCGCCTGCGCGAAGTCGCGGATCGCTGCCGGGTCGTTACCAAGCGCGGCGGTCGGAAACGTCACACCGATCTTCATCGCGGTGCCCTCACTCCTCCTTCCCCTCCTCGCACAAACACAGACATTTGGGCGATCCGCCGCCGGCGACGAGCGTGCGGGCGAGAGGGTCGATCGTGTTGCGCTGAAGCGGGATGCATCGGGTAGGCCGTCGTGCCATGGGTTGCGGCCACGGGCGCGCCGGGCGCGCGGCATGCGCCCCTGCAGCAGATCGCTAACCCGACGCCCTCCACGCTACCTGCCAACGATCGCCCCTCTCCCTCTCCCAGGATTGGGAGAGGGACCAGTGGAAGATCCCGGGGGTGAGGGTGAGGGCCCGCCCACGCTCAGCCCGACTGCTCTTTGCCGAAGACCGTGTAGTCGGTGCTGTCCTCCAGCGCCTCTGGGCCTTCCGTCGGCAGGCGCCGCGCCCAGAGCAGCGCCGCGGCAATGTCATCCTCCCAGACTTCGGCCGGCAGCTCGTACAGCACCTCGATGCCGTGGTTGTCCGGGTCGGAGATGTAGACGCTGTGCGTCATGCCGTGCTCGACGCGGCTGTGGAACTTCACGCCTTTGCTCTGCAAGAAGGCGATCTGCCGCAGCCAGGACTCGCGGTCCGGGTACTTGATCGCGATGTGGTTCACGCCCGGCGCCCGCCCGCGCATGCTCCAGTCCTCGGACGGATCCGCCACCTGCTCCGGCTCGACGATCTGCGCCAGCGCCAGGTCGTGATGGCGGGCGCCTTCCGAGCCGGCGTAGAAGCGCATTTGGAAGGAGCTCTCCGGCCGCGACTGGCCCACCTGTTTGAAGCCGATGATCTCCGTCCAGAAGGCGTGCGAGCGTTCGAGGTCCTTCACATTCAGCACGAGGTGGTTGAGGCCGGCCGGCTGTACCGCCACCGGCGTCGCCTGGGCTCGTTCGCTTGTGGTCACGCTGTTGCGTTCCTTTCGGCGCCCGCTCTGCGCGGACGCGACTCTCCGTTGCCGATCACCAGAGCTGCTGTGTCGCCAGGCGGGCGCCTTCGGCGAGCGCCCGCAGCTTCGCCCACTGGATCGAGGGATGCGTGCGGATCAGGTTCCAGATCTGCGAGAAGCCGCAGTCCGTGCCCGCGATCACGTTCTCGCGGCCCACGAGCCTGGCAAAACGGGTAATGCGCTCGGCCACGAGCTCGGGGTGCTCGATGATGTTGGTCGAGTGCGTCACCACGCCGGGGATCAGGATCTTGCCCTCCGGCAGTTTTACATTCTCCCACACGCGCCACTCGTGCTCGTGCCGTGGGTTGGCAGCCTCGATTGAGTAGGCGCCGGCGTTCACCTCCAGCACGAGGTCCACGATCTCCTTCAGCGGCACGTCGGTGGAGTGCGGCCCGTTCCAGCTTCCCCAGCAGATGTGGTAGCGCACGCGGTCTTCAGGGATGCCCTTCAGCGCGTGGTTCACCGCCTCCACGCGCAGATGAGAGAACTTGCGGTAGTCCTCCAGCGAGCCGCTCAGCAGCAGCCGGTCGTAGAGCGCGGGCAGGAAGGCGTCGTCCACCTGCACCAGCAGGCCGGCATCGACGATCGCGCGGTACTCCTCCTTCAAGGCGTCGGCTAGGGCGTAGAGATAGGCTTCCTCACTGGGATAGTACTGATTCAGCCGCGTCGCCTCGGCGCTGCCCGGCGCGGAGACAGGCAGGAACGCGTCTTCAAACGCGCCCTGGACCCGCACGCCATTCAGCGCCGCCTTGAAGTTGGCGATGTCGGTCTGGATCGCCTGCTGCCCCGTGTACTTTATCGGCCCCGTGCACTCCCAGGCGATCAGCGAGGACGTCGCCGGCGCCGCGGCCTGCGCCGGCGGCAGCCACATCGTGCGCTCGTGCCGGTTCCAGGCGGCGTAGAAGTCGGCGAAGTCCTCGCGGTCCTTGCCGAAGATCTGGCGTGCCCGGCCCGGCTCGAACGGGCGCGCCTCCAGGCCGGAGATGCGCTCGGTCACGTAGTTGGTCCAGCCGACCTTGCCGTACTCGCCGTCGCTGGGAATATCGACGCCGGCCGCCGCCTGCTCACGCACGACTTCGGCCACGCCGTCATGCAACTGGCCGGAAAACGCCGCCTGGTCGTACGGCTGCCGCGCCTCCCGCGCCGCCATCACGGCGATGATCTCCGGCGGACGCACCAGGCTGCCGGCGTGCGTAGTCAGGATGCGGTCGGTACTGTGCTTCATTTCCCCGTCCTGCCGGTTACGCCTTGTTCAGCCACATCTGCGTATTGTAGGTCGGCTCCGCGGTGGACGCCGGGTTGATCTCGAGGTCCATCACGTACTTGTAGCGCGCCAGGTAGGCCGTGTAGTTGTGCGTGAGGAAGAACGGCGTGTACTTGTCGAGCAGCGCGAGCTGGATATCCTTCACCTGCTGCACGCGCGACGCGTGGTCGAGCGTTTGCTCCGACTTCTCGATCATGGCGTCGATCGTCGGATCCTTCAGGCCGTTGTACTTGTGCACGCTGTAGGTGTTCGTTGCCTGCAGGCGCAGGTAGATGTGCGGTGAGTCGTAGGTCGGGTGCTGCGAGTACCAGGCCTCCCAGTTGCCGGTGAGGATCTTCTGGTTCAGCCACTCGGCGAACTGCATCGGCGTGATCTGCACCTTCATGCCGACCTGCGCCGCCTGCTGCTGGAAGATCTGCATGCCCTGGTTATTGCGCGGGCCGTCGATCGTGGACATCTCGACCTGGTGGTTGTAGTCGTAGCCGGCCGCGTCCAGCAGTTGCTTGGCCTGCTTGAGGTCGTTCGCCCAGTACTTCGCCGTCTGCGACGCGTCGAGCTGGTAGTCCTTGAGGCCCACCGAGAGCAGCCCCGCCGGGATCTGGCCCTTGCCCGACTCGATCAGGTCGAGGTACTGCTGGCGGTTGGTGAAGCGGTACATCGCCTGGCGCACGCGCGCGTCGTTCCACGGCGGCTTGGCCACGTTGAAGGAGAGCGTCACCATCGACAGCGAAAGGAAGTTCTCCATCGCGATCTTGGCGCCCAGGTCCTTGGCTACCGTGTCCGCCGTCTGCGGAATCGGCGGCGCCCAGATCTGCACCTGCTCGCTGCGGAAGGCGGACTCGCCTGCCGCCGGGTCGACGATGATCTTCCACTCGCGCTCGTCGATGTAGGGCAGTCCCTGGCTGGCGCCGTGGTAGCCGTCGAAGCGCTTGTACAGGTAGTTCACGTTCATCTGGAAGTTGGAGAGCTGGTAGGGGCCGCTGCCCACCTGCCAGCCCTGGTCGAGGTTGCTCAGCGTCTCCTTGGGAATGATGATCGAGCCGCCGGCAGGGTAGCTGAGCTGCGTGCCGCTGAACAGGTAGGCGTTCGGCGCCTTCAGCTTGAAGCTGACGGTCTGATCGTCCGCCGCCGTCACGCTGTCCATCGAGAGGGTCTGGAACGACTTGTCCTGCGAGGCCGGGTTGTCCTTGATGTACTTCTCGGTCTCCACGATGTCGTCGGCGGCGACGGCGCGGCCGTTGACGGGCTCGTGGTTGTGATATTTCATCCCGGGCCGCAGCTTGAAGACGACGGTGAGCGGGTCGGGCTGCTCCACGCTCGCCGCGGCCTCCGGCACGTACTCGGTGGCCGAGTCCTTGTTCAGCCGCGTGGAGACGAGCCGGTCGTAGAGCGAGACGCCCGAGAGGATCGTGCCCTCGTTCCAGTTGGTGATCGGGTTCAGCGTCTGCGTCGTGATCGCGGCGAGCTGGCTGATGCGCCCGCCCTTCTTGGGCGTCTGCGTGGCGGCCGCCGCGGCGGCCGGAGTGCCGGCAGCGGTGCTCGCGGCGCCGGCCGCGGAGGCCGCGGGTTTGGCGCCGGAGCTGTTCGTTGTACTGGCGGCCTTGTTGTTGTTGCCGCCGCCGCAGGCGAGCAGGAAGGCGGCCGTCCCTGTCAGCCCCGCCCCACCGACCAGGAATTGCCGCCGGCTCGGCCGGCGCAGTGCTCCCGTCTGAGAACGATACGGTTGCATCGACCCCTCCTCCGTGCCTGCTGCGGGAGCCACACGCTCCCGTCTTCCGCTCACCGGCCGCGCAGGCGCGGCCGAAGTGCCGGTTGTGCCTCCTCAGGCCGGGCGTGGCGAACAACCGCCGGTCCTGGCGCGGCTCGCCGTCCGCTTCCTCGCCCTCATCCGTTTGCCTTAACGTCCGCGCAGGCGCGGATCCAGCTCGTCGCGCAATGCGTCGCCCAAAAAGTTGAAGCCGAGCAGCGTCAGGCTGATCGCGCCGCCGGGCGCCAGCACCAGCCAGGGCGCCTGCAGGAAGAACTGGCGATTGATGCCGGAAAGGTCGGTGCCCCAGGCCGGGGTGCCCGGCGGCACGCCGTAGCCGAGGAACGAGAGCGACGCCTCCGCCAGGATCGCCAGGCCGAGCGTGACGCTGACCCCGACGATGATGTAGGCCATCACGTTGGGCAGCAGGTGCCGGAGCATGATCCGTGCCCAGCCGGCGCCGCAGGCCATCGCCGCCTCGACGTAGGGCGCGTGGCGCTCCGTGAGCGCCACCGAGCGCACGATGCGCGTGGTCGCGAAGATGAAGCCAATGCCCACCGCGATGACGACCACGCGCAGCTCCCAGCCGAGCGTCAGCATGTTCACGTTGTGCGCCACGCTCGGCCGGCCCAGCGCCGCCACGACGACGAGGATCAGCATCAGCCCCGGAAACGAGGCGACCACCTCCAGCGCCCGCTGCACGCCAGAGTCCACCCAGCCGCCGAAGTAGGCCGCGACGAGGCCCAGCGCCGTACCCACCACGGTGCCCAGCAAGACCGAGGCGACGCCGACGATCAGCGACACCTGGGCGCCGTAGATCGTGCGCGCCAGCACGTCCTGTCCCAGGTTGTTGGTGCCCAGCGGGAAGCGGTGGCTCGGACCGCCGAGCCGCGGCCCGACGAAGATGTGCGGGTCGTGCGGCGCCAGCAGCGGCGCGGCGAAGGCCACCATCACGAAGGCCACGCAGATCAGGGCGCCAAACACCCCCAGCGGCTGGCGCCGCATCATGCTCAGCGCACGGCGCACGAAGCGCGACTCGGCGGACTCCGCCCGCGTGCCCAGCACCACCGCCTCTGAGGCGCTCGCCATCACCGCTCCCTCAGCCGCGCTGCGCCCGTCAGTGCGCCAGGCGAATGCGCGGATCGAGCGCAACGTAGGACAGATCGACGATCAAGTTGATCACCATGATCGTAACCGCGGCGAAGAGCGCGACGACCATCACCACCGGGTAGTCGTTGACGCCGATCGCGGCCAGCGCCCAGGTGCCTAGCCCCGGCAGGCCCATCACCTGCTCCAAAATGATCGAGCCGCCCAGCAGCGCGCCGAGTTGGATGCCCATCAGCGTCAGCACCGGCAGCATGGCGTTGCGCAGCTCATGGCGCAGCACGATCACGCGTTCGCGCAGCCCCTTGGCGCGGGCCGTGCGCACGTAGTCCTGCCGCACCACTTCCAAGAAGGCCGAGCGGGTCAGCCGCATCAGCGTGGCCGCGGCGCCGACGGCGAGGGTGAAGGTCGCCGGCAGGTAGAGTTGCATGTTGCCGGAGGGGTCTTTGAAGAAGCTGGTGGCGCCGAAACGCGGCGCGTAGCCCCACCAGCGGGCGGGGAAGATCAGCAGACAGGTGAGCAGCAGGAAGTTGGGCACGGAAAGGCCAAAGATCGAGAACACGCGCACGCCGTAGTCCAGCGGCGAGTTCTGTCTGAGCGCGGAGACGGCGCCGAACACCACGCCCATCACCGCGGTGAAGACGAAGCTGAGCACGACGACTTCCAGGGTGATCGGGAAGCGCCGTTGAAACTCCACGCCCACCCGCGCGTTGGTGCGGAAGGAGCGGCCAAAGTCGCCGTGCAGCACGCCGCCCAGCCAGCGCACGAACTGCACCGGCGCCGGATCGTCCAGGCCGTACTTGTGGTTGAAGGCCTGATACTGCTCGGGCGTGGCGTTCTGGCCCAACACATCGGCCGCCACGTTCTGCGGCACCATCCGCAGGGCGAGGAAGATCACGATGCTGACGAGCACGATGTTGACCGCGATGCCGATCAGCCGCCTCAGGATGTAGCCTTGCACCGCTCGATCGTCCTCAGCTTGTTGGCCGGTCCTCCGGCCAGTTCTTGCGCGAGTTGCACGATCTCCCCCGTCGTGCCGTCCGCCGCGCGGAGCACGGCGCCGCGCACGCGGCCCCCGGCACGGGCCTCCGCGATCAGCTCGCGGGCGATCTGCCGGCCGACCAGCGGTCCGTCTTCGCGCGCCAGCCGCAGACGCCGCACGATCCGATCGGGGATCGCCACGCCGGGCACTTCGTGGCGCAGGTATTCGGCGTGGCCGAAGTCGCGCAGGATCATCGTGCCCAGCAGCACGGGCAGGTCGCCGCGCACGCCCGCGGCGTCCAGCAGCCGATCGAGCGCGGCCAGGTCATAGACGGGCGGTGTGATCAGGAAGTCCACGCCGGCCTCGATCTTGCGGCGGGTTTCCTCAATCTCGCGGTCCAGGTCTTCGGCCGCCGGGTTGACCTGGGCGCCGACGACGAAAGCCGTGGGCCGGGCGAGCGGGATGCCGTGGTGGTCGCGCCCGCCGTTCAGGGCGCGCACGAGCTGGATCAACCCCAGCGAATCCACATCCCAGATGCCGCCGGTGTTGGGATAGTCGCCCTGCAGAGGCGGTGTGCCCGAGCGGCAAAGCACGTGCACGATGCTGAAGGCGGAGGCGCCGAGCAGATCGGCCTGCAGCGACATCAGGCTGCGTTCCCAGGCGGCGACGCCGAGGATCGCCTCCAGCCCCTCCACCCGCTGCTGCACCAGCGCCGCCAGGCTGGTCGGGCTCGCCTGGGCGCGGGCGCTGCTCGGCGGACCGATCAACACCGCATCGCAGCCGGCCCGCTTAAGCAAAGCGGCAGCGCGCACGGCTTCATCGGCGCTGCCTCCGGTGGGTGGCGGCAGCTCGCCCAGCAGCACGAAGCGCCCCGCAGCGCAGCGTTCCAGCATGCGGCTGTGCGCCGGAGCCGGTGAATCCGTGCGCTGCCCGTCGGAGCGCGGGCGCGGGCGCCGTGCTGCCGCGCGCGCCGCCGGCCGCAGGCCGCTCACCGCTGCGGCCACGGCTTCCACGTGTGCGGGCGTGGTGCCGCAGCAGCCACCGACGATCGCCGCGCCCAGCTCGACGAAGCGGCGGGCGTGGCGGGCAAAATACGGTGGGTCGGCGGTGTAGCGGAAGCGGCCGCCGGCGAAGGTCGGCGCCCCAGCGTTCGGCTGCGCCGCCAGCGGCAGGCTGCTGTGCGCGCCCAGCTCGCGCAGCACCGCCAGCAGTCCTTGTGGCCCCAGTGTGCAGTTGGCGCCGATCGCGGCCAGCGCCAGCCCGTCGAGCCGGCTGCCGACCTCGGCCGGCGTTTCGCCCGCGGGGGTGCGCCCGTCCTCAAGAAAGGTCATCTCTGCGATGACGGGAATGCTGGGCGCCGCCGCTCCGGCCGCGGCGATCGCCTCCAGCAGCTCGTCCAGACCGCCGAACGTTTCCAGCAGCAGCAGATCGACGCCGCCGGCGTGCAGCGCCGCGATCTGCTCGTGGAAGGCCGCCTGCAACGTCTCCGATGGCAGGTGGCCGTGAAAGCCGGCCGGTGTCGCCGGCCCGACCGAGCCGGCCACCAGCGCCGGGTGATCGGCTGCGGCGACGGCGGCCCTGGCCACGGCGGCGGCGGCGAAATTGATCTCGTGCACCCGCGATTCGAGCCCGTGGCGAGCCAGCCGCGGGCGCGAGGCACCGAAGCTGTTGGTCTCGATCAACTCCGCCCCGGCCGCCAGGTAGGCGCCGTGCACAGCGCGCACCAGCTCGGGCCGGGAAACGCTCAGCTCAGGCAGCGAGAGGTCGAGCGAGACGCCGGCGGCGTGCAGCATCGTGCCGATCGCGCCGTCGCAGACCAGCACCCGCGTGCGCAGCCGCTCCGGGAGCTCGAGCAACCCGTCCGTCCGGGCCGGCAGCGATCGGTTCATGCGGCGCTCGCCTTCAGGCAGCAGCGTGAAACGGCGCACTACCGGCCGGCGCAGGGCAGCGAACAACCCGTCGCGCGAACCGGCGAGAGGTTGGAGTATAGAGCAGCGGCCGCGGCGCGTCATTGGCGTTACGACACAGGAAAGCCGGCCGGCCTGTTGGCACTTCACCACAAGCAACGGCGCGGGCGTATCTGAAGCCTCCGGCGGTTGCGCTGCGCTCTGGCCCCGACCCCTCGCTCCCATCTGGTGCATTTGAACGAGTTGTGGAAGTAGGGAGCGAGGGGCGATCCAGCGGTGCTGAAGCGGGGGCCAGTGGGTTAAGCGACGCGGCGCTCTCGCGGCTGCCGCCGCGACGGGCGCGTGCAGTGCGCCCCTTCGACAGGCTGATTACCCGACCCACCCTCGGAACTTCCTCCCAGGGATCGCCCCTCTCCTTCTCCCCAGAATTGGGAGAAGGATCAGTGGAAGATCACGGGGGAGAGGATGAGGGCCGCCCGCGCCGCCTGCAGCGTGTTCTTCAGCAGCATGGCGATCGTGCAGGGGCCGACGCCGCCCGGCACGGGCGTGATCAGCGCCGCCTTCGCCGCCACCTCCTCGAAGGCGACGTCGCCCGTGAGCCGCCGGCCCTCGCGGCTGATGCCCACGTCGATCACCACGGCGCCGCGCTTCACCATGTCACCGCGCAGCGTGAAGGCATCCGGCTTGCCCACGGCCACCACGACGATGTCGCCGCGGCGGCAGATGCGCCCGACGTCCTGTGTGTGCTCGTGGCAGACGGTGACCGTCGCGTTGCCGAAGGGGTGGTCCTGCAGGAGCAGCGCCGCCAGCGGCAGGCCGACGACGATGCCGCGGTTCACGATCACCACGTGCTTCCCACAGGTCGAGACACCGTGGTACTTGAGCAGCTCGATGATCGCCGCCGGCGTGCAGGGGACAAAGCGGGGCGCGCCCAGGATCAGGCTGCCCATATTCGCGCTGCCCATCCCGTCCACGTCTTTGGCCGGATCGATGCGGTCCAGCACGGCGAAGCGGTCGATCTGCGGGGGCAGCGGCAACTGCACAAGGATGCCGTGGATGGCGGGGTCGGCGTTCCAGCGGCAGATCAGCCGCTCAAGCTCCGCCTGCGCCGTCTCCGCGGGCAGGTCCACGCGCACGCTCGTGATGCCCACGGCGGCGCAGGCCTGCTGCTTGCGCCGCATATAGACCTGGCTGGCCGCGTCGTCGCCCACCAGGCAGACGGCCAGGCAGGGCTGCGCGCCGCCCGCGGCGCGCCACGCCGCTACTTCCTTGCGCACCTGGTGACGCAGGTGGCTGGCGACAAGCGAGCCTTTGATCAGTTCTGCCATCGTGCTCGACGCTTTGTGCCTGCCATTGCCGCTCAGATCGCGTCGACGACGCGGCGCACGCCGTCGTTCCAGCCGAAGCTCATCAGGTGCACGCCGTCCACGCCGGGGATCGCCCGCAGCTCGCGCACCAGTTCGGCCGCGATCTCCACGCCCGCCGCGGCCGGGTCTTCCGCGCCTTCCAGCCGTTGCATCACCCGCTCCGGCACGGTGACGCCGGGCACGTGGTCGTTCAGGTAGTGCGCCATCGCCGGGCGGCGCAGCACCGCCACGCCGGCAAGGATACGTACGCGCTCGGTCAGGCCGGCGCCGCGCAGCAGCTCGACCCAGCCCGCGAAGGCGCCCGCGTCCACGGTGATCTGCGTCTGCACGAACTCGGCGCCGGCCTCGATCTTGGCCCGCAGGCGGGGCAACGAACGCTCGCCGTCCGCCGGGTTTTCCACGCTGCCGACCAGCAGGTCGGGCGGCCGCGCGATCGGGTCGCCGGAGATGAAATGGCCCTGGCAGAGGCCGCGCACGGCTGCCATCAACTCCGTCGAGCTGACGTCGAGCACGGCTTTCGCCTCGGGGTGATTGCCCACGCCAGGCGGGTCGCCGGTCATGCAGACGATGCCCGCCGCGCCGACCGCCGCGGCGCCGAGCGCGTCCGACTGCAGCGCGATGCGGTTGCGGTCGCGGCAGGTAAGCTGCACCAGCGGCACCAGCCCGGCGCGGGCCACCAGCGCCGCGGCCGCCACGGGGCACATGCGCACCTTGGCGGCCGAGTTGTCGGTGCAGTTGACGGCGTCCACGTAGGCGGCGAAGGCGCGCGCCTGCCGTTCGAGGTGCGCGGGAGAGGCATCGCTGGGCGAATCCAGCTCCGCGGTGATCACGAAGCGGCTGGAGGCGAAGGCCGCGCGCAGACGCGCCGCCGCCGAGGCAACCGCCGGCTGTGCCGCTGACGAAGTCATGCTGAGAAGCCTCCTCTTGCCGGAACCGTGGCGCCGTCGTTTCATTCTTGGCCGCGGCGCCAACCGCGATCATCGGTGCCGCGCGACGAACTGCGCGCACGGGCGCTTGTGCGGCGGCTACAGGGCGGCCGCGGCGGCTGCGGGCAACGGCGCGCCGCTGGTCTATGCTGGTTGTGAGCGCTCCACAAGCCGTGCCGCGACCGCTTTGGCGCCGCGCACCGATGCGTCGCACCGCGCCGCTCCGCCAGAATGACGGCACGCCGCGGGGGTGCCCGACATCCGCTCCGTTCGGACGCTCGTGCTCGTGGGCCGCCGCCGGCGTGCGCGGGGCCGCAATGCAGATCGTCATTCGATCCACGGACAAGTTGCGCGGGCCGAAAGCCCTGGACTTGAACCCGGTGTTGAGCGCCCTCCTGGCCGCGGCGCGGGAGACCTCTACGGATCTGGCGCGCCTGCGTGTGGTGGGCGACTGGGTCCAGTACCGGCAGAACTTCCGTGAGCCCGTGGACGCGCGCCTGATCTGCCCCAGCGCCGCGGCCTCGGCCCGCGCCTACCGTGCTGGCTTAGAAGCCGACGCCGACAGCGAGGCCGCGACCGAGGGCGCCGGCGCCGGCCTGGAGATCGGCGTCGATCTGCGCCGGGCGGCAAGCGCGGACCTCGCGGACCTCTTCCGCCGGGCACTGAACGGCGGCGCCGGCGGGCAGCAGCGCGACGGCTGCCGCCTCTACCTCGAAGACTGGAAAGCGGAGAGCGCAGGCTGCATCTGGGCCTTCAACGCCCTCTACTGGCGGGCGCTCGGCCTCTGGGAGCAGGCGACCGGCAACGAGTACGAGCAGGCGTTGCCCAAGGGCGAAAGCGATGCCCGCAACGTCGCCGCCGCGCAGGAGCTGATCCTGGAGCTGTTCCGCGTGTGGGACGACCTTGCGGCACAGCAGGCCCTGCCCGAAGACCTCTACGTGCTGGAGCTGGGCGTGGGCAACGGCAACCAGGCGCGTGTCTGGCTGGACGAGTTCCTGCGCCTGGACCGCGAGCGCCACGGCGGCGCGTACTACCGGCGGTTGCACTACCTGATGGGCGACTACTCGCCCCACGTGCTCGAACGCGCCCGCGCCAACGTCAGCAGCCATGCCGAGCACGTCAGCAGCCTTGTACTGGACGCCCGTTCCCTGACCCAGACACTGCGTTTCCTCTCCGCCAAGGCATTCCTGATCTATATCTCCAACGTCTACGATAACCTGCCCACGGACGAGATCGTGCGGCTGGGCGGCCATCTCTTCCGCGTGGAGGTGCGCGCCTTCATCGCCGGCGCCACGGCGGAGCGGCTGGCTGCCGAGATCGGCGTGGCGCCCAGCGCGCTGCCCGACCTGGCCGGCCGCCTGCTGCACCTGGGGCCGGCGCTCTTGGCCGAGGCGGCGGCCGATCGCTTCCACGGCGACCCGCTCGCCGCGGTGGCGCTGTGGCGGGCGCTGTGGGAGGCGCTGCGGCTGGAGGAGCGCTATGTGCCGATCGAGGAGCTGGATACCTACGAAGTGGCCCCCGGCATCAGCGGCGAGATCCTCCGCCCGATCGTCGAGGCCAACGGCGACCTGCGCATGCACGTCAGCAACGGCGCCGCCGCCAGCTTCGCCGACTCGATGCCGCTGCTCCATCCCTTCGGCGTCCTGCAGTGCCACGATCTGTTCGTGACCGAGATCGACCAGTACCAGAGCGGCTTCCGCGGACCGGGCAAGTACGACGGTTCGGTCGTGAACTGGGTGAACGGGCCGCTGCTGGCGGCGATCGGCCGGCGGCGCGGCTTCGACGTGCAGATCCGCCGCTTCGCCCACCGCAGCGGCTCCAACGTGCTGACCCTGACCGCGCGCGTGCGCGAATAGCGAGAGGCGATCGAGAACCGTGGCAAGCGAAACGCCGGCGCAGACCAGAGCGGACGAGGCCGGCAACGGCGCGGCTCCCGCGCGCAACGGCGGCACGGCGCCCGCGGCGGCGTGGCTGCCGGCGCCGCTCGCCACCAGCGTGGTCGGGTCCTACTCGGTGCCGGAATGGCTGGAGCGGCTGAAGACCGACTATTACCAGCGGCGCATCAGCGGCGCCTATCTCGCCGAGATCCATGAGGTGGCGATCAAGGCGGCGCTCAAAGACCAGGAGCGTGCGGGCATCGACGTCGTTTCCGACGGCGAGCTGCGCCGCGACAACGACGTGGATTACTTCCTCGCGCGCCTGCCCGGCGTCGAGATCCCGCACCTGGCGAAGGACTTCTACTACGACTACTACGAGGCGCGCGTCACACGCCCGCTGCCCGAGCCGGACCCGGCCGCTCCGCCGCCGCTGGGGCTCGTCGACGACTTCCTCTTCACCCTGCAGTACACCGACCGGCCGATCAAGTTCTCGCTGACGGGGCCGTTCTCGCTCTCGCGGCGCCTGCGCAACGAGTGCTACGCCGACGAGGCCGAGCTGGTGCTGGCGATCGCCCGCACGCTGAACCGCGAAGCCCGCGCCCTGGCCGAGGCGGGCGTCGCCGTCTTACAGGTCGATGAGCCGTTCCTGGCGGGCTACCGCGACCGCGCCAAGCTGGCCGTGCAGGCGCTGAATATCGTCTTTGAAGGCGTCGATCCGCGCACGACGATGCGCGCCGTGCATGTTTGCTACGGCAACCGCTACGCCCGGCCGCTCTGGCAGGGCCAGTACGACTTCCTCTTCCCGGCGATCGTCGATGCGCAGGTGGACCAGGTTTTGCTGGAGTTCGCGCGCAAGGGCTACGACGATCTGGAGCTGTTCCGTCGCTATCCGAGCGCGACCTTCATGCTCGGCCTGGGCGTGATCGACGTGAAGAGCCAGGAGGTCGAGACGCCGGAGCTGATCGCGGCGCGCGTGCGGCGGGCGCTGACCGTGCTGCCGCCCGAGCGGCTGATGGTGAACCCAGACTGCGGCCTGCGTCACCTGCCCGCCGAGATTGCGCGGGCCAAGCTGCAGGCGCTGACCGCCGGCGCCGCGCTGGTGCGGAGCGAGCTGCGGGGCAACGGCTGAGCGCGCCCTGCGGCCCGCATCCTCTCCTGTCTCCTTCGCCCAATCCTGGGCGAAGGAGACGATCCTGCCGTAAGCGTTCCGAACAGCGTACGGTAAAGCCGACGCCGCATCGATTTGGCACCCCCGGATCGCCCTTCCCCCAGGATTGGGGGAAGGGAAGGGGATGAGGGCCGCCCGTCGCCGCCCCTCAGTCCACGCTGCAGCCGTCGAGGATCTTCAGCGCCACCCGCGCCTGCAAGCGGTCCTCCGCCTGCGCCAGGTCGAGGCCGGAGATCGCTTCGATGCGCTGCAGGCGGTAGCTCGCGGTGTTGACGTGGATTGTCAGGGCCCGTGCCGTCGCCTGCACGGCGCTGTTGTGCGCGAGGTAGGTCGCCAGCGTGCGCACCAGTTCGGTGTGGTGCTTGCGGTCGTAGGCCAGCAAGGGGCCGAGCACCTGCTCGACGTAGGCGTCCAGCTCGCCGGGATCGTTGACCTGGAAGAGCAGTCGGTAGAGGCCGAGGGCGCCGAACTCCACGACCTCGCCGCGGCGGCCGAAGCGGCGGCCGATCTCGATCGCGCGGCGCGCCTGGCGGTAGCTGCGGGAGACGTCCAGCGGCGCCTGGCAGACGCCGCCGACGCCGATCGTCAGCGGCCGGCCTGGCTCGATCGAGGCGGCGTGCACCAGCGCCCGCGCGAGGTCGCCCGCGCCGGAGGGACCGCTCTCGGGCAGCAGCAGCACCAGCCCCTCGTCGCGCTCGGCCACGATCGCGCCGGGCGCCCGCTCGCCGGCGAGGCGGGCCAGGCTTGCCAAGAGCCGCTTGCGCCGCGCCGCCGCCCAGACGGCTTCGCCCGCGTCGTGACGCGGCAGGGTTTCCGGCTCGTCCAGCGCCGCGAACACGGCGCGGTAGGGTCGCGACTCGTCGTAGCCGAGCCGGTGCGCTCGCTCGCGCGCCGCGTCCGCGCCTGCCACCTCGCCCAAAAGCAAGCTGTCCAACAACTCGTCGCGCAGTTGCGCGGAGACGGCGCTCTCCTGCTGGGCGCTGGCCAACGCCAGGGCGCAGACGCCGGCGGCGTGGCCGGCCAGCAGCAATGCCGCCTCATCGTTGCCTGCCTCGCCGTCGCCGGCCACGTCCAGGATCGCCAGGTAGCCCAGCGGCAGATCGTTGCCGAGAATCGGCGCCAGCACGCAGGCGAAGGGCAGGCCGGACTCCGGCGCCAGCGGCACCCGCAGCGGCCGGCGCTCCGCCGCGATGATGCGCAGGATGCGCTCGACCGAGGCGTCGCGCAGGTCGAAAAGGCATTCGCCCACCCCGGCCGGCCCCGCCCGCGACGCACCAGGGGGCGGCTGCTGCACCATCGTGCAGAGCAGCGGGTCGAGCAGCAGCACCGGCCGGTTCAGCAGCGCGGCCAGCTCGGCCGTGATGCTCTCCAGCCCCTCGCCGCCGAGCACGAGGCTGTCGAGCCGGTCGTGTATCCCCACGACCAGCCGCAGCAGGGCGTTTTCCACCTGCAGGGCGCGCAGCGTGGCCTGCAGGCGCGGCGAAACGTCCGATCGCAGCGCGGCACCGTCCGCCACCGGCCGGCCCTTGTGGCCGTTCCCTGCCTCGGCGCGGAGAGCGGCCGAACGTTCGCGTACCAGGTTGGTCACCACGTTCTCGCCCTTTCTCATGCGGCCCGGCTTGCGATACGGCGGTGCATAACGCCGTCGCGCCGGACGCCCGGCTCCCGACGGGGATCAGGCCGGTCCCGGTTGCACGCTCGCCGCCAGCGACGGCTGCGCGGCCCAGACATCGCGAGCCGTGCCGGCCACCAGTTGCAGCTTGCGGCGCTGATCTTCTTCACTGAGCAGGCCCCGTGCCGCGGCGCGGGCGAAGCCGCACTGCGTGCTGACGGCGAGCTGCGCCAGCGGCAGGTAGAGGGTGGCCTCGGCGATGCGGCTGCGCAGGGTCTCTTCGGTTTCCAGCCAGCTCTGGCGTGAGGAGACCAGGCCGAGCACGGCGGTCTTGCCCGGCGGCACGAAGCGCAGCGGCGAGAAGCTGCCGGAGCGTTCGCAGTCGTAGTCCAGCAGGAAGCGATCGACGTGCAGGCCGCCGAACACCTGCTCGGCCAGCCCTTCGTAGCCGGCGATACCGCCCCAGGCGCTGCGCGCGTTTCGCCGGCAGAGGTGCATCGCCAGCGTCACGCGATCGCGGGGCAGGGCGTCGTAGCAGGCATTCTCCGCGGCGATCGCTCGCTCAAGCGCCCCCTGCGGTTCCTGGCCCATCAGGCGCAGGCGACCGCGCCAGCCCTCTCCTACGAAGCCGGAGAAGCCCTCGTCGAGCTGGATGCAGGCGACGCCGTCCTCGACCAGCGCCAGCATCTCCGCACGGATGATCGGCACCAGGTCTTCGAGCAGGTCCTCGGGCGTGGGATAGGCGCGCTCCGACACGCCGGGGCGGTAGAGCGCGTTCATCGCCGCCACGGGACTTGGCAGCGTGACCTTGATCGGGCCGGCCGCGTGCTGCCTCAGATACGCCGCTTCCACGGCCGTGAGCCGGTAGAGCGGGTGCAGGGCGGCGCCCGCCACCTGCCGCGGCGAATCCCACGGATCGGCCGCGCCGTTCATCGCTGCGCCGCGCGGCGCCGGGGCGGGCACGAAGCCGTCGACCGCCTCGGTGAGCACGGAGTAGAGCGTCTCGCGGCGCAGCTCGCCGTCGGTGAAGACCTCCATGCCGGCCGCGCGTTGCAGCGCCAGCGCCGCGTCGACGGCATGGTCTTCGGCGGCGCGCAGCGCGGCGAGCGTGGCTTCGCCGGCACGGTAGGCGGCGCGTGCACGCAGCAATTCCGGCGAGGGGAGCAGGCTGCCGACCTGGTCGGCCCGAAACTGCTGGGCCATGACGCTTCCTTGAGCGGCCGCCAGCCCGGCGCGGACTGGAGACCCGGCGATGCCTGTGTCATACTCCAATCCGGAGGAAAACACAACATGCGGATATCGTCTTGCGAAGATACTTCCTCCGAAGCGGCCGAAGCGGCCGAAGCGGCTGATGCCGCCCGTGGCCGCAGCGGGATCGACGCTCCGCCGCGCAGCCGCTACCATCGGCCCATGCAGCGCGATCACGTCGACGCGATCATGGACGCCTGGCGGCGCGAGCGGCCGGACCTCGACTGGTCTCACCAGGAGGTGTACTTCCGCATGGCCCGCATTACCCACCTGGCGACGCGGGCGCTCGATCGCTGCAGCCGCGCCAACGGCCTGGACGAAAGCCAGTACGGCGTGCTGGCCGCGCTGCGCCGCGCCGGCGCGCCCTACCGGCTCACGCCCACCGAACTCTCGCGCACCACGTTCTGCACCTCGGGCGCGATGACGAAGCGCATCGACCGCCTGGAGCGCGCCGGCCTGGTCGTGCGCGCCCCCGACGAAAGCGACCGCCGCGGCATTCTGGTCGAACTCACCGCGCGCGGGCTGGAGGTCGTGGATGCGGCAACCGAGGCGGCCGCGGCCACGACCTACGCGCTGATGGACAAGCTCACCGACGCCGAGCGTGAGACGGTCTGCGCAATCCTGCGCCGGCTTGATCGGCGGCTCGAAGAGAAACCGCCGGCCAAGGCTTAGAACAGGGCGATCGGGTTGATCGGGCAGCCGGTGCCGCGCTCCAGCCGCAGCGGGGCCAGCGTGAGCAAGAACTCATAGCGGCGGCGCTCGGCGCAGGCGCGGGCGACGTCTTCGAGCTGGGCGTTGTCGATCAGGTGCACGCCCATCGCCACGATCGTGCAGACGTGCACCGGCAGCCCCGCGAGCCGGCCCCTGCCCTCCACGCGGCTGGGCATCACGTCGCTGATGCCGTCGCAGCCGAGCACGGCCACGCCCCGCCCGTGGATCCAGGGCATGCAGGTGACGTGCATCCCCGCCAGCGTCTCGCGTCCGTTCCAGGCGCCCACCTGCTGCTTGCGCAGGTGCCGCCCCGTGCGCACCAACAGGATGTCGCCCTCGCGCACCTTCACGCCGCCCTTGGCCTCGGCCGCCTCGAGATCCTGCGGATAGATCGCGTCGCCCGGCTCCAAAAAGTCCACGCCCTTCGCCGCGGCCACGTCCAGCAGCACGCCGCGCGAGACGATGCCGTTCTCGCCGCTGGTGATCGCGTTGGCCAGGGCGCCGCCGGAGGTCACCTGCTGCGCCGGCCGGCCGTTGTACATCTTGCCCTCGTGGAAGATGTGGCAGAGCGCGTCCAGGTGCGTGTGCGCCATGCCGTGCGTGGCGATGGCGAAGAAGTCGGCCGAGCCGGTGGCGTTCTCGATGTCGCCGCCGCGCACCATGTAGTGCAGCACGGGGCTCGCGTTCTCGTCCGAGGGCGTCGTGTTCAGCGGCAGGGCGCAGCTCACGGCCACGCCATCGCGCACCGTGGCCGCGGCGGCTTTGCGCACCGCCGGCGTGATGAAGTTGAGCGCGCCGATCTGGTCGTCCGCGCCCCAGCGGCCCCAGTTCTTCACCCGGTCGAAGATCGCCTGCACGTCCGCCGTGGTCGTGGTCTGCGTGGTCATCGGCTGCCTCCTGCTGCTCGCCATGCAAGGCGCAGCTTAGCGCGTTGCGGTGCGCCCGGCAGCGGCAACTTTCCGACAATCCCCCGCAGCCTACGCGCTGGCGTCGAAGCCCGCTCGGATCGGCTAAAGTGGTGCGGCGGGCGGCGCGCCGGACTCGCCGCGTTGCCAAACCCCGCCGTGGCTGAAGCCACGTCTCCCTTCCTGACACGGGAAGGGTGGGGTGCGAGGAGATCTGGTAGCCTTCGAACCAACCCTTTCCGTGCCGGGCCAGAGCGCAGCGCAACCGTGGGAGACCCGCAATGCGCAGCCGAGCCTGAGCGAGGCAGGGATAGGCAACGCCGACGCAGGAGGGTGCGAACATGGTGACGCAGGCAGAGCCGTTCGTCGGGCAGGTGCTGGCGCCGCGCGGCTTCCCGATCACCGAGGCGCTGGTCGCGGACTACCTGGCCGGGCTCGGCGTCGAGGAGCGAGCGGAGCTGCCGACGATGCTGGCCAACGGCGCCGACATCGGCGGGCGGCTGCTCTTCTCGCAGCAGCGCGGCCACCTCTGGCTGCGGCAGGAGTGGGAGTTTCACGAGCCGCTTGCGCGCGGCGCGACCTACCGCGCCGAGGGACGCGTGCTGGAGATCTACCCGCGGCGCGAGCGCACGATCCTGCTGACCGAGACCGTGCTGCGCGGCGCCGACGGCGATCGCGTCCTCTCCGTGCAGCGCCATCACCAGAGCTTTTTGCTCTCGCAACCCGGCCTCTCGGCGCCGGAGGAGGTGCGCCTGCGCGATCCCAAAGAGAAGGAGGGCGCCCGCACATTTACGAAACCCGCGGGCCGTGACCTCGGCGCGATCGAGACCAGGGTGACGCTTGCCATGTGCGGCCGCTTCTTCCACGGCTCGGCCAACTACCACTCCGACGCCGAGAAGTCGCGTGAGCTGGGCTTCCGCGATGTCGTGGTCGGCGGGCGCATGACCATGGGCTACGCCGGCGAGCTGCTGGACCGGGCGCTGGGCGATCGCTGGGCGCGCGGCGGCCGCCTGCTGGTGAAGTTCACCAACGTGCTCTGGCCCAACGAACCGATCCGCGTGCGCGCCGTGGCCACCGGCCCGCTCGCCGACGCGCCGGAGCGCGAGGGCGTCTTCGCCTGGGTCGAGAAGACCGATGGCACAATGGTGATCGTCGCCGAGGGCAGCCTGCCGCGCTGAGCGTTGGCCGTGGAGCGGTCTTCAGCTACGCCCGGTACGCCTCCGGCGCGGGCCGGACAGCGCGCAGCAGCCAGCTTGGGCGGCGGCTGCCGTCCGGCCCGGGCGCGGGACGCGTCTGCGCCAGCCACTCGCGGTAGACGCGCATCGAGGCCTCCGTGTCGGCCAGCGCGTCGCCGTAGCGGTCCTCCGGCAGCGCCCGCGCCACCGTCACCTTCTGGTGCCAGCAGTGCATGCCGGAGATCGGGTCCGGGTGCACGCCGAAGGTGAAGTTCTGGTGCACGCCGCCCTTGCGCCACCAGATGCGGCGCGAATCCGGATCGTCGCTCTCAAAGGGGGCAATCGGCTCGCGCTGGCGCAGCAGCCATGTGCTGTCGGCAGGCCGGGTGATGTCCGACAGCACGGTGGACCAGCGCTCGCCCGCCGTCTCCGTCAGCCGCCAGCGGCCGAGATGATGCGAGCAGGCGACCACGCCGGGCCGCATCGCCTCCGTGATCCAGGTGTTGACGACGAAGTAGCCGATCTCCGTCGTCACCCGCGCCAGGCCGCCGGCCTCGATGCCCAGCCGCGCCGCGTCTTCGGGGTGCAGCCAGAGCGGGTTGGTGTTGGCGATCTCGTACAGCCACTTGGCGTTGCCGCCGCGCGTATGCACCAGCGTCGGCAGGCGGAAGGTCGGGACGAGCACGAACTCGCCCTTCGCCGGGTCCAGCCGCTCCCAGTGCACGTGGCTCTTGATGTAGTTCGGCACGGCCTCTTCCGGCCAGCGCCAGGCGGCCAGCGTGGGCGAGTAGAACTCCAGCCGGCGCGAGGGCGTGGGGAAGCCCGCCCGTGCCACGCCGTCGATCAGCACGCCGATCGCCGCGCCCGCGGCCGAACGCACGACCTCCGTCTCCGGCTCGACGCTGCTGCCGGCGAGCTGCTGCTCGCCCAGCGGCGTCTCGTGCATGCCGTAGATGCCGCGCCGCACCTCGAAGGCGCCGAAGCGGCGCATGTACTCCAAAGGCGCCAGGCCGCGCTCGGCCGCCGCTTCCGGCAGGCCGGGCACCGAGTTCTCGAAGATCCAGCGGTAGTAGTCGTCCGGCGTCAGCTTCTCGCCGGCGCGGTAGGGCGACTCGAAGTACTTGCGGATGCCGAGCGCCCCGTCCGGGTCGATGCGCCAGGAGAGCTCGGTCCAGAACTCGTCTTCCTCCCAGACCTCGCCGGGGTTCGCTTCATAGGTGTGCGCGACCTGCCGGCCCAGCCGCTCCATCGCCACGCGCCGCACCGGCTGGCGGAAGGCGATCCACTGCGAGGCGTGCGTCTCCTGCGACTGCAAATCATGCCGCTCGGCGCCCACGCCCATCGGCAACACGTAGTCGGCGAACCAGGCCGTCTCGCTCCAGATCGGCGTCAGCGCCGCGTGCAGCCCGATCAGCGATTCATCCTGCAAAACATCGAGCCACATGGCGCCGTCGGGGTTGGTCCAGACCGGGTTGTAGACGCGGGTGAAGTAGACGTCGAGCGTGCCGCGCCCTTCTTTGAGGAAGTGCGGCAGCAAGAAGCTCAGCTCGTGGTGCGAAAGCGGGTACTCCTTGGGCCAGAGCAGCTCGTTCCAGAGGTTTTGCGGCGGCGGCTTCAAGAACGGCTGCGGCACGAACTTGTCCCACGTGTTGGGCGCCGTGCCGCCGGGCGTGCCGATGCTGCCGGTGAGCACGTTGAGCAGCTCCAGGCAGCGCGCCACCTGCCAGCCGCCCAAATTGCCCGAAGCGGCGCCGCGCCAGACGTGCGAGGAGAAGGCGCTGCCGGCCCGGCCGATCTCGCGCGCGATCTGCACGATCGGCTGCGGCCGCACCCGCGCCTCCTGCGCCGCGAACTCCGGCGTGTACGCGTCGTACAGCGCCGCAAGCTCGGTCAAGAAGTTCTCGAAGCTCGGCGTCAGCGCCGGCCGCTCGGCCGCGAGCCACTCGCGCCAGTTGACCCAGCGGCGCATGAACTCGCGGTCGATCAGGTTCTCCTTCAGCAGGATGCGGGCGATGGCGAGCAGCACCGCCGCCTCGCTGCCGGGCCACGTGGGCAGCCACCAGTCCGCGACGCTGGCCGTGTTGGAGAGGCGCGGGTCGAAGACGGCGATCTTGGCGCCGTTCTGCTTGCCCTCGATGATGCGCTGCGCGTGCGGGTTGAAGTAGTGCCCCGTCTCCAGGTGCGAGGAGAGCAGCAGCATGAAGCGGGCATTGGCGTGATCCGGCGAGGGCCGGTCGGCGCCCTGCCAGAGGTCGTAGCCCAGCCGGGCGGCGGCGGAACAGACGTTGGTGTGCGAGTTGTGCCCATCGATGCCCCAGGCCTGCAGGACGCGGTCCATGTAGCCGTCGTGGCCCGGCCGCCCGACGTGGTACATCACCTTGCCGCGCCGGCCGCTTAAGAATGAGTCGCGGATGCGCCCGCCGATCTCGTCGAGCACCTGCTCCCAGCTCACGCGCTGCCATTTGCCCGAGCCGCGCGGCCCGGCGCGCTTCAATGGATAGAGAATGCGCTCCGGGTCGTTGACCTGGTTGATCGTCGCCGGGCCCTTCGCGCAGTTGCGCCCGCGCGAGGCGGGGTGCTCCGGATTGCCTTCGAAACGCTTGATCGCCAGCGTCTCGCGGTCCACGTAGGCGAGCAGGCCGCAGGCCGCCTCGCAGTTAAAGCAGATCGTGGGCACCAGCGTGTAATGGCGCTCGACGCGGCGCGGCCAGGCGTTGGCGTCCAGCTCGGTCCAGTCGTCCCACTGCTCGCGCGGCGGGTAGGAGACGAGCTGACCGCCGTTCCAGTCCGCCGCTGTGCTGGGTCGCCCCGAGGGAGATGGCGTCTCGCCGGCGGTCTGCGTGCCAGGCTGAGCGCCGAAATCTGGGGAAATCTCTCGTTTCATGCGGAAACTGTAGCACACGCGGGCTGGCAACCCGCCCCGCGCTACCCCAGCACGCCCACCGTCTCGCGGCCGCCGGCGCCGGAGACGGCCTCGCCGCCGACGCCGAGGTAGGTGCGCTGCACCTCGGGATTGCCGCGCAGCTCGTCCGAGCTGCCGGAGAGGATGGCGCGGCCGTTCTCCATCACGTAGGCGTAGTCGGCGATCGAGAGCGCGGCGCGGGCGTTCTGTTCCACCAGCAGCACGGTGGTGCCGGCGTCGCGGCGGATCTCGCTGACCCGGGTCAGGATCTCCGCCGCCAAAAGCGGGCTGAGGCCCAGGCTCGGCTCGTCCAGCAGCAGCAGGCGCGGCGCCACCATCAGCGCGCGGCCGATGGCGAGCATCTGCTGCTCGCCTCCGGAAAGGTAGCCCGCCCGCCCGCGCTGCCGCTCTTTGAGCCGCGGGAAGAGGCGATAGACCGCTTGCTTGCGTTGCTCCAGCGTGCCGCCGTCGCGCACGGTGTGGCCGCCTGCCACCAGGTTTTCGTCCACGGTGAGGTGCGGGAAGACGCGCCGGCCCTCCATCACCTGGAAGATGCCGAGCCGCACGATCGCGGAGGCGTCCTTGCGGTCGATGCGCTGGCCGGCGAACTCGACCGTCCCCTCGGTGACCTCGCCCTTCTCCGAGCGCAGCAGCCCGGAGATCGCCTTGAGCGTGGTGCTCTTGCCCGCGCCATTGGCGCCGAGCAGCGCGACGATCGCGCCCTCCGGCACGCTGAGCGAAAGCCCGCGCAGCGCCAGGATCGACCGATCGTAATAGACCTGCACGTTATCCAGCCGCAACAGCGGCGCCGCATCCGCCAAGACTCTCCTCCAAGCCGGGTCCCCATCCCCCGGTTCATCTCTCGTGCCCCCAATTCTAGGGGAAGGGGAGATCTATGATCGGGGGATTTGGGCTGAAGGCGCGGCTGTGCGGGCCACTTGTAGGGGCGCACGGCGTGGCCCGGCGCGGCCGCGGGCGCGACCGACGCCGCCCCGCTAACCCAACTCATCTCCGGAACTATTCCCCCGGATCGCCCCTCTCCCTCTCTCCAGCATTGGGAGAGGGAGAGGGGGACGGGGTGAGGGTGAGGGCCCGCCCCGCCGTCTACGCCGCTGGGCCCTCGAACCAGTCCTTTATCAGCGTGATCTTGCCGCTCTTCACCTGGTACAGCTTCACCTTGTTGGTGCCGCCGTGGTCCGTGGCCGACATGGTCATGCCGCTGGAGAGGCCATGCGCCTTGAAGTCCTTGAACGACTCCAGCCCCTTCTTCATCGTTTCGCCGGTGATCTTGTCGCCGGCGTTCTTCGCCGCCTCGAAGATCATGTCGGCCTGCATCACGCCGCGCAGGTAATAGACGATCTGGTCCTCCTTCGGCTCCGGCTTGTTGGTCGACTTCCAGTAGGCGCGCAGGAGCTGCAACGCTTCGGGGCTCTCCTCCGGCATCGCCGTAAACTGCAGCCCCATGTAGCCCTCGGCCGCGTCGCCGGCCGCCTGGATGTCGCTTTCGCCGAAGGCCCAGACCATGCCGATCAGCGGCACCTTCGGCCCCAGCCCCACCTGCTTCCAGGCCTTCATGCCCAGCGCGGGCAGGGCGCCGAAGAGATGGCCGATCACGTAATCCGGGTTTTTGCTCTGCGCCTGCTGGAACTGCTGCGTCAGGTCCACCGCCGTCGCCGGCGCCGGAATGCGGTCCACTACATCGACTTTGAGCTGCGGGCCGAACTTGTCCAGCGCGTCGAACGGGTCTTTACCGGCCGCGTTGTCGTAATAGATGTAGGCCATCTTGGGGTTGCCGCTCTTGCCCTGGCCCTTCCATTCGTCGGCGATGTACTGCAAAAGCGCCCGCATCTGCGCCTGGTACGACGCCGCGCCCACGAACAGGTACGGGTACTTGGAGCCGTCCGACGAGTCGGAGAGCCCGTAACCCGGCGTCATCATCGGGATCTTGTCGTCGGCCGACTTGCCCTTGAGCGCGTCGGTGATCGGCGTGCCGTAGCTGAGAATGGCGACGACCTTGTCCTGGTTGACGTACTGCGTGTAGCCCTGCTGCGCGATGTTCGCGTCGTACTTGTGGTCGAACTCGATGAAGTTGAGCTTGTAGCCGTTGGCCCCGCCCTGGGCGTTCATGTACTCGGCCCAGTCGTTCACGCCGGGACCCAGCACCGTGCCCACGTTTGCGGTGGGACCGGAGCGGTCGATGAACGAGCCGATATTGAGCGTGCCCTTGAACGACGGCGGCTTGCCGCCCGCCGCGCCCGCGGCCGGCGCGCTGCCCGAGGCGTTGGTGGCCGCCGCGGCCGCGCTGGAGGCCGCCGGCTTGGCGCCGGTCGAGCTGGCGGCGTTGTTGCCGGCCGGCTTGTTGGTGCCGCTGTTGTTATTGCTGCTGCTGCAGCCGGCCATCACCAGGCCGCCCATCACCGCCACGCCGAAGCTGCCGCGCATGAAGCCGCGCCGCGACAGCCTGCGGCTTACCCAGTAGTCTTTCCGTTCCTCATCCACGGTCGCCTTCCTCCTCTTGCCTTCGGCAGCCAGCCGCCCGTGCGAGCCGCCGCCGTGCGATCCGCGAGATCGGGTACCGCTTGCAGGGTGTGTCGCTCGTTCGCCCGCTCACCTCCTCTATCGCTAACGAGCTAGTTCGGCAGCGCCTCGTCGCTCAGGCCGCGAACGGCCAGTGCGCAAAGAAGCGGCGAATGCGCAGCCAGATCGCGTTGAGCCCGTCCGGCTCGAAAATCAGGAAACCTATGATGATCAGGCCGAACAACACGTCCTGGATCTGCGAGTAATGGTCGGCGAGCCAGCGGTAGCTGCCCCTGAACGACGTGATCCAGTTGCGCAGCTCGATCGGCAGCAGCACGAGGAAGGCGGCGCCGTAGATCGCGCCGGGCACGCTGCCCAGCCCGCCGATGATGTTCATCGCCAGCCAGTTGATCGAGAGGTTGATGTCGAACTGCGAAGGCGTGATCTGGGCGCGGCTGAACAGCAGCGCCTGCATGCCGCCGGCGATGCCCGCGATGAAGGCGCTGAGCGTGAAGGCCAGCAGCTTGTAGGAGAAGGCGTTGACGCCCACGATCTCGGCCGCGATCTCGCGATCGCGGATGGCAACGAAGGCACGGCCGATGCGCGATCGCATCAGGTTCTCCGTCGCCAGCACCGTGACCACGGCGATCACCGCGAACAGGTAGAAGAGGTCGGTGTCCGTCTTGAACTTGTGGTTGATGATGCCGGGGATGTGCAGCCAGGCGGCGTGCACGTCCACCGACGAGGTCTTCTGCTTCGTCAGCCACTCCATGTGCTCGAAGAACCAGGAGAGGATCTCCTGCGAGGCCAGCGTGGCCACGGCAAGATAGAGCCCCTTCACCCGCAGCGAGGGGATGCCGACCACGAGCCCCAGCGCCGCCGCCATCGCCGCGCCGATCGGCAGACCCACCAGCATCGGCACGTGCCAGCGGTTGTTCAGCACCGCCATGGTGAAGGCGCCGACGCCGGCAAAGGCGCCGTGCCCGATCGAGATCTGCCCTGTATAGCCGAGCAAGATATTCAGCCCGGTGACGCCGACCACGGCGATCAGCACCTGGTTGACGTTGTTGATCCAGACCGTGTTGAGCAGGCGCGGCACCAGCACGAACATCGCCACGACGAAGCCCCAGAAGGCGATGCGCTGCAGGTTCGTGCGCTGAATCGCCGCGTCGGCCGCGTACGACTTCTTGAACTGGCCCGTGCGGGTGACAATCATGGCGTCTCGCTACACGCGCTCGATCTCGGGCGAGCCGAACAGCCCGTGGGGGCGGATCATCAGCACAAACACCATCACGACGTACGGCGCGACGTCCTTGAAGCCGCCGCCGACATGCGGGTCGACATACGTACCCGCGAGGTTTTCGATCACGCCGATGGCGATGCCGGCCACGATCGCGCCGGTGATGCTGTCCAGCCCGCCGAGGATGACGACCGGGAAGACCTTGAGGGTGATTGTCGCCAGGCTGATATCCACGCCCTGGCGGTTGCCCAGGATCGTGCCGCCGATCGCGGCCACCACCAGGGCGATCGCCCAGGACCAGGCGAAGACGCGCGGTACGCTGATGCCCATCGACATCGCCGCCTGCTGGTCGTCGGCCACGGCCTGCATGGCCAGCCCGGTGCGCGTGAACTTGAAGAAAAGACCGAACAGCACCACGAACAACACCGCAAAGCCGAACGACCAGAGGCTGATGCGGGCAACCGGCACGCCGAGGAAGTCGACCGGGCGGACGTCGTTCAGAAACGAGCTGGGGAACGCCAGCGTGGTTGAGCCCCACAGCATCGGCGCCAGACCGCGCAGCACGGAGGCGAGGCCGATCGTCGCCATCACGATCGAGATCAGCGGCTTGCCGATCAGCGGCCGCAGCAGGCCGCGTTCGATCACCAGCCCGATCAGACCGGCAAAGACGAGCGTGAGCAGGAAGGCAACCGGCAGCACGATGCTGTAGGTCGTGACCAGCGCCACGGCGATGAAGCCGCCGAACATCACCACCTCGCCCTGCGCGAAGTTCAGCACCTGGCTCGACTTGTAGATCAGCACGAAACCGAGGGCGATCAACCCGTAAAGCGAGCCGATCATCACGCCGCTGATGATGTCCTGCCAGAACGCCGTCATCGCCGCCGGCTCCTCCTCACCTGCTGTCGCTCGCCCGCCGTGCCGTTACGAGTCTGCTGAAACGAGCCGCGCTTCGTCCTTACGCCGCCGGCGCGCCGGGTCGTCGTGCGAAAGCTCCGCGAGGGCTGCCGCCCTGCGCTCGCGCGCCAGCGGCGCCCGCACGGTGCGCAGCCGCGTCAACTCGCCCGCGCCGGCGTCCAGTGGCGGATCGAGGACCTCGAAGGCGCCGATCCGCGGCCCCTCCAGCACGGACGCGTTCGCCTCTGCCACCGCCTGCGCCAGCAGCTCGTGCACGGCCGGCGAGCGCACGTACTCCGCGTGGCCAGCCAGGCCCGCCCGCCGCGCGTCGGACCAGGCGGCGACCGCCGCGTCCTCCAGCTCGATCAGGGCGCTGAGGCCGCGGCCATCGCCGGCCGCGAGCAGGGCATGGCGCACGAACGTGTTGCTCGCCAGTGCCTGCTCCAGCGGCGCCGTCGAGACCTGCTCGCCTGTCGGCAAGTCCAGCCGTGAGGCCAGCCGCCCGCCCAGTGTGAGCGCCGCACCGTCGAGGCGGCCGGCGTCGCCCGTCGCCAGCTCGCCCTCGGGCAGCGCCAGTACGATCTCGCCGCCGCGCGCCGCCGCGTGTATGCCGTCGAGCAGCCGCAGCGCGCCCGCAGCGCCGGCAATCGCCACGGCGCCGCCGGCTTCGGTCAGCAGATAGAGGTCGCGCAGCGGCATGCCCAGGGCGCGGAAGAAGCCGGACGTGCGCGCGTCGAGCGGGCCGCCGGCGCAGAGCGCAAGCCGGGTGTGCAGCAGACCCGCCTGGTCGCGCAGGGGCCGCGCCACCAGGCCACGCGCCAGGGTCGAGCCGTTGCCCCCCAGGGCGCGGCGCACGAGGCTGGCGCGCAGGCCGCGCGTGCCGGCGCGCCCTCGCAGCGCCAGCGCCAGGATCTGCCAGAGGCGCGGCGGCGCGAGCAGCAGTGTGGGACCGCACTCCTGCAGGTCGGCCAGCGCGGTCGACTGGTCCTCCGGGAAGCCGAGCACGCCGCCGGCGAGCGGGTGCAGCGCCGTCGCCAGGGTACGGTCGCCGATCCAGCCCGCGGGCAGGAAGGAGTAGAGAATGTCGCGCTCGCCCGCGCGCGTGGCCGTGCTCAGCCGCTCCGCGGCGCCCAGCAGCGCCGCGTGGCTGAGCGTGACGGGGCGCGGCGAGGCGCTGCTTCCCGTCGTCAGCAAGATCAGCGCCGGCTCGCCGCCGTTGGCTGGCGCCGAGATCCCGCTCTCCGCGCTCTCCGCGGCGGACCCGCCGAGCGCGGCGACATCCGGCAGCCCCGCCGCCGCTCCGCGCAGCAACCACGCCGCCGCGGGCGGCGTCCCGCCGAGGCGCCGTGCCGCGCCGGCTTGCGCCGCCGTGTCGGCAACGATCGCGTCGGGGCGACGGGCGGCGCAGAGCGCGGCGAAGTCCGCCTCGCTCGCCTCGGCGTCGAGGCAGAGCGCGACGCTGCCGGCGGCGATCACGGCCAGCTCGGCCTGCAGCCGCTCCACACTGTTCGCGCCCTGCACGAGGACAGCCTTCGCCGGCGCCAGCCCGGCGCGCCGCAGGCCCGCGGCCAGGCGTTGCACCTGGGCCGCGTACTGCGCCCAGCTGCGCTCGTGCCAGATGCCGCGCCGCTTCCAGCGCAACGCCACGGCGTTCGGCCGCGACCGGGCCTGCGCAAACAGCGCCTCGGGCAGGCTGCCGTTCATCCTCAAGCCTCGGTCGTGGGGGCGACGGGAACCGCCTCGGCCTGTGTGAGGAAGTCGACCCCGGACTCCGCGGCGCTCACACCCGCCGCCGCCTCGACTTCCTGTACCCGCGCCACGTCTTCACCCAGATACGCCTCGATCACGCGGGGATGCACGCGCACTTCCGCGGGCGAACCGTCCATGATCTTGCGGCCGAAATCCAGCACCGTAATCCGCTCCGAGAGGCCCATCACCACGCCCATGTCGTGCTCGATCAGCACCGTGGTGACGCCGCGCTCACGGTTCGTTTCGCGGATGAAGCGCACCATCTCCTCTTTCTCGCCCGCGTTCATGCCTGCCATCGGTTCGTCCAGCAGGAGCAGCCGCGGCCGGGCGGCGAGGGCGCGGGCGAGGTCCACCCGCTTCTGCAAGCCGTAGGCCAGCTCGCCCACGGGGCGGCGGCGCACCTGCTGCAGCTCGAGGAACTCCAGCACGCTCTCCACCTCGGCGCGGTGCTCGGCCTCGCGGGCGCGGATGGGGCCGAAGTAGAGACAGGAGGCCAGTGGCTCGACGGCGGCGCCGGCCACGTCCAGCAGGCGGCGGCCGAGGCCGTTCACGCGCGGCAGCGGGCGCAGGCCCATGCGGCTGTGCTGGCCGATCAGCACGTTGTCCAGCACCGTCATCGCCTTGAACAGGGCGATGTTCTGAAAGGTGCGGGCGATGCCCGTGCGCACGAGGTTGTGCCGGGCGACGTGGGCCAAATCGTGACCTTCGAAGCGCATCGCGCCGCTGGAAGGCTGATAAACGCGGCTGATGCAGTTGAGCAGGCTGGTTTTGCCGGCGCCGTTGGGGCCGATGATCGCGTGGATCGAGCCCTGCGCCACCTCGAGGCTGACGCCGTCCAGGGCGCGCACGGCGCCGAACGCGAGCGTAAGGTCGCGGATCGAGAGCTGCGCGTCCACAGGCTACCCCTGCCGCGCTCGCCGGCTCTCGCTCCGCACGACCGAAGGTTGCGGGCGGCAACCGGCGGCTGCCTTCCGGGATGCCGGATGGTTGCCGTTTCCTGCCGGTGGGGTCAGGCTGCGGCGCCGCAGTGTGCGGGCAGTATAGCGAACCGATCGTCCGCCGTCACCGTTGGTGCGTCTTATGGTGGGCCGGCCGATCGGCGGCGCACGCGGATCGCGCCGGCCCGCCGCATGGTGCAGCAGTGCGGTGCCTGCCTCACGCTTTGTGCCGGCATTGGGGAGCGGGTCTTCCGTCTGCCCGCCTCGACGGTTCTGCCGCTCAGCGGCGGCCGAGCGTCGCCTGGTCGGGCAGGGCGCGGGCCAGCGCGGCGATCGTCTCCACCTCATAGGCACGCAGCAGCGCCGCGCGCTCCTGCGGCGGCAGCGTGACGGCCCGGGCGGCCGGGCGTACCCGCGCAAGATACTCGCCGAAGGTGGGAATACGCAGCCGGGCCGGCAGCAGGTCGCGCACGCGCAGCGCCGGCCGCGCGGGCGGCTGCCAGGCCTGCAAGGGGCAGTAGAACAGCAGTTGCTCGCCGTCCCAGAGGTGTTCGCCGTTCTGGCTGCCCTCGTCCTCGAAGATGGCGCGGGCGATGGCCGCCTTTTGCTCCGCGGGAATGAGTACGGTTTCCACGGTTTCCATGCGCTCAGCCTACCACCGCACGCGGCTGCTTCAGCCCTTCGCGGCGATGCACTCGATCTCGATCAGCGTCTCCGGACGCAACAACGTCTCGCAAACAATGCCTGTGGCGGCGGGCAGTGGCGCCTCGAAGAACTCGCGCCGCACCACCGCCGTGGCACGGTAGCCCGGCAGCGCGGCCGGAGTGACATATTCGACCGTCTTCACGATCGCGTCCATGCCCAGCCCGCCGGCCGCGAGCACCCGGCGCACGTTGCCGTAGACGCAGCGCGCCTGCGCCGCCACGTCGCCGCTGTGCAGCAGCTCGCCCGTCTCCGGGTCGCTGCTGAGCTGGCCGGAGCAGAAGACGAGGCCGCCCGCGACCACGGCCGGCGCGTAGGTCAGCCGCTCGTAACGCCGCCAGCCGGGGTTCAGCACCCGCTTCTCGCCGCGGCAGGCGGTGAACTCCACCTGCAAGAGGGCGCCGGGCACGGCCAGCTCCCGCATCAGCACGCCGGTGGCGGCCACCGCGCAACTACCTGGCGGACCGAGGTGTGCGGCGCGCACGCGCCACGTCTCGCAGTACTCCGGCAGCGCCGAGACGTGGATGTATTCGTGCGTGCGCACCACGTCGGCCATGCCGAAGTCCGCTTCGCGCAAAACGGCTTCGGCGTTGCGGTAGATCTGCTCCGCCTGCGCCAGCAAGCCGCCCTCGACCACGCGCCCGGCGGCGTCCAGCGGCAACACCGCGGAACAGTACAGCAGATCGCCGCTCTGCACCGCCGCCGCGGCGGGCACGCCGGCGAAGCCAGCATCCACGCCGAAGCGTTGCAGCGGGCCGCGCGCCGCCATGACTTCGCTTTCGATCAGCGCCTGCGGCCGCAGCAGGCTGTTGACCACCATCGTCGAGACGGCGGGCGGGTTTCCGTCGAACAGCCGCCGGCGCTCAGCAGCGAGCGAGGCGTAGGCATCGCGGCCGGCGGGCGTGACGTAGTCCACGATGCGCACGACGTTGCCGAAGTCCATGCCGGCGGCGGCCAGGATCGCTCCCTGCTTGGCGTGCGCCACGGCTGCCTGCTCCGCCAGCGCGCCGTTCACGACCATGCCGCCGCTGCCGCCGTCGAAGCGTGAGGCCGTGTGCCCGGCGAGCCAGGCGCGCTCGCCGGCCGCCACGCCGAGGCTGAAGGCGTACGGCCGGTGGTCGTAAAAGGGAAAGTCGGCCGGTTCGAGCGCGTTCTTCGGCATGGGCGGGCCCTCATCCCCTTCCCTTCCCCCAATTCTAGGGGAAGGGCGATCCGGCGTCGGGCGGTTCCGGAGCGGCGTCGGGTTAGTCGGGCGTGTGGCCTCACCCCCGGGCCGTCGGCCCTCACCTCATTTCACATAGCTCACATATCTCACATATCACATATCCCTCGCCCAATCCTGGGCGAGGGATATGTGAGCTGCACCTTCTGCCCCACTGCTCGGCTCAGCGATCTCCCCTGCCCCTGGTATTGGGGGCACGAGAGATGAACCGGGGGATGGGGGCCGCTTCGGGATCAGCACGCGGCGGCGGAAGCTGAGCACCGGCTCGCCGCGCTGGTTCACGGCGCGCGTCTCGACGTAGATCACGCCACGGTCGGGCTTGCTCTCGCTCTCGCGCACCTCCAGCACCTCGGTTTCGGCGTAAATCGTGTCGCCGTGCCAGGCGGGGCCGAGGTGCTTCACGCTCTCGTACTCCAGGTTGGCGATCGCCTTGCCCGAGATGTCGGCCACGCTCATGCCCACGGCCAGCGAGAAGACGAGCGTGCCCACCACCAGCCGCTGGCCGTGCTGCGTGCCCTCGGCGTAGGCCGCGTCCGAGTGCAGCGGATGCTGGTTCAGCGTGAGCTGGGCGAACAGCGTGTCGTCGAACTCGGTGATCGTGCGCCCCGGCCAGTGCTTGTACAGATCGCCCGCCCGGAACTCCTCCAGGTACCGGCCAAACCGTTCCCGCCCGTCAAACACCCGGCCCATAGAAATCTCAAACCTCCAGCGCTTCCCCCTCTCCATGAATATGGAGAGGGGGCCAGGGGATGGGGCCACGCCGTCCTACACCCGGTACCGCTCCAGCAGTTGCCGCGCGATCACGATGCGCTGGATCTCGTTGGTGCCCTCGCCGATCAGCAAGAGCGGCGCGTCGCGGTAGTAGCGTTCGACGGGCAGATCCTGCATGTAGGCCACGCCGCCGTGGATGCGCATCGCCTCGAGCGCGCAAAACTGCGCCGTCTCCGTGGCGAACAGCTTGGCCATGCCGGCCTCGAGGTCGCAGCGCTCGCCCGCGTCCTTCTTCTCCGCCGCCTGCCGTACGAGCAGGCGCGACGCCTCCAGCCGCGTCGCCATCTCCGCCAGCTTGAGCTGGATCGCCTGGTGCTGCGCGATCGGCTTGCCCATCGTCTCGCGCTGCTGCGCGTAGCGTATCGCCGCCTCGAAGGCGGCGCGGGCCACGCCCAGCCCGCGCGCCGCTACGTTTATTCGCCCAACCTCCAGCCCGCTCATGATCTGCTTGAAGCCGTGGCCCTCGCCACCGCCCAGCAGGTTTTCCGCCGGCACGCGGAAGTCCTGAAACAGCAGCTCCACCGTGTCCACACCGCGGTAGCCGAGCTTCTGGAACTTCTGGCCGACGCTGAAGCCCGGCTCACCCTTCTCTACGATGAAGAGGCTGGTGCCACGATGCGGCGGGCTGGCCGCCGGATCGGTCTTCACCAGCAGCGCGAACGTGTTGCCGTGCAGGCCGTTGGTGATGTACGACTTCTGGCCGTTGACCACGTAGTCGTCGCCGTCGCGCACGGCCGTGGTCTTGATCGCCTGCAGGTCGGAGCCGGCGTGCGCCTCGGTCAGGCCGATGCCGCCGCGCCGCTCGCCCGTGGCCATGCGCGGCAGCCAGCGGCGGCGCTGCGCCTCCGTGCCGTGCGTCAGCACGTTGAAGGCCATGATCAGGTGACTGTTGAGGATGCCCGTGAGGCTCATCCAGCCGCGGGCGATCTCCTCGATCAGCGCGGCGTATTGCGTGAAGCCGAGGCCGGCGCCGCCGTACTGCGTGGGAATGATCGCGCCGAAAAGGCCCATCTCCTGCATCTGCGCGACGAGGGCGAAAGGATACTCGTCGGCCAGCTCCAGCTCGCGAGCGACGGGCAGCACCTCGCGCTCCACCCAGCGCCGGATCTGGACGACGAACTGGTCTGAAGCCACGTCGGTCATGCGCAAGACACTCCGCACAGTGGTGTGCTGGGCTTCACCCTACGCCGCGCCCACGGTCGCGCCAAGCGCAGCCAGCAGATGCCGCACGGAGGGCGCCGCGTCCAGTTCCGTGACCAGGCGCACGATCGCATTCAATCGTTCGGGCGGGAGCGCCATGCCGGCCAGAGCGCGGAACTTCGCCTCAAGCTCGGCGGGCGTGAGCGGATTCTCCGGGTCGCCCTTGGGGAACTCGACGCGGGCGTGGAACTCGCGGCCGTCGCGGGTTTGCAGACGGGCCGTGGCCGGCCAGCGCGCCGGGTACTCGGCGTCCAGCGAGGCGTCGCGCACGCAGTGCACGCGCGGCAGCAGCGCCTGCACGGCGGGATCGCGCAGCAGCTCCTCCCTGTGCTCCGCCACGCCCGCGCGACCGAAGCGCAGCGCCACCGCGGCGCCGTACGGTAGCGAAAACTGCGCATCGACCACGGTGTGCGGGTCGAGCTTGCGCTCGCGCGGCGCCGCGATTACGTTCCAGGCCACGCTGAGCACGCCCAGCTCCACGGCTTCGACGTCTTCGGCCTGTACGCCGCCCTCGCGCATGCACTGCAAGAGCGCGTCGAGCGGCGCCTGGTTGTAACGGCAGCAGGCGTGCGCCTTGCTGCTGGTGCGGAGCAACTCCGGATGCGACCAGTCGTCGAGCAGCGGCTCCGGCCGCGCGGCGCCGGAGAAGGCGTGGAAGAGGCCGTGCGCGTCCTCGAACACCGCCCGCGGGCCGCTGAAGCCGGCCAGCGCCAGCCGTGCCGCGATCGTGCCGCCGTGCGCCGCCCAGCCCGGGTGCAGCCGCTTCAAGAGCGAGCCGTCGCCGAGATACGCCTGCAGCCCGCCCGCCTGCGAGCCGGCGATGCCGAAGGCCGAGGCGATCTGACCCGGATCGGCGCCGAGTATTAGCCCGACGGCCGCCGCGGCGCCGAACGGGCCGCAGACCGCGGTCGGGTGAAAGCCGCGGGCGTACACTTCGGCCGGACCGAGCGCCATGCCCACGCGCGTCATCACCTCGTAGCCGGCGACGATCGCGGCCAGCAGATCGCGCCCGGTGGCGTCGGTTGCCTCCGCGGCGGCCAATGCGGCGGGAATCACGACCGCGCCCGGATGCGTGGACGATGGCTGGTGCGTGTCGTCCATCTCCAGTGCGTGGGAAGCGGCGCCGTTGAGCAGCGCGGCGTATTCGGGCAGCGCCAGGGCGCGCCCCCCTATGACCGTCGCCTCGCCTGGCGGCACATGCGCCAGCCCCGCCCGCAGACGCCGCGAAGACTCGGCCGCCGAGCCGCCCAGCGCGTTGCCGAGCAAGTCGAGCAGATACGCTGTCGCCTGGCCGCACAGCTCCGCGGCGAGCGCGCGGCGGCCCTCGTAGAACGCGTACGTACGCACGGCAAGCTGTTCGGCCAAGGTGGCGGTTGCCGGCATGAGGCACCTCAACGGCGGCGCGGCGATGTGCCGTCACCGCTGCCATCCTACCGCGCGGCTACTCCGCCTGCTTCGGCAGACGGTATCAAGGCCATCGGGGTTCCCATAGCGGGGCAGCAGATTGTCTTCGATCGCCGGCTTCGAAACCATATCTTAGCCGCCGGAACCTGCGTGCTATGCTTCTGGCCATGAGCGAGCCGATCGACGAGCGCCGGCTGGACGCCTGGCGCACCTTCCTCAAGACCCACGCGGCCGTGGTCGAGTGCATCGCCCGCGATCTGAGCGCGGCGGGCGTGGTGCCGCTCGAGTGGTACGACGTGCTGTCGGCGCTGTCCGGCGCGCCGGGAAGGCGGCTGCGCATGCGCGAGCTGGCCGAGGCGATGCTGCTCAACCGCAGCAACGCCACGCGCCTCGCCGATCGGCTGGAGGCCGCGGGGCTGCTGCGGCGCGAACCGACGCCCGGCGACCGCCGCGGCACCTTCGCCGTGATCACCGACGCCGGCCTGGCGGAGCTGCGCCGCGCCTGGCCTGTTTACGCGCAGGCGATCGACGCCCGCTTCGCCCGCTTCGTCTCGCGCAAGGAGGCGGCGCAGCTCGGCGAGCTGCTCGGCCGCGTGTATGCCGCCACCCCGGCTGCCGCGCCCGTGCCCGGTTCGCAGGCGCGCGCCGCCCGCGGCGTTTCCGTGTGAGGCCGTCCGGGTGTTCGGGGACCGCGTCGCCGTGCGCCGTTCTGTCACCGGGAAAACCCGACGGCTGCCTGCGCCCATCATCATTGTCAAGCGGCTTACGTGCGATAAGATAAGGACATGGACGAGCATGTCCCGGTCAGTGCCTTCTGCCCCTATTTCCACCACGCCGTAGAGTTGATCGGCCGGCGCTGGACGGGCGCGGTGTTGCGCGCCATGCTCGGCGGCGTCGTGCGCTTCAGCGATCTGACCCATGCGATCCCCGGCCTCAGCGACCGCATGCTCTCGGAGCGGCTCAAAGAGCTGGAAGCAGAGGGCATCGTCGAGCGTTCCGTAATCCCCGAAACGCCGGTGCGCATCGAATACCGGCTCACGGCCAAGGGCCGCGCTCTCGGCACGGTGGTCGCGGCCATGGGCGACTGGGCGCATGACTGGCTCTCGCCCGAGGTCGTCGCCCGGCGCTAGCATCTACCGGCCGCGACCACCCTCCCACGCGTTCGTTCCCCTGTAGTTGCCTGCCTGCACGGCGCGCATGCCTACTTCGGCGCGCCGCGGAGTAGCCCGCTGGCCAAAAGTCCTATCCGGGACAGTTCATTAGTGTGATGGGGTAGTGAGGGGCGCCGCCGCACACTGGTGATAGAGGACGGTTGCAGCCGTCGGCCGGGATAGGGGAACACGCGATGTACTCGTGCATTATTTGCCACTTCGATACGGAACTGGACGATGTCGCCGTGCCGGGCGGCGCCCGCAGTTGCGTGTGTCTGCGCTGCTACTCTCGAGAAACCAGGTCCGAGCGCCCGATGCCCAGGCGCCTGCGCCAGGATCTGATCGCCACACTGGCCGGGATCGGCGTCGCCTGATGCAGCCGCTTGCCGCGCTGACCGAGGAGCGTTGCGAGCTTGCACCATGAGATCGGCGGCCCTGCCCCGACCCGTGCGCGTCCTTCACTCGCTCTTGAGCAACGGCCGGCGTCCATACCGGCCGTTGCTGCTGTCTGTTTCCTGCTGCCTTGATGATTCGGCTCTCGGGTAGCGAATGCTGAACGGCTCAACTCCGCTGCTGCAGGTCGTGAAGCGCCGCCGCCGGCGCGCATGGCGGCGCCGGAAAAGCGAGGGACGGGAGCGCACTATCGGCGCTCCCGTCCTGCATGGCGACTTTCGCCGCGTGGCGCCGGCTCAGTCGCCGACGGCCGCGGCGCGGGGCATCACCCAGATGCTGCGCGGCTCGGCGCCATGCAGGGTGATACCGGCGTCCGTGGCCGAGGGTTCAATCTGGCTGGTGATGCGGATGCTGGTGGGAATCAGATACTCGACCGAGCCGCCCTTCAGCCGGAACGGCCGGTCGTGGCCGGGATAGAGCACGGAGCAGTGTGAGGTGATCTTGCGGGCGCTCTCGCGCGCCTCGGCTTCCGTCGCGAAGATCAGGTAGGGCGAGCCGGCGAGGGCGCAGCGGGCGTTGGGCAGGGCGTCGCCGGTGACGCCGATCGTCTCGCCGTTGTTCTCCACCAGCAGCGTCATGCTGCCGACCGTATGGCCGGGCGTGTCGAGGATGCGCACGCCTTTGTCGATCTCGTCGCCCTCGCGTACAGACCGCAGCTTCATCTGCTCGAGAATCAGGCCGGTGTAGCTCGGCGTGGCCCAGTCGGCCGGATCGGGTTTGGCGGCGTACCTGCGCTCGGCCTCGTGCACCAGCACCTCGGCGTTGCTGAAGAGGTCGATGTTGAGCATATGGTCCCAGTGGGCGTGGGTGAGCACGACGGTGTCGATGTCCTGCGGGCGCAGACCGCGTTCGCGTAGCTTCGCCAGCAGCAGTTCGCGGCGGCCGGTGTGCGCGACATCGACCAGGATCGTCTTCGAGCCGCGCACCAGCGTGACGCCGCAGAAGGCGGGGCTGCCCTGATCGGTGCCCAACGAGAAGCCCTGGAGCAGCAGTTCGACCTCGGCCACGGCCTGCCTCCTGTTTCGTATCCGCACGGCGACGCGCCGCCCTATGGGTAGCGCCAGGCGGGCAGCCTGTCAAGGGGCCGAAAACAGGGCCACACCGCGGGCGGCTGGACTTTTATCCACCCTCGCGGCATGGTGGAACGGCCGGAGGCCGCTCCCGCGGCCGGCTGAGCACATCCGCGATCGAAGGAGCGGCGGGCCATGGCGACGCGCGAACGCGAACTCGAAGCCCTGCACACCAACACCAACGCGCTGCTGAGCGAGCTGCGCGATCTGCCGGAGGCGAAGCTCACCGAAGTCTGGCTCGGCAGCTGGTCGGCGCGCGAGTTGCTGGTCCATCTCGGCGCCTGGTGCAACATGATGGGCCAGGCCTACGAGCGCATGGCCCGTGGCGAGCGGCCTTCCCCGGAAGGCGTCGATCTCTCGGACAACGATGGGATGAACGCGCGCTACGTCGAAGAGGCGCACGGTAAGAGCATCGCGCAGGTGCGCAAGGACCTGGAGACCGGCATGGCCCGCTTTGAGGCCGCGGCGAAGGCCTTGCCCGAGGACCGTTTCGCCGAGGGCAAGACGGCCATGCGCATCATGCAGACGATCGCCGGCCACCCGCTGGAGCACATCGAGGAGGTCCGCGCCTGGCGGCACGGCGCCCCGGCGCCAGGCCGAGATTGACGTAACCGCGCGGGCAACGGATCGTGTAGGGGCGCATTGGCATGAATGGTGCGCCCTTTTCGTCGCCCCGACGGATCGCGCATCCGCGGAGACGCCGCCTCAGGAGGCTCGCATCGATGCTCAAGAAGATCCATCACGTCGGCGTGGTCGTGCGCAGCGCGGACGAGGCGCTGCGCTTCTACCGCGACACGCTCGGCCTGTCCGTCGCCAAGGACGCGGTGATCGAGGATCAGGGCGTGCGCGGCGTGCTGCTGCCCGCCGGCGAATCCGAGATCGAGCTGCTGGAGCCGACGCGCGAGGGCACCGGTGTCGCCCGCTTCCTGGAGAAGGGCGAAGGGCTGCACCACGTCTGCTTCGAGAGCGACGACGTGGGCGCCGAGCTGGCCGCGGCGAAGGCGAAGGGGCTGCGGCTGATCGATGAGCAGCCGCGCCAGGGCCTCGCCGGCATGATCGGCTTCATCCATCCGGGCGCCACGCACGGCGTGCTGGTCGAGTTCGCCACGCCGCCAGCGGGCGGCCACGCGCCCGCGCCCGGCCCGCTCGTCAAGAACTTCGACCACGCCGTCTTCGCCGTGAAAGACCTCGACGCCGGCTGCCGCACCTGGGAGAACAACTTCGGCTTTACGACGAAGGAGCGGCGCGAGGTGGCCGCGCTGGGCATCTCCAACGCGATCTTGCCCGTGGCCGGCGCCAACGCCTTCGTCGAGCTGATCACGCCGCTGGGCGAGGGCGCCGTCTCGAAGTTCCTGGACGAGAAGGGCGAGGGGATGTACCTGATCTCGCTCGCGGTTGCGGACATCGAGAAGGCCGTCGCCGCGCTGCGCGAGGCCGGCGTGCGCGTAGGCGACCCGGCGGGCGCCGCCGGCAGCCGGCTGGCTTTCGTTAGCCCGCGCAACACCCACGGCGTCTCGATTCAACTTCGCGAGCGGGTGTAGGGGCGGAGCAGGGCAGGTGAGTCTCGGTCGCCACACCATGCCGGCGGGCGCCCACGGTGCAAGCACCGCGGCGAAGCCGCCTCAGGTTCGGGGGGTGAGCGCCATGGGCGAGTTAGCGCCCATCCAATACCGACGCTCGCCCTCTACGACCATCGGAGATTGCCGCAGTCGGGGACCGCTCGCAGTCAAATCAACACGCCAGTCACCGTATCGGGGGTGAGAGGGGGCGTGCCCCCTATGACCATCGGAGATCTCAAATGACCTTGGAACGAAAAATTCGCGTGCTGATCGCAAAGCCGGGGCTGGATGGCCATGATCGCGGCGCCAAGGTGGTGGCGCGGGCGCTGCGCGACGCCGGCATGGAAGTCATCTACACCGGCATCCGCCAGACGCCGCAGATGATTGCCGAAGCCGCGCTGCAGGAAGACGTGGATGTCGTCGGCCTCAGCATCCTCTCCGGCGCGCACATGGAGCTGTTTCCGCGCATCGTAGAGGAGCTGAAGAAGCGCGGCGTGGACGACGTGTTGCTCTTCGCCGGCGGCATCATCCCCGAAGAGGACACGCCGATGCTGGAGCAACTCGGCTTCAAGGCCGTCTTCCGCCCCGGCAGCTCCACCAACGACATCATTGAATACGTCCGTTCGCACGTGGGCGCCCCGGCGTGACTGCAGCCAGCAACGACTTCCATGATTACATCGAGGGCTATCTCGAGCGCGTGCTGCGCGGCGAGCGCCGCCCCCTCTCGCGCGTGATCACCTGGGTGCAGGAGAACCTGCCCGAGGGCCGCGCCGCCGTGCGCGACCTCTTCCGCCATACCGGCCACGCGCACACGGTCGGCGTCACCGGCTCGGCCGGCTCCGGCAAGAGCACGCTCACCGGCGCCCTGGCGCGGGAGGAGCGCAAACGCGGGCGCAGCGTCGGCATCATCGCCGTCGATCCCTCGAGCCCCTTCACCGGCGGCGCGATCCTGGGCGACCGCATCCGCATGCAGGATCTCACCAACGACGAGGGCATCTTCGTGCGCAGCATGGCCACGCGCCAGTCGCTCGGCGGGCTCACGGCCATGGCGGCCGACGTGATCAGCGTCATGGACGCTTCCGGCAAGGACGTCGTGCTGGTGGAGACGGTCGGCGCCGGCCAGGATGAAGTCGACATCGCCCGCACGGCACAGACGACCTGCCTCGTGCTCACACCCGGCGCCGGCGACGACATCCAGACGATGAAGGCCGGGATCATGGAGATCGCCGACATCCTCGTCGTCAACAAGGCGGACCTTGCCGGCGCCGACATTCTCATGAGCCAGCTCAAGGCGCTGCTCTCGTATTCCGAGCACGGCGACTGGATCATCCCGATCGTGCGCGTGGTCTCGACCAGGGGCGAGGGCATTCCCGAGCTGGCCGACGCGATCGACCGGCACCGCGAGTATCTGGAAAGCTCCGGCAAGCTGGCGCAGCGGCGGCTGGAACGCTCCCGCCACCAGATCGTGGAGGCCGTGCGCGCCGAGGTCATGCGCCGCTACCTCAGCGGCGAAGGCGGCACGCAGCTCGATGAGCTGGCGCGGCGCGTGGCCGAGCGCGACCTCGACCCGCACTCGGCCGCGATCGAGCTGATCGAAGGGGCCGCGCGGGCGGAGTGAAGGCACCTGCCCGCACGGCGGGCAACTCTGCTGAGGTGACCGTCATGGGCGAGTGATCGCCCATCTCAAACGAACGCGTGCCCCCTACGACCAACGGAGTGCTTGGGAGTGCTTGAATGAGCGCCAAAGTGCAGCGGCTGCGCCTGAGCTACGCGCGCGGGCACGAATTGCAGTACGTTTCGCACCTGGACATGTTGCGCTTCTGGGAGCGCACGCTGCGCCGCGCCCACGCGCCCGTGGCCTACTCCGAGGGCTTCACGCCGCACCCACAGATCAACCTCGGCCCGCCGCTCGCCGTGGGCCAGACCGGCCGCGCCGAGCTAATCGACGTCTTTCTCGCCGAAGCCTGGACGCCGGAACGCTTCCGCGACGCGCTGGCGCCGCAACTGCCGCCGGGGCTGAGCCTGGCGCGGGTGGCCGAGGCGCCGCTGGAGGAGCCGTCCCTGCAGTCGCAGCTGCGCGCCGCCGAGTACGAGCTGCAGCTGCAGCCAGGCGCCGATCTCGGCGCGATCGAGCAGCGGATCGCCGCCTTCCTCGCCGCCGAGACGTTCCCCTGGGAGCACGTGCGCGAGAAAGAGACGCGCCGTTACGATCTGCGCCCGCTGGTGCTCGATCTGCGGCTAGAGCGCCGCGCCGACGGCCCCGTGCTCACGGCGCGGCTGCGGGCCGAGGAAGGCGCGACGGCGCGGCCCGACCAGCTTGCTGCCGCGCTCGGCATCGCGGCCGCGCTGCGGCACATCGAGCGCGCGGCGCTGATCCTCGCCGCGCCGGTCGCCCGCCGGTGACCGCGCCGCCCGAGCTGCTGCGGCTGCTGCTGCTGCGCCATGCGCAGACCGCGCACAACCGCGACGGCCTCGTGCAGGGCCGTGCCGACAATCCGCTCAGCGAGCTGGGTCAACGGCAGGCGGCGGCGCTGGCCGAACGGCTGAGCACCGCGCCGCTCGAAGCGATCTACAGCAGTCCCCTGGTGCGCGCCCGCCAGACTGCCGAGGCGATCGCCGCGCCGCATGGCCTCGGCGTCGCAATCGAGCCGGACCTGATCGAGATGGACATCGGCGCGATGGAGGGGCTCAGCGGCGCCGAGCTGCGCGAGCGCTTCCCCGAGTTCATGAAGGCCTGGCTCTCGCAGGACGCGGGCGGCGCCGCCATGCCCGGCGGCGAAAGCCTGGCGCAGGTGCAGGCGCGGGCGATGGCCGTGGTCGAGCGTGTGATCGCCCGCCATCCTGCCGGCGTGGCGGCCGTGGTGAGCCACAACTTCGTATTGCTGACCGTGCTCTGCGCGATCCTCGGCCTGCCCCTGCACGAGTTCCGCCGGCTGCGCCAGGGCGTCGCCAGCCTGGCGATCGTCGAGGTGCTGCCAGGGCAGCGGCGGCTGGTCAGCTTCAACGACCTCTGCCATCTTGAGGCCGCCGGCCTGCTGGGCGAAGACCCGTGGCACGTCCGCCGCGGACTGCCCCTGTAGATATGTAACAGCATAACAGCGAAAACAGCATCTGCGCTATGATGGCTCTCGGCCGGTCGATCGCCGCGCGGGCGCGGCCGGCGAGCGGGAGGAAGGCGGTTGGTGCGCGGGCGTTGCGAAGCGTTGGGGTTCACCCCCGTGCGGCTGCTGCTGATCGCCGCGGGACTCGTCGCCGTCTACTGCGGCTTCTCGATCGTGGGCAACTACGTGCACCAGTATCAGCTCGACCGCGACCGCGCACAGCTTCAGGCGCAGATTCAAACCGAGCAAAGCCGCTACGCCAGGCTCGACGCGCTGCGCCAGTGGATGCAGAGCGACGCCTTCATCGAGGCGATGGCCCGCCACGACGGCCTGATCAAGCCCGGCGACCACCCCATCATCGTCTCTGCGCCGTCGCCGTCTCCGGCAGCCGGCGTCGCGGGCGACTGGTGGGAGAAGTATTTCGGCCCCTGACGCCATGCCACGCCGCACCGCGCTGCGCGAGTTCGAGCGGCGGCTGCTGGCGGCGCTGCCGGAGCTGCCCCTTGTCGATGGCCCGCCACGGCTGATTGTCGCTGCCTCGGGCGGCGCGGATTCCACCGCGTTGTTGTTGGCGCTGCGGGCGCTAGCCGCCGGCGGCTTCCTCCCCGCCGCCTTGATCGCCTGCCATATCGACCACGGCCTGCGGCCCGAGGCCGCGCGGCTGGCGGAGCAAGCGCTGCTGGCCGCGAATTGCCGCGAGCTGGACGTGCCGCTGCTGCTGCGCCGGGTGCAGGTCGAGACTGGAGTGCAGGCGCCTCGCGGCGTGCGGGGCTCTGCCGAAGCGGCGGCGCGGCGGGCGCGCTACGCGGCGCTGGGCGCCGTCGCGGCGGAGATCGATGCGGCGGCCGTGCTCACGGCGCATACGGCCGGCGACCAGGCGGAAACCGTGCTGCTGCGCCTGCTGCGCGGCACCGGCGTCGGCGGGCTGGCGGCCATGCCGCCGCGGAGCCGGCCCTGGGGCGACGGCAGGCCGTTGCTGCTGCGCCCGCTGCTCGGCGCCTGGCCGGAGCAGACGCGCGGCTATTGCCGCGAGCGTGGCGTTTCCTGGAGCGAGGACGAGACGAACGCCTCGCCGCGCTTCGCCCGCAACCGTGTGCGGCATGAGCTTTTGCCGTTGCTGCGCTCGCTCGCGCCCGGCGCGGAGCGGTCGCTGCTGCGGCTTGCCGGGCAGGCGCGTGAGCTGGATGCCTGGCTCGACGGCGAGGTCGAGCGGCTGGCCGCCGCGCTGTGGCGCCGCGATGGCGATGGTTTCCTGCTGAAGAGTTCGCCCGCTGGCCTCGCGCCGTTCATAGGCAAGCAGCTCGTGGCGCGGGTGCTGGCCGAGCTGCTGGGCGGCGCCGGGGCTCCGGGCGCCCGCCAGGTGGCAGCGGTCTTCTCCTGCTGGCGCGGCACGCTGGGCCGGCGCTGCGACGTGGGGCAGGGCTGGCGCGCCGAAGCGACGCTCGCCGGGCTGCGCTTCCGCCGCTTGCCGCCTGAAACACCTGCTGCCGCCGGCGCCGCGCTCCCCGCCGAGGCAGGCGGTTGCCGGCAGTTGGCCTTCGGGCAGACCGAGCTGCCCGGCTGGCGCGTCACCGTCTCGGCCTTCCATCCGCGCGAGCCCGCACCTGAGCCGGACACGCTCTCGGCGTACCTCGTGCTGCCGGACCCGGTGCGGCTCTCCGTACGCGGTTGGCGCGCGGGCGACCGCATGCGTCCTGCCGGGCTGGGCGGCAGCAAGAAGCTGCAGGATATCTTCGTGGACGAACAGGTCGAGCGAGCACGCCGGCCGAGTGTGCCGTTGCTGTTCCTTGACGGCGAGTGCATCTGGGCCGTTGGTGTGAAGCGTTCGGCGCTCGCCCCGGCCGCGCCGCCGGCGGCGGCGGGCCTGCGCGTCGCCTTCACGCCGTTCGCTGGAACTCTGTAGCCGGCGGCGCTTGCCGCTCGCCTGGGGTGTGCAGCCAGACGACCGGCGCGCTACGCTCCGAACTGGCGGCCGTGCGTCGCCATGCAGGGGAGGAGGCCCAAACCATGACCGTGTTCGATGCGGTCCGCACCGTGCTTGCCGTGCGCCGCTACAAGGACGAGCCGCTGCCGGCGGAGCTGGTGCGCCGCATCGTGGAAGCCGCCTGGCTCACGGGCAGCTCGCGCAACGGCCAGCCCTGGCACTTCATCGCCGTGCAGGACCGCGCCATGCTGCGGCGGCTGGGCGGCCTGGCGCAGACGGGACCCTACATCGCCGATGCGGCGCTCGCGGTGGTCGTGGTCATGGAGGAGTCCATCTACAACGTCTCCGATGTCAGCCGGGCGGTGCAGTCGATGATGCTGACCGCCTGGGACCAAGGCGTCGGCTCAAACTGGGTCGGCTTCGGCAACCTGGACTGGGCCAACGCGGTGCTGGGGATTCCGGCCACGCTGAAGGTGATGGCGATCGTGCCCTTCGGCTACCCGGTGACGCGGCTGGGGCGGGGCAAGAAGAACCGCAAGCCCTTCGCCGAGATCGTGAGCCGGGAACGCTACGGCCAGCCGTTCGCGTAGCCGCACGCTTTTCCCCGTAAGCGCAGGTTACTGGCGGGCACGGCGGTCCAGGCACGTTCACCGTGCCGTACGGTTGGGCAGGCTACTCGCGGGCAGGCGTCACAATGGGCCGCTCCCCGATCGCCAGCGGGCGTTCGGCGTTCGGCGCTGCGCTGCGGTTGACCAGCGCGATGCCGAGCGCGATCAGCGCTGCGCCCGCGCCCACCAGCGGATGCAGCGTCTCGCCGAGGAAGACGACGCCCGAGAGCACGGCGACCAGCGGCACGAAGAAGACGTTGCCGCTCACCACCGACGCCTCACCGCGCTCCAGCAGGTAGAGCCAGATCAGCCAGCCGAGCGGGCCGATGATCGCCCCCAGCAGCACCAGCAGCGCGGCCAGGTGCAGCGTCAGGTTGAGCCGCACCGTTTCGGTGAAGGGCATCAGCGGAATCAGCGGCAGCACGCCGTAGGTGTACTGCAACATCGTTAGCCAGACCAGCGGCGCGCCGGGCGGCACGCGCTTGAACAGCAGCGTGCTCGCCGTCCAGCAGAGCGCCGCGCCGAACAGCTCGGCATAGCCCAGCCACTGCGGATGGGCGCCAGGGTGGATGCGGTCGCTGAGCACCACGACGAGCCCGGCGAAGCCGAGCAGCAGGCCGAGCGCCCGCCGCGACCCACCGCGCTCGCCCAGCCACAGCCGCGCCGCCAGCGCCACGAGCAACGGCTGCGCGTAGACGATCAGCGAGGCCTCGCCGGAGCTGACATGTTGCGAACCCAGGTTGATGAAGCCGGAGAGCCCGGCCACGTTGAAGACGCCCAGCACGAAGGCGAAGCGGTGAAAGCGCCAGTCGCGTGGGAGCGGCCCGCCCAGCGCGAGGGCGAAGGCCAGAGCAGGCAGCACACCGGCGCCACGTGCGGCCACGGCCAGCATCAGCGGCGAGGCGTCGTGCAGCGCCGCCTTCACCACCGTGTAGGTCACACCCCAGAACAGGCAGAGCAGGGCGACGAGCGCCGCCGTCACCACGCCGCCCGGCAGGCCGAGGATCGGCCGCGGGCGTTGCAGCACACGCTGACCGGCTGCCATCGGTGGGTGGCCTCCCCTATGCGTTGGTTGAGGCTCAGCCTACCCTACCCTGCCTTGCCGGCGCACCGAGGCCGGGCCCGGCGCTGAGGAGCGCCCACTCGCTGGCTCGACCGGCCGGCTACCGGTGTGTGAGCCGGCGCAGCTGGCGCGTCAGTCGCGCGGCGCGCTGCTTGCGCCACTGCTCGACCTCCTGTCGGTAGACCAGGCGCGTGCGCCGCCCGCGGACCGGCATCGCATCCGCCGGTGCGGGCGTTGCGGTGAGTCGCCCGCGAGCGATGGCGTTGGTGATGGCCCCGAGGGTGACGCCGGCGATCTGCGCCGCCTCGGCCAGTGTCAGCGTCGCCGATGCCTCCTGAGCCAGCCGTTGCACTTCGGCGTCTACTTCGTCGTGCGCTTCGCAGGCAAGCTGTACGCGGTGTTCATCGGCGAAATGGAAGCTCAGTGCGGACTCGATCAGATCGATGACCTCCGCTTCGCTTGAGCCGACCGCGACGACCCCCGGCATTGCCGGAACATAGGCTCCCCACGCCTTGTCCTCCTGCTCGACCACGACATGCACCGCGGGGCGCACCACGATGTCCTGCAGACGATGATCCATCCTCTCCACCTCCCGGCTGAGTGACCCGCGGTGCAGGTCTACCGCTTGAGTCCTGCTTGCCGAAGCACTGCGCCCAGCGTGCCCGTCGGCATATCCTTGCCGTCGTGACCGGCCACGGTGACGGCGCCGGACTTCCGCGGATGGCGATATTGGCGATGGCTGGCCTTGCCGCCGCGGACCTCATACCAGCCGTCCGCCTCAGGCTGCTTCACCCCGTCTCGGACTTTCAACTCTCGCCTTCAACGATGGTTTACTGCACCGCTATACTACTGAATTTGTGCAGTTAGAGTCGGCACGAAGAATGCAAGAAGAGCAGCGTGGCGGCGCCGTTCGCCGCCCAGATCCCGGCAGGCACTGAAGATTCGCGTGGCCGCTTCGATACTTTGGCGGACCTGGTTCAGAAGCGAGGCGGCGATGGACCCCACGATCTACGACAGCCTGACCGGCCTCTCCGGCGTCGCCCTGTTCAGCGGTCAACTGGACCGTGCCTATCGCCGCGAGCTGGCCGGTGAACGCGGGCTGGCGGTGCTGGCCCTTGGTGTGCCGCAGGTCGACTGGCTGCGCCGCCAGTACGGCGACGCTTTCGTCGATCTCGGCCTGGTCGGCGTGTCACGGGCGTTGTCCGAGAGCCTGCGCCGCGTCGACCGCACGGCCCACCTCGGCGACGGCCGCTTCCTCGCCTTCGCCAGCCATCTGCGCTCGCCTGGCGACGCCACGCGGCTGGCCCAGCGCGTTCACGACCGCGTGCGCTGGGTCTTCCGGCTCGAAGGCAACGTGGAGCGTGTGCCCGTGCGCCTGGGCATGAGCCTGCGTATCCCTTGCGAGCGCAACTCGCTTGCGGCGCTGCTGATCGAGGAGGCGATGCGGGCCCTGTTCGACGCCTCAGACGAGGGCGTACATCTCTTCGGCGCCGGCCGCCTGACGCTGGTGCCAACCGCTGCCGCCGCTGCTCCTGGTTCCGCTACCGACCGCCGCTGGACCGATCACGAGTCTCCGCCGGCGCTCGCCTGATTGGACGCGCATTGCCTGGGGCCGGCGCCGCCCGGCTCAGCTCCATCCGCTGTCGCAAGGCCCGTGGCTTGCCGCGCTCCGGCGATGACCGCTTGCCGCGACATGTCCCCGGAGTGAGCCCCTACTCCGAGAGCCGGCTGACCTGCACCCGCGCCTCGTAGGCCGCGGCGCCGGACGGCTCGAAGGCGCGCACGGCCGCGTCCGGCACCGCGCGGGCGCCGCTGGTCAGGTCATTGATCCCCGGCCAGCCGTCGTGCATCCAGACCACGCCCGCCGGCACGCGCTCCGTCACGAGCGACCGCGCCTGCATGGCGCCGCGGTCGTTGTGAATGCGGATCGCCTCGCCGTCGGCCAGGCCGCGCGCGGCGGCGTCGGCGGGGTTGAGCCAGAGGCGCGGCTCGGGGTCGGCGTCCGCGAGCGTGGGCAGCGCCCGGCCGTGGTCGTAGAAGGCGTGGAAGTGCGTGATCGCGCGGCCCTGGCGGAAGAGCAAGGGAAAGCGTGCGGCGCGTTCCGGCTGGCGGCTTGCGTCTTCGTGCACCGGCTCGTAGACCGGCAGCGGCGGCAGGCCCATCGCCTCTGCCTTCGCGGAGTAGAACTCGACCTTGCCCGAGGGCGTAGCGAAGCGCAGATCCGGGTGCGCGACCTCGGAGACGGCCAGCCGGTGGATACCGCCCTCGGCGCGCAGCTGCTCGGCGCTGATGCGGCCCGTCGCCTCGTGATCGAAGGCCGCGGACATCAGCTCGTCGGCGCTGGCCCAGGGGAAGAAGTCCTGCAGCGGGCCGGCGAAGCGCTCGTCGGCGCGCAGCCGTTCGGCGAGCTGTTGCAACACCCAGGAGGCCGAGCGCGCCGCGCCGCGTGGCGAGATCGCCTGTTCCATCAGGTAGAGGTGGGTGGCCGTCGCCTTGTAGCCGGTCTCCTCCAGCCACGAGGTGCCGGGCAGCACCACGTCGGCGTAGCCGCGCGCCGTCTCATTCATGAACAGGTCGAAGCAGGCGACGAGATCCATCTTCGCCAGCGCCGCGGCCACGCGGCTCGTGTCCGCAAACGACGACAGCATGTTGGTGCCAAGCAGCAGCAGCACCTTGATCCGCCCTGCGTCCAACGCGTCGAGCACGCTGCTCATCTCGGAGATCACGTAATCGCCCGGCGGCCGCGTCTCGACCGCGGCCAGGTTGGCGAAGCCGCCGCCGTGCGCCTGCGCCGCGTGGCGCGGCCCGAAGCCGCCGCCCGGCTGCCCCAGTGCGCCCGTCAGCCCCGGCAGGCAGGCGACGGCGCGGCTGCCGTACCAGCCGTTGCCGCTCTTGTGCATCGAAGAGCCGCCGAGCAGGATCATGCTGTGCCGCGTCGCCGCGTAGCGCCGAGCAAGCGCCTGCACCGCGGCGGCGGGAATGCCCGTCTGCGCCTCGGTCCACGCCGGCGTGAACTGGCGCACATGCTCGGCAAACGCCGCGAAGCCCTCGCCGTGCTCCGCCACGAAGGCGGCGTCGTGCAGCCCCTCCCCGGTGATCACGTGCGCCATGCCGAGCGCCAGCGCCGCGTCAGCGCCCGGCTTGATCAGGTACGCCTCGTCCGCCTGCGCGAAGGCCTCGCTGCGGCGCACGTCGATGGCGACGACGTAGGCGCCGCGGCGCTTCGCCGCGATCACGTGCGGCGCCGTGCCGGGCTGGCTGATCAGATTTGCTCCCCAGAGCAGGATCAGCTCGGCGTTGGCCGCCATATCTTCTTTCGTGTTCACCTCGGTCGGCCCGGTGAGCGTCAGGCCGAAGCCGCCCAGCCCCCAGCAGACGATCGAGGGGTTCCACCACTGGAAACCGGCCATGTTGGCGAAGCGCTGCGTCACCTGCCGGTGCAGCGTATTCACGATCAGCCCGTGCCCATGCCAGACGGCGACCGCCTCCGGCCCCGCGCGCAGCATCGCCTCCGCGACGCGCTCGAGGGCGGCGTCCCAGCTCGCGTCGCGCCAGGCGCCGGGCTCGCGCCGCTCGCGCAGGCGCGGCTGCAAGAGGCGCAACGGGTTGTCTACGATCTCGCCGGCCGCCTGTCCGCGGATGCAGAGGAAGCCGTGGCTGTCCGGGTTCTCCGTGTCGCCGTGGATCGCACGCACGCGGTCGTCTTCGACCTCCACGATCATGCCGCAGTAGGTCGGATTGCAGTTCATCGGACACATCGTGCGCACGCTGCGGGCGGTCTCCGGTGCTGCCGTCATGGGGCCGGTTCCTCTCTCGAGTCGCGGGCCGCGCCTCTGCGGACGCGGCCACGGTTGTGCTGAGTATAGCCGCCGCGCCCGGCTTATGCGGCGTGGCGGCGCAGGTACTCGTCCGAGCCGATCAGCGCGACGCGCACGTTGGTACTCGTCCGGCCCTCTGCCATGGCGCCGAGCAGCCAGCGTTGCTCCTCGGCCGTGGGGGCGCGGCCGAGGTACTGCTGAAAGGCGGCGGCGAGGAAGGCACGGCGGTACTCGTCGCCGAGGCCGAGCGCGTCGGCGATGTCGCCGCGCCCCGCGCCGGCGTTCAGCGCCGCAAGCTGGGAGTCGCGCTCCGCGGGCGTTGGCTCGCGGTGCAGCATCTCCTTGAAGGCCCCGTCGAGCCAGGCGGCGTCAGAGCTGCCCTGGTGCTGGAAGTATTCCGGCGAGCCGAGCAGACCGGCGATCAGCTGCTCCTGCGACTCGCCGTTCTTCAGCGCGGCCGACCAGGCGGCGAGCGCATCCGCGTCGGCGGCGCGGCCCAGCAGCCGCTGATACGTGGTGTTGACGAACATCGCATCGTATTCCGGCGATGAATACAACGCGGCCGCCACCTGCAGGCGGGTGGCGCCGCCGTCGAGCGCGGTGAGCCAGCGGTCGAGCAGGTCAACCGCGGGTGGCGAACCGAAGATGTCCTGGTAGGCGGCGCGTACGAAGGCTTCGTTCCGCTGCCGTGTGGCCGCCGGGTTCGCGGTTGGCGAAGGAGTCTCGGCCGCGGGTGTTCGGGCGGCGGCCGCGGCCAGGGCCGTGCTTGAGGGCGCCGGATCGTGAGGCGCCCGCGCGCAGTGCGTCGTCAGGATCGCGCCGGCAAGCAGGCCGGCGGGCGCCGCGGCCGCCACCACCAGCCAGTAGCGCACCGAGCGCACGCTCCACCAGGACGGGATTACGCGCACGTCGCCGCTGCCCTCCCTTTGCCGTGAGCTTAGCAAACACGCTCCGGAAGACCGGGCGGTCAGGCCGCGAAGCCGTTCGTCCGCAGCGGTGATCGCGTACGCTGTTCCCGGCAAACCCCGGTTCGCGGGAGGCAGCAGAATGGCGGAACGGCTGCTGGCCGGGCTGCGGGTGATCGAGCTGGCGCAGGAGATCGCCGGGCCCTACGGCGGCAAGCTCCTGGCCGATCTCGGCGCCGACGTGATCAAGGTCGAGCCGCCCGCGGGCGATCTCTGCCGCGCTCGCGGCCCCTTTCCCGGCCACCTGCCGCACCGCGAGCGCAGCGGTCTGTTCCGCTATCTCAATTCAGGCAAGCGCGGCGTCGCGATCGATCTCGAAGCTCCCTCCGGCCGCGAGGCTGTGTTCGAGCTGTGCCGCGACGCCGGCGTGCTGCTGGAGAGCTTCGCTCCCGGCGAGATGGCGCGGCTCGGCCTCGACATCACCGCCCTGCTCACGGTCAATCCGCGGCTGGCGCTGGTCTCGGTGACGCCGTTCGGGCAGACCGGACCGCAGGCCGCCTGGCGCGGCAACGATCTGATCGCCTTCCACGCTTCCGGCATGGCCTTCGGCTTCCCGGCGCTGCAGGTGGACCGGCCGGATCTGCCGCCGCACAACGCGCCCAGCTACGGCGCCGCGTTTCTCGCCGGCGAGCTGGTGGCGGCGGCCGCCATGCATGGTCTGCATGTCGTGCAGCGCCGTGGCCGTGGCTGCCACCTGGATCTCTCCTTGCAGGAGGCGGTCGCGGCGCTCAACCAGTCGCAGTACAGCGCCCTCGAACGCACGGGCGAGGTGCGGCGCCGTTTCTCCAGCGAGCCGTCGAACCCGACCGTGGCGCTCCTGCCCTGCGCGGACGGCTGGGTGGCGATCTCGCCGCGCGAGGAGCACCAGTGGCAGCGCTGGCTCGAGGTGATGGGCAGCCCGGCCTGGGGCGCTGAGCCCCGCTTCGCCGACCGCCGGGCGCGCGAGCGGCACTGGCGCGAGCTGTATCCACTGCTCGCCGCCTGGAGCGGCGAGCGCGCCACATCGGCCGTCTTCGAGGCAGCGCAGGCGGCGCGCGTTGCCTGCTACCCGCTGGGCCGCGCCGCCGATCTGCTGGCCTCGCCGCAGTTGCAGGCCCGTGGCTTCTTCGTCGAGATCGGTGACTCCGGAACCGGTCCGCTGACGGTTCCCGGAACGCCGTACCGGATCGACGGGGAAGGTTCCCGCGCACCGGTGACAGGCGACCGTGCCGCGGAGGCGCCGCGTTCTGCGCCGCCGTCCCTTACGCCCTCCACCCTCCCCCTCGCCGGTGTCCGCATCGTCGACTTCAGCTGGGTGCTGACCGGGCCGATCTGCACGAAGTACCTCGCCGCCCTGGGCGCCGAGGTGATCAAGATCGAGTCGCGCACGCGGCCCGACCTCTCGCAGCGCGATTTGGCCTGGGAGGAGCTGAACCCGAGCAAGCGCAGCATCACCCTCAACCTGCAACACGAGGCGGCGCGCGACCTTGCCCGCCGCCTGATCGCGCAAAGCGACGCCGTGATCGAGAACTTCTCCAGCAGCGTGATGGAGCGGCTTGGTCTCGGTTACGCGGCCCTGCGCGAGCAGAACCCGCGCCTGGTCATGCTCTCCTCCTCGGCGCTGGGGCGCAGCGGGCCGGAGCGCGATCGCGTCGCCTACGGCACGCTGATCCAGTGCTTCACCGGCTGGGCCGGCCTCGCGGCGCACCCCGGCCTGCCGCCGCGCTCGGCCGCCGGCATCTGGACGGACCCGCTGACCGCCGCGATGGCGACGTACCTCTTACTCGCCGCCCTCTGGCGCCAGCGGCGGCACGGCGAAGGCTGCTATATCGACCTCTCCATGGCGGAGACGACGATCGCCGCCCTGCCCGAGCCGCTGCTGGCCTGGGGACTCAACCGCGAGTTGCTGGCGCCGCGCGGCAACCGCGATCCGCTCAACGCGCCGCAGGGCTGCTACGCCGCGGCGGGCGACGACCGCTGGCTTGCGCTCAGCGTGCAGTCAGACGCCGATTGGACCGCGCTCTGCCGCCTCATGGCGCGGGAGGAACTGCTGGACGACGCGCGCCTTGCCACGGCCGCGGGCCGTTGGGCGCACGCGGATGAGCTGGACGCCACCATCGCGGCCTGGGTGCGGCCGCAGGCGGCGGAAGACTGCGCGGCGCGCTTGCAGGCCGCGGGCATCGCCGCGACGCCGACGCTCACGCCCGCCGACGTGCTGAGTGACGCGCACCTGGCCGCGCGGGCGTTCATCAGCCCCGTGGAGCGCCTGGAAGGCGGCACGCGCCAGACCCTCGGTTTTCCCTGGCTGGCGGACGGCGAGCGGCCGGGGCAGTTCCGCCGCCCGCCGGCGGTGGGCGAGGACAACGCCCACGTGTTCCGGCAACTGCTTAAGCTGGACACCCAGGAGTATGCTCGGCTGGTTGCCGAACACGTCATCTATTAGCTGTTAGCGCCGGAAGAAGCAAGCAAGCGATGACCGAAGCAAGCGAGCCGCGAATCCTGCAGTTCGAGCAGACGGGCGCGATCGCGCGCATCACCCTGAACCGCCCCGAGAAGCTGAACGCGATCGATCACGCGCTCGGCCTCGCGCTCTACGACGCCTTCGCGCGCTGCGCCGAGGACGCAAGCGTGCGGGCGATCGTGCTCGCCGGCGCGGGGCGGGCGTTCTGCGCGGGCGACGAGCTGGGGCGCGAGCGCACGCCCGACGAGGTGCTGGCGCAGCGGCGGCGCGGCGCCATCCAGCACTACGTGGCCGGGCCGGGCCGCTGGACCAGCACGCTGCGGCTGATGCGCAGCCTGGCGCAGCCGATCGTCGTACGCATCCAGGGTTACGCCTACGGCGCGGGCTTCAACCTGGCGCTTGGCGCCGACTTCCGCGTGATGGCCGCCAACGCGCGCCTGGCGACGCCGTTCATCAAGCGCGGCCTCGCCACCGGCACGAACCTCTTGCAGCAGTATCTCGGCATCGGCAAAGCGATCGAGATGACGCTACTGGGCGAGCCGCTGGACGCCGAGGAAGCGCTGCGCCTCGGCCTGGTCACGCGGGTGGTGGATGCCGCCGGGCTCGACGCCGCGGTGGACGAGCTGGCCGAGCGGCTCGCCTCCGGCCCCACGGCAGCGCTGAGCCTGACCAAGAAGGCCGTGTACGCGGGCTGGGAGGAGGATCCAGACGGCGCATACTGGCAGCAAGGCTCGGCCGTGGTGCAGGGCCGCGAGCTGGAAGACCTGGCCGAAGGGCTGGCCGCCTTCCGCGAGAAGCGCCCGCCGCACTTCAGCGGCCGGTAAATGCGGGCAGCCCTCACTCCCCGTCCCCGCTCTCCCACCCCGCTCGTTCGATTGACGGCTGAAATTATGGAAATGGGAGAGAGGGACGTTCCACGCGTCATACGGTTATCCGGCACGCGGCCGGGCACCTGGAAGAGCCCTTCCACGCCCCACACATGGCGGTGTGGTCCGGTCTTCAGCGCCACCCGATGCTTCGGGAGGGGTGTCCTCCGGCGCCCACCGGGACTAACCCGATCACCGCTCGCGCTTCCTGCCAACGATCGCCCCCTTCTCTCCCATAGCGCAGCGTGATGGGAGAGAAGGGGGTCGGGGGGTTATGAGGGCCGCTCGCGCGCCGCCTCAGTGCGTCAGCCAGGCGAACTCCTGTGGGCGGCGCTGGGCGCGCGGGTCGATCATGATGTTGATCACCGCCGTCTTGCCCGAGGCGAACGCCTTGTCCAGCGCCGGGCGGATCTCCTCCGGCCGCTCGCACAAGAAACCGAGGCCGCCGAACGCCTCCGCCATCTTGTCGTAGCGCGCCGTGGCCGTGTAGGCGCCGGGCCGCGCGGTCAGCGGATTGTGGTCCGTCTCCGGCGGTCCGCCGCCCACGCCGTTGTTGTTGATGATGCAGAAGGTGATCGGCAGGTTGTAGCGGCAGGCGGTCTCCACTTCCATGCCGCTGAAGCCGAAGGCCGAGTCGCCCTCCACGTTCACCACGCGCTTGTCCGGATGCACCACCGCGGCGGCGATGGCGAAGGCCAGCCCCACGCCCATCGTGCCGTAGGAGCCGGCGTCGAGACGGGTGCGCGGCTCGTAGTTGTTCAGCACCTGCCGGCCGATGTCCATCGTGCTGGCGCCCTCGCTGGAGATGATCGCGTCGCGCGGCAGGGCGTCGCGGATCTCGCGCAGCACGCGGTAGTAGCCCATCGGCACGTCGTCGGAGGCGAGCATCGGCTCGGTGTTGCGCTTGTTCGTCTCCGCCTTGTTCTGCAGGCCGGAGCGCCAGAGGTTCTCGGCGCCGAACTGCCAGGGCTGCGCCTCCAGCGCCTTGTTGAGCTGCGCCGTGATCGCCTTGCCGTCGCCTACGAGGCCGACGGCGGCGGGCACGTTGGTGCCGATCTCCTCCGCGGCCACGTCCAGTTGAATGATCTTGACGTCCGGGCTCCAGCGCGGCGGCAGGCCGAAGTGCATGATCCAGTTCAGCCGCGCGCCCATCAAGAGCGCCACATCCGTGTTTTGCAGGGCATACGTCCGGGCGGAGGCGACGGAGAGCGGATGGTCGTCCGGCAGCAGCCCCTTCGCCATCGGCGCGGGCAGGAAGGGCAGCTGCGTCTTCTCGATGAACTCCTTGACCTCGGCCTCGGCGCGGCTCCAGGCCATCCCCTTACCGATCACCACCAGCGGCCGCTCGGCGCTCTTCAGAATTTCGAGCGCCTGCTCGATCGCGGCCTGTTCGGCCTGGATGCGCGGCGGCTCCGGCACGGCCGGCTTCTGCTCAATGCTCTCCTCCTCGACTTTGCCGGTGATCGTGTCGCCGGGCAGGTCGAGGTAAACGGGACCGGGGCGGCCGTAGATCGAGTTGCGCACCGCCTGCTCGACGTAGTAGGGGATGCGCGCCGTGGTCTCGACGCGATGGGCGTACTTGCAGAAGGGCCGCGCCGACTGCACCTGGTCCGTCTCCTGGAAGGCGCCCATGCCGTCCTGGAAGCTGTCGTTGGCGCCGCCGAGCAGGATCATCGGCCAGCAGTTGCTCCAGGCGTTGGCGAGGCCCGCGATCGCGTGGATCATGCCGGGGCCGGAGACGACGAGGCAGGCCTGCGGCCGGCCAATGAGGTAGCTGGCCGCCTGCGCGGCGTAGCTGGCAGCCTGCTCGTTGCGCATGCCGAAGAACTTGATCCCCTCACGCTGGGCGGCGAAGGCGATCGGCACCACGGGGATGCCGACGATGCCGAACATATACTGGACGCCCTGCTTCTTCAGCTCGCGCGCGATCAACGTCGCGCCATCGATCTCGGCCATTGCGCCGCCCTCCGCATCTTCTTTGGCTTGTTGTGGACGCACGTCAGCCGCGCAGCCCCGCACGATGTTACCGCAGGCCGGCGAATAGGGCATAGCGAAGCGAGTGCGCACCCCGGCACGCCCGCGCCCTGCCGGCGGCGAAACAGGGCACGCGGCTGTGCTCGGGCGCACGTAGTACACAAGATTTCTGTGCGCGCCCGCTTGACACGGCAAAAAACTGTGATAGGGTAACAAAAGCTGCGGATGGTCCACGCACGAAGGCGGTCGCGGGCAACGGCGTCCCGATCGGCCGCGCCTGTGCAGCCCGATTCCGGGAGATGGCGGCACCCGAGGCCGCAAGGTAAACGCCCGTGGAGCCCCGCGGACCCGCGCCCGAGGAGCGTACCCGTTCCTCGGGCGTCGTCTTGTCTCCGTCTGCACGGCCGGCGCGCCGTGGCGTGGGGCGCTTCGGCCCGCTCCGGTACCGCAACCGCTCGGCCCTGAGCGCGGCCGAAGACCGCCGCCGGTACCGCTATGCCGGGTGCGCGGCGACCGCGGCCTGGATCGCCTCCGCCGCCAGGGCGTCGAGCCGGTGCTGCGCGGCGTGAACGCGTGCCAGCGCCTCATCCACGTCCGACGTCTCCCCGTCGACGAGCCCCAGTTCACGCCCCGCGCGGCTGAGCGCCTCCAGCTCGCGCTGGGCCACCAGCAACTCGCGGAAGACGCGTTCCTGGTCGAGCGCCACATCGGCAAGCGTGCGGGCCACGGCGAACTCCTGGCCACAGCATAGCGTGCGTCGCGCAGCAGTGTCAGGACGTGCGGGCGCGGATCGCCGCGTAGACGCGCTCCATCTCGCGGTCGTCCGCGTCGTAGACGAGGAAGCTGCGCACCACCACACCGCCGAACACCGCCGGCAGATCCGGGTGATCATCTACCGTGAAGTCCGGGTTTATCCCGATGCCGAGCGGCCCCAGCATTCTTCGATGCTGATACAGAGGCTTGACATAGCAGGCGGTGACGTACGGCGCGAGCCCGTGCTGCTCGATCACCTCGGGACGTTCGCCGATGCCGGACCAGAGGTAGAGGTGATGCCCTTCGGCCGCGAGCCGCGTAAACAGCTCGGGTACGCCCGGCCGCAGGCGGTTGCCGCTGTCGATGAGCGTGTGATCGACGTCGAAGAAGATGTTCATGCTGTTTCCCGGCTGCTCGGATACCGATGATACCTGTGCGAAAGCGACTTCGTCACCGGGCGCGCCGCGCGGCGCGCTCGGGGTATCTGGCGTGTGGCGTATGGCTGCTGAACAGGGCGAGGCAGGTGAAGGTCGAGGAAGAGCGATGAGCAGCACGTTTCCCACCGTGCTCGGCGGTGGGCCGGCGCCGGCACGGCGACGGGACGATCTGGCGACGGCGCACTGCGTGATCGTCGCCGACCACGGCCCGGAGACCGCGGCGATCGAGGCCGCCGTCAGCGCGCTTGGCCCGTCGGTGCGCCTGGCGCTGCCCGGCGAGGTCGGCGAGCAGCTCTGGCGCAACTCGGCGCTGCGCGTGCTGCTGGCGCGGGGACCGCGCGCCGTCGCGGCGCTGCTGCCGTGGATGGCCTTTCTGCACGCGGCGCCCAATACCGGCACGCTGGCGCTGCTCGACGCCGGCCGCGGCGAGATCATCTCGGCGCTGGAGTTCTTCGACATCTGGCTGCCCGGCGGCACCGCCCCGGCCGTGGCGGCGCGGCAGGCGGTCTCGTTGCTGGCGCTGCTGGACCGCCAGACCCGCCTCTCCGGCCCGCGGCGCATCCGCGGCGTTAACCTGATCATCGACCTGGCCCGCGAAGAAGTGACGAACAACGAGGGCGTGCGCATTCCGCTCACGCCGAGTGAATACCGCCTGCTGGCGGCGCTGGCCGTGCAACCGGGACACGTGGTCGATTTCGGCCAGCTCGGCTCGGCCCTGCCGGGCCACTTCCGCGACGCCGACGACGCCTACAACAGCGTCAAGGTTCACGTCGGCCGCCTGCGCCAGAAGCTGTCGCGCGGCACCGGCTGGGACGGACACCTGGTCAGCGTGCGCGGCCGCGGCTTCCTCTTTGAGCGGCGGCTGCCGCGTGGCGGCGAGGTGGCCGCCGACGAGCCGCTGGTGCGGCGCGTCGCCTCCTGAAGCGGGCGCGCGGCGGCTGGCCGCGTCCCCGGCCCGCTCACTCGTCGGCAAAGGCGCCGGCCTGCTCCAGCAGCGCCTCGAGCTGCTGCGGCTGGTAACCTTCGACCGCCGCGCCATTGACGACCACCACGGGCGGCAACCGAAATCCGCGCCGCAGAAACTCCGCGCGCGCGGCCGCATCCGTGTTCAGATCGCGCACGGCATAGACGACGCCCTGCTGTGAAAGCCACGCTTTCACCACCCGGCAGGCGCTTCAGCGCTCGTGGCTGTAGACCAGCACTTCCGCGGGCACGCTCGTCCTTCTCCGCTGGGTCATTTCGATCGCCGGTGCGACCCGCACTCCACTCGCCACCTCGGGCCGCCGCCACTCCATCTTACGGGCTCACGGGCCGCCTCCCCGGCCGGCACGATCGGCCGTTTGCCGGAAGCCTGACATGACAACCGTTGCCCGCTCGCAACGGCATCCTGTCACCGGCCGCGGGTCGCGAGGAGAAATTCGGGATAATCGGCAGCACGGGTGCCACTTGTGGCGGCGCCGGCCTTCATTCAAGTGGCGCTCTCGCCGGCATCGGGCCCACGCCGCGCGGGAGCGAGGCTGCCGGGATGGTGTGGCCTGCACCGAAGGATAGCATTCCGATATGGCTGCGAAAGGACTTGGCGGATTCGGCTCACGAATATTGCAATGCATATCGACCGGACGGTATCATACGCGGCGAATGCCACGCGGTCTTGAGCGCACGGAGACCGCGGGTTAGCATCTTGCGACCTCTTTGAAAGGGAGGATCCAATCATGCGGCGACCATTGGCCCTGGGCCTGGCGCTCGGCTCGCTGGCGTTGCTCAGCGCGGCCGGCGCGTCGAGCCGGCTGGGCACGCACCCCGCACTGGCCGCGCAAACCTGGAACGTGCAGGTCGGCGCGGACATCCCCATCGCGCCGGGCACGCCAGGCGGGCCGGTTTCCGGCAACTGGTACTTTCCGAACGTGGTGACGGTCAATGCGGGTGACACGGTGAGCTGGACCTTCCCCAGCGCCAATCCGCACGGCGTCACCTTCGACAACGGCCACACGCCGAAAGTGGCCGACATGATCAACCCCTTGCCCGACGGCTCGCTCGATTTGACCGGCACGCTCCTGCCGGTGCCCGGGCCAACCCCGCCCTCGGTGTTCGATCCGGCGGCGCAGCTCAGCTCCGGCGTGCCCACCGACCCGCCGGACCAGCGGCATCCGTTCACGATGACCTTCAACACGCCCGGTGTCTGGACATATGAGTGCCCCATCCACGGTGCGCAGATGTGGGGCCAGATCATCGTGCAGCCCACCGGCTCGGCGCTGAGCGAAACGCCCGACAAAGAGTCGGCGCGCGGTCAGGCGGATCTCGCCGCGGCCGCTGCTTCGCTGCAGGGTCCGCCGCCCGAACCGGTGCCGCCGCTTGCCCTCTCCAGCGGCAGCTCGCTTGTCGCCGTCACCGTCGGCGCACAGATCAGCAGGGGCGTCTCCGTGTTGCAGTTCCTGCCGGGCGACATCACCGTGCACTCGGGCGACACCGTCGCCTTCACGGGCGCGGATCCAAGCGAGATCCACACCGTGACCTTCACCTCGGGCGCCGAGCCGCCGCCGTTCCTGGACGTTCGGCCGCAGCCCGCCGGTCCGCCGCAGATCGTCTTCCCGGCGATGGTGGCCAACCCGGTCGGCGGCCAGGTCTACGACGGCACGGGCTATCTCAACTCCGGCATCCTCTTCCCTGGCCAAACCTTCGCCGTGACGATTAACGCGCCGCCCGGCACGTACCAGTACGTTTGCCTGCTGCACGGCGGCGCACCGCAGAACATGAGGGGCACGATCACGGTGCAGTAGCGCCCCACTCCCTTCGAGCATTGTTCTAGATCGTTCGCTTGCGGAGCCGGGGCCATGGTCCCCGGCTCCGGCTCTTCGCCGAGCCGCGGCGGCGAAGCCAGGCGACGCTGCTGCGGCTTCTCCACGTCCGCAAAATTGCAAGATAGGTGACCGAAGAGCTACAATACGCGGGAAATGCAACGCCGCGTTCAAGCTTCTGCTGGCGCAGGCGCAACATCATGGCGCGTCTGCCTGGCGCGGAGCTTGTGAGCGCCGACTCCTTGTGTGCCTCAGTCTCATTCGTCGGCAGATGCGGCGCAGAACACGTGAAGCCGCGATCCCGATGGTCGGATCGCCGGCGAGCGGCCGTTTAGTTCAGTAGGAGTGGCGGCGGAGCCGGGCGACGTGCCCTGGCTCCGCGCGCGACTGGGGATCGTGCTCATGCGCAAATTTATGCTTCTCGCCAGTGTTGTGCTGCTGGTGTCCGCCGCGGCCGTGGCCGACGGCGCGATCGCCGGCGGCAAGCAGCGCGCCCACGCCGCCCGCCGCCAGGGCCAGGTGCGCGAGTTCACGCTCACCGCCGAGCCGGTGAAGTGGGAGATCCAGCCGGGACTCGTGGTGGACGGCTGGGGCTACAACGGCCAGATTCCCGGCCCGACCCTACGCGTCACCGAGGGCGACTTTGTGCGCGTGCACCTGATCAACCATCTGCCGGAGGCGACGACGATCCACTGGCACGGCATCGACGTGCCGACCGATATGGACGGCGTGCCCGGCCTCTCGCAGGATCCCGTGGAGCCCGGCGGCGATTTCTGGTACCAGTTCTATGCCACCAATCCGGGCACGCGCATGTATCACAGCCACACCGACACCGACGCGCAGATGCAGCTCGGCCTGTTCGGCGCCTTTATCATTGACCCGGCCACGCCGGAGCCGGCGCACTACGACCGCGAGTACACCTACATCCTCTCGGAGAAGGCGCTGGACTTCACGCCCGACGTGGCCCTGGGCCAGTCCGCGATTCTGCACGGCGACGCGGGCAACGGCCGCGGCGGCGCCCTGCAGTACGACCTCTTTCTGATGAACGGCCGCGCCGGCACGGCGATCGACCCGATGGAGATCAAGCAGGGGGAAAAGATCCGGATTCGCCTGATCAACCTCGGCAACCTGGTGCACGCCATGCACCTGCACGGCCAGAGTTTTAAGATCATCGCCACCGACGGCAACCCGGTGCCGGCCGCGGCGCAGCTCACCAAGGACACGGTGAGCATCGCGCCCGGCGAACGCTACGATCTGGAAGTGGACGGCAACAACCCCGGCGTGTGGATGTTCCACTGCCACATCAACAACCACGCGGCCAACGGCATGTCCACCGTCTTGCAGTACGACGGCTACGAGCCGGTTTCGCCGGACGCCGGCCACAGCTCGCACGGCCCGGCGGCGCCGCTGCCCGTGGGCGGCACGCCCGCGCCCCCGGACCATGCACACCCGACACCAACCGTCGCGCCCGGTTCTGCCTCGGCGCCGCCGGCGTCCGCGAATCCGCCCGCAAGCAGCGCCGGCGGGTCGACCGTGGTGCTGCTGGACAACCACTTCAATCCCGGCAGCCTCACGATCGCGGCGGGCACCACGGTGACCTGGCAGAACAAGGGGCTCAACTTCCACACGACGACGAGCTTTAACGGCCTCTGGGACTCCGGCGTGATCGGCAGCGGCCAGACGTACAGCTTCACCTTCTCCACGCCGGGCACGTACAAGTACTACTGCCGCCAGCACTTCCTGCAGGGCATGACCGCCACGATCACGGTGACGCCGCCGTAGCAGCCGGCGGCGCGCCTACCCCTCCCTCGCGCAAGCGCTCGGAGTTCCCCTCCCCACATCCCTAATCCCTAATATGGAGGGGTTGTTCGAGATCGACCGAGCGTCCTCGCTCCACCCTTCCCGCGTCGGGCCA
>Ga0209166_10000247_pt1 | contig 69779 bp, 50 predicted proteins | sample Coa_R1_3_FD_187151 | JGI IMG/M metagenome (GOLD analysis project Ga0209166, IMG submission 187151) | Surface soil microbial communities from Centralia Pennsylvania, which are recovering from an underground coalmine fire - Coalmine... | ecosystem: Environmental > Terrestrial > Soil >...
ATGGCGAAGGAGAAATTCGAGCGCAGCAAGCCGCATTGCAACATTGGGACGATCGGCCACATCGATCATGGCAAGACGACGTTGACGGCGGCGATCACCAAGGTGCTGTCGAAGCACAACCCCAAAGTGCAGTTCCGGGCGTTTGATTCGATTGACAACGCGCCGGAAGAGCGCGAGCGGGGCATCACCATTGCGGTGTCGCACGTGGAGTACGAGACGCCGAACCGGCACTACGCGCACATGGATTGTCCCGGTCATGCGGACTACATCAAGAACATGATCACGGGCGCGGCGCAGATGGACGGGGCGATCTTGGTTGTCGCTGCCACCGATGGACCGATGCCGCAGACGCGCGAACACATTCTTTTGGCGCGGCAAGTGGGCGTGCCGGCGATCGTGGTGTTTTTGAACAAGTGCGACATGGTGGAAGACGCGGAGCTGCTGGAGCTGGTGGAGTTGGAAGTACGCGAATTGCTGAAGAGCTACCAGTTTCCCGGGGACACGATTGCGGTGGTGAAGGGATCGGCGCTGCAGGCGTTGAACGGGGATGCGAAGTGGGAGAAGTCGATCGACGAGTTGATGGAAGCGGTGGACAAGAACGTGCCGCAGCCGGTGCGGGAGATTGATAAGCCGTTCGCAATGCCGATTGAAGATATTTTTTCGATATCGGGACGCGGGACGGTGGTGACGGGGCGAGTCGAGCGCGGCAAGGTGAAGGTAGGAGAAGAAGTGGAGATAGTGGGCTTCCGTCCGACGCAGAAGAAAGTGGTGACGGGCGTGGAGATGTTCCGGAAGCTATTGGATGAAGGCTTGGCGGGAGACAACGTAGGTTTGCTGCTGCGCGGCACGGAAAAGGATGATGTGGAGCGCGGGCAAGTGGTGTGCAAGCCGGGATCGATCACGCCGCACACGAAGTTCAAGGCGGAAGCGTATGTGTTGACGAAGGAAGAAGGCGGGCGGCACACGCCGTTTTTCACGGGGTACCGGCCGCAGTTTTATTTCCGGACGACGGACGTGACGGGAGACGTGAAGCTGGCGCAGGGAGTGGAGATGGTGATGCCGGGAGACAACGTGAGCTGCGAAGTGACGCTGATCACGCCGGTGGCGCTGGAAAAGGGATTGCGGTTCGCGATTCGCGAAGGCGGCCACACCGTGGGAGCCGGCGCCGTAACCGAAATTATCGAGTAGGTTTTTCCCCTCGCGAAACGAGGGCCGGGCGAGAGAAGGAAATTAGATCATGCGAGAAATCATTACGTTGCAGTGCGGGGATTGCAAGAACCGCAACTACACGACAACGAAAAACAAGAAGAAGCACTCCGAACGAGTGGAGACGAAAAAGTTTTGCAATACTTGCCGCAAGCACACGGGGCACAAAGAAGTTAAGTAGATTTGCGATTTTGGAGCAGAGATCGGGCGGAGCGGTTTTGGGTTTTTAGGGGAGTCGTCCAACGGTTAGGACTCCGGTTTACCCTGAGCGTCGCGAAGCGAGGCGAAGGGTCGACAAAACCGATGGACGAGTGGCAGAAGTGGAAAAAGAGTGGTTCTGCTGCATGGTTCGATGCGCAGATGGTTCCTTCTACGTTGGAATCTCAAGCAACGTAGAGGAAAGAATCAAGAGGCATAATTGGGGCGTTGGCCCTGATTACACCGCAAAGCGCAGGCCGGTTGTGCTGATTTGGAGTGAAGGCTTCGGGACGAGCGACGCAGCGCGGCAGCGGGAGAAAGAGATTAAGGGTTGGAGCCGGACCAAGAAGTTTGAGCTGGCAAAGCAGTGGCAAGGGTAAACCTTCGTAATGCACCATGGAGGGTAAACCCTTCGCCCGCTTCGCGGGCTCAGGGTAAAGGGGAGTCGTCCAACGGTTAGGACTCCGGTCTCCAAAACCGGGTATGGGGGTTCGAATCCCTCCTCCCCTGCCAGAGAATCGGGAACGGGCGGCGGCGCCGGTTCTGTAAAGAGGACGAATGGCCACGCAGGCGGTCAAAGTGAAGAACGACGAGTCGCAAAGCAATGCAATCACGGGGGCTGCGGCCGGAATCGGCCAGCGAGTCACCGGCACGGTGCAGGACACGCGGCAGTTTTTGCACGATGTGCGCGTGGAGATGAAGCAGGTCACCTGGCCAACCCGGGATGACGTGTTTTCGACCACGGGAGTGGTGATCGCGACGGTTTTCTTTTTCGGAGTATTCCTTGCGGCGGTGGATTGGGTGGTGCAATTGGGAGTGACGCGAATCTTCAAAATTTTCGGTGTTTGAAGGGGATTACAGCTTGACGGCAATGCAGTGGTACATCATCCATACGTACTCGGGCTTTGAGAAAAAAGTCAAAGAAAGCCTGGAAAGCCGCGTGTCCGCGTTCAGCTTGCAGGACAAGATCGGCCGCGTGCTGATTCCGGTGGAAGACGTGGTGGAAATGCGCGGGGGCAAGAAGGTAGTTTCCTCGCGAATGACATATCCGGGCTATGTGCTGGTGGAGATGGATCTTGACGAAAACACCTGGCACATCGTGCGCTCGACGCCACGCGTGACGGGGTTTGTCGGCTCGGCAACGGCGCCGTCGCCGCTTTCGGACGCGGAAGTCGATGCCATCATCAATCGCGTGCACGTGCCGACGGACCGCCCGAAGCCCAAGGTGGTTTACGAACGCAACGAACAGGTGCGCATCGTGGACGGGCCTTTCGCCAATTTTAACGGCACGGTCGAGGAGATCGACAACGATCACAGCCGGCTGAAAGTTTCCGTGACGATTTTTGGCCGCTCAACGCCGGTGGAACTGGATTTCGCGAGTGTGGAGAAGCTGGGCTGAGCCGCGATACGAAAGCGGAGCAAGCGAAAAGAGATTGAGGCAGGGACATGGCTAAGAAAGTACAGACGACAATCAAACTGCAATTGCCCGCGGGCAAAGCTACTCCGGCACCTCCGGTGGGAACGGCGCTGGGTCCGCACGGCTTGAACATCATGGACTTTTGCAAGCAGTTCAACGCAAAGACCGCCAAGGAGCCTGACGGAATGATTTTTCCGGTGCTCGTGACGGTGTACACGGACCGCACGTTCACGTTCATATTGAAGACGCCACCAGCATCGATTCTGCTCTTGAGGGCGGCGGGAATCGTGAAAGGCTCGGCCGAGCCGAATCGCAACAAGGTGGGCAAGGTAACGAAAAAGCAGGTTCAAGAGATTGCGAAGATCAAGCTTGTCGATCTCAACACCACAAATCTGGACTCCGCGATGCGCACGGTGATGGGCACGGCTCGCAACATGGGTCTGGAAGTCGTGGAAGCCTAGAAGTTCAGGCGCTACGAGGTCGAAGAGGTAAGAGCAATGACAAAGCTGGCAGGCAAACACGTCGAGAACGCGCGCAAGAAGGTGGAAGCGCGTCCCTACAAGCTCGCGGAAGCGAGTGAGCTAATCAAGAAGACGCATCACACTAAGTTCAACGAGACGGTTGAGTTGGCGATCAATTTGGGAGTAGACCCCAAGCATTCCGACCAGGTTGTGCGCGGCACGGTGGTTCTTCCGCACGGGCTCGGCAAGGCTGTTCGCGTCCTGGTGATTGCAAGCGGAGAAAAAGTTCGCGAGGCGCAGGAAGCGGGCGCGGATTTTGTCGGCGGCGACGACATGGTGCAGAAAATCATGGGAGGCTGGACGGATTACGACGCCGTGATCGCCACGCCGGACATGATGAAATCCGCAGGCAAACTCGGCAAAGTTCTGGGCCCGCGAGGCCTGATGCCGAATCCGAAGACCGGCACAGTCACGTTCGATGTGGCCAAAGCGATCAAAGAGACCAAGGCCGGTAAGGTCGAGTTCCGTGTCGATAAAGCGGGAATCGTGCATTGCGCCATCGGCAAGATTCAGTTTGACGCACCAAAGCTGGCGGAGAATGCGCACGCCGTGATTGCAGCGGTCATCAAAGCAAAACCCGCGGCAGCCAAGGGCAAATACGTAAAGAAAATCACGCTAACCTCGACGATGGGCCCCGGCATTTCGATCGACCTGGTCGAATCGGAATTGCTGGCGGCAGCAGCGTAAGCGAAGAGTTTGAGGAAACGGGATCATGAAAAAGCGCAGTGAAAAACAGCAGGACCTAGACAAGCTGAAGACGGAACTGGCGAAGGTCTCGACCGTGATTCTGACGACCTTTCAGGGCATCACCGTCGAAGCGGATACCAAGCTCCGCCGGGCCGTGCAGGCCGCGGGAGGGAAGTACCAGGTGGTGAAAAACACGCTCGCTGAGCGCGCGGGAGTGGGCACACCCGCGGAAAATTTGCTGAAGAACCTGAGCGGCACGAATTCGATTGCCTATACGCAAACCGATGCGGTGGCGCTGGCCAAGGCGCTGACCAAGGTGGCCAAGGATGTTCCGGCGTTCCAGTTCAAGTCCGGAGTGGTCGAGGGCAGGGTGATCTCCATCGCGGAGATCCAGCAGCTTGCGAATCTTCCTTCGAAGGAAGAGTTGCTCAGCAAGATCATGTTCCTGTTGAACGCGCCCGCGCAGCGCATCGCCATGGCGCTGAACGCGCTGCCGCGCAACCTGGCGGTAACCGTAAGCGAAGCGGTCAAGGCCAACAAGTTTGGGTCCGGCGGAGCTGGTTCCGAAGCGGTTCCGGCACCGAGCCCCGAAGCGGCCCAGTAAGTTTAATTCTAAGTATTGAGAGGAGAAGAAAGAGTCATGTCGAAAGTGGATACGATCCTGGAAGAAATCAAGGGGCTGACGCTGCTCGAGGCGTCCGACCTTGTGAAGAAGATGGAAGAGGCCTTCGGCGTCTCAGCGGCTGCGGCTACGGTAGTAGCGGCGGGCGGCGGAGCGGCGGCGGGCGCGGCACCGGCGGAAGAGAAAACGGAATTCACGGTAGTTCTGACCGACGTCGGCGGCAACAAGATCAACGTCATCAAGGCGGTCCGCGAAGTCACGAGCCTCGGCCTGAAAGAAGCCAAGGACCTCGTGGACGGCGCACCCAAGACCGTCAAGGAAGGCGTGAACAAGGAAGAGGCCGCGACGATCAAGAAGAAGTTCGAGGACGCAGGCGCCAAGGTCGAGATCAAGTAGTTTTTGTTGCACGAGCTTCGAGAGGGGGCGCGGCTGCGTGGATTGGCCAATCCAGAGGCCGAACCAAGCATGATCCGCCGCGCCAAAGGAACTCACGTACGCAAGTCGAGGCTGGTTATACCCACAACTCCACTGGTCCTTTTTGGACCCAGTGCAGCGGTGTGCTCGCTGACTTCGGGCCGGAAGCGCGCGACACCGACTGCATGAATTTCTCTAGATATTCCGCTATAAGCCCGAAAGGGAAGAGGTAGAGCAAGCAATGCCAAATAGTCACCAGCACGTCAGGGAACGCGAGCGGCTGGATTTCGCGAAAATTCAGGGATCGATCCAGATTCCGAATTTGATCGAAGTCCAGATGAAGTCCTACCAGCGCTTCTTGCAAATGGACCTGCTGCCGAGCGAGCGGGACGACGGCGGATTGCAGTCCGTCTTCACGTCGGTGTTTCCGATCAAGGATTTCCGCGAGATGTCGCAGCTGGAATTCGTGGACTACTCGATCGGCAACTGGGAGTGCAAGTGCGGCAACCTGAAAGGGTTGCACCATTTGCGCGCCACGTGCCGCAATTGCGGCGCGTCGGTGGTCACGAACCCGTACCAGACTGGCGACGTCATTTGCCACAAGTGCGGGACGTTCAACAAGAACACGCCGACGTTTTGCAACAAGTGCGGCGATCCCGTGGCCATGCAGCTCAAGTACGACGTGAACGAATGCCAGGAGCGCGGCATGACGTATTCCGCGCCATTGAAAGTCACGATCCGCCTGACCATTTACGACAAGGATCCGGACAGCGGCGCGAAGACCATTCGGGACATCAAGGAGCAGGAAGTTTTCTACGGCGACATTCCGCTAATGACGGAAAACGGGACGTTCATCATCAATGGGACGGAGCGCGTGATCGTCAGCCAGTTGCACCGCTCGCCGGGGGTGTTCTTTGAGAGCGCCAACAACCGCAGCTACTTCCTCGGGAAGATCATTCCTTACCGCGGGTCGTGGGTGGAATTCGAATACGACACGAAGAACATTCTCTATGTGCGCATAGACCGCAAGCGCAAGTTCCTCGGCTCGATTTTCCTTCGCGCGCTGGGAATGAAGTCCAACGAGGAAATCCTGCGGACGTTTTACCAAGTGGAGCGAATCTCGCTCCGCGAGAAAGATCTCTACTGGAACGTTTCGCCCGGGATTGTGGACCGCAAGCTGGCCCACGAAATACGCAATCCGCGGTCCGAGGAAGTGATTGTCGGGGCGCACAAGCGCATCACCGAGAATCTTTTCAAGGAACTTATTAAAGCGAAGATCTCGCAGGTGCGTGCCGCACTGGTCGATCTCGAGGGTGCCTGTAGCGTCGCCGACGTGGTCAATCGCCAGACCGGCGAAGTGCTTCTGGAAGCGAACAAGCCCTTGACACCCGAACTGTGGCAGGCGTTTGCCGAAGGCGGAATTACGGAAGTGGACGTCTTCTTTCCGGAGCGCGACGACATCGGCCTGGTGCTTTCGCGTACGCTTGACAAGGACGCCATCCGATCATCCAAAGAAGCGCTGATCGAAATTTACCGCAAATTGCGTCCAGGCGATCCGCCGACTCTCGAAACGGCCACCAATCTCTTCCGAGGCATGTTTTTCGATCCGCGGAAGTACGATTTCAGCCGGGTGGGCCGTCTGAAGTTCAACATCAAGATGGGGCTGGACACGCCTCTGGATAACCGCACGCTCGATACGCCGGACTTCGTTTCGGCGATCAAGTATCTCTTCAAGCTGCGGAAGAACATCGGTGTGGTCGATGACATCGACCATCTGGGAAACCGCCGCGTACGCGCGGTGGGAGAGCTGCTCGAAAACCAGTTCCGCATCGGCCTGGTCCGCATGGAGCGCGCCATCAAGGAAAAGATGAGCGTGTACCAGGAAATGTCCACGGCCATGCCGCACGACCTGGTGAACGCCAAGCCAGTTATGGCGGCGATCCGCGAATTTTTCGGATCTTCGCAGCTCAGCCAGTTCATGGACCAGACCAACCCGCTCAGCGAGATCACGCACAAGCGGCGTCTTTCGGCTCTTGGACCGGGCGGGCTTTCCCGCGAACGCGCGGGATTCGAAGTGCGCGACGTTCACCCGACACACTACGGCCGCATTTGCCCGATTGAAACACCGGAAGGGCCGAACATCGGCTTGATCAGCTCGCTCTCGTGTTTTGCGCGGATCAACGACTACGGCTTTATCGAGTCGCCGTATCGCCGCGTAAAGGGCGGGCGCATTATCGACTACGTCCAGATCGTGAACGCGGGCGACAGCGAATTCAAGGCGGGCGAAATCGTCGAGAAAGACAAAGTTGAAGAGCTCAACGAAGAGCTGAAACGCCGCAAGGTGGTCTACGAACCGTACTGCTTCTACCTGTCGGCATGGGAAGAGGACAAGTACGTCGTGGCGCAGGCCAACGTTTCGCTCGACGAGCGCCTGAAGATCACCACCGAACTGGTCAACTGCCGGCAGGCCGGCAACTTCGTGCTGAAGAGCCGCGATGAAGTGGATTACGTGGACGTTTCGCCGAAGCAGCTCGTTTCGGTGGCCGCCAGCCTAATCCCGTTCCTCGAAAACGACGACGCCAACCGCGCGCTGATGGGTTCCAACATGCAACGGCAGGCGGTGCCGCTTATCCGCGGGGAAGCGCCGCTCGTCGGAACCGGAATGGAACGCGTGACAGCGCGGGATTCCGGCGCGGTGGTTCTCTGCAAACGCGAAGGCATCGTGGATCAGGTCGACTCGGAGCGCATCATCGTGCGCGTCGAATCCGACCATTCCGGCGTGCTCAGCCGCGAAGTGGGCGCGGACATCTATCAGCTGATCAAGTTCAAGCGCTCGAACCAGAACACGTGCATCAGCCAAAAGCCGTTCGTGCGCGTCGGGGATCGCGTAAAGAAGGGCCAGGTCCTGGCCGACGGTCCCTGCACCGAACGCGGCGAACTGGCGCTCGGCCGCAACGTGCTGGTGGCCTTTCTGCCCTGGCGCGGGTACAACTTCGAAGATGCCATTCTCGTCAGCGAAAAGCTGGTGAAGGACGATTACTACACTTCGATTCACATCGAAGAGTATGAAATCGAGGCACGCGACACCAAGCTCGGACCCGAGGAAGTCACTCGGGACATTCCCAACATCAGCGAATCTTTCCTCCGCAACCTGGATGAAAGCGGAGTCATCCGCATCGGAGCGGTCATCAAGCCGGGAGACATTCTCGTCGGCAAGGTCACGCCCAAGGGCGAGACCACGCTCACGCCGGAAGAGAAACTGCTCCGGGCCATCTTCGGCGAAAAGGCCGGGGATGTTCGCGATGCTTCTCTCTATTGCCCGCCGGGAATCGAAGGAACAATCGTGGATGTCAAGATCTTCACCCGCAAGGGCGGAGAAAAGGACGAACGGCACAAGGCTATCGAAGCCACGCAGGTCTTCAAACTGGAGAAAAACCTCGCCGACGAAATTCGCATCCTCACGGATGAGCGCCTGAAGCGCCTCTCGGATTTGCTTGGCGGAAAGATTCTTCAGGCGGACTTGCACGACGAAAAGACGAACAAGCGTCTGTTGACCAAGGGAGTTGAGCTCACGCGCGATCTGATCGAAAAGATCTCCACGCGCAACCTCAAGCGCCTCAAGCTCAATGAGAAGGACCCTCTCCTCATCGAGAAGATCGAAGAAATCGAGGAAATGACCTCGCGGCAGATCGACGTCCTCCGCAAGATCACGGAAGAGCGGAAGGAAAAGCTGAAGAAGGGTGATGAACTACCTCCGGGTGTGATCAAGCTGGTCAAGGTCTATATCGCCATGAAGCGCAAGCTTTCCATCGGCGACAAAATGGCCGGACGACACGGAAACAAGGGCGTAATCGCCCGCATTGTGCCGCAGGAAGACATGCCGTACCTTCCGGATGGCACGCCGGTCGAGATCGTCCTGAATCCTCTCGGCGTTCCTTCGCGTATGAACGTCGGGCAGGTTCTCGAGACGCATCTCGGGTGGGCTTCCAAGGAGCTGGGCAATAGCTTGAAGCGCCTTCTAAGCAAGGAAGTCAAAGCCGAGGCTTTGCGACGCTGGTTCCGCGAAGTCTTCAGCGACACGACTGTCTGGAAGACGCTTGCAAAACTCAGCGATGACGAATTGCTCGATTACGCCGAAGGATTCAAGGAAGGGATTCCGTTCGCGACGCCGGTTTTCGACGGAGCGCGCGAGCCGGAAATCCGTCACTTGCTGGAGGTAGCGGGCTTGCCGCACGCGGGCAAGATCAATCTGTTCGACGGCATGACCGGAGACCAGTTCGACCAACCGGTGACCGTCGGCTACATCTACATGCTCAAGCTTTCGCATCTCGTCGACGACAAGATTCACGCGCGGTCCATCGGACCGTACTCGCTGATCACCCAGCAGCCGCTGGGCGGGAAAGCGCAGTTCGGCGGACAGCGTTTCGGCGAAATGGAAGTCTGGGCGCTGGAAGCGTACGGAGCGGCGCACATCCTGCAGGAGTTGCTAACGGCGAAATCCGACGATGTTTATGGCCGCGCGAAAATCTACGAGGCCATCGTCAAGGGCGAGCCGGGGATCGAACCGGGCGTGCCCGAGTCGTTCAACGTGCTCGTGCGCGAGCTGCAGTCGCTTTGTCTGGATGTCGAACTGATGAAGCGGCAAAAGGCTCCGGCGGAAAAGGCAGCCGATTAGCTGGAATCAAGCCGCGGGGGCACGATTTATCGTGCCCCCGCAAAGCAACTTCTTGTGAGTCAGTAAGTTTCGGTTTTTGGGTTCTCAGCCGGTCCGGTGCAAAACACGGGATCGCGTCCCCGGCGAAAGCAGGGGAGAGAGGAAACAACCTTGTATCGCAGCAGCCCTTATGATCGCGCCAGTTTGATCGCCGATTTCGATTCGATTCGAATCAGTCTGGCGAGCCCGGAAAAAATCCGTTCGTGGTCGCACGGAGAAGTTACCAAGCCGGAGACCATCAACTACCGCACGTTCAAGCCGGAACGGGACGGTCTTTTCTGCGCCAAGATTTTTGGCCCCGTCACAGACTGGGAATGCCTGTGCGGAAAATACAAGCGCATGAAGCATCGCGGCGTTATCTGCGACAAGTGCGGCGTGGAAGTCACTTTGAGCAAGGTCCGCCGCGAACGCCTCGGCCACATTGAGCTGGCTTCGCCGTGCTCGCACGTGTGGTTCTTCAAGGGTTTGCCCAGCCGCATCGGCTACCTGCTGGATATCTCCATGCGCGACCTCGAGCGCATTCTCTATTTTGAAGCGTTCGTGGTCGTGGATACCGGCGAAGTTGCCGTGCTTCGCGAGCGCGAAGTCCTGCTCGAAGACAAATACCGCGAGCTGCAGAAGGAATACCCCGGCCAGTTCACAGCGAAGATGGGCGCGGAAGCCATCAAGGAACTGCTCCGCCGAGTCGAAGTGGACAAGCTCTCGGAAGAACTTCGCGAGAAGATGAAAGCCGATCCATCGCTGCAGAAGCGCATCAAGTTCGCCAAGCGCCTGAAAGTGCTGGAAGCATTCCGCAAGAGCGGCAACAAGCCGGAGTGGATGATTCTCGACGTGATTCCGGTTCTCCCTCCGGAACTGCGTCCGCTGGTGCCACTGGATGGCGGCCGATTTGCGACCTCGGATTTGAACGATCTCTACCGGCGCGTCATCAACCGCAACAACCGGTTGAAGAAGCTGATGGAGCTGCGCGCGCCAGACGTGATCGTTCGAAACGAAAAGCGCATGCTGCAGGAAGCCGTCGACGCGCTCTTCGACAATGGCCGCCGAGGCCGAGTGCTGCGCGGCACCAACAACAGGCCGCTCAAGTCTTTGAGCGACACGCTGAAAGGCAAGCAGGGCCGGTTCCGCCAGAACTTGCTCGGGAAGCGCGTGGACTACTCCGGCCGTTCGGTGATCGTTGTCGGCCCGGAATTGAAACTCAACCAATGCGGTCTTCCGAAGAAAATGGCGCTCGAGCTTTTCAAGCCGTTCATCTACCACAAGCTCGAAGCGCAAGGGCATTGCACGACCATCAAGCAAGCCAAAGAAATGGTCGAGCAGCAGGAGCCGGTGGTTTGGGACATTCTCGAGGACGTGATCCGCGAACATCCCGTGCTTCTCAACCGCGCCCCGACGCTCCACCGCCTGGGCATCCAGGCGTTTGAGCCGGTGCTCGTCGAAGGCAAGGCCATTCGAATTCACCCGCTGGTCTGCACGGCGTTCAACGCGGACTTTGACGGCGACCAAATGGCTGTGCACATCCCGCTTTCGCCCGAATCGCAAGTGGAAGCGTCTGTGCTCATGCTCAGTTCGCGAAACATCCTCTCTCCCGCCCACGGTCTGCCGCTGGCGGTTCCGTCGCAAGACATGGTCCTCGGCATCTACTACCTGACCAAGTCCAAGCCGGGAGCCAAGGGCGAAGGCCGCGTCTTCGGACAGTCGGATGAAGTTGTCTTGGCGCTCGAAGCCGGTGAAGTCGAGCTGCTCACTCCCATCCGCCTTCGTTATAGCGGTGAAGTAATTGACCTAACTACCGCGTATGACGATCAGGACGTGCCGCACACCGAGCCCGTCAAGATGGAGCGCCAATTTATTCAGACCACTGTCGGCCGCGTGATTTTCAATTCGCACTTGCCGGCGAAATTCCCGTATGTGAACGGACTTCTAAAAAAGAAGGGTGTCCAACAGCTCGTCTATTACGCCTACCTGCGTTATGGGCTGGCGGATACCGTCGTGCTTCTGGATCACTTGAAAGAGCTGGGCTTTACCTATGCCACGAAGTCCGGCATCTCCATCGGCATCGACGACATGCTCATCCCCAGCGACAAGTACAAGCTGGTGGAAAACGCGGAGAAGGAAGTCGTCAAGGTTCAGCAGCAGTATCTAGACGGCGCCATTACAAACGGCGAGCGCTACAACAAGGTCATCGCCATCTGGGGCGACGTTACCGAAAAAGTCGCTGACGAAATGTTCAAAGCTCTCGAGAACCAGGACAAAGAGGGCAACATTAACCCCGTTTACGTTATGGCCGACTCCGGAGCTCGCGGTTCGAAACAGCAGATCCGCCAGCTCTCGGGCATGCGCGGTCTGATGGCCAAACCTTCCGGCGAGGTCATTGAAACACCCATTACGTCCAACTTCCGCGAAGGCCTTACCGTGCTGCAGTACTTTATTTCGACACACGGCGCGCGTAAGGGCCTGGCGGACACGGCGCTAAAGACGGCCGATTCGGGCTATCTGACCCGGCGGCTTGTGGACGTGGCTCAGGACGTGATCATCAACGAGCGCGACTGCGGAACCAATGACGGCATCTACGTAGAGCCCATCGTGGAAGCGGGCGTCGAAGTGGAGCCGTTGCGCGACCGCATCGTGGGGCGCGTGTCACTCGATAAGATCAAGGATTTCGAGGGCACCGTCATCGTCGACATCAACCAGGAAATCACCGAGGAGCTTGCGAACCAGGTGCAGGCGGCAGGTATCGAACGGGTTCGCATCCGCTCGGTGTTGACCTGCGAGTCCCGCAGAGGAGTTTGCGCGCTCTGCTACGGCCGAAACCTCGCCTCCGGGCGCATGGTTGAGCTTGGCGAAGCCGTCGGGGTCATCGCCGCACAATCCATCGGCGAGCCTGGCACTCAGCTAACCATGCGAACGTTCCACATCGGCGGAACCGCGACACGCGTTTCCGAACGATCCACGCTGGAAGCGCGAAACAACGGCGTCGTGAAGTTCGTGGACCTCAAATTCGTCGAGGGCCGCGGCGGCACCTCGATTGCCATGAACCGCGCCGGACTCATCGCCATCGTGGACGAAAAGGATCGCGAAAAGGAGCGCTACCACGTCGTTTACGGAGCGCGCCTGCGAGTTCAGGACGGGGAACACGTCACTCACGGCCAAATCCTTGCGGAATGGGATCCGTTCACATTCTCGATCCTTACCGAGACGGCAGGCTCCGTGAAGTTTGACGACCTGCGCCCCGGTCTGACGATTGAGGAGCAGGTGGACGAAGTGACCGGCCTGTCGCAGGACGTGGTCACGCTTCCCCCCGGCGATGAGAAGCATCAGCCAGCGATCTTGATCCGCGACTCTTCGGGCAAGGTCCGCAAGAAGTACCTCATGCCATCGCGCGCCCACTTGATGGTCAAGGACGGCGACGAGGTGCAGGCGGGCGACGTGCTGGCGAAGATTCCGCGGGAAACCACCAAGACCAAGGACATTACGGGCGGTCTGCCGCGCGTCGTGGAACTGTTCGAGACCCGCAAACCCAAGGATCCCGCTGTGATCAGCGAGGTGGACGGCGTCGTTCGGTACGGCGACATCGCCAAGGGAATGCGCAAAGTCTACGTCGAGAGCGAAGATGGCAAGACGACCAAGGAATACTCCATCCCACGCGGGGTGCACATAAACGTCCAGGAAGGCGACCACGTCAAGGCCGGCGAAGCCCTTATCGATGGCCCGCTCAACCTGCACGACTTGCTCGCCGTCCTCGGCGAAAAGTTCACACAAGCCTATCTGGTCAACGCCATTCAGGAGGTCTACCGCCTGCAGGGCGTGAACATCAACGACAAGCACATCGAGACGATCTCGCGACAGATGATGCGCTGGGTCAAAGTAGAAGACGTCGGCGATACGCAGTTCCTCCTCGAAGAGCAGGTGGACAAGTTCCGATTCCGCGAGGAAAACGACCGCGTCATTGCCGACGGGGGCCGCCCGGCAACGGGACGTCCACTGCTTCTGGGCATCACCAAGGCGTCGCTCTCGACCGATTCGTTCATCTCGGCCGCGAGCTTCCAGGAGACTACGCGCGTACTCACCGAAGCGGCTGTCGCCGGCAAGGTGGACTACCTCCGCGGGCTCAAGGAAAACGTCATCATGGGCCGCCTTATTCCCGCTGGAACGGGCCTTGAGCACTACCGCAGCATCCAGTTGCTGACGGAGATGCCGCCGCCCGCTCCGATCGAGGACATTCCGGAAGCCGCCGAACTGACTGCCGAAGAGGCTGCGGCACTGGACTTCCTGCAAAAAGATACGGAAGCCGACGCCGCTACGGAAGGCTAAACAGCTAGAGTGGCGGAGCGACCCGCCTCCACTACAATCGATAGAAGAAAGCGTCTCGGCTAACACCGGGACGCTTTACTTTTAGAACAGTATGTACAGGTAACCTTCAGGCACCTCTCGACGTCCGCGTCATTGCCCGGTCTTGGCGCGCTTTCTACAATGACTTGTACCGTTATCGGGCGGTTTCCTGGCATCTTTCGCCAGTCCGTGCCCACGTCTCATGCCCAAACACGACGAGATCACTCCAGCTTCAGCGAAAGATTCACCGTCGAGCGGTTCCAGCCGCTCCACGGTTGCGTCCCGCTTCGAGCAATTCGAAAAACGCCAGAATGAACTGTGGCGGCTGACCTTCGTTCTCCTCCTTGTGCTTTCCATCGTCTTCGCCTTCACCTCGTGGAGCACTATTCGATCTCTCGCCCATCGCTTTGAAGCTCTTCCGATTGGCCTCGTCGTCCTCGTTGTTCTTTTTGGTTTCTATGCCTGGAGGCGCACGCAGGAAATCTCCGAACTGCGGGGGCTGGTTCGCGGGCTGGAGCACCACGATGCCGCCCCTCCCAGCGACAGGCAGCTCGATCAGCTCTTCGATGTCATTTCCCGCTCGCAGCAGGGGTACCGCGACCTCATCGATTCTTTCGACGACATTCTCATGGCCAGTTCGCTGGATGGCGAAATCCGGGCTGTGAATCGCAGCTTTGCCGATCTTGTGGGCGCTAATTTTCAGCAGATCATCGGCCGGCCGGTTACGGATTTTCTGGAGGAAGGCAGCGGCGAGGGCGGGGAACTGATCCGCCGTGCTCTTCCTCGATTTCTCGAGCGACGCCATTGGTCGGGCATCATTCAAGTCCGCTTGAAGAAACAGAATTCCATCTGCTATTTCGATTGCGTCGCTCATGCGATGACGCGCGATAACAAAGTCCACGGATTAACGGTTCTCGGCCGCGACATCACGGCGTTGCGAAAGAATGAGGCTCGCTTCACCGAGCTGTTCGAAACCTTGCAGGAAGGAATCTACATCACCACGCCCGAGGGGGGCATCCTAGACGCCAATCCCGCGCTGGTCCGCATGCTGGGCTATGACACCAAGGAAGAACTGCTTTCCAAGCGTGTTCCCGACATTTTCACCGAATCCGCGGAGCGAAAAGCGCTCGCGGAAGAGGTCGAACGCCAGCCTGTGCCCCAAGGCCGCGAAATCAGTCTACAGCGCAAGGATGGTTCACTTATCGTTTGTCTGAATACCACCACCGCCGTGCGCGACACCTCGGGCCGAGTCATCCGCTACCAAGGCTCCGTCCTGGACGTCACCGCCCGCCGTCAGATGGAGCGCCAGCTGCACAAAGAGCAGGAATTTGCACGACGCCTGGTGGATAACTTCCCGGATTTGATTCTCGTCGTGGATTCCGCATCGCATTACACCTTCGTCAGCGCGAGCTGCAAGGAGATCCTCGGTTACGAGCTGGTCGAAACTGAAAACATGGAACTTGGAGGACGCACACATTCTGAAGACCTCCCCGCTCTACACGCGCTTTTCACAGATCTTCTCGCGGGCCGGCAGAATTATGGATCGCTTGAAATCCGCGTGCGGCATAAACTGGGCGACTGGCGGCGCATTCGCTTTAATTTCAGCCCTCTTGCCGATGAGACTGGCAAAATCGAAGGCGTAGTGCTTTCCGGGCGGGATGTCACAGAGCTGAAGCGGCTGGAGGAGCAGCTCATCCAAGCGGAAAAACTGGCGGCCATGGGCCAGATGCTGGCAGGAGTCGCGCACGAGCTCAACAATCCGCTCACCGCTATCCTCGGCGTTACAGAATTGCTGCGAGAGCGTCCGACTGAGGACGAAACGACGAAACGCCAACTGGAACTGACGCATCGACAGGCGCGCAGGGCGGCGCGCATCGTCCAAAACCTTCTGGAATTCTCCCGGCCCGCGTCACCGCAGAAGAAGCCGGTAGATCTCTTGAGCGTCATAGACCGCACCCTGCAGTTGCATGAACATTCCCTCCGCAGAAATAATATCGAGGTGGATTACCGCCCACCGACGGACTCGCCGGGAGTTGTCGGGGACGCGAACCAGCTCATTCAGGTCTTTTTGAACCTTGTCACAAACGCGGAGCAGGCCATTCGCGAAGTGCGCGAATCCGGCCGGATTCAGATCCGCCTGGCTCACCTCGGTTCGCAGATCGCAGTCACGTTTCAGGATGACGGCGTTGGCATTCGTCCCGAATCCGTCCAACGCCTATTCGATCCGTTCTACACTACCAAGCGTCCCGGCGGCGGTACTGGGTTAGGACTAAGCATCTGCCTCTCGATTATTCGCGAGCACGGCGGAACGATTGAAGCGGAAGCTCTGCCGGGGGGTGGTTCTGCGTTTACGGTTTATCTCCCGCTGGCTATCGGCCAGGAACCTCCGGCGCCCTCTTTGGCCCAGGTTCCAGCAAAGGAAGCGACAGCAACCACAGATTCAGGGTTGCTGGAAGGCCGGCGCATCCTTGTGTTGGACGACGAGGAGAGCCTTCGCAGCCTGCTGTCTGAAGGGTTGGAGGCACGAGGCCTAATCGTGGATTGCGCCGGCACCCTGGAAGAAGCCTTGGACATTCTTTCCCAGCACTCGCCCGACGCCATTCTTTGTGACCTGAATCTCTCGCAGGACGGCGGCCACCTCAGTGGCAAGGCCGCGTCGGAGCGCCTACTGGCAGCCACGGGAAGCCGCAAGCCGCCACTGATTTACATGACCGGGGAGCTGGTGGAAGCTCCGAGCGCGGCAGGGGATTCGGGCAAACCCCGTCTTCTGCAGAAGCCTTTTCGGATCACAGACGTGCTCGGTGTACTGCAGGACGTATTCGCGAGCACTCCACCTACTACAAAGCTGGAATAAGAGGCTGGCCAATTCGGATGGCGGCCTGCAAGCACAGAGTGAATCGCAAACTATAGGGAACTGAGGCAGATGCGGCCGCATCCTCAAATGGCCGACATTTACTTCGATTTGTACGCAGCGGGAGTAGCGGCAGGGGAAGCGTCCACGCCGAAATCCCAAACATACAAGTTCAATCCGTCCTGGAGGATTTCGGCTAGGGCATATTCTCCGGGAGGCAGCGGAGCGCTGAGCGTGAACCTGTAAATGTCCGGTGCCACTTCCCAGCGCTGAACCGCAATTTCTTCTCTTTCCTGGGATAATTGCTGTCCGAAGAGATTGCGAATGGACTCAAGCAAGCGCTTGTTGCCCTTCACCTTCGCGTGAACGAGCGCGACATCAGGCCCGTCGGCGCCTTGGCGACTGCTCCTCAGAACTGGGGAATCCGGGTCTTGACCAGGTGCCGGCTCCCGCAGGTAGAATTCCGGCACGGCGCTCGTGAGCCGGACCGCGGCCCGTGAGCCGGGAAGTTCCACGTTTTGCTTGCTGGGGACAATCGGTATGGGAGAGAGAATCTGCTTTAAGAGGGTCTTTTTGTCGGTTTTGACTGCCGACCCTGCCTGCTGAAGCCGCTTGACCGACTTGCCTTCAATGGCGAACATACCCTCCCCATCAGGCAAGAACACGCCCGGCGCGACCAACAGACTCGCATCTACATCGATCGGCGTTTGAGCGTTCGCCGCCGCCTCCTGTATGCGGGTCTTTTCAAGGAGCGCCGCGGCGGCCTTTTCGTCGGCTTCGCTTGCCTTTCTTGTGGCGTCCCAGTCCACCATGGCTGCCGGAATCTCTTCCCAAGCATCTCTTTCAACGCTGAAGTAACGTACGCGGTCGCCTTTTTTTTCGTAGCTGCGGACGAGTTGGTAGCTGCCGTCTTTGAGTACCAGCTTATTGCCACGAGGGAGGCCTGTAAGTTCTTCCCCCGTGGCCGCAGGTTTGGCGGCGCTCTGCGGCCCATGCCTTTTGGCGGCTTTGGCGGCCGGAATCGCACACCACGCAATCACCCTCAGGTCTGGGGAGGAGAATTGCAGAAACAAAGCGAGGATAACGGGGAGGATCATGGAATTCACTGGGCTCTGAGATGCAGGCGGAACACGCGGGTTTGCCCTTTGGCGAGCATACCTCGCTGCTTGGCGCGCTGCAACTGCCCCAAAAAGCAAAAAAGCTCTTACCGGTGTTCCGGAAAGAGCCTGTCTTACTTGGAAGCGGATCGTTCCGATTAGTGGGTGCAACGAGGGAACAGGGTCACAAGCACCATCAGGTCGGAAAGAGTGAACAGCCACTGGTCAGCCTGTTTACCTGCCGCTTCGGCAGCCCGCGCAATGAAGCCCAAGTGCCGGCTTTTCGCAAAATTGCGGATATGATCCACGCAGATGCCAGTTAGATTGGCGATCTCCGCGTCAGTAAAAATCTTTTGGCTGGACTTGACTTTAACCATGGCCGTGTCCCTCGGACTCTTTCCCTCATTGCTTGCTTCGTACGCCCTGCCACAACTTTGATGCTTCTCGCAGCGTATACGATGCGCAAAAGTAAGAGCAATAGTCGTTCCGTTCTCAACATTCAAAACGAAGAGGCTAGTACTTTTGTTCCAACCCCCTGTGTAAAAAGAGATTATTCTTTTTCCCTAACCGCGGAGGGAACCAGTACGTGAGGAAGAAAAAGGGAAGCGAATGGGCACAAATGTCCTACTTTTGCAAATTGTCTATGAGTTTCGGTAGACTCGCCGATACCTCCTCCATCTGTTTTGTGTGCCGGATTTCGTGCGAGGATATGAACTGAATCCACTGGTAGGTGTTTAAGGTACCCAGCGCAGGGTGCGCCCAGCGGTATTCACTCAGGTCTCGGCTCTTCGTTTCTTGAAGAAACGAGAATGAACGCTCCCGAACTTCGCGTAGTTCAGCAAGCATGCCTTCTTTATCGCGCAGCATAGCGGAGTCTATCGGAATCGGCGATTTGCGCCGTACCAGGCGCGATTCAACCAACGCCATAGGAAGGTGAAGTCTCTTAATAAAAGGGACATGTTTTGGCGGATTTTGCACGACTCTGTCTGCTTTTCTAATGACGGCCCGTTCGACTATGATCAGATGTGCCACGATCTCAGCCGCGGACCAGCGCCCCACGCTCGGCGAGGCCTTCCAAAACTCGGATGGGACGGCATCAGCCGCACGCAGGAACCCTTTCTGCGATTTGGCCAGATTAATGACAAGGGAATCCAGAGATTGCATCAGATTTTCGCTTTGCGCTGGCTCTTCAAACTGAGCCGCCACCGGCCTGCTCAAAGGCATGCGCAAGTCGCAGAACGATTTCCTCGCCGAAGGCTGGCCCGAATATTTGCAGTCCCACCGGGAGCTTCCCGCCGATCTTTCCGCAAGGAACGGACATGCCAGGCACGCCGGCGAGCGATCCCGTAACTGTATATATATCAGCAAGATACATCTGCAGTGGATCGCTGGTGCGTTCACCTAGTTTAAAAGCGGGAACGGGCGATGTGGGAGTCACGATGGCATCCACCTTGGTAAAGGCGTCCCGAAAATCCTGGGCAATCAGGGCGCGAACTTTCTGTCCCTTGAGGTAATAGGCATCATAGTAGCCGGCGGACAGCACATAAGTTCCCAGCACGATGCGTCTCTTGACTTCTGCGCCAAATCCCGCGCCCCTCGTCTTTCGGTACATGGAGAGCAGGGTATCACCTTCTATACGAAGACCGTACCTCACGCCGTCATATCGCGCCAGATTCGAGCTGGCTTCGGCGGTCGCGATAACGTAATAGGTCGCTATCGCATAGTCCGTATGGCTCATGTGGATGTCGCAGAGCTGACATCCGAGCTTTTTGAAGACCTCAATACCGGCTTCAATCTTTTTTCGAACGTCAGCGTGCATCCCTTCGCCGAAGTATTCCTTCGGTATACCGATGCGGAGCCCCTTGACGGGTTTTTCCATTGAAGACAGATAATCTGGCACGGCGGCAGTGGTCGAGGTGGAATCGTTGGGGTCGCGCCCAGCGATGACGCTCAGGATTGCGGCTGCATCTCGCACATTGGTGGCAAACGGACCGATCCGGTCCAATGAGGAAGCAAACGCGATGAGCCCGTAGCGCGAGACCCGCCCATAGCTTCCCATCATGGCCGGAATCCCGCAGAACGATCCTGGCTGCCTGATCGACCCTCCTGTATCTGTCCCCAACGAAGCCACGGCCAAGCCAGCAGCCACTGCGGCACCCGATCCGCCGCTCGAGCCGCCCGGTACGCGGTCCGTCGCTTCCGGGTTTCGAACTGCACCATAGGCAGAGTTTTCGTTCGAACTACCCATAGCGAACTCGTCGCAGTTGGTCTTACCCAGGATTACCGCGCCGGCCGCTTCGAGCCGTTGCACGGCGGTTGCGTCATACGGTGGTACGTAGTTTTCAAGAATCTTTGAACCGCACGTGGTCCTCACGCCTTTGGTGCTGATGACATCCTTGATTGCGACTGGAATACCCGCAAGGACCGGGAGTGGTTCACCAGAAGCGACAAGATCATCGATGCGCGCAGCCTGCGCGTAGGCACGCTCCGGGCAGAGCGTCAAATAGGCGTTCAATTCAGGGTTACGTGCCGCGATTCGCCCAAAGAAATCTGCGGCCAACTCCCGCGCCGAAACCTTCTTCGTGGCCAGCGCTTCGCTTACGCTCTGAATGTTCCAGTTCGTTGTCACACTGCGTCCCGCAGAAAAGATAATCTTGCCTGAATTCTGCATTTTCCCCGAGGCATCGCGCCAACCAAGATGGGGAGAAAAATCTGTCCCATTAGCGCTCGATTACTTTTGGGACTCGAAAGTAAGGTGCTTCCGGATCCGGCGCTTGCTTCAGGACCTCCCCGGCCACGTTGCATGGAACCACAGTGTCTTCGCGCAAAGTGGCGTCGGCGGTCTGGTCGTCGGCCAACACCTGGGCCATTGGCTGGACCTGGGAAGTGTCCAGCTCATCGAGCTTCCCGATGTACTCGAGAATCTCATCAATTTGTTTGCGGTAACTCTCCAGCTCGGTTTCGCTCAAGTCCAGATAGGCCAGTTCGGCTACGCGTTCTACTTCTTCACGGCTGATCTTCATGGAATCCTCAGCGTCCCGCCGGAGCCACGGTTTCCGTGGATTTGCGAGGATATTTCTTTTCGATGTAATTATCGACCAGCGCCTGGAACGCCGCGGCCAATTCCTCGTAGGTTCCTTCGAGCGTCACATCCTTTTTCCCGTCGATGTAGATCGGGCAACGAGGCGCTTCGCCGGTCCCCGGCAAACTGATGCCGATATTCGCCGCTTTCGATTCTCCAGGGCCGTTCACGATGCAGCCCATCACGGCCAGTGTCATCGTTTCCACGCCCTCGTATTGCGTTTTCCAGATGGGCATGCTGTCCCGGATATAGCCCTGGACGCGTTCCGCAAGCTCCTGGAACGTTGTGCTCGTGGTGCGCCCGCAGCCCGGACATGCCGTGACGCTGGGCGAAAAAGAGCGCAGCCCGAGCGCTTGCAGCAATTCGCAAGCTGCATAAACCTCTTCGCGGCGGTCGCCGCCCGGTTTGGGAGTCAATGAGATGCGAATTGTGTCCCCGATTCCTTCGAACAACAAAACCCCAAGCGAGGCCGCCGACCAAATCTGTCCTTTCATGCCCATTCCGGCCTCGGTCAAACCGAGATGCAGCGGCTGCTCCGTCTTGCTCGACAGGTCGCGGTACACCGTAATCAGATCCCGCGGCCGGGAAGTCTTGCAGGAGATAATGATTTGGTCGCGGCGCAGCCCGCTCTCCAACGCCAGTTCGGTGGACTGCAGCGCGGAAAGCACCATGCAATCGTTGATAATCTCTTCGGACTCCTTGCCCAGGTTCTTGTCGGTGTTCTCCTGCATTTTCTGCATGACCAGCTCTTGATTCAACGAGCCGCCATTCACGCCGATGCGGACGGGTTTGCCGTTGTCGCGCGCCACTTTGCAAATGGTGGAGAACTGTTCGTCGCGGCGCTGGCCCGCGCCGACGTTGCCCGGATTGATGCGATACTTGTCCAGGGCCCTGGCGCAAGCGGGGTTCTTCGTCAGCAGGACGTGTCCGTTGTAGTGAAAATCCCCAATGATCGGCGCGGTGCAGCCGGCGTCGAGCAAGCGCTTCTTGAGCTCGGGCACGGCCGCCGCCGCTTCGGGCACATTGACCGTCCAGCGCACAATTTCAGAGCCAGCTTCCGCGAGCTCCAGGGTTTGCTTGAACGTGGATGCCACGTCGGCGGTATCCGTGTTGGTCATGGACTGCACGACAATGGGCGCACCCCCGCCCACGAGCACATGGCCAACTCGCACGCCATACGTCTTGCGACGGGGCCTTCCGCTTGCCGCCGCGTCGGTGCCTTTTATTTGGGTGAGCATTACTTCTTCATTTTAGCCTGAGTTCGATTCGAATGCGAAATCAGTTGCAGCCTTTTCGCCATAGCGCAATGGAATGGGCCGCGGCTGAACCGGAGCTTCTGCTAGAGACATCCTTTCGAGGACAGTCCTGCCCTCATTTCGAGCAAGACCGGGCTGTTCCCGCATACAGCCAGTTCAGGCTGTCCAAAACCAGCAGAAACGTAACAAATGTTTCAATCTAATCTTTCCGAAGTCAGAACGTCAGCGAATCTATGAAGTTCTTCGTGAGCGGGAGCGCTATCTCCACTTTCCTAACGTGGCTGATGAACAGAGTCAGACATATTGTGTGAGAATCAGCAGGCGTTTCATTTTGTTTCTGCTTTGAATCAGTCATTGACACTTTTCGAGTTTTTGGTGTAAGGAATGCTCATCTTTAAGGGTGGGGGCCCTGCGAGTGGTCAGGCATCGTCTGTCATCTCTGGCGCCCGTCAATCTTTGTCTATCAGAAGGTGTGTGCGCTTCGCTTTCCAGGTAGAAGAGCATGAGTGTTTCCCGGCGGGTGTTGCCACCTGCGGGCGCCAGACGATGTTTAACGAAGGCCGACTCCTCAGTTGAACAAACAACAAAGGTGGGGGGGATTATGAAGCTCTTCGTTCGTTTCTTTTTTGCTGCACTTCTCGTTCTGGGGATGCTTTCAACCGGTATAGCCACTGAGGCGCAAACCTCAAACTCTGGTGTAGTTCAAGGAACCATCACGGACAAAGCTGGGGCCGTCGTGCCGAATGCCACCGTGGAACTTGTCAACACCGCGACGAATGAAACGAAAGCGACAATCACAGGCGCCGCAGGGGATTACAGCCTCCCGAATGTGCCTCCAGGCACCTACACCCTAAAGATTTCCAAGGGTGGATTCGCCACCGTCACCTTCGCGAATATCAAAGTGGACGTGACCAAGAGCTACAACTACAACGCCACGCTCGAAGTCAGCTCCGGGAAGGAAGTCATCGAAGTTAGCGCTCAGGCACAGGCTGAACTGCAGACCTCGGATGCGGTAGTTGGCAATGTGGTTGGGGAAAATGAGCTGATGCGGCTTCCAACTCTCGGCCGCGATTCTCGAGAGCTGCTGACCCTCCAGCCGATGTCCACGCCTTTTGAAAGCAGCAATGGCGGCGGTTTTGGCAACAGTGGCGGAACCATTGCCGGAGCGCGCAGCGACCAGAACGTGTTTAATCTCGACGGCATCGACATCACCGACAACGTGATCGCTGGCGGCGGCAACCAAGTGCCTGTCATTCCCATTGGCGTGGAAAACGTGGCGGAGTTCCGCGTTGGCGTTACCAATAACAACGCTTCCTTCGGGCGTTCCGAAGGCGGCCAGATCAACATCATCAGCAAGAGCGGAACGAACGATTTTCACGGCGCTGTATATTGGTACCATCAGAACTCCGCCCTGAACGCCAACACTTGGGATAACGGTCACACGCCAAATGGCTCCGGCCTGGACTTCACTCCCAAGTCTCCCCAGCACGACAATCGCGGCGGCGTAAGCTTCGGTGGTCCAATCAAGAAGAATAAGACATTTGTCTTTGGAAACTACGAACTGCGGCGCTTTCCTCAGTCTGTCGAAGTCGAGCGAATCGTGCCCACGCAGTCACTTCGCAACGGCATCCTGACTTTTGGCGGCGTGGCATACAATCTGGCCACTTCAACCGCTTGCGGCGGCGGAAGCACGCCATGCGACCCGAGAGGCCTGGGAATCAGCCCTGTCGTCCAGAAACTTTGGAACATGTTGCCGCAGGGCAACGATCCGAACGTCGGTGACGGCTCAAACACCGAAGGATTCCGCACGAGCGTGCCTGAAGGTCTTAAGGACGATTTCGTGAACGTGCGCCTGGACCACAATTTTACGGATAAGGTTAAATTCTTCGGCCGCTACCTCTATCACCGGGACCTCGCACCCAATTCCGCCGGCCAGGGTGCTGGACAGGTGAGTTTCCTTGGGGGCTCAGCCGCTTCATCCAGCGCCTCGGACATACGAGGCGATGGTTTTACCAGCGGACTCGACTGGCAAATCCACGACAACCTTATTAACAGCCTCCACGTCGGTTGGATTCGGAGCCGGCAGGACTTCAACGTAATTCGTCCGCGTGTCTCCGCAGCGGCTCTAAATCTGGCGGGAACGAACACTGCATTGGGTGACATCGCCCTAGCTCCGGGTCTGGGTGCAACTGGTTTGATTGACACGGTCGTTGACGTGGACACACAGCGTGCGCGGCATCAGGCAATTTACGATAGCAACAAGCAATATGCGGACGATCTCACCTGGATCAAGGGGAAACACACCCTTTTCGGTGGTGCGGACATTCGATGGCTGCCCACCATTCACGACCGCGATGACAAAGTCATCGGATCGGTCAATTCCCTCGTGGCGACGCTTGACGCGGACGTGACAGGATTCAGCATCCCGGCGGCCAACCGTCCAGCGGCCCTAGCCACCTCTGATCAACAAAATTGGGATCGTCTGTATGCCGCCAGCCTCGGCCTGCTAAACAATATTGGCATTCTTGCCGTTCGTGACGGCAACCTAAACCCTAAGCCACTTGGTACATCCCTGGTGGCCAAGACGACACTGCGAGCTTACAACTTCTTCATTCAAGACTCTTGGCGCATCAAACCTTCATTCACGCTAACTTATGGCATCGGTTACGGCTGGCAGACCACCCCGCAAGAGCAAAACAAGCAGCAAACCTTCATCGCTAATGATGATACCGGTGACAGCATAATCAACGGCCTCCAATACGTCCAGGCCAAGCAGGCTGCCGCCCAAGCGGGTAATGTCTACAACCCCACTCTGTCTTACATTCCGATCAAGGATAGCGGGAGATCCGACGTCTTCAACGTGGATTACGGCGATTGGGCGCCTCGCGCGTCTGCGGCATGGAATCCGAGCTTCACAAACGGTTTTCTGGGGCGGATTCTGGGAGACCGCAAAACCGTCGTACGCGGCGGATATGGCATCGCCTACGACCGAGTTAACACAGTTCAGAGCGTTATCATTCCGATGCTTGGCGTCGGGTTCGCGCAGACCATCAATCTGCAGTCTCCTCTTTGCAATGTAAACGGCAGTAGTGTCAGCGGTTGTAACGCTGCCGTGGGTGTATCGGGGTCTGGCGGCAATCCTGGGTTGGCAAGTTTTCGCGTAGGGGTGGACGGCACGATTCCGACTCCTCCCTTGCCGGGTTCTCTCAGTTCTCCGATCGTGCCTGCGCTCGGACTGAGCGAAATTCTGAGCTTCCAGAACGATCCCAACTTTAAGGATGGGCGAGCGCACATGGTGGATTTCACCATACAGCGAAGTTTGCCGGGCCAGATGATCTTGGAATTGGGCTATGTGGGGCGCTTTGGACGTCAACTGGCAGGCAGCATCAACTTTAACTCCGCGCCATACATGTTCAAAGACAAAACCTCCGGCCAGATTTTTGCGCAAGCATACGACGCAGTTGCGACTCAACTTCGAAACGGCGTGGCACCAACCGCTGTAACGAATCAGGCTTGGTTTGAAAACCAACTGCCTGGCCTGGGAGTTGGGTGCGGTCCGGGAAAGACCAATATTTCCTCGACGGCTTGCGTGGCTTCTGGGAACTCAACAAATTTTATCAACAACAACGTATCGAGCCTTTTTCTCAACCTGGACATAGATCGGCAGTTCGTTCTCGGATTGCCTTCCTATGACAACTTGCAAGTCCTGGATTTGTTCATGCGCGACAGCAATGACAGATCCAACTACAACGCCTTCGTCGTCACTCTGCGCAACAATAGTTGGCACGGGTTGGTTTTCGACATGAATTACACTTTCTCCAAGTCGTTGGACACCGTGGGGGCGGTTCAAAATGCCGCTGAATATCATACCTCCAGCTTTAACTTTAATCTCGACTACGGACCGTCCTTCTTTAACCGACCCCACGTATTCAACGCCCTATTCAACTATGACCTGCCGTTTGGCGGTTCCCATCGTCTGAGCAGCAGCCACTCCGCTGTAAATAGAGTCATTGGAGGTTGGTATGCAGCAGGGATCTTGCGGATAAGCAGCGGCATTCCCAATCTCGTAACAGTTAGCGGCCAATCATTCGGCGGAGGAGATATTTTTGGTATCTCCGCGGGAATGATACCCACCGTGCCGATTGGCTCCATTGGTGGTGGCGGCGTAAATTCCGGCATCTGCAGCACCGGCGCAGGTTCCGGCGGGAATGGGCCGAACTGTGCAACCAAAGGAACAGGAACCGGCCTCAACTACTTTTCAAACCCCGGCGCCGCAATCAAGGATTTCCGCCCGACATTGTTGAGCAGCGACACGAACGACGGGAGAAGCAGCCCACTGCCCGGTCTCGGGTTCTGGAACTTCGACATGAGCCTCGGGAAGACCACGAGTATAACGGAGAGAGTGAAATTCGAATTCTCAGCCGACTTCTTCAATATCTTTAATCACGTTAATTTTCTGGATCCATCTCTCGATACCACCAACCCATCAACCTTCGGCGTGATCAACACGCAACTGGTTCCGGCCGACCGCATTCAGGGATCTCGCTGGATTCAGATCGGATTGCGCTTTAAGTTCTAAGCAAGCTTTCAAACCTCAAAATGGGAGAGGCCAAAAGCCTCTCCCACATTTCATTCCCTTTAATACTTGTCAGCCCTGCAGTGGATGACGAGCAGGGAGAGCTCTTGCACAGGTACGATTTCACCTAGCACTTCTTCCTGCATTGGCCTTTCCCCTTGCTTATTGACAGGAGTTTTTGCATAATCCCTGTCAGTAACTAAGGGGAATGTCATGACCAAGCCCACCGACCTCGTGCAAGGCACTCTGGACTTGCTCATCCTAAAGACCATCGCGCTTGAGCCGATGCACGGCTGGGCTATCGCGCAGCGCATCCGCCACGTCTCAAAAAATGTTCTTCAGGTCAATCAGGGCGCGCTTTATCCCGCACTTCACCGCCTCGAACAGCAGGCCTGGATCCAGTCCAAATGGGGCGAATCAGAAAACAACCGGCGCGCGAAATACTATTCCCTTACAAGGGCCGGACGAAAATATCTTCAGGCTGAGGAATCGAACTGGGAGCGCTTGTCTTCCGCAATTGGCCTGGTCTTGAAGACAGTCTAAAGGAGTTGCAACATGCGCCAGGTCCAAAGCATTGTTCACCGTCTTCGCACGCTCTTTCGAAAGCAGGTCTTTGAGCAGGAACTGAGCGACGAAATGCGCTTTCACTTGGAGCGCCAAGTCGAGGAAAACATCGCCTCGGGAATGTCCCCGCAAGAGGCGCGCCGTGCGGCCACGCGGGAATTTGGGGGCGTCGAACAAGTTAAGGAAGAGTGCCGCGACACGCGGCGCGCGAATTTGCTCGAAACGCTCTATCAAGATCTGCGCTACGGCGGGCGCATGTTGCGGAAGAGTCCGGGATTCACAACCGTAGCCGTTCTCACCCTCGCACTCGGCATCGGTGCGAACATCGCCATCTTTAGCCTGGTCAACGCACTACTCTTGCATCCATATGATTTCCGCGAGCTGGATTCTCTGGTCCGAATCTGGGAAAACCGAGGCATCGACGAGGGTGTTGATGCGCGGTGGATCGCTCCGGCGGATGCTTACGATTTATATTCAAAGACTAGAGTCTTCGAGAATTTCACCACCTACCGAGAGAAGAGTTTCAATTTAGCCCGCGACGGCGGCGTCGAACCAGTTTTTGGATGCGCGGTTTCATCGAGCTTTTTTGACGTACTTGGCGTGAGTCCCGCACTCGGCAGAGGTTTTCTTGAAACAGAGCAACAACCTGGAGATGACCACGTTGTTGTGCTCAGTCACGGTCTGTGGCAACAAAGATTCGGCGGTGACTCAGCCATCCTCGGTAAATCCATCAAATTGAACGGTCTCGAATATACGGTTATCGGGGTGACTCCGCCCAAGTTTAGCTATCCCGTTCCTTCGTTATTGTGGGTGCCGCTTGCGCTGGATCCGGCGCAAACAATGAATCGCGCCGACCTGTCACTTATGGCGCTTGGCCGCTTGAAGCATGACGTTAGTGTTGCAAAAGCGGATGCCGCGCTGGCCGCGTTTTCTCGCCAGTTGGAAACGGAATACCCTAAGACCAATGCGGGCAGAACGGCGACGGCCCTGCAACTCAGAAAGGAACAGTATCTCTACACACTTCCGCTCTTTCTGCTGTTGCAAGCAGCCGCCGGATTTGTATTGCTTCTCGCTTGCGCCAATCTTGCCAATTTGATGTTTGCGCGCATGATCGGCCGGCAGAAAGAGATCGCCATGCGTAGTGCGCTCGGCGCAGGCCCACGCCGCCTGACTCAACTCTTCGTCTCAGAAACGCTGCTTCTCGCTGTTCTCGCCGGGACCGCAGCCATCACCGTTTCCTTCTGGAGCGTCCGGCTTCTGCGGACGAGCATCTCTCAGGACTGGACAAAGTGGGTCCCTGGTTGGGATGGAATTCAGGTGGACCGAACCGTGCTGAGCTTCACCATTCTTCTCGCGATCGTCGTGGGGCTGCTGTTTGGTCTCGCCACAGTCCTCAGCACGAATGGCCTCAATCTGAGCAAGACCCTCAAAGAGGCAGGCCCGGGTTCCATGACGCGAGCGAAAGGAAGGTTGCGCAGCACTCTTGTTGTCACCCAAGTTGTCTTCGCCCTGGTCTTACTGGTGTGCGCCGGCCTGACAATTCAGGGCTTCGTGCGACTTTCGGAGGTTTATGCCGGGCTTCAGCCTACGGACGTCTTGAAGGTCGAGATCGCGCTCCCGGAAAAGAGCTACGCCACCAATACGAGAATCACGAACTTTTATCAACAATTTCTGCATTCCGCTGTTGCGATCCCGGGGGTTAAAGAGACGGCCCTGATCAGCAACCCGCCCGCGAGCAATGTGGATAGCGGCACGACTTTCTTTACGATTGAAAATCGGCCAGCACCAAAAACGAATGAAACGCCTTCCGCAACCCTGGAAATAGCCACTCCGGGATACTTTCCGGCTCTGCACATTCCGCTCCTGGCTGGGCGCCTTTTTTCCGAGGCGGACACCGCCAGCGTCGAACAAGTGGTCCTGATTAGCCGCAGCCTGGCGGCGCGGGACTGGCCCGGAGAGGACCCTCTCGGGAAAAGGTTTAAGCTTGGCAAACCGGACTCGAACGAGCCCTGGCTGAAAATCATTGGCATAATCGCCGACGTCCGCCAAAACTGGTGGAATCCGCCGGCTCTCCCGACCATCTATCGTCCATTTCTCCAGGCCCCGCAGCGGGGCATGGCTTTCCTGCTCCGTTCCGGTTCGAATCCCGCGGGATACGTTTCCGCCGTACGCGAAGCCATCCGTCAACTGGACCCGGACGTTTCACCGAGAGGGATCAATACGCTCGAGGGAGAAGTCACCGATTCCATCGGCATCATTCGAATCATGGGGATTCTGATGGGAGTTTTTGGACTAGTCGCACTGATGCTCTGTTCCGTCGGCGTGTACGGAGTGCTGTCTGAGAGCGTCGCGCAGCGTACACGCGAGATAGGCATACGACTTGCCCTTGGCGCAAATCCTCCCGACCTCATGAAAATGGTTCTCGGTCAAGCGCTGCGGCTCACGATAATCGGTCTTGCGATCGCACTGCCGATGGCATTCGCGGCTGGACGGTTGATGGGAGCCGTGGTCTTCGGAATCGTGCGTCTGGATTTTATCGTCCTGGCAGGAGTCGCCATCCTCTTGATACTCGTCGCCCTTATAGCCGGATTTTTCCCTGCTCGACGCGCCCTCAAGATCGATCCCGTGATGGCACTTCGTTACGAGTGACCTCGCGGTAACGTTGACCCAGACCTACGAAGAAGCTGCCTGCGTTCCGATATTTCCGCGCAATCCCAGAGCATCGGCTTGCTCACGCATTGCCGCGATGCAAAACCCGATGTGCTCTTCGAGGGGGATGGCAAGCTCTTCCGCGCCCTTGCGAACATCCTCGCGGCTCACACCTTTGGCGAAGGCTTTGTCTTTGAGGCGGCGCTTCACGGAGTCCACTTCGAGGTCGAGGATGCTCTTCGACGGGCGGACGTAAGAGCATGCGGTAAGGAAGCCGGCAATCTCATCGCATGCGAATAGAGTGTGCTCGAGGGGCGATTGCCGCAGAACTCCGGAATAATCGGCATGCGAAAGAATGGCGCGAACGATTTCTTCCGAGTAGCCGCGCTCGCGCAAGATCTTCGCGCCTTCCGCGGGATGGCCGCGGTCGGGGGCATGCTCGTTGTTGGGCCAGCGCTCGTAGTCGAAATCGTGCAGCAGCGCCGCGAGCCCCCAGAGCTCTTCGTCGGCACCCTGCTTGCGCGCGTAGGCGCGTACACAGGCTTCGACCGCCAGCATGTGTTTGCGCAGGCTCTCCGATTCGGTGAATTCGCACAACAGCTTCCAGGCGTCTTCGCGTGTTGGCATCCGTCTCTCCGGCTAAAGAAGAAGTAGTGTATCGCAGGTGCAGTCGCGACAGGCAACGCACGATGCCGCTACTCGCATCGCAACGGCATACACACCGAGTTCGATAGGCGGCGCGGCTTCGCTGGTCATTGGCGGTGATGATGGAGCGGTGAACTCCAAGGCATACGAGGCCTCACCAACGTCTTGGCAGTGTCGTGGCGCATTCCTAATGGAGGAGTAAGGATTATGAAATTCATCGTGAGTAGTCGAATTTGCTGGATGGCGATAGCGTTTGCTTTCAGCGCGACCGCATCGCTGGCGCAGGGAAAGCCGGCCAGCGGGGGAGAGGCGGGAACGAAGCTTGCAGCAATCAACATGCGGATGGCCATTGCGAACACCGCGGAAGGCAAACAAGCTGCATCGCAGTTGGAGACGGAGTTCATGACGCGCCGGAAAGAGCTAGAGGATTTAAGCAAGAAAATCAACGACTTGCAGCAGAGACTGACTTCAGGAGCGAGCACGCTCAATGATGAAGAGAAGGAGCGGCTAACGCTCGAGGGTCAGCGACTATCGCGCCAACTCGAGCGCCGACAAAATGAATTTCAGGAGGACCTCAACGACGCACAGAGTGAGGCGCTCTCCCGCATCGGCAGAAAGATGATCGAGGTTCTCGGAAAGTACGCGCCGAAGAATGGGTATGGCGCAGTCCTGGACAACTCCTCGCAAACCACCCCAGTCATGTATGCGTCGACGGATATCACAGAGGACATCGTGCGGCTGTACGATGCTACCTACCCTGCCAAAGGAGCTGCCGGGGCAGGGAATACGAATCCCAGCTCGAAACCGACGTCGAAGCCTGTCGGGGAATAACCTACCTGGAAGCAATGGGCCGGGCGAAGGCACGGTCTCCAAGTTAGATGCCGGCCACCTGAGCGCAATGAATCGCTCGGCAAGGGCGTCTCAAGTCTATTTTGGTTTGGCAATGAGGAGATCAAGCTCCTCCAGGGAGCGGGGCCAGTCCTCGCGCAGCAATCGGGAGAGGGCGCGGTCTGCGAGGAGCTTGCCGCCAGTCTGGCACGTAGGGCAATAGTTCGTTTCGTTGGAGGCATAGCGGATGCGCTGGATTTTGCTGCCGCAGCGCGGGCAGGGGAGTTTGTAGCGGCCGTGGACGGCCATGCCTTCGCGAAATGCGGTGACTTTTTCGGGGAAATTGTCCGCGGCCACGGCGCGGAGATGCTCGGTCCAATGCGTGAGGCTAGAGCGGATGGCTTCGTAGAGGCGATTGATTTCCGGGACGGAAAGTCTTTGGGTGAGCGCGAGAGGCGAGAGTTTGGCCTCCCAGAGGATTTCGTCGGAGTAGGCATTGCCGATGCCGCTGAATAGGCGCGGGTCGGTGAGGGCGCGCTTTAGCGTGTGATTGGCGGAGAGCAGCGTTGCAGCGAACTGCTCGGGAGTGGCGTCTAGGACTTCGAGGCCGCCAGGGTCGAGAGAGCGGAGGCCGTCTTCGCCAGAGACAACGTGCAGGGAGGCGCGCTTCTGAGAACCGGCTTCGGTCCAGAGAAGAGAACCGTTGGACAAATCGAGGGCGGCGAGACCGCGCGGCGGGGAGACTTTGACGCGCACGGGTTTTGAGCCGAGGGGATGCCAGTGAAGGCGGCCGGCGATCATAAGGTGGAGGACAAGCCAGAGATTGCCCTCGAAGCCGATGCAGATGCGTTTCCCCAGTCGGCGGAGGCCAAAGACTCTCTTGCCGAAAGCGGCGGCAAGCGGCGGACTCGCAGTACGCAGCAGAAAAGGGCTGACGATGCGCACGCCTTCGAGCGTCTGTCCGAGAATGCGTTTTTCGAGCGCTTCGAGGTAAACGACAATGTCAGGCAGTTCCGGCATGCGGTCTCCTGGGAGCTGACCAAGCTTTGCGAACAGAGATATCGTATAACAACGTAGCGTGATTCCGGCGAGGCTGGCCCAACGGGAATGGTGGAAGGCAGTCGAACATACAACAGGTTGTGGACACGGCAAGGAAATCGCCGAAGACTGGCCGTAGGAACAGGCGAAAGTGTTTCGTAGAGCCGCCGCGAAAAAATAGCATATACAAAAATAGTTCAAAAATACTCTTGACAGAAAATGGCCGTTCGAACCATACTCCCCGACGCGCCAGTTTTCTGCCTTCCCCAGAAGAACGTTCCGACGTTCCCTTCATATCCGCACGCCGGCCAAAGTCAGCGAGGAGTACCGGTGTCAGTACAAATAGAGAAAGAAACGATGAATTCGTTAGAAATGGATAGGGAAGTCATTCGCTGTAAGACATGTGGTCTCGTCCAGTACCGGACGCGCACGGGAAACTGCCGCCGCTGTGTGCGCGCCTTGCCTCAGCGTTTGGAATTCCTGATTCCTCCACCGGCACCTCCGGAGGAAGCAGCCGCTGAACCCACGTCCCAGAATTTCGCCAACCAGCAGACTGTCGAGAACATCGGCCAGCGTATTCGCCAGCTGCGCGAATCGCGCGCGATGACCCAGAGCCAGCTGCAGTCGCGCTCGAAGGTCTCGCGCTCCTATTTGTCCCGCATCGAAAGCGGCCAGATGACGCCGAGCCTCGGCACGCTGGAGAAAATCTCCGAGGCGCTGAATGTTGGCTTGAACCGGTTCTTTATCCCGGAATCCGACGGCGAAGCGCTGCTCGAGGATCCGTTCATCCAGGGATTGCGGCCGTTCCTGCGGCAATTGGATTGGGAACAGTGGCAGTCCATTCTGAAGAGGCTGCAGGCCATCAGCGATCACGTCCATGCAGCGCCGGTCACTCTACGCCCTATCGGTAATCCGGCGCGGATGCCGCAGCCCGCGCCGGCGAATGGCAACGGGCAAAACGGACATTTCGGCGCCGGCCATTCGAATGGGCATGCGTTTACGCATTCCCATGGGCAGCCGCAGGGTTATGTGCTGCGACGGCCAGGAGCGGGGCCGGTGTTTCAGAGGCCGGTGGCTAGGTAAGAATTAGCTGCCGAAAGTTTTTCGCTTCGAGAGCAGGGCAAAAATCAGCGCGGCGTGACGATCATCGTCACGCCGCGCTTTCTTATTGTTGAAGCGTGCATGCACGAAATTGCGCGGCGAGAGACTGGCTAAACCGCCTGTAAACTACTCGTGGACGACGGAGACTTTGGCGGCGGGGACTTCGAGGCGCATGAGGCGATGATTTGTGTCGAGGTAGAGGTTGATCTCGAGGTCAGTGGTATTGACGCGAAGGCCTTCGTAAGATGCTCCATCTGCGGTAACGGTACCGCTGGATTCAGCAGTGATGGAGCCGGTCATCAGTTCTTGGGGGATAAGCACGGGGAAAGTTTGAGGTCCGCGCTTAGACCAATCATAGAGGCCGGCAAGCACGGCGTATTGATAGTAGAGGTTGTTGTCGAGGACGGCAATCAGAGGAGTGTTGAAAGAAAAGCTCTGCTCGAAAAAGCAAGGCTGGGTACGGTTTGGATCCTTTATGTCATCGGCCGTGCATGGGCGGGCCCCTTCCATCTCAAGTGTCATTGTGGCAATGCCGTTTGCGAAAAGAATGTGCGCCCCGTTCTTCTTTTCGGCTTGCGTGGTCCATTCGTAGCTGATGGGAGCGCCATCGGGCTGGAGCGTAAGCGAGCCGGTAACCTTGCTTGCAGAGCTTTGCGCGGGCTTGATTTCGGCGCTACCTTTGGCTAGCCAGCCGCCGCCGGATGGCGCGATTTCAAAGTCTTCATGCCCCACCGTTCGTCCATCCAGCTTAATCGTAAACTTGCCTTTGTCCTGGGTGAAAACGGAAGCGCCAGGTGCCTTGGCATTTTTCTTTTGATCGGCGATGCCCGCGGCGGCGCAAAAAAGTATCAGCAGCGCTCCAAAGCTGAGCCAAAGGTTGGCCTTGGAGCCGAGCAGCTTTCTTCCCATGGAATCCCCCTTCGCACAAGCCCGCGAAGCACAACGCGAACTTAATCGAGAGACAATCTTCCCGCCTATTCTAGCGAAGGCCGGTCAGGAATTTGGTTTTTCGACAACGAGGTGTGCTTCGCCGCCACCTGCGGCGACAATGCCGCGGCGGAGGATTTCAGCGACGACCTGCGCGGGCTCGCCGGAACTGTCCACGCGGAAATCAGCAAGCTGATACGAAGGAAGCCGCTGTGCGTGCAGCGCGCGGAAGCTGGCCTCATCGCGAAAGAGCGGACGGCCGGACATGGTCATGCAGCGGGAAAGGAGTAACTCAATGGGCGAATCGAGCCAGAGAACTGGAGCGCCGGCATTGCGAAGGAATTCCGGGCAGCCGGGTTGGGCGTAGGTGCCGCCACCGAGTGCCAGGACGGTAGATTCCTTCAACTCGGAAGCGCGGCCGAGTGCGGCGCGAAGTTGGTCCGCTTCGATTTGTCGAAAAGCGGGCTCGCCGAAGCGCTCGAAAATTTCAGGAATGGCAAGCCCGGCGGATAGTTCGATGCGTTCATCGAGATCGACGAAACGCCAGGCGAGTTGCCGCGCGAGGAGTGTTCCCACAGTTGTCTTGCCGGAGCCCATGAATCCTGCAAGGCAGAGGACTTGTGCACGGGTGGCAGGGCCACGCAAAAAAGGCGGTTGAGTCACTGTTTGGTCTGGAACGTGGCCCTCAGAGCCCTCGCGTTCGCGGCGCGAAAAGTCAATCGCGCTTCATGATGCGAATTGTACCACTGTAGGAGGAGAGTTCGACCTTCGCAAGACCCATGCCAACCGTGCCGAAAAGGCCATGGGTGAATTTGGAAGCGATATGTTTCACTCCGTGGGAGTCAGGCTTCAAGAAGGCCGCGGCCTGATTGTCTACGTTGCCGGTGGCGGTCTGAGCCTTTAGATCAAACGAATCGGCGCTCGAAAAGCGCACCTCTACGAGGCCCTTGCCGCTCCTCATGGAATAGAGTCCCGTGCGCACAAAATCGCCGTCGAAAAGAATATTTCCGGTGGTAGTCATCAAGTTGACGTTGTTCAGTTGAGGCTGAAGAATCTGCGCGTTTCCGCCGATGGAGCTGAAATCGAGCTTGCCGGCGCACTGCGTGCACACCAGGGAGCCGCTCGTGGTCTTGACTATGATGTAGCCGGAAACTTCTTTTAGATGAACGTCGCCTCCGTAGCTCTCGAGTTTCATGTCGCCGGTAACCTGCTCCACGTATATCAGACCGGTCTCGCTCTTGAGCTGAAGTTCGGTTTCTTCTGGAACCGTGAGTTGCAAATTGGCCTCCAGATCCAGAGGCTGCGCTGCCGCGTCCAGGATATTCGCTGTCACGTCAATGCGGTCGCCCGCTTGTTCAATATCGAAACCGATCTTGTTGGAAGATTGCGTGCCGACGACATCGACTTCTTTATTCTTCCAAGACTTTACCTCAATGCGGCCGTTCGCCACGTTGTGGATCACCACTACGGGGCGTCCGGAGATGTTGAACTGCCGTTCGATGCGTTGTGCGGCACCGAAGGTAGGAGCAACACCAGTAAGAAAGAGTCCAGCGCTGAGGATGGGCAGAAAGCTTCGCTTCACCCAACAACCCGGATGGGCCCAATTCCTCCCAATCAGTTGAAGGCACATGTCAGTTTATGCTCCTTCCGCGCTCAATCATCGCGGACAGTAATTCGGCTTTTTGTTCGTAGGCTGCCGACAGATATTCGCGCGTCAGCTCATCCTGCGGCTGTTCTTTAAGATGGCGTTCACAGTCCGCGATAAATTCGTTCACTTTTTTCAGGTTGTCTCGCAGCGAAACGTCGACCGGAGAAGAACTCGCGAGAATCATGCCCGTGGCTAGAGGCTCCTGATCGTCGAGGGCCTGAGCGGCGCTCGCGAACGATTGGGGTGCCGCCACCTTCGGAACGCCAGTATTCAGTACCGCAGGGGCGGGCTCGACAACGGGGGTCTGGGTGGGCGGGGCATCCGCCACGCTCCGATCACGGCGAATTTGGAACACGGTGGCCGCCACGATGCAGATACCGACCATGGCAGTCGCGAGCGTGCGGCTGCGGAAAAAATCGCCTACAGATTGCCACCACGGAGAAGATCGCGAGGGCGCAGGATTCACCGGGGTTCTGATGATGCCTTCCTCTTCGAGTTGTGCGCGAAGCGAAATCCACACGCGTTCGGGAGGAGCGATTTCGGTTGGCAGCTTTTTGGCAACGTCAACGATGCTCGTAAGGTCCGCGACGTAGCTGCGGCAATCCCGGCACTCTGCCAGATGGGAGCGCGCCTCTTCGGAAAGAGGTTCCAGTCCTTCTTGCTCTAGAACGATTTCAATGTCTTTACACTGCATGGCACTTCACTCCGCGGCTCAAGCACCTGGGTAGACTTCCCGCTCGACTACTCTTACGTGAATAAGACGCTTCCCCGGGTCCAGCAGTTGGCTTCATTCTAGCTCAATTCCCGAGCCCGGCTTGCGTTTTTGCAGCGTGCCGTTCCGCTCGAGCTTGCTCGCGCAAATCCTCCTGGAGCAACTCGCGCAGACGTGTCCTCGCTTTGTGCAACTGAGACTTCGAATTGCCTACAGAACAACCCATGATGCCTGCGATTTCATTGTGCTCAAATCCCTGAACATCGTGCAGCACAAACACCGTCCGGTATCCCGGCGGAAGCTTTTCGATGGAGCGCTCGAGGTTGACGCGATCCACCGCGCCGCTGAGCCGCAAATCGGGCGCGCCGATGTCTTTCCTTGGGCCGCCAGTTTCTTCATCGGGTTCCGTCGTTTCTTCCAGAGAAGCCGCAGGGAGCGACTTCTTGCGCAACCGCATCAGGACCACATTCACCGTCATCCGGTGCAACCAGGTTGAAAATGCCGACTCGCCGCGGAATGTCCCGATCTTGCGAAAGAGCTGCAGGAAGGCTTCCTGCGTCAGGTCTTCCGCGTCGGACGGGTTGCCAACCATCCGCAAGCACAAGGCGTAAACGCGGCGGCTATGGAGCTGATAAAGCTGCTCAAAAGCCGCGGCATCCCCGGCCTGGGCCAGACGGATGAATTCCGCCTCAGTCGCCGATCGGGGTAACTGAGTGGCATTCACCCGATTTGGCGGCTGAGAAGCAGTCGACACACTGGGCTCGCTTGGTCGGTTTCGGGCCAACGGTCCAATTGCGGCGCATCCAACGGTTCGGATGCACCGAATACCTCCTGGAGTTGTCCTCGCAAAATCTGACTTTGCTCAATCAGACAGGCAAGAACTTAGTTCTATCCCTGGCGCGTGTGCGCCGGGTACCGGCCTTAAGGCTGGTGGTTTATTCTCCCCCCAACGGGGTCATTCGTCTATGCCGGATCAAACGTTGACTTAGAGACAGCCTCTTGGGTCTGGCGACCCTCAGTCGTGCGGCGACGGATAACTGGAACAGTCCTAGCTCGTCATCCGGCAGAGCCATTAGGAATGATTTCAATACAACAATCGATTCCCGGAGGCAGGTATTCAGGTCGTAATGAGCTTCGTCCAGCGTTCGCCATTCGGCATCGAATTGCATGCCGGGCTCGCTGGCAATCTCCGAAGCAGGAGCACAAAAGTCCTGGGTGAGGTCTTCCACCATATCGCCGAGGGTGTTGATCTTATAAAGAAACTGGGAGCGTTCGCTGAGAAGCACACGACAGAGCAAACTCGTGAAGCGCGCTGCGCGCTGACCTCGCGCGCCTTGGAAATTGGCGGGATCGAGTGGGGCCGCGTTCGGAATGGTTCCATGATGTTTGGCATGCTCGCCGAGCGATCCCAGCAGAGCCGACAGGGTGTGGGAGAAACGGCTGCAGAGATCCGGCGTAACCCGAAGTGCCTGGCTGGCTTTTTCCAGGCGTCCATCCTGGCGCAGTTCCATCGCTTCATCCAGCGAAACACTCAGCATGTTGTATGAGATTTCCAGCATACGTACATGGCCGCGAAAGACTTCGTCCTTCTCTTCCGGTAACCATGCACGCCAGTCGTCTGTGACCGTCCTACCGCGCATCAAAGGGCGGCAAACACGGTTTTTCACAAGTTTTCTCCAAGAGGGGCAGGTCACAGAATATAACAAATTCTAATGGTGGGGGCACGTTTTTCTTAGGTGCAGTTCGGGGCGAAGCTCCAAATCCAAACGTGTGGAGAAGTAATTCCGGGTTGCGGGCTGTTGCCCGGTAGCCGCCGGGACGGCTATACTCGCCTGCAATTGCGACGAAAGGATCTCCTTTGGAATTTGAGCCTCGCGAACAGTTTGAGCAACGTCAGAAAAAACTCGAACAGATTAAATCCTTGGGGTATGAGCCGTATCCACGCGAATTTCGGTGGAGCGATACTCCCGCAGCGCTCGTGGATAAGTGTGGCGAAAAATCCGCCCAGGCACTGGAGGTGGAAAAACATGAAATCCGCGTCGCCGGAAGGCTGGTTTCTCTCCGGCTCATGGGCAAGGCCGGGTTTGCCCATCTACAGGGTTCCGGAAGGCGCATCCAAATCTATGTAAAGAAAGATGTTGTCGGCGAACGTGGCTTTGCGTTGTTTCAACTGCTCGATCTTGGCGATATGGTAGGCGTCCGCGGGCATTTGTTTCGCACCAAGACGAACGAACTCTCCATTTGGGTTGAGGAGTTGACGTTTCTCGCCAAAGCTTTGCTCCCACTGCCGGAAAAATGGCACGGGCTCACGGACGTGGAACTGCGCTACCGGCAGCGCTATCTGGATCTGATCGCCAACGACAAATCGCGACAGATCTTTGTCGTTCGCGCCCGCATCATTCAGGAACTAAGGCGCTTCTTTGACGCCCGCGGCTACATCGAAGTCGAGACGCCGATGATGCATCCCATTCCCGGCGGCGCGGCGGCCCGGCCTTTCGTTACCCACCACAACACGCTGGACATCGATCTCTATCTTCGGATCGCTCCGGAGCTCTACCTGAAGCGGCTTACCGTAGGCGGTTTCGACCGCGTCTACGAGATCAATCGTAACTTCCGCAACGAAGGCATCTCCACTCAACACAATCCGGAATTCACGATGCTGGAATTCTATGAGGCCTACAGCAACTACCGCGATTTGATGGATATGAACGAAGAGCTGTTTGCGCTCCTGGCCAGGAATCTTACCGGATCGACGAACGTGAAGTACGGCGAGCAGACTCTGGATTTCGGCAAGTTTCAGCGGCTCTCCATGCGGGAAGCGATTGTGAAGTATTGGCCGTCCGGTGCCGACGGGGCTCCCACGGTGGCAAATCTTGCGTTGCCCGGTGGGGCTCGATCTGCCGTCGAACGCTACAATGCTTGGGCGAAAGCCACGGGCGCCCCCTATGCTGCTTCCAAAGGCCAGCTAAGAGATGGCGAATGGACGGGATTGCTTTTTGAGACCATGGCCGAAGACCAACTGATTCAGCCGACCATTCTCTACGATTTTCCTACGGACATATCGCCCCTTTCAAAGCAGAAGCCTGAGGATCCTTCACTCACCGAGCGGTTCGAGGTTTACGTTGCGGGAATGGAAGTGGCTAACGGCTTTTCGGAACTGAACGATCCCGCGGAACAGGAGCGGCGCTTTCTGGCTCAGATCGCCCACGGCGGTGACGAAGTTCCCAAGCAGCTTGATGTAGACTACATCCGCGCGCTCTGCCATGCCATGCCGCCGACTGCCGGCGAGGGCATCGGGATCGACCGGCTCACCATGCTGCTCACGGATTCGCCGTCCATCCGTGACGTGATTCTTTTCCCGCTTTTGCGTCCACGGGCCACCCAAGACTCCGCTTCCGAACCAGGCGGCGCATAAAGTATTCTCACACTGATGCGATGTGCCAATGCAATTTGAATGGTTTGTCGCGCGACGCTACTTGCGATCGCCCTACCGACCAGCTGTGCTGCGTTTGGTCACGCTGTTTTCCATACTCGGCGTAACTGCCGGCGTAGCCACGCTGGTAATTGCGCTGGCCATGAACACGGGGTTCCGCGAAACCTTGCAGGATCGATTGCTTGGGGTACAGGCGCATGTGTCCCTGACTCGGCCGGGCTCGGGGATCCATGACTACGAAGAGCTGGCGGCTAAGCTGAAAGCCATCCCCGGTGTGCGCTCCGTCACTCCCGCAGCTTATCAGACAGTGCTGCTTTCCTTTGGCGGTGAAGCCATTGGTGTCGTGGCCAAAGGCGTCGAACCAGAGCGCGAGCGACGCGGAGACGAAGCGCTGCAGCGAATCGTCGCGGGGACGTTCGATTTTGCTCCCGATGCGGACGGAATCGACGCTCTGGTGGTCGGAAAGCAACTTGCCGACGATTGGAAAATGAGGCCGGGAGATTACGTCACGCTCACAAGTCCGCAAGGGCGCTTAACTCCATTCGGTTTGATTCCCAGGACTCGGCGGTTCCGCGTGACGGGGATTTTTGATTCAGGCTTCTACGATTACGACAGGAACTGGTGTTTCATGACGCTCCATGCCGCGCAGTCCTTGGCTGGCACCAGCAACGTTGTCAACGCCCTCGAATTCCGTTTGGACAACCCGGAGCGCGCCGCGGAAGTAGCCCGCCGCGCGGAACAAGTCTCCGGCCAAGGTTTTTTGGCGACAACCTGGATGGAACAGAATTTTGCACTCTTCCGTGCTCTTCGCCTTGAAAAACTGGTCACCGCCATTTTTATCGGGTTGATTACATTTGTTGCAGGGCTGAACATTCTTGTGGTTCTCTCAATGACGGTGACGGACAAGGCGCGCGACATCGCGGTACTCATGTCCATGGGCGCGCGCGGCGCGCAGATTCGAAACATTTTTCTTTGGCAAGGCATCGCCGTAGGTTCCACGGGCACCTTCATGGGGCTAATTCTCGGTTATGCGTTTACACTTATTGCGGGAAGCTATCAATTGATTCCACTCGATCCGCAAATCTATGCGGTTTCTTATGTGCCGTTTCATCCAAGCGTTCTGGACGGCGTGTGGATCGCTGTTGCGGCGATGGCCATTTCTATCGGTGCCACAATCCTTCCGGCACGCTCTGCCGCACGGCTATTGCCTGTCGAGATTCTTCGGTACGAATAGTGAAGTGTGGTGTCATGACCGCTCAAAAGGGTCTTCAAGGAAGGGATTTTGGCGCGTGGTTTGCACATATGAACTCGTAGAGACAAGCGGGCAGGATGGGGTGCCACCCTCGCCACCATTTGCAAGGGAAGCCCGTTTCAAGTTGTTGAAAAAAAGAAGGTTAAAATTCTGTAAAAATCGAGACTTGTGGATGAATTTGGTGAGCGGCAGGTGTTTGGCGAAAACAGGAAAGTCTTGGGCAGCCGACCGGATGTTGCCAAGGCCACGGTCCACACGGCGGGGACCTGGATTGCATCTAAGTGAAAAGAGAGACACGGGCATTCGAGGACGCGGACTGATTCAAAACTGAGAGCAAAATGACCCAGCCGCAGGACAATCCGAGCCAATCAAATGGGACGAAAGATTCTCCTTTGCAGGGCGCGATTTCTGTCGTGATGGAGGCGCGAGGTCTCAAGAAAATTTATGGTCGCGGCGAGAAGAGTCTATCGGTTTTGTCGGATGCGAACCTCAGTTTGCGACGAGGAGAAATGGTCGCTGTCGTTGCTCCCTCGGGCGCCGGCAAAAGTACTCTCTTGCATCTGCTGGCTGCGCTAGACACGCCAACGAGCGGTACAGTATACTTCGCAAATCGAGCCATTGAAACGAATGATGACGCGGCGCTCGCGGAATATCGAAACCGCGCGGTGGGTTTTCTCTGGCAGCGCCACCAGTTGTTGCCGGATTTTACGGCCGCGGAAAATGTAGCCATGCCGTTGTTATTGCGCGGCGAAAGTTTTGCTTCCGCTTTGAGCACGGCGCGGAAGTGGATCGCGGAGGTTGGCTTGGAAAATCGGGCGGATCACCGCGCAGGGGAACTCTCGGGAGGGGAACAGCAGCGCGTCGCAATCGCCAGGGCGCTCGTCACCGGGCCGTCCGTGCTGCTGGCAGATGAACCTACCGGAGATCTTGACGAGCGTAATGCTTGGGCCGTATTTGAGATGCTGGAACGGTTGCACCGCAGGCACGGATTGACGTCGCTCATTGCGACGCACAATCTGGCGCTCGCTGCCCGGTGCGACCGGATACTCGGACTTGAACACGGCGTTCTGCAAACTCGCGGGGCTGCGGCTCCAGCGAGCGGGGCCCCAGGGGGAGAAGCGAGCTAACGTGTTCGAACGCTACACAGAAAAAGCGCGTCGCGTCATCTTTTTTGCACGATACGAAGCCAGCCAGTACGGCAGCCCGTACATCGAGACCGAGCATTTGCTTCTCGGCTTGATGCGCGAGGACAAAGCGCTGGCGAACCGTTTCTTGCGTCAGCAAGGGTCCATCGAATCTATCCGCAAAGAGATTGAAGCGCGCATCACCATTCGCGAACGCATTTCGACTTCGGTCGAGGTGCCTCTCAGCGCGGAGTGCAAGCGAATCCTGAACATGTCGGCGGAAGAAGCCGAACGGCTCGGACACAAGCACGTCGGCACCGAGCATCTGCTCCTCGGCATCCTGCGCGAGGAAAAATGCTTTGGCGCGGAAATTTTGATGGAACGCGGGTTGCGCCTTTCGACCTTACGCGAAGAACTGGCGCGCACCTCGGGTGAGAAAACGACTGCTGCCAGGCCCAAGGAAACTTCGCTGCTCGCCGAGTTCAGCCGCGACCTCACACAAGCCGCGGGGGAAGGCTCGCTCGATCCGCTCGTCGGCCGTGAGAATGAAGTCGAGCGCGTCATTCAGATCCTCTGCCGCCGAACGAAAAACAATCCCGTTCTGATTGGCGAGCCCGGTGTTGGCAAGACGGCGATCGTTGAAGGCCTCGCCCAGCGCATCTCCGATGGCGACGTCCCGCCCTTTCTCGCCGACAAGCGCATCCTTTCCCTGGATCTTTCGCTCATCGTGGCGGGCACAAAATATCGCGGGCAATTCGAAGAGCGCCTCAAGACCATCATGAAAGAGCTTATGGAGAGCCAGAACTCCATCGTGTTCATCGACGAGTTGCACACGCTGGTAGGCGCAGGCTCCGCGGAAGGCTCTCTGGATGCCGCGAACATTCTGAAGCCGGCCCTCTCCCGGGGAGAGATTCAGTGCATCGGAGCGACGACGCCCGGTGAATACCGCAAGTCCGTCGAAAAAGACCGCTCCCTTGAGCGACGTTTTCAGGCTGTAAAGGTTCCCGCACCCAATGAAGAGGAAGCGATTCAAGTGATTCAGGGCGTCCGGGAGCGCTACGAGAAATTTCATGCCGTCAGCTACACCGATGAAGCCCTCCGTTACTCCGTCTATCTTTCGAACCGCTATATCCCCGACCGTTTCCTTCCTGATAAGGCCATCGACCTGATCGACGAGGCCGGCGCGCGCGTCAAACTGCGACAGGCCACGGTCCCAGATGAAGTCGGCGAAGTGCAGAAGCGCGTGAAGTTCATCACTCACCGCATGGAATCCGCCATCGCCAATCACGAGTTCGAGAAGGCTCGCTTTTATTCCGAGGAAGAGCGCAAGGAGAAAGAAAATCTGCGCACCCTTCGCGAACGCTTCAAGCTGGATGATGCCTCCACCGGGATCGTCTCTCGCGAGGATATCGAGGAAGTCGTCTCTCGCTGGACGGGCATCGGCGTCACTTCCATTAAAGAGGACGAGCAGCAAAAACTCTTGCGCATCGAGCCGGAACTGCATAAACGAGTCATCAGCCAGGACAAGTCCATTACTGCCCTGGCGCGTGCAATTCGCCGCAGCCGCGCTGGTCTCAAGTCTCCTTTGCGTCCGGTCGGCTGCTTCTTCTTCCTCGGGCCGACAGGGGTCGGGAAGACCGAAGTTGCACGCCGTCTTGCGGAATTCCTTTTTGGTTCGGAGAAGTCGTTGGTACGCTTCGATATGTCGGAGTTCATGGAAAAGCACTCCGTCTCGAAGCTCATCGGCGCCCCTCCAGGGTATGTGGGCTACGAAGAAGGCGGCCAGTTAACGGAGCGTGTTCGCCGGACACCCTACTCAGTCATCCTTCTGGATGAAATCGAGAAAGCGCATCCGGACGTCTTCAACATTCTTCTTCAGGTCTTTGAAGACGGCCAGTTGACGGATGGACTCGGCAACACCGTTGATTTCCGGAACACCATCATCATCATGACTTCCAATCTCGGCGCGCGCCATTTGCAACGGCGCACCTCCATCGGTTTCCAGTCGGGTGCCGATGAAGCCAGCCAGAAATCCATCGAAGAGATGGTGATGAACGAAGTGAAGCGCGTGTTCAATCCGGAGTTTCTCAACCGGCTGGACGAAGTCATTATTTTCAATGCGCTCGGCGACGAAGATCTGCTCCGCATCATCGATTTGCTGGTGGGCCAGCTGAACGACACGCTGATTCACCGGCAGGTGCAAGTGGTGCTCTCGCCGGAAGCACGCCAGTGGATCCTCGAGAAAACGTGTGCGGACCGCAGCTATGGGGCACGTCCGCTTCGCCGGGCTCTACAGAAGTACGTGGAAGACCCGCTCTCGGAGGCTCTCATCCAGGGAGGAATCCAGAGGCCCGCGACTCTGCAAATTTACGTCGCTGGCGAAGGCTTGTCATTCCGTCCCGTGGTTGAGGCAACCCCGGTTATCCACTAGCGAATCTGACACAACGCACGGGAGACCTCGACCAGGTCGGGGTCAGCGAACGACCGGCCCACACCGGGTCCGGTGGGAGAAAAACAAATTGTGTTTTGGGGGCGCGGCCCTGATGGCCTCAGCGGCCGCTTATAGGAGAGTCTGTTTGCCAGTTGGAGTTTTGGTTTTACGCGCTGCCTGGATCGCGGCATTGGCTTTCATTTTCGCGGCCAGCTCTCCGGCAGCTACACAAAAAAATCTCCTCACGGGGGCGTCTGCCTCCGCGGCTGCTGGACTTTTGTCTTTTTCCCCTGATTCCCTCAAGAATAACTTCGCTACAACTGACCAGTCTGAAACTACGCGGCAAAACCCGGCCGGCCAGCCGCAGGTCGTGATCGAACGCATCGAATTTCTGGGAAACCGCAGAATCCGCAGCGATACCCTCAAAGCACGCATCTTCAGCCGCGAAGGTGATCCATACAACGAGGAGACGCTGCGCCGCGATTTCCAGGCGCTCTGGAACACGCAGTTCTTCGAAGACGTGAAGCTGCGCGTCGAGGATTCTCCCGACCGCCCGGATGCCAAAATTATCATTTTCGAGGTCAAGGAACGCCCGCAAATCCGCCGCATCCGCTATGAAGGCATACACTCGGTCACCGAATCCGATATTCTCGATCGTTTCAAGGAACGCAAGGTCGGCCTATCCGTGGAAAGCCCCTTCGACCCCACCAAGATCAAAAAGGCGGAAGTTGTCTTGAAGGAATTGCTCGGTGAGCACGGCCGCCAGTTCGCAAAAGTGACCCCTCAATACGAACGCATTGCTTCGAGCAATGCGGTCATTCTTGTGTTCAAGATTGTCGAAGGTCCAAAGGTCAAGGTCGGCCAGATTAAGTTCGTTGGAAACCACGCCTTTAGCGATCGTAGGCTGATCCGCGCCATGAAGCACGATCGGCCCTATCGCATCCCTCTCTATTTCTGGGACATTCCGGTGATGTCCAAGACCTATGACCGGGAAAAACTCAACGAGGATCTGGAAGTCGGGATCCGCGGCTTGTACCAGGACAATGGCTATTTTCGCGTTGTTGTGGCTCCCAATGGACCGATTCTGGACAATAAAGACGTTCAGCACCATGGGGTTCCGTTGCCTGGTCTCCGACCACACATCGGCAAAGCCGTCAACATAACCATCAAGATCGAAGAAGGCGAACGCTACCGGATGGGTGCGCTCAAGATCGTCAGTTCAGACCCCGACAAAGCTCTTTCCCTCAAAGTCGACCCGTTGAAAGGCCTTTTTCCTCTCAAGGAAGGAGATATCTTCGACGTCGATAAGCTCCGCAAAGCCCTCAAAAACTACTCCGATGCCTACGGGCAGTATGGCTTTATCGATTTCACGGCCGAGCCCGATTTTGACATCGACGATGCCGCGAAGAAGATCAATCTCACGCTGCGGTTTGACGAGCAAAAGCAGTATTACGTGCGCCGCATCAATTTCAGCGGCAACACAACGACGCGCGACAAAGTGATCCGGCGCGAGCTGCTGATCGATGAAGGCCAGCTTTTCAACAAGCGCTATTGGGATATCAGCATCCTGCGCCTCAATCAGCTCAATTATTTCGACAAGATCGACGCGGACAAAGCCGTCGAATTGCAAAAGAACAGCAAGGATGGCACCGTCGACATAAATTTGAAGCTTAAGGAGAAAGGGAAGCAATCCATCGGTCTGCAAGGTGGGGTCAGCGGCCTGGCGGGCGGTTTTATCGGCCTGACGTATCAGACCAACAACTTCCTCGGCTTGGGCGAAACCCTGACTCTCTCGGCGGAATTTGGAGAATTTCAGCGCACCGTGCAATTTGGCTTCACAGAGCCTTATCTGTTCGATCGTCCCATCTCCACTGGATTCACGCTCTTCTCCAGTAAGTACAACTTCAACGAGGCGCAGCAGGAAGCCCTTCTCCTCGGCCAGCAGGTCAGCGTCAACCCCCAGTTTATCCAGAATTACGATCAGAACAGCAAAGGCTTTACTATCTTCGCCAGCTATCCCCTGAAGCGTTTTTCTTTCGCGCGGCTCGGCTTATCGTATGGGTTGACCGACACCAGCATCACGGCCTTCAATCAGGCCTCCACCCTGCTCTTTGAGCAATTGCAGTTCCGCAGTATCGCCGGCCCGAGCGCGCTGAACGGCATCGTCTCCAGCGCCATAACCCCTTCCATCAGCTACAACACCATCGATAATCCCATCAACGCCACGAAAGGCAAGAGCTTGTATTATTCCATGTCTTTCCAGGGTGGACCCTTGGGAGGGAATGTCAACACCGTCTCGAACGTTGTCGACGTAAAGTACTTCCACCCGATCAACAAACGCCGGAATGCCATTGGCTTGCATTTCTCCACTGCCTTCATCACCGGTTATGGTGGCAAGGAAGTTCCCCCGTTCAGTCGCTTCTACATGGGTGGCGAACAGGATCTTCGCGGGTTTGATATTCGCTCTATCTCTCCTGTGGTTTTTATTCCGACGGCGACCGCACAGACACTCTTCTATCACGATCCCACTTCCGGAGGGCAGCTACGATCCTTTGGGCTTCCCGTTCTGGTTTACACTGCCACGCTGCCCGGAGGCGATCTTCAATATTCCGGCAACGCCGAATACCGCATTCCTATTGTCGGCAGTTACGCCAGCCTTTCCTTTTTCGTGGATGCCGGATCAGACGGCATCCTACGCAGGAGCGCCCTGCACCTCGATCCGACCGGCCTTGCAAACATTACGGATAGCTTTCCGAGCGCCCCCCTCGCCAAGACTCTGGGAATCGCCCCCGGAACGAATTTCAGGCTGAGGGACTCGGCCGGGATCGAAATCGGTCTCAATCTACCGATCATCCAGGCGCCTTTCCGTGTGTATTACGCATACAATCTAAGCAGGCTGTATTCGCAGATCTCCGCGCCGAACCCGTTCGTGAATCAAAGCACGCTCAATTCCTGGCAACAGACGCTGGATCAGCTCAGCCCCAATTTGTGGGAGAGTCAGATTGCTCCTCAGTTGGGATTTCTGAATAATCCCGGGCGGTTGAATTATTTTGAGCCCAAAACGACATTTCGCTTCACAGTGGGCAAGACATTTTAGCTGCCCGGAGGCGTAGCGTCATTGGAATCGTCTCGGAACAATCAGGCCGGCGCGCCCCCAACCTTGGCGGCGCTCCTGAACTTGGGGAGGCAAGGGAAATGAAGTTGTGGAAGACTTCGATTTGTTTGACGATGGCTGTCCTTGCGCCATGCTTGTTATTCACTGGCTGCGGAAGCAAAAACAGCGGCGCCATCGCTACTACCGTCTCCGTGCAGTCATCCTTGGGCAGCACTCTTATTCTTGGCCAATCCACAACTCTGACCGCCACGGTCGTCGGTCCTACGAACACGACCGTGAAATGGACTGGCTGCACCTACACTTCCACCACTGTATCTTCCTCCGGCACGCCGACGACTACGCCTGCCGCTACGTGTCCCCCGGACCCGAACCATACTCCCAGCGACCCCAACTTTACGATCTTCGGTTCCCTCACTAATGAGGAGGCCATCGGCTCTGCCACTTTCACCGCGCCTACCACTCTTCCCGATCAGACCAAGTACCCCGGGCTCACCGTGATCATCACCGCGCAAGCCGTCGCCGACTCGACCAAGTCCGGCACCGTAAAACTTTTCATCGACTCCGGCATTCAGGTTACGCTCACTCCGCCCACCGCCGCCGTACCCACTAACGAAAAACAACCCTTCTTCGCCCAACTCACAAATGACTTACAACAGAAAGGCGTGACGTGGCTGGTCACGCAATCGACCCCCACGGCGACCAGTTCAGCCAACAACGCAAATCCGTATATGTCTCTGCCCACCTGCACAGTGAGCGGTAATGCCACAGGATGTGGTTCAATCGACGCGAACGGTGTCTACACCGCGCCTGTGGTGGTTCCGACGGCAAGCACACCCTCGGGTGCCAGCACAACGCCAGCGAGCGTCACCGTCGTTGCCACTTCCGTCACGGACACTTCGCGTTTTGCTCTTGCGACTATCACGATCACCGCGGGCGGACCTATCACCTTCAACGGAATCTCTCCGACCATCGCTCCTCAAGGGGCGTTCTATTGGGATATTTACCTGAATGCCCCTAACATCACATCCGCCTCGCTCATCACGCTCACCGATGCGAACAATGGTCAGACCACACTCTCTTCCGCTTCGGGTCAGATTAAAGTTCTGTTTCCGATTCCAACCGCGAGTGTGACCAATCCAACCTCGACCGGCGCCCGCGTTCGTCTCTTCGCTAACAATCTCATCAACGCCGGCCCGGTCACGGTTTCCGTCACCGACCCCGGTCAAACTGTGACCACCACTCCCGGCGGCACATTTACCTACAATATTTTGCCGGTCCGTCCCACGGCTACAACCTCATCTCCGGCCGACATCGTTCAGGGATCCGTGTCTTCCGGCAATATTGCGCTGACGCTCGACGGCGGTTATTTTGGACCGTTCGGACAGTTAGCCAACGTGGTTTTCCAGGGGAATACAATCCCCGGGAAGACTAACGGTCAGGGACAGCCTCTCTCCTTTTCCAAGCAATTGCAGGTGGAATTCCCGAGCGGTCCGATCAATACCGGGAATCCGGGACTCTATTCGCTCTTCGCCGCTCGTACTACGCCGCCGCTCCCTTTTGCTGATAACCCCGCTGTCACGGATTTGGCCGTTTTCCCGAGCTACGCCACGGATCCTCCCGTCGTCACGAATTCTGTCGCTGCCGGCACAAATCCGGCTGCCATCGATATCGATCCGACTCTAGGTGTAGTGGCCGTTGCGGAGATTGGCGCAGACACCACGCTACCGGGCGCCGTGCAGTTCTACTCCATCGGCACCGGCGCGCTCACACCCATCGGAGGCCCGGTAGCCGTTGGCAAAGTTCCGACCGGACTCTCCGTGAATCGCAACAACCACACTGTGGCCGTGGTCAGTTACCAGGATCAGAGCGTTACGGTTCTGCCTATCCCGGGCGCTCCTGCGCAGGCTCCCGGCACTCCGTTCACTCTCGACATTTCCGGTGCGCTGCAGGGCCAGGCATCCCCCGCTCCACTGCCCTACGCGATTGGCGTGGACCCCGATACGAACATGGCGCTGGTGGCCTATTCCTCGACCTCGACTTCTTCGGCCGCAAACCTCGGGTTTCTCGTGAACTTGAATACGGGAGCGAATCCATATCCGTGTCTTCTTTCCTCCGCGACGCCGCCTTGCCTTTCTGCCCAGGTCACGCTGAATACCGGTGCCTACCCGCAGGTTGCTCTTGCCCCTCATGGACATGTGGCGTTCGTTACTCCCGGTGGGTTGGGCGTGCTAAGAGGCGTCGACGTTACGAAGCCATCGACTTCCGCGGATATCAAATCGGTCACTCTCGCTGCTGGAATCGTGACAGTCACAACGACGGCATCGAACGGGCTCGTGCCCGGCAATTCCGGCACCGTCTTGATCGCCGGCGTGCCGACCACCAACAGCGCGGCCAACACAAATTTTAACGGTGTCTTTGCCGTTTCCGCGCTTAGCGACACGAGCTTCAGTTACATCCTGAACTCCACAAACAGCGGCACCGTCACGATTACTCTTAATTCGGACGGCACCTCCCCGGCCAAGGTCTTTTACAACAGTCCGAATTTCATCTTCGGTGGTTTATCTCAGACGACGCAAGGTATCGCCATCAATCCGATTACCAACACCGCCGCGCTTGCCGACGCCAACGCCACGGGTTCGAATGGCCCGCAGATCAACTTGATCAACAATCTCGATCAGACCATCAGTTCGATCTCGTTCTTCGCAACCTGCACGTTTTACACTACCACTTGCTCCAATTCTCCTGAGTTGCTTGGTACGGCAGCCATCGCGTGGCAGCCCTATTCCAATGCAGTCGTTTCTTATAATCCCGGCACCCCGGGGTTACCAGTAAATCAGCTTTCCGTGTCAGATCCGGTGACCAGGAGGCGCTATTCCATCACTTCATTGACCGGAACAGGTGCGATCTCCATTGCCGTCAACAACGGCACAACCGGCAAATTGACTCTGTTTGGCGGCATTGCGGTGGACCCGGCGACGAATCAAGCGTTCGTCGTAAAATCCGGCAGCGGCAGCGTCGATATCGTCGATCTCGGCCCCTGCAAGGGCGCGCCTACCTGCAATAATCCAAGCAATGCTTTGAAGCCTGTCCAGATTACAGAAATCATTGTGCCAAGCCCGAATCCTGCGTTGGGAGTGATCGGCGGAATTCCCAATGCAACTGTGCCAGACGGCACACTTACTTCAGCGACCGATCTTGCTGGAGTGCAAATCTTCGGCTCAGGCTTTGATGCAGCGACCCAGGTGCGACTGGATGGAACGGGTATCCCGGCCAGCGACGTACAATTTGTGAGCAGCAGGCAGCTCACCGTTACGATTCCCGCTTCCTTCTTGACGTTCCCGCACCGCTACGCGCTCGATGCCGTCACACCAGATACTCCCCTTGGCAGCGTGCAATCCAACGCCACGGACTTTTTTGTGATTCAAGCCGTCGATATGACGCCCTCGTGCACTCCAGCCGTGGCGAACACCCAACACCCGAGTTCGGTCGCCATTGCGGATCAGCTCGCGAATGGCCCCTTTTCGCCAATCGCGGTGGTGAGCAACAGCGGATGTAATAACATTTCTGTGGTGGACATAAATCCGACTGTCACCGTGAACGGCGTGACGCAGCAGAATCCAAACTTTGGCACTATTCTGAATACAATCGCCGTTGGGTCGATTCCACAGGGCATCGCCGTAAGCGAACCCTTCGGACTCGCGGTTGTTGCCAACAACGGCGACGGCACCGCCTCCATCGTCAATCTGCTCACCAATTCTCTCTCTGTTCCTTCGGTGGCGACTGGCACCAGCCCAACAGGCGTGGCCATCGACGATGCAACTGGTGCCGCCATCGTCACGAACACGGGTTCGAACACAGTTTCGGAAATCAATCTTGGCTTGCTATTCGGAAGCTCCCCGGCGACCACTCTCACGGCCTCGAGCATAGGCGGCTTTCAGCAGCCTACAGCCGTGGCCATAGATCCGGACCGCGGTACGAACGGTCAGGGCATAGCCGTGGTGACCTCTCTGCAACTCGTCAGCGGGCAAGCGCCGCAGGGGGCTTTGCAAGTCGTGGACATCGGGGCCAGCACTCCGATTCTCAGCACATCCGCATTCACTGGCAGCGTGACGGCTCCCGCGACCGGAATCGTATTTGATCCCACGGTTTTCACTGGCACCGCACACCCCGGTCAGTTCTATGTCAGCTCCAGCGGCGGCAACGTCATTTCTTCGTTTAACCCCGACTCTGGCAGCGCCATAACCGTGAACGTCGGCATCAACCCGACAGCACTGGCCTTGAATCCGGAGACTGGAGCGATCCTGACCACAAATTTCGCCGGCAAGACAACCTCCCTCGTGGATACGACTTCGAATCCCTTGAAGACGGTGAAGACAGTCGGACTTCCCGGGTCGGCGCAGTTCGGAGTTGCCATCGATCAATTTACGAATCTTGCGGTCATCGTGGATCAGGCCAATAATCGGCTCTTGATCTTCCCGATGCCGAATTGAGGAAAGGCACTTTGAAAACGATGTTGAGAACGAAGCGGTTTCGCCTTCCGTGCTTTGTGATTGCAGGAGTGCGAGGCGCTCAGCTATACTTCAAGGTTTGCGCGGCTCCTACGGAGCGCACCTGCGATTGGGTTTCAAACCAATCGAGAATTGGTGGCGGTTGATCGCGATCTAGTCGGGATCATCCACAACAAGGAGAACAAAGTGAATTCTAGAATTGCATTCAGATCCGCCGCTCTTGCTGCTGCGTGCCTCATTGGCACAGGTGCGGCATGGGCACAATCAGCTCCCGCGGCTGGTGCGGCGGGGGCAAGCAAACTTGTCGGCATCATCAATCTGCGCGGTGCCATTGGCAGTACCGCAGAGGGGAAGCAGGCGTCCGCGGAACTGCAATCGCAGTTTGCGCCACGCTCGGCCGAAATCGATAACCTCACGAAGCAGATTAACGACTTGCAGCAGAAACTCCAGGCTGGCCAGGGCAAGCTGAGCCAGGAAGAAGAAACGAGGCTGACGGCCGAGGGCCAAAAGCTCACACAGCGGCTCGATCGCCGCCGAACCGATTTTCAGGAAGACGCGGGAGCCGCCCAGCAGGATGTGCTGGAGCGGATCGGCCGCAAAATGGTCGATGTCCTGGACAAGTACGCGCGCGAAAATGGCTTCAGCGTGGTTTTGGACACTTCCGGCCAGAATTCGCCGATCCTCTACGCGTCGAATCAAATCGATGTGACGCAGGAAATCGTTCGCCTGTACGATCAAGCGTATCCGGTAAAAGCGGGCGCGGGCGCTCCGCCAGCTCCGAAGCCAACTTCCAAGCCGACTACTCCCTCGGGAACAAAGCCGCCCCAGCGATAGTTGACTTCATAGTTGTAAAATGTTTTTTCTCGGGAAACGCCCCCTCACCATGGGGGCGTTTTCGTTTATCGAGCGTGGTGCGATCCAACGGTCTCGACCATCCCTGTGACTTGCAGCTCTTGGCCGCTTGCTGCCATTACTGTTCCTGTTTTTGACCACGCTTCGGCGCCGGGACTATAAGCCGAGTCGCGTTCAATGGAGTAGAAAGTCTCGTCAGTAGGGCCCGAAATTCGGTATATTGGGCCAAGTGTAGCAAGGAGGGGACTTATGGCTGAAGCAAAAACGCGATTCGAAAGAATTCCGCGGCCGCCTGTTTTCGCCACCCTCGCCGAGGAGCGGCGTCACCGGAAAGAAAAACTTGCGGGTGCGTTCCGCTTGTTCTCTCGCTGTGGATTCGATGAAGGCGTGACGGGGCACATCACCGCGCGCGACCCCGAACGGCTGGATCATTTCTGGGTGAATCCGTTTGGTATGCATTTCAGCCAGATTCGCGTTTCGGATCTCATCCTCGTCAATCATCAGGGCGAAGTCGTGGAAGGCGAGCGGGAAGTGAACCTGGCGGCGTTTGCGATACATTCGCGGATTCACAAAGCGCGGCCGGACGTGATCGCGGCCGCGCACGCGCACTCGCTGAACGGCAAGACCTGGTCTTCACTGGGCCGTCTGCTCGATCCTCTGACGCAGGATGCCTGTGCGTTTTATGAAGATCACGTGGTGTTCAACGACTACACCGGAGTGGTCTACGACACCGACGAAGGCGACCGGATCGCCAAAGCGCTCGGCGACAAGAAGGCGGCCATTTTGTGCAATCACGGCTTGCTGACCGTGGGGCAAACCGTGGACGAAGCGGCTTGGTGGTTTATCACCATGGATCGCTCCTGCCAGGCACAATTGCTCGCGGAGGCTGCCGGCGAGCCGCGCCCAATTCCGCACGAAACTGCGAAACTTACGCGCACGCAAGTAGGCATGCCGATGGTCGGGTGGTTCCAGTTCCAGCCGCTGTGGGATCGCATCACGCGGGAGCAGCCTGACCTGTTCGATTAGTGACCGTTAGTCCGCCCTGTGTGATTCGTCATTTGTTTCTGGAAATGAGTGTCCTGCGAAACGTGGGGCTATGCGCGCATTTGCGGCGGGCGCTACGTCACACCGTCAAATCTGAGGTATGTGGACCACGTGACGCACTGTATCTGGAAATTGACCCCCAAACAAAAACGCGCGGCTTCCATCTGTTGACAGTAAATCACCTTCCCATCGATGGAAATCTGGTCCTTAACCGAAGTGACCCGTATATCCGTGCCCGGTTGCCACGGCTCCTTGGAAAACACTCGCGCTCCGTGTGCGCTGATGTTATCCGTGTAGGTTCTTTCTTTTGTTTTGGCTGGAGAATCCAGGGTGCGCGCAAGGTGCACTATCGTCATTATGGGGAGCCGTCTCTCCATTCGGCCGCCAAGACCGTGCTCGTAGTGCATTCGCCTTCCAGTGGCCGCCCGAGTATCCCCACAAAGGAATTCCGGTCGTTCCTACGTAAATGCTTAGCATCCGCCTCATCCCCATACAATCGGGCAAGCACCCTAGTACTCTGGTACCTATTGCGGCGAGTTCTACACCTGCTGAGTATGTGCATTTAGGCGGATCGCAGGGTCTGCGGAGCAGAGAGCTGCGGCAATTTCCATGGCGTAGTTTACTTCAGGTGTGGAATCCTCACCCCCTCCTACAGCGATCTACCGTAGTCCATTATGATAAATCGGGTGCGAGGCATCCTCCGAAGCAGCTTTGATCTCCAATCATATGAGGGCGAGACTGTATCAGTAGGCTATATCATCCTATTTGGGCCATTGACGGCATCTCTCCGCGCTTTAATACTTTAGTTCGGGTTCATATACCTTAGGAAGAAAGGTCCCAGCCCATGCATCGTTTCCTGGCTGTCGCTCTGTGTACTCTCGGTGCGCTCGCAGATGGCACCTACGCGCAGAAATCCTCCATCCAACCCATGCGCGTTGACGCAGGGACCATTCTGGAGTTTCACTTGCAGACCCGCCTCGACTCGGCTGCGGGGAATCTCGTGGATGCGCTGCCGAAAGGGGCTCTGCTGCGAGTGAAAATGCTCGACTCCATCGATTCGACGGTTAGTCAAGACGGAGCCGAGTTTCACGGTTTACTGATGTCCTCCGTGAAATCCGGAGGAGAAGTCGTCGTGCATTCAGGGGCTGAACTCAGCGGAATATTTGCGTTATTGAGAAGTAGAAGACACCCCGAGGGCTTCCGGTACGAACTTCTACTCACCGGCGTGAAGGAGCATGGAAAATACTATCCCCTGACTGCTTCTCTCAGTTCCGCTATTGGGGATAGCGGCAGTCAATCCGTCGTTAACTCGAAGGCCGAGGCAATCCAGGATTCCAAAGAAACTATACCTGCCAACCGCAAGTTGCCTTGAAGTTTGTTGCGATTAACCGTCGGGTGATTCCTTGCGCTAGAGCCGGCTATCAAGAACCTTTTGGGCAGGCCAATTTTGCCCATTTCGAAAGTGTTCTCCGAGAGTGGTCAGCGCCAGCCTGGTCGGAAACAGAAGTATCGTGTCGCTGCAGCTTCCGGCGTTAAAGCGTTTACGAACCAATTACGGAGTCACACCCACGCTAACCGCCACGTTGTTTCCATTAGCCTGACGGTAAGTCACTTCCGCGCTTGAGCCGACTTTCAGCTTGCCATCGATTGTGGTGTTCTGATCGATCATGAAGGACATGGTTTTCGGACTAGCTGGAGGATCCTGAAAGCGTTGTCCTGGCGTTGATGTGTGTTCCGCAGCTACGGTGAGAGTAAATGAGCTTTTTTCGATGGAGGCGATCTTTCCAGAAACCGATTGCAGCTGTGGAGTTTGGTCCGTCGCGTTCGGTACGCCAGTGTTGGCGGTTCGATGTGGGGTTGCCCATGCTGCCGCCACGAGTAATACCGCGGCCAGAGAGCTGTACACAATGCGAGTTGCATTCTTCATGTTGAAATCTCCTCTGATTTTTGGGGGGCGGGTTACAGCTGCAGTGAGGATGCCATTCTTGAACCGGTGACGAAAAATGTTCGATCTTTAACTGAATAAGGAACTTGCTGGTGGAAGCCGGTTCGTGATTCGAAGGAGGAATTGGATTTGAAGGTACTAGTCCCGGAAATCTCTTCCCAGATCGTTGACAATCTGCACGCCCATCAGTGAATCGAGCGTCAAGGGCCGGTTGTCGGTGCCATCCGTCGCCTTTTGGCGGCAGATTACGTCATTGAAGGCAGAACTCCCGGCAACCATGGGCTACGTTTCGGGGCGAGAGCGGCGCAGCCAAAATGACTAGGGGAAGCCACGTCGCCGGAATGGGGAGGAGAAGTGGAGAAGAGGCGAAATGGCGAAGACGGGGCGTATCTTGCTTTTGACTTGAGGGCGGAATATACTGTCTTTTCGCTCTGAAGCGGGTCGCACGAATGGGTGGGCGCAAGCCCACTTTTTTGTTGGGCCGGTTTGAGTGCACTGGACACCGGCATTGCTCGGGGAGTCTCCGGTTGGACTTGGAAAAAATTCGAGATGCCGCCGAGCGCGTGGCGCGGTCAGTAGGCCTGGAAATATTTGACGTGGAATGGAAGGTAGGGAAGCAGCGCTTCCTACGGGTCATTATTGATAGGCCGCCAAAAATTGGGGCGGCCATGAGCGATGGGGCCGGACAAGTTTTGCCCCCGGGTGGAAGCGCGGCCGCAGAATTAGGGATAAGTCACGCGGATTGCCAGCGTGTAAGCGAGCAGTTGAGCGTGATTTTGGATGTTGAGGAACTGATTCCGGGTCCGGGATACACCCTGGAGGTAAGCTCGCCGGGGATGGACCGGGCGCTCCGAAAGCCGGCCGAGTACGAGCGCTTCCGGGGACGTATGGCGAAGATTTCGACGACCGAGCCAGTTGACGATGAGAAGTATTTTGAAGGCAGGCTCGCGGGCGTTTCGGAAGGCAAAGTACGGCTGGAGCTGAAGGGCAAGGCGGCGCGGACCGTGGAATTGCCGCTGGAGAAAATACGGAAAGCAAATCTGATGGTGGAGTTTTAGCGAGACTGCGTGCTTGGCTGTGAGCGGGGAAAATCCCGCGGCGAACATGGCCGCTTGTTTTCGCGGAGGACCCGCCGGTAACCGCGAAAGAGAATCAGGCTCGTAAGACTTTTGAGGATACGAAAGAGTTCAGGAACGGGAAGACGATCGGGAACGAGACATGGCGAACTTGCTCTATCAACAAATCGAGATGCTGAGCCGCGAGAAGCACATCGAGCCGGAGATCGTGGTGTCTGCGATCGAGGACGCGATGGTTGTCGCGGCCCGAAAACATTACAAGAGCGAGGAAGACCTGCGGGCGAAGTTCAATCCGGAGACTGGACAGGTCGATGTGTATTCGGTCCACATCGTGGTGGAGGAAGTGGCCGATCCTAAGAAGGAAATCAGCCTTGCGGAAGCCAGGAAGAAGAATCCGGCTGCCGAAGTTGGAACAGAAATCGTAGCCCCGAAGCCGACCGATGCGTTCGGACGAATTACGGCGCAGACCTTCAAACAGGTAATTCTGCAAAAAGTGCGCGAAGCGGAGCGGGACACGATTTACAACGAGTACCACACGCGCGTGGGCGAGCTGGTGACGGTCATCGTGAAGCGCGCCGAAGGGCCCGATCTAATCGTGGATATGGGCCGTACCGAAGCGCGCCTGCCGAAGCGGGAGCAGTCGAAACTTGAAACGTACAATATCGGCGAACGGCTGCGCGTGGTCATCAAAATGGTGGACCGCGCGGCGAAGGGGCCGCAAGTGATCGTTTCACGCGCCGATGCCAGCCTGGTGCAGCGGCTGTTTGAGATGGAGGTGCCGGAGATTTATGACGGCACGGTGCAGATTCGCCACGCGGCGCGCGAAGCCGGCGAACGCACCAAGGTAGCGGTGGCCAGCCGCGATAAAGATGTCGATCCGGTAGGCGCATGCGTGGGAATGAAGGGCATGCGCGTGCAGTCGATTATTCGCGAGCTGCGCGGCGAAAAGATCGACATCATTCCGTTCAGCGAAGAGACGGTGGCTTTCGCGCAAAAAGCTCTCAGCCCGGCAAAGGTGACGCGCGTGCAGATCACCGACCCCGAAAACAAGAAGCTGGAGGTAATCGTCGAGGATTCGCAACTCTCGCTGGCCATCGGGAAAAAGGGCCAGAACGTGCGCCTGGCGAGCAAGCTGATTGGCTGGGACATTGACATCAAGAGCGAAGAAGAAAAGCGTCAGGAGATCGAAGAGCAGATGACCGCGCTTACCGCGCCGGCCACTCCACTGACGGCTCTTGCCGGAGTTGGTCCGAAAACGATTGAAAAGATCGAAGCCGCCGGGATCACCAACGTCGAGAAACTTGCCGGGATGACGCCCGAGCAGTTGATGGAGATTCCGGGAATCGGCGAGAAGATGGTCGATAAGATTTATCAGGCGGTGAACCGGTTCTACGAGGGCGGTGCAGAAACTACGGCTGCCGTACCTGCCGGCGAATCGACGGATGATCTGGCTGCGGAAGGCGAAGCGACTGCCACAGAGGAAGAGGCCACTGCCGCTCCCGCTGAGAGCGCCGAACAGTCCACGGAAACCCCAGCCGAAGCCAAGGACGAAAGAGGGGCCGCAGCCGCCGCAGGACAGGAAGATTCCGCTGCGGAAGTTTCCGAGGGCTCGCCAAAGACAGAGGAAGAGCCGAAGCCATGAGTAAGAAGTGGCTTCGCATGAAGTGGCGCAGGTTGAGTAGTAGACCGTAGAACGGTCGATAGGACGCATGAGCGACGCAAATCAAGTCCGAATTAACGAGCTGGCCCGCGAACTCGAGGTAAAGGCCAAAGCAATCATTGACCTTTTGCCCGGGTATGGCGTCACCGAGAAGAAGACGCATTCGAGTTCGATTCCAGTCGATGTCGCCGAAAAGGTTCGCAAGAACATTCTGGGACAGGCCGAGGCGGAGGCGAAAGCGGAAGCCGCTGCTAAAGCGGAAAAAGAAGCGAAGGATGCGGCCGCCAAAGCGGCGCGCATGCGGCCTGCCGTAGTGCCCGCCCCGCTCGCGGCAGCACCGGCCGCAGTGAAGCCTCCGGTAGCGCCAAGTGCGCCGCATGTTGCGCCAACGGCGCCGCCTGTCACAAGACCTGCCGCTCCTGTGACCCCGTCGGCTCCAGTGTCTGCCACTCCAGTTGCAGTGCCTGTTGCCCCGAAGACCCCTGCTTCTGCTCCAGCCGGTGTCCCGGCTGCGGTTCCGCCAGTTGCGAAGCCGGTATCGCCTCCAGCGCCCGCCACGAAGCCTCCTGCGCCCGCGCCGATACGGCCAGCGGCATCAGCCGGACAGCCAGCAGCCGCAATGCCGGCTGCCGCACGGCCAACGACACCCACGGGAACAAAAGCCCCGGTTCGTCCCGCGGCGGCTGCTCCAGGCGCTCCTGCCGCACGTCCAGCAACGTCTGCGCGTCCCTTACCGACAGGCAACCGAGGACCTTTACCGGGCACGACTCCAGGCTCTGGGCAGCGAACCAGCGGCCCCCGGCCCGGCCAACCAATGCGCCCAATGCAGCCCGGCGGTCAAGGACGGCCCTACTCCTCAAGACCCGGTGGCCCGGGAGGAACGGGAAGTTCGCCGGCGAACCGTCCCTTTGAACAACGGCGCGGAGCAATGCCCACGGGGACGCGTCCGGGCCCGCGCATGCCTGGCCGTCCTGGGATGCTTCCTCCGCTGCCGGAGAAGCTGCCTCCCAAGGCGGAACCCGGCAAGCCTCTTTACACGCGGAAGCCCACGCAAAGGCAACGCCCTGTCATTGACAAGCGGGAGATGGAAGGCGAGCGCAAGCTTCACCCGACGCGCCAGCGGCCCGGAGCAGGCGATCGCCGTTCAGCCGCCGCCGTCATCGCGCCGCCGGAGCCACGCCCGCCGCGCGACGTGACGATTACCGAAGGCATCACTATCCGGGAGCTTGCGGAAAAGCTCGATGTGCGGGCAAAAGATCTCTTGAAAACGCTGCTCGATCGGGGAGTCTTTGCCAGCATCAACCAGGCGCTGGACGTGCCTACGGCAACGACTCTCGCGGAAGCTTTCAGCGGCGTTGTGAACGTCGTCTCTCTGGAAGAAGAGATGGTGTTGGAAGTCGCGAAGGAAGAGACCAAGGAAAGTCTGAAGCCGCGGCCGCCGGTCGTGACGGTAATGGGACATGTGGACCACGGAAAGACGAGTCTGCTCGACGCGATTCGCGAAGCAGACGTGGCCGGGGGCGAAGCTGGCGGTATTACGCAGCACATCGGCGCTTACAAAGTTGTTGTCAACGACCGTAGCGTGGTTTTTGTGGACACTCCTGGCCACGAAGCCTTCACTCGCATGCGCTCGCGCGGCGCGAAAGTGACGGACATTGTGGTGCTCGTTGTGGCCGCCGACGACGGCGTCATGCCGCAAACGAAAGAAGCCATCGATCATGCGAGGGCCGCGAAGGTCCCCATCATCGTGGCCATCAACAAGATCGATAAGCCGGAAGCACAACCGGAGCGCGTGAAGCGCCAGCTTTCCGACGTGAACCTAGTTCCGGCCGAATGGGGCGGCGACACAGAGTTTGTGGAAGTTTCCGCCAAGCAGAAAAAAGGCATTGATAAGCTACTCGAGACCATCCTTCTCGTCGCTGATTTGCGCGAGCTTAAAGCCAACCCGGACGCTCCGGCGAGCGGCACGGTGCTGGAGTCCCGCGTGGACAAGGGACGCGGCCCGGTGGCCACCGTTCTTGTCCAGAACGGAACGCTCAACTCTGGCGACTTCTTCATCTGCGGATCCGTCTTCGGTAAGGTGCGCGCCATGTTTGATGACCGCGGCCGGGTCATTAAGGACGCACCGCCGTCAACTCCGGTCGAAGTGCTTGGTTTGCAGGGCGTGCCGGAGGCTGGCGATCATTTCCAGGTTACCGAAGAAGCCAAAGCGCGGCACATCGTCGAATACCGCCAGGGAAAGCAACGCGACGCGCAGATGGCCCGCACAAGCGGGGCGCGCATCACGCTCGATCAGCTCCACGAGCAGCTCAAGGCCGGCGACGTGAAGGAGCTGGGAATCGTGATCAAGGCGGACGTGCAGGGCTCGGTCGAAGTGCTGAGCGAAATGTTGCCGAAGCTCTCGACGGACCTGGTGAAGTTGAAGATTATCGGCTCGGGTGTCGGCGCGGTTACGGAAAACGACGTGCTGCTCGCTTCCGCTTCCGGAGCGATCGTCATTGCGTTCGGCATACGGCCGGACCGCAAAGCCGCGGAGCTCGCGCAGCAGGAACACGTGGACATTCGCTCACACACAATCATCTACGAAGTGTCCGATGAAATTAAGAAGGCCATGGAAGGCTTGCTCGAGCCGGTTATTCAGGAAACGTATTTGGGCCGCGCGGAAGTCCGCAACACGTTCCGGGTCAAGGGCGCGGGCACCGTCGCGGGCTGCTACGTCGTGGAAGGGGTGCTCAAGCGCGACGCGCAAATCCGGGTCGTACGCGACGGCGCGGTCATCTACACCTCGAAACTGAGCTCGCTGAAGCGCTTTAAGGATGACGCAAGCGAGGTTCGCACGGGATTTGAATGCGGCGCGGGCATTGCCAACTTCAACGATGTAAAAGTCGGTGACGTACTGGAATGCTTCAGCGTTCAGAAGCTCAGCGCCGCGGAAGCGGCTGGCCAGACCAGCGGGGCGGCCGGTCGCAAGTAATCGCACATTAGTCCCCCGGAGCGCTCATGCCGGTCGGCTTGCTTACCCTTGAGCTGCACATCCCCGACGCGCAATCGCTGAAGGACAAGCGGCAGGTGCTTCGCAGCTTGAAGGATAAGCTGCGCAGGCAGTTCAATGTGGCGGTTGCGGAATTGGATCATCACGATGCGTGGCAGCGATCGGTGGTTGGCGTTGTGACGCTTTCGAACGAAGAGAAGCACGTAAAAGAGGTGCTGCAGAGAGTTCTGGAGGAAGCAGACAGCATTCTTGGGTCGTTCTTGATCAATCAGGCGATCGATATTATCTAGTCAGTTCCACGGGTACGGAAATGAGTCCAGCCAATCACCGTCACGAACGTGTGGGCGAGGAAATCGCCCACGAAATCAACGCCATGCTCGCGGGTGAGTTGAAGGACCCGCGGCTCGAGGGCATGGTCGTAGTCAGCGAAGTCCGTGTCCAGCCGGACATGAAGCACGCGCGCGTCTTCATCAACATGCAAGGATCCGCTAAAGAACAGACCGACGCCATCAAGGCGCTCGAGCACGCTGCCGGATTCATACGGCGCGAGCTGATTGAGCGGCTCCAACTTCGGCGTCTCCCGGAGCTTCACTTCACGCTGGACCACTCTCAGGAATACACCGAGCGCATTGACGAACTCTTGAAAGAGATGAAGAAAGACAAGCCGGCCGCGTCGTAAACGCGCCCGTCTATGGACCGCGAGTTCGACGCCCACCCACCATTCCATGCCACGCCAACCTCAGCCTGCGCCATTCGACGGAGCGCTTGTCATTGATAAGCCGCGAGGAAAAACTTCTCACGATGTCGTGGATGCGGTGCGCCACCTCGCGGGCTTCCGCCAGATCGGCCACCTCGGCACGCTCGACCCACTGGCGACGGGAGTCCTCGTGCTATTGCTCGGGCGCGCAACGAGGCTTGTTCAGTTTTACAGCGGGCGCAGAAAACGCTACTCGGCCGGATTTCGTTTTGGCTTTGCCACGGACACATACGATTCGGACGGCGAAGCGCAGGGGCCGGACGCTGCCCCGGCGCTTGACTCCGCGGTTCTCGAAAAACTCGCGGCAGAGAGCGTGGGGCGCTTCGAACAAATGCCGCCGGCGTTTTCAGCAAAAAAAGTCCATGGACGCCCCGCCTACGAGCTGGCGCGCAAAAAGCAGCCGGTTGAGCTGAAATCAGTCGAAGTCGAGCTGTTCGAATACAGGCTGAGGGGCGTCGAAGGAAGCGTGGCGCGTTTTGTCATTGAGTGCTCATCGGGCACGTACATCCGCTCGCTGGCCCACGAGATGGGCCAGAAACTCGGCTGCGGCGCGCACCTTGCGGAGATTACGCGCACAGCGGTCGGCGAATTTTCGATGGAACAGGCCATCAAGTTGGAGGAGCTCGCGGAAGCGGCGCGCGCTGGCAGATTTGCGGATTGTCTGATTCGTCTTGAAAATCTGCTGCCGAACTTTCCGAAGGTAAACGTGCTGCCCGTTGTCGAGAGGCGTGTCCGGCATGGCACAAAATTCAATGTACAGATAGCCCAGATTCAGCCGGGCCGCGTGGAGCTGCCCCCCGGCGCTACCCTTCAGCTAGACGCCGGAGAAGCCAAGCCGCCGCGTTTGCGCGTTTTCAGCCAGCAAGAAAAGCTCGTTGCCATCGCGGAAGCGGTGGTTCCGCGCACCTATCAGCCCATTGTCGTTTTCGAGCCACTTCCATAAACAAGGAATCTTCCGGACGGTCTGCGCTGCCGAACTCCACGGTTCCGGTCAAGGCTGCCGCTGCGAAGGCAAGGGCACGGGTGTGAAGCCGCGGCCGATGCTTGTATCGTGTCCGGCGTAGATGGAACGTGAGACTCGGTCCACCAGCCGCAATTTGTGCGGCGTTATCAGAATCAGCATCTCGGTATCCTGCGAAGTGTTCTTTCTCTGTCCGAAGAGGTAACCGAATCCGCCCGGCAGATTTGCGAATCCAGGCAGTCCCACGAGCGTGCGAGTCTCCTCGTTATCCAGCAACCCGCCGATAAGCGTAGGTTCGCCTTCTTTAACTCGCACCGTCTGCGATAGCGTGCGATTGGAGAGAATCGGTATGCCGTTAATTGCGGAGCCGGAGAGCGCGCGAATTTCGAACTCCAGCTGAAGAGTTACATCGTGATTCGCATGCATGGTGGGCGTAGCCTTGATTTTGACGCCGAGGTCTTCGTACTGTGCTCCGGGATAAGGTTGCTGCCCAACTCCAGCGCCGGCATTTGAAAAGAGGCTCGCGGGACTCAGAATCACCGTCACCTGGCCGGCGGCGCCGGATGGATCGTCGGTAATGGCCACGTCCGTTAAGGATGCGCCGCTCAGGTTTGCAGACAGAATAGCCGTTGGATTCGAGCCGACGGGGAGCTCGAAGGCGGGCGCGAAGAGTCCCTCCCCAATCCCGAGAAATACCGAGACGCTGTCCGTTTGCGGGTCGGTCACGGCGATGTCTGCGTGCCCATCGGCGTTGAAGTCTGCGATGGTGACGCTCGTTGGACCCTGGCCCGTGACTAGCGGTGAGTTTGTCGCGGCCGTAAACGTGCCGTCACCGTTTCCCAGCAGCACGCTGACTGTGTCGTCAGCCTGGTTTATCACCGCCAGGTCTGGGTGCGAATCATTGTTCACGTCGCCCGAAGCGACGGCTACCGGCGTTTTTCCCACACCAAAAGGTGAACCGGTAGCCTGCGTGAAGGTGCCGTCCCCGTTCCCAAGGAGTATCGAAACATCACTGGTCGTCTGATTTACAATCGCCAAATCCAGTTTTCCATCCGAATTAAAATCAGCTGCCGTCATGGCTATGGGGCCGGCCACCGCGTTCGGCAGGGCGAATGGCGAAGCCGGCGCCTGTTTGAAAGTCCCATCCCCGTTTCCGAGAAACACTGAAAACGTGTTATCCGTAAAATTCGTCACTACAAAATCCTGTTTACCGTCGGAGTTGAAATCGCCCGCGATGATGGCGCTGGGCTCCTGACCCACTGTAATCGGCGAACCAGCGGCCGCCTTAAATGTGTCGTCCCCATTGCTGAGCAGAACTTGCACCGTATTGGCAACCGGATCGGTGACCAGCAAGTCGTGAAAGCCGCTGGTGGTCAACACGGCGGAAGCAATCGAGGGGGGTACAGGAGGCGCGCTCGCCCGGCTTGCGCCCAGCGTGATGGGGGAACCGGTCGCCTGGAGAAAAGTCCCCGCGCCCTGATTCGCAAGGATCGTGACGCTATTGTCGATTTCGTTGACGACCGCGAGGTCTTGCTGGCCGAGATTCCGAAAATCCGCCGACGTGAGGGCGACTGGCCCCACGCCAACGTTATAAGAAGTGCTTGGAAGGATGCTGTTGGTAGTTCCAGGTACAAACGAAGTGGGTCCCAGGCTGTTGGAAAGCAGCGAAAGAGTAATTGGAAAGCGGTCTCCTACGAAGAAGGAAGCCGGTTTGCCGTCCTGGGCGCGCAATAAAACCTGGCGCCCGCTGTGCACGAGCGTCAACGCGTCGGAAAATTGCGCGGCGATGGCCGGCAGTGTCAGCAGAAACGTCGTTTTGCCTCCTCCCACCACGGTCAGCGGGGGGATCAGCGAGCTGAGATTGAGGGAACTACCGGCCCCGGCTGAGCTGCCTCCGTTTCCGAAAATGCTGGCCAGCAATGTAACCAGGGTGCTGAGGTCTTTCGCCTGCTGCAGTTGGGTCAGGATGTTCGGAGTCAGCGAAATCAGCTTCGCTGAAGACGGCGGCAGGACGCCCAATTGTTGTGCTTTGTTCCGGTCGACTTCGAGGATTTCGATTTCCAGCAGAACTTCGCCGCGAGCCTTTTCCGCTTGGCGTATGAGTTCTCCCGCGAGCGCGAGTCTTTCCGGAGTGTCGCGGATGCTGATCGAGCGGTTGTGCGCGTCGAGCGCAACGCGCGTGGCGCCGGTCATCTCCCGGAGGACGCGCACCATTTCCGTCATTTCGTTCGTATCCACCGAAGCAGGCAAGAGAAAAGTCTGTTCGGCTTGCGTGCCGAACTGGCGGTGTTTCTCTACCGTGTCTTGCGCCACGAAAAGGAGAGTGGAAGTGAGCGGCCGAAAAAATGTGCCGCTCTCCGTGCTGAGTACTTTCAAAGCCGTGTTGCAGTCGACGTCATCCAGACGTAGGCGCACGCTCCGGGTCGGCAAGTCCGGATCGAAAGTAAGCTTGATCCCGAACAACTGCCCCAATTGTTCGTATACAGCCCTGATATCGCCGCCCAGGTTGACGTTCTGCTTCCCGGCACGGGGTTTCAGTTCCGCCAAGCCTTCGATGCTTGTATCAGGCTTCGCCGCCGGGCCATCGTTCATCGCCTTCATTTGCTTCATGCGCTCCGTGACAATCGTGTTTCCCGGATCGATCAACAGAGCCTTGGCCAGTTCCTCCGTCGCCACATCTGCGTGGCCGGCCAGGGCATCTCGCTCGGCGGCGTCCACGTGGTCACGAACGAGTTTCGAACGCAAGGCCGCGATTCGCTCCAGGAGGGCTGTGTCCTGTGGCGCAAACCGCGCCGCCTGCTCGTAGTAGTTGAGAGATTCATCGATTCTTCCGTCTGCGAGTTCCTTATCCGCCAGGTCAGATAGCTTCTTCGCGTATTTTGGGTTGGGACGCGGAGCCATTTGTAGCTGCGCTTCGTTAGGGACCGTCTGCGGCGGGGGCGACGGAGCCTGCCTGGAAGACTGTGCAAAGGCCTGCGTGCTGACAAGCAGGTACGTCAGAACGAAAGCAGAAGCTTGGCGGAAATGAAGGCGAATCGTCATTAAATGGCGCGGGCTTTTTATTCTACCGTATGTTTGAATCAGATATCGGACCGAATTGGTCCGGTTGACGGAAATTCTTAGAAAAGGTAGACTTAGAGTGTAGTTGCAAATCATTCTCAACTGGAGAACTCTTGCTACCCGCTTTTCTCATCGCTCTTCGTGAAGGTGTCGAGGCCTCCCTTGTCGTGGGCATCATCCTCGTGTATCTCTCGCGCACCGGCCGCTCCCAACTGGCACGTTTTGTCTGGTATGGGGTCGCCGCCGCAGCAGCCCTGAGCCTCGCCGTGGCCGTTGGCCTGGAGCGCTGGCGGATCAGCGAAGACGGTTTCGAGGGCGTCATGTACCTGGTCGCCGCGGCGTTCGTCATTACGATGATCCTCTGGATGAATCGCGTTGCGCGCCATCTGAAAAAAGAGATTGAACAGAAAATCGAGACGTATGTTGGACGCGCGGGAGCCGCCGCGGGTTGGGGGATTTTCTTTTTTGTTTTTTTGATGGTTCTGCGCGAGGGAGCGGAGTTGGCGATTATTCTGCGCGCCGTCGAGCTGTCCAGTGAAGGACTGGAAATCTGGATCGGGACGGCACTGGGCATCGGGGCGGCGGTGGCCGTCGGGGTGTTTTTCTTCAAGGGAACGCTGCGGGTACCGCTGCACCGCTTCTTTGCCGTAACCAGCGTCATCTTGATCTTGGTGGCCGCTCAGCTTGCGCTGACCGGCTTGCACGAACTGAGCGAAGCGCAGTGGCTGCCTTCGAGCAAGGCGGAGATGGCCGTCATCGGCCCAGTTGTCCGGAATGAGCTGTTCTTCTTCGTGCTCATTTTCGGCGCTGCGACGCTGCTCGTGCTGCGCGAGTGGCAATCCGCGTCCCATGCGAAAGCGGCCAAAGAGACCGAAGGCGAAGCGGAGAAACGGCTGCTGGAAGCGCAAAATCGCCGGCAGCGCCGTTGGATGATTGCGGCCGCGACCGGTTTCCTAACCGTAATTCTCGTGCTTACGGCGGATTTCGTTTACACCCGCGCAAATTCCGCGCCGCCTTCTGCGCTCGCAGTTGACCCTGCTGGGAACGAGGTGCGCATTCCCGTCAGCGAAGTGCAGGATGGCAAGATGCACCTGTTCACGATCAGCGCTGGAGGGCAATCTCTGCGCTTCATGATCATCAAAAAGCCGAATGGATATGGCACTGCGCTGGACGCGTGCCGCATTTGTGGCGCCGAGGGCTATCGTCAGGACGGGCAGAACGTCGTTTGCAGGCATTGTGCCTCGGCGATTTATATCCCCACGATTGGCGAGGCGGGCGGTTGCAATCCGATTGGCGTGCCTTCGCATGTGGACGGCGCCGATTTGGTTTTAGACGTTTCCTCGCTTGTGCAAGCGACGAAGGAGATTCCAAAGTAGGGCACGTTAGTTCGCGACCCTGCGAGCGTCACTGCGAACTCTATGTTTTTACGACTCGTTGCAGACTCGTTTACGCGCCGGCCGCGCCGAAAGGTGCTGACCGCTGCGGCACTGTCTTTAGGAATGGCTGTGGTGACGGCGGCGCTCAGCGTTTCGCTCGACGTGGGCGATCGTCTCGCTAGCGAGTTCCGCAGCCTCGGCGCGAACTTGGTCGTCACGCCGCAAGCGGATTCGCTGCCGCTCGAAATTGGCAGCGTGGACTACCGGCCGGTGAATGCTGGCGCATACCTTCCTGAAGCGGACCTGCCCAAAATCAAGACCATTTTCTGGCACAACAATATTGTGGGATTTGCCCCGGTTCTCGAACTCCAAGCTAGAGCCTTGCTGTTGTCATCCGGTAATTGGATCGACGATGTTTCCGTGATCGGAACCTGGGCCGATCACGCGGTTTTGCTTTCCGACGGAGGAGAATTTAAAACCGGAATCACTAAGACGAATCCCTGGTGGCAGATCGACGGGCACTGGTTCTCCGAAAATGCGAGAGAATGCGTAGTCGGTTCCTCGTTTGCGCAGAAGAGCGGGATCAAGATCGGTGATCCTATCTCCTTGGCCACCGGGGGGATCACAAGGATTCCAAGTCCATTCAAAGTGACAGGGATCCTTTCGTCCGGCGGTCCAGAAGACGGCGCGGTCATCGTGTCGCTCCCCTATGCGCAAACGCTTGCAGATAAACCCGGCCAATACCGCAAGCTCAATGTAAGCGCATTGACCAAGCCCGAAGATGAATTTGGGCGGCGCGATCCTGCCGGGATGAACCCAGCCGATCTCGAACGCTGGATGTGCACTCCTTACATTTCCTCGATTGCGAAATCCATCGAAGAAGTCTTGCCGGGAACGGATGTGCGGGTGATCCGGCGCGTGGCGGACGGCGAAGGCGCCATCCTTACGCGTGTCCGCGCGTTGCTTTGGATGGTGACGTTTGCGGCACTGCTGGCGGCGGGGTTGGCGGTGGGCGCTTCTGCCGCGGCCTCGGTCATCGAACGTCGCACAGAAATAGGATTGATGAAGGCTCTTGGGGCTGGTTCGGGCACCGTTGGTTTCCTTTTAG
>Ga0209166_10000248_pt1 | contig 69301 bp, 80 predicted proteins | sample Coa_R1_3_FD_187151 | JGI IMG/M metagenome (GOLD analysis project Ga0209166, IMG submission 187151) | Surface soil microbial communities from Centralia Pennsylvania, which are recovering from an underground coalmine fire - Coalmine... | ecosystem: Environmental > Terrestrial > Soil >...
TGTGGCTGAGCGTCGGCCTGCCGAAGTCCGCGGCCTTCGCATCGCTCGATCGCGCGGCGGAGCGGGCGATGCTGCTGGTGACGATCGATATCATCCTCGCGCTGCTCGCGGCGTGGCTGATCGGTCGGATCGTCATCGGGCGGCCGATCGGGGCGCTGCTCGCCGCTGCCCAGCGCTGGAGCCGGGGCGAGTATCGGGTGCGGGTGGCGCTGTCGGACCAGACCTCGGACTTCGGGCGGCTGGGCCTTGCCTTCAACGATCTGGTCGAAGCGATCGACCGGCGCGAACGGGAGCAGCACCAGGCCGAGGCGGCGGTGCGCCGCAGCGAGGAGCGATATCGCTCGTTGATCTCGGCCACGACGGCGATCGTCTGGACCACCGACGCGCAGGGTCGCTTCACCGAGCCGCAGCCGTCGTGGCAGGCCTTCACCGGCCAGGCCTGGCCAGCGCACGAAGGGTTGCGCTGGGCGGAGATGGTGCATCCGGATGATCGGGCGGGGCTGGTCGCCGACTTCCGCAGTTCGATCGCGCGCGGTATCGTGTTCGAGACGGCGGGGCGGCTCTGGCATGCGCCGAGCGGCACCTGGCGCGATTTCGCGGCGCGCGCCGTGCCGGTGCGGGCGGCCGACGGCCATATCCGCGAATGGATCGGTGCCGCCACCGACATGACCGAGCGGCGCAAGGCGGAGGAGGCGCTGAAGCGCCTGACCGAGACGCTGGAAACGCGCGTCAGCGAGCGGACGGCCGAGCTGGCCGAGGCGAACCGGCTGCTGTCGTCCGAAATCGTCGAACGGCGCGAAGCGGAGGCCAAGCTCGAGCAGGTGCAGCGCATCGAGGCGATCGGTCAGCTGACCAGCGGCGTCGCCCACGACTTCAACAATCTCCTGACTGCGATCCTCGGCAACCTCGAGCTGGCGCAGATGCGGCTCGGCAATCATCCCTCGGCGCGCTCGCTGGAAACGGCGGCCCGCGCGGCCGAGCGGGGCGCTACGCTGGTCAGCCAATTGCTGGCCTTCGCCCGCAAGCAGCGGCTCGAACCGAAGCCGGTCGACATCAACCGGCTGGTCGATGGCCTGAGCGATCTGCTGGCGCGGACGATCGGTCCGACGATCACGGTCAATCGCGGGTTGTTGGTCGACCTCTGGCCCGCCCTGGTCGATCCGAGCCAGATCGAACTCGTACTGCTGAACCTGTCGATCAACGCGCGCGACGCCATGCTGGCGGGCGGCAGCCTTTCGATCGAGACCCGGAACCTCGCCCATCGTGGCGGCGGCGACGCCGATCTGAAGCCGGGCGACTATGTCGTGCTCAGCGTCTCCGATACCGGCTGCGGCATGAGCGACGACGTCCGTGCCCGCGCCTTCGAGCCGTTCTTCACGACCAAGGAGGTCGGCAAGGGCAGCGGCCTCGGCCTGTCGATGGTCTATGGCGTGGCGCGGCAATCCGGCGGCGGCGTCGAGATCGACAGCGTGCTCGGCATCGGTACGACGATCCGGGTCTATCTGCCGCGTGCGGAAGCCTATCCAGAGTCGATGGTGGTGGAGCCGGCGGCACCGGACCAGAACGAACTGGCCGGCGTGCGGCTGCTGCTGGTCGACGACGATCCGGCCGTGCGCGAGGTGACTGGCCTCATGCTCCGGGAACTCGGCTGCGTGGTTACCGAGGCCGGCAGCGGCAGCGAAGCCCTCCTGTTCCTGGAACAGGGGCTGGAGATCGATATCGTCGCGGCCGATGTCGCCATGCCTGGGATGAACGGCCCCGAACTGGTGCGCCAGATCCGCAAGCGGCTGCCGACCATCGCCGTCCTGCTGATCACCGGCTATGCGGACCCGTCCCTGGCCGAGGACGCTGAGGGCGCGCTCGTCACGCTGCGAAAGCCTTTCCGCCAGGCCGATCTGTCGCAGGCGGTCGAGCGGGCGCTCGATCGCGACCAGGGCGGCAACGTGCTGCCGTTCCGGTTGCCGGCGGGGGCCTGATCGGTTCCCGTGCCATCGCGCTTGCCGGGGAGAATCGCGCGGCGCTACAACTACCTGGCGGTGATCCTGTCTATCGCTATTAAATCAGGGCAAGATCGACGCAAGGGTTCGTGTCGATGGAATTGGACGGATCTGAACCGCCGCCCGGATACGTTCTCCGGGGCATCCACGTGACATCACGCAGGAAGTGGCTGCCATGAGCGATGTACTTTTGGACGAGACAATCCTCAATACTCTCGAGCAGCGGCTCGGCCGCGAGCGGGTGGGCAGGGTCGTGGCGGCCCAGCTCAGCCATGGCGCCGAGCTGATGCGGGAGCTGACCGCCCTGGAGCAGGTCCCGGATCGGGCGCGGATCGGGAGGATTGCCCATCAGATGGCCGGCAGCAGCGGTTCAATCGGCCTTACCAGCCTGGGCGAAACGGCGGCGGATATCGAGATGATCATCGGCGATCTGCCGGAGGACGGGCTGTCCGATGCGGTGCGCCGGCTCACGGCGCTGATGCGGGCATCCTTCGCCCGGCTGACCGAACTCTATCCGGAAGCGGCGCCCGAAGGGACCCTCTGATTACGTCTGGCGACGATAGCCGCGAATCGGATCACGCCAGGCGCGCCCAGGCGGCACGCAACTGGTCGGCCAGGCTGACGGGATCGAACGGCTTGGCGATGACCTCGACCGCACCCAGGCGGAGGTAGCGCTGCCGCTCCTGCGGCTGGACCTTGGCGGTCATGAAGATGATCGGGGGTTGCGGCGAGAGCGGCAGGCGGCGGATTTCCTCGAGCGTGGTCGGCCCGTCCATGCCCGGCATCATCACGTCGAGCAGGATCATCTGCGGCTTGATCCGGTTGACCTGCTCGATCGCCTCATGGCCCGAGGAACAGACGGTGAGCTCGAACTCGCCAATATCGACGAGCGCCATCGACGCGATGGTCTGGACGTCCGGATCATCCTCGACCAGCAAGATACGCTTCAGCGGTTCATTCATATCGAGGCGCCATCCGCTTGCGCGGCAAGGCTCTATGCCTGCCGCTGGGCCAGTTCCTGTTCGATCAGCTCGGTGAGACGATCGAGGCTCGCCTGGGACTTTACCAGCACTGCGGCCATTTCGTCGCGCTGGTCGGGATGCGGCTCTTGCGCCGAAAACAGAATGACCGCCGGGCGTGGCCGGTCGACCATCGCATCCAGGGTCTCGAACAGGGTGAGCCCCGAGCCGTCGGGAAGGCCGATGTCGAGCAGGACGACGTCGAAATCCGCCCGGGCCAGCGTCCGGCGGGCCTCGGCGAGGGTTCCGGCGGACACCAGTTCGGCCCTCGGGCGAAGGGCGGTTGCGACCAGGCTGACGATGTCCGGGTCATCCTCGACATGCAGCACGCAGGGCCGATCCTGGTCCGGCCGGATGTGATCAAGTGCAGCGATCAGCCGCTCGGGCGCCACCGGCTTGGCGATCCAGTCGGCGATGCCCAGTCGCTCGGCGCCGGTCTCGGAGCGGCCCGAGACGATGATGACCGGCATGGCCGCCGTCTCCGGGGCGGCCTTGATCTCGGCGAGCAGGGCAAGACCGTCCTGGTCCGGTAACCCTAGATCGAGCGTCATCGCCGTGACAGTGCGGGCGCGCAGCAGGGCGCGGGCCTCCGCGGCGGTGCGGGCCCAGATCGCGCGGTAGCCGGCATCCTCCAGGTGCAGGCCGAGGATCCGGCCCACGTCTTCGTCATCCTCGCAAATCAGGATGGTCCGCTGATCCTCGCCGTCGAGCGGCGGCTGCGGTATCGAGCGCTTCTCCGGCAGATCGAACCAGAAGGTCGAGCCGACGCCGATTTCCGACGAGAAGCCGATGCGGCCGCCATGGCGTTCGACGATCGATTTCACGATCGACAGGCCGAGGCCGGTGCCGCCCTTCTGCCGGCTGTCGGACGCGTCGGCCTGGGCGAATTTCTGGAAGACGTGCGGCCTGAAGTCGTCGGATATGCCGCGGCCGCGATCCGAGACGCTGACATGGACCGTGCCGTTGCGGTTGGCCAGGCCGAGCATCACCTCGGCCCCTGCCGGCGAGAATTTGACGGCGTTCGACAGCAGGTTGCTCAAGACCTGCATCAGCCGGTACCGGTCGCCCCAGACGATCGTGCCGGTCGCCGCCTCAGGGGGCGCCAGCCGCACATGGTATCTCGCCGCGAACTCCGCGGTTTCGCGCCGGGCCTGTTCGACGAGGTCGGCCATCTCGACCGCCCCGAACTCGAAAACCAGGTCGTCGGCTTCGATCCGCTCCAAATCCAGGATGTCGTTGATCAGCCGCACCAGCCGGTCGCAGTTCGAGCGCGCGATGGCGACGAGCCCCTGGGCCTTGTCCGACAGCGTCCCGGCCGTGCCCTTGGCCATGAGCGTCAGCGCGCCCGAGATTGACGTAAGCGGTGTGCGCAACTCATGGCTGACGGTCGAGACGAACTCGTTCTTCAGCCGCTCGACCGTCCGCCGCTCGGTAAGGTCGCGGACCGAGGCGACCAGCAGATGCCGGCTGTCGATCGCAGCGTCGGTGAACGCGATTTCCAGCGGAAAGCCGGTCCCGTCGGCGCGCCGCCCCTCGACCTCGCGGATCGTGTCGAGGAAATCCCCGCTGTCGCCGGCCAGGTGGCGCACTCGTTCGCCCTCAAGGGCGGAGGCGAAGGGCTCGGCCATGAGCAGGCGGATATGGTGTTGGAGCAGGCTGCCGGGCGGATGGCCGAACAGACCCTCGGCCGCACGGTTCATGGTCTCGATCGAACCCGAGCCATTGATGGTGATGATGCCGTCGAGCACGCTGTCGTAGATCGCGCTCAACCGGCGCTCGCGCTCGGCCAGCCGGTCGGCGGCGGCAAGCCGCTCCGCGACCCGGCTCAATTGCAGGCCGATGAACCGGGCGATCGCCAGGCTCTCGGCATCTTCCGGCAGGGCCCGATCGGCGAAGCATTCCAGGATTAGCTCGACATGGTCGTCGACCATGACCGGGACGGCGAGGGCGGTCGCAAGGCCGCACTGCTCGGCCGCCGTCTTGCGTAGAAACTCCGGCATGCGGGCGACGTCGGTCTCCCAGACCGGCACGCCGCGGGCCAGGACGATGCCGGCCAGGCCGTCGTCATGGCTTGGGACTTGGCCGCGGGTCGCGGCCACGAACGGCGCGAAGCGCTCGGCATCGTCCAGATGCCAGAGGTCGGTCGCGACGTGCTCCACGTGCGCTGCCGTGACCCGGTGGGCATGGCCGACCGGCCAGCCGAGGTGCGCGCAGAGCCGCTCGAGTCCGAACCGGACGATGTCGTCGAGACTGTCGGCCTCGTTCGCGGCGGTGGCCACTTCCTGCATCAGGTTCTGCATCGCGGTGCGCCGGGCGATGCGGGCTTCCAGCGTCTCGTTGAGCTCGGCGAGATCGTCGTGCTGGCGCTCGAGCGTCGATGTCATGGCCTGGAGCGAATGGGCGAGCGACGCGACCTCGAAATAGGCCGCGGAGCCCGGCAACAGCACGCCGGTTTCGCCTTCGCCGATGCGCCGGGCGGCCCCGCTGAGCGCCGCGAGCGGCCGGGCGAGCCGTCCGGCCAGGAACCAGGCGATCACCGCGACCAGCAGGGCGGCGGCCAGGCCGACCCACAGCACATGGCGCTGGATCTCCTGGGCTTCGGCGAACGCGACCGCCCGCGGCTGCCGCATGGTCACCGACCAGCCGAGCCCGGGGAAGTCCAGATAGCCGGCGGTTTGCACGGCCGTCGTGAGGTAGGCTTGCCGGTCAGGCCAGGCCACGATCTGGCTCTGCGCCCGCTTGGCCGGGGCGGCGAGGCCGGCGAGCGGCAGCGGCTTATCGACGAATTCGTCGGGCCCGAGCAGCACGGTGCCGTTCTGGTCGAAGATGAGAGCCTCGATCTGCTGGCCGCGGCCATCGATCGAGGCCAGCACGGTCTGGCGGATGCGGCGGGCCCATTGCCAGCTCAGATGCGCACCCAGCACGCCGACCGTCTGGCCGTCCGGACCCTGGACCGGCGTCGCCACGTCGACGAACCGCATCGGTTCGCCCGATGGGTTGGGCAGGACCTTCTCCAGCAGCAGGGCCGAATGCACGTCGCCGACGAAGGGCGCTTCGCGTCCCGCCTTGAACCAGGGGCGCGCCGCGACCGACTGCCCTTCCAGCACGCCATTGGCCGAGGTCACCACCTGGCCCTGCAGATCGGCGAAACCCAGCCAGGCATAGTCCGGGTAGGTCGCAAGCATGCGGTCGAACCAGGCCCGGCGCAGCGGCGCAGCACCCTCGGCGAACAGCGACGAGAGGGCGGCGGCATTCCTGATGTCGCGGAACCGCTCGAACATGTCCCGATCGAGCTCGTTGCGGATTTCGATCGCGGCCGCCTCGAGCCGCAGGCGCGCGTCATGTTCGGCAAGCGCGCGGGCATTGCTGCCGACCAGCATGGCGACGAGGGTGGTGGTGAGGAACGCGAGGCCGCCGAAAGTGAGAACGATCGAAGTACGTAACTTGAGCGGAATGAGCATGTTCTTTGGTGCCGATCTCTCAATGCGAGACGTCGGCGTGTTTACATCCGGACGTTTAAGGTTCCGTTGGCAATGGGTCTATTTGGGATCCGGGGCGGAGGCTCAGCGGCCGCGCACGGTCCGCCCGGCGTTCTCGCCGGCCAGGCGGATGAGCGCCGCCATGTCGTCGTCCTTGCCCATCTGGTTGCGCCGCTCGAAGCCGCAGGTCTCGCAGCGATGCAGGATCATGATGCGGCCGCGCACGGTCTCGTGGCCGATCGGCCGCATGGCGCCGCCGCACTCCGCGGCCCGGTCCCCGGGGTTCACGTCGACGTGGCGGCTCCACAGGCACGCCGGGCAATGGTTGGTGAAGCCGTTGCCGGCGACGGCCTGGCCGCAATGGAGGCATTGAAAATCCTCGATGCGACGTTGGAAGCGCTTCTCCATGACAGGCCCGGCTCGTGGGGTACGACGATGCACCGAGGATGACCGACCGGTGTCACGAGGGCAAAGCCAATCCGCCGCGCGCTTGTCGGCCATGCACCGGGCGGCTCAGCCTTTGGCGAAATGGCCGAGGATATTGTCGATCATCAGCTGTCCCATCGCCGCGCGGGTCTCATGGGTGGCGCTGCCGATATGCGGCGACAGTGAGACGTTCGCCATCGTCAGCAATTCCGGCGACAGGCCGGGCTCGTGCTCGAACACGTCGAGGCCGGCGCCGGCGATGGTGCCGGCCTGCAAGGCGGCGACCAGGGCGGCCTCGTCGACGACGCTGCCCCGGGCGATATTGACCAGATAGCCTTCGGGGCCGAGCGCCTCCAGGATCCGGGCATTGACCAGGTGCCGGGTCTCCGGCGTGGCGGGGCAGCAGACGACCAGGAAATCGCTCTCCGCCGCCAGCGCCTCCAGGCTCGCGGCCGCACGGTAGGGCGCGTCCGGTTGCGGGCTGCGCGAGCTGTAGGCGATGCTCATGCCCATCACCTCGGCGCGACGGGCGATCGCCTTGCCGATCGTGCCGAGGCCGAGAATGCCGAGGCGCTTGCCCTTGGTCGAGCGGCCGAATGGAAACTCGCCCTTGTTCCATTGCCCCTCGCGCACGAAGCGATCGGCTTCGGCGAAGTGGCGCAACAGCAGCAGGCATTTGGCGATCGCCACGTCGGCGACATCGTCGGCAAGTGCCGCCGAGGTATTGGTCACGATGACGCCATGCTCCGCCGCCGCAGCGATGTCGATGTAATCGACGCCGGCGCTGAAGCAGGAAATGATCTCGAGCTTGGGTAGGGCTTCGATCAGCCCGCGCGAGGCGCCGACATGGCCGTTGGTCGCGATCGCGCGGATGTTGGCGCCGCGGGTTTCCACCAAGGTGGCGCGCGCAGCCGGGTCGCGCCCGTCGAGCAGGGTGACGTGCTGGGCCAGGGCCGCGACCGAGGCGGGCAGGAGGTCGGCGATCAGCAGCACTTCGACGGAAATTCGGGTGATGGACATCGGGCTTCTCCTTCGCGGGGGCCGTAAGACCTTGAGCGGGCGGCGGATCCTTCAGCTCCGCTCGTCCGTCGGGACCGCGTCCGCAAGGCCCTGGACGGCCGGGCGCTTCGGCCGGGCCGGGCGGGGATCGCCCGCCGCCTGGAAGAATGCGGGATAGAGTCGCATCATCTGCTCGCTGGAGGCGAAGACGCCGCGCAGATGTGAGCGCATCGCCGCCACCGCGCCGTCCCGGTCGCCGGCGATGACCGCCTCGATGATGCGCTCATGCTCGGCCAGGATCGATTGACGCTTGAAGGTGTGCCGGACCGCCAGGTGGCGGATGCGGTCGAGATTGACCTTGGCGGCGTCCACGACCTGCCAGGCCGCCTCCTGGCCGGCGAGCGCCATCAGCGCGCGATGCATGGCCTCGTCGGCGGCGAAGAAGGCCTTGTCGGAGGGGGCGGTCCGCTGTTCCTCGATGATCGCGCGCAGTGCTGCGGCGTCCTCAGGGGTGCATCGCGCCGTTGCCTCGCCAATCGCGGCGCATTCCAGCGCCTCGCGCACGAACTGGTCGCTGAACACCCGGTCGGTCAGGATCGGTGCGACGAACGTGCCGTACTGCGGCAGGATCGAGACCAGCCGTTCCTCCTCGAGCTTGCCGAGCGCTTCGCGGATCGGCGTGCGGCTGACGCCGAAGCGCGCCGCGAGCTCGTTTTCCGACAGGGGCTGCAGCGGCACGTAATCGCCGGCGACGATCAGCCGGCGCAGATGCCGATAGATCTGCACGGCGATCGTCGCGCGCCGGCCGCTCGCGAGCGCGAGATCGAACGGCACGTCGGGATTGGCGGGTTCGCTGGTTTTTCCTGCTTGCATACAAGTACCCTAGCATATAAACAGGACGCTTCGGAAGAATTTTCAAGCGGTCGCCGACGCGCGCCGGCCGCGGCCGTTTGCCAAAAACATAAAGCCGCCAGCCTCTCATGGATGGCGGCAGGGACCCCGCAGCGAGGCATCGCACCATGACACTCGGTTCTTCTTCGCGTTCGGCACGCAAGCAGCCTTCGGACCTGCGCTCGGCGCGCTGGTTCGGCCCGGCGGATCTCCGGTCGTTCGGTCATCGCTCCCGGGCCATGCAGATGGGCTACGCGCCCGAGGAGTGGCAGGGCAAGCCGATCATCGCGATCGTCAACACCTGGTCCGACCTGCAGCCTTGCCACGCTCATTTCAAGACGCGCGTCGAGGACGTGAAGCGCGGCATCCTGATGGCCGGCGGCTTCCCGGTCGAACTGCCGGCGCTCTCCGTGTCGGAAAGCTACGTCAAGCCGACGACCATGATGTACCGCAACATGCTAGCGATGGAGACGGAGGAGCTGCTGCGCTCCCACCCGGTCGACGGCGCGGTGCTGATGGGCGGCTGCGACAAGACCACGCCGGGCCTGCTGCTGGGTGCCACCAGCATGAACATCCCCGCGATCTTCGTGCCGGCGGGCCCGATGCTGCGGGGGAACTGGCAGGGCAAGGTGCTGGGCTCCGGCTCCGACAGCTGGAAATACTGGGACGAGCTCCGCGCCGGCAAGATCACCGAGCAGGATTGGCTGGGGGTCGAGGGCGGTATCGCCCGCTCCTACGGCACCTGCATGACCATGGGCACGGCCAGCACCATGACCGCGATCGCCGAGGCGGTCGGCATGGTGCTACCCGGCGGCTCGTCCGTCCCGGCCGCCGATGCCGGCCATATCCGACTCGCCTCGGAATCCGGCCGCCGGATCGTCGAGATGGTGTGGGAGGATCTGACGCCCCAGAAGATCCAGACGCGGCCGGCGTTCGAGAATGCCATCGCGGTCGCCATGGCCATGGGCTGCTCGACCAATGCCATCATCCATCTGATCGCCATGGCGCGGCGGGCGAACTGCGACATCGGTCTCGATGATTTCGAGCGCTTCAGCCGGCGGGTACCGGTCATCGGCAACGTCCGGCCCAGCGGCACGACCTATCTGATGGAGGATTTCTTCTACGCCGGCGGCATCCGCGGGCTGATGGGCCAGATCCGCGAGCATCTGCACCTGGATTGCCTGACCGTGACCGGCCGGACCTTGGGCGAGAACATCGAGGGGGCGAAGGTCTTCAACGACGACGTGATCCGGCCGCTCGCGAACCCGATCTATGGCGAGGGCTCGCTGGCGGTGCTCAAGGGCAACCTGGCGCCCGACGGCTGCGTCATCAAGCCGGCGGCGATGGACCAGCGCTTCCTGAAGCATTCGGGCCCGGCGCTCGTGTTCGACGATTATCCCTCGATGAAGAAGGCGGTCGACGACGAGAACCTCGACATCACCGCCGACCATGTCCTGGTGCTGCGCAACGCCGGCCCGCAGGGCGGCCCGGGCATGCCGGAATGGGGCATGCTGCCGATGCCGAAGAAGCTCTTGAAGGAAGGGCATCGCGACATGCTGCGCCTGTCGGACGCGCGCATGAGCGGCACCAGCTACGGCGCCTGCATCCTGCATGTGGCGCCGGAAGCCTACATCGGCGGCCCGCTCGCCCTGCTGCGCACCGGCGATATCGTCTCGATCGACGTCGATGCCCGCAGCATCCGCACGGAGGTGTCGGACGAGGAACTCGCCCGGCGTCGCACCGAATGGGTGCCGCCGCCGGTCCGCTTCGAGCGCGGCTACGGCTGGGTCTTCACCAAGCATATCCAGCAGGCCAACGAAGGCTGCGATTTCGATTTCCTGAAGACCGACTTCGGGGCGCCCGTCAGCGAACCAGTCATCTATTGAGGACCTGGAGCAGATCATGACCAAGCTCAGCCCCGAGACCCGGGCCAAACTCAAGACCGTCAGCACCGCGACGCTCGCGACCGCGCTCTATAAGCGCGGCCTGCGCAATCAGTTCATCCAGGATGTCCAACCGCTGCGTGCCCGCGCCGAAACCATGGTCGGCGAGGCCTTCACGCTGCGCTACATCCCGGCGCGCGAGGACCTGAACCCGATCACCGTGTTTCGCGACCGCGAGCATCCGCAGCGCCAGGCGGTGGAGCAATGCCCGCCCGGCGCCGTGCTGGTCATGGACAGCCGCAAGAACCCGCGGGCGGCCTCGGCCGGCTCCATCCTCGCGACCCGGCTCATGGTGCGCGGGGCGGCGGGGCTGGTCACGGACGGCGGCTTCCGCGACGCGGCCGAGATCGCGGCGCTCGACATGCCGTCCTACCACTGCCGCCCGTCGGCGCCGACCAACCTGACCCTGCATCAGGCGATCGACATCAACGTGCCGATCGGCTGCGGCGACGTGGCGGTCTGGCCGGGCGACGTCGTGGTCGGCGACGCCGACGGCGTGATCATCGTGCCCGCCGCGATCGCCGACGAGATCGCCGATGAGGCGGTCGAGATGACGGCCTACGAGGATTTCGTGACCGAGCGGGTCCGCGGCGGCCAGTCCATCCTCGGGCTCTATCCCCCGACCGACGAAACGAACCTCACGGCCTTCGCCGAATGGCGCAAGGCGAAGGGGCGGTGACACGAGCCTCTCTCCACCGTCATCCCCGGGCTTGACCCGGGGATCCACGCAGTGCCGCCGGTCCGCTCTGATGAGCCAGGGAATCTGGCCCAACCGCGTGGATGGCCGGGTCAAGCCCGGCCATGACGAGGAGATGGAGAATTCAGGAAGCGCCGAAGAACGAGGGCGAATGCCCCGGCGCCGACAGCGCGCACCGGCGGAAGACGATAGAGCAGGGAGGACGGCATGCGGTCCAGGTGGTGGAGTATCGGCGGCTCGTTGATGATCGGCCTGTTCGTGGCCTATCTCGACCGCAGCAATCTATCGGTCGGCCTGCCGTCGGTGGCGCAGGACCTGGGCTTCGCGGGCGAGGGCTTTTCCGTCACCTCGAGCCTGGCGCTGACCATCTTCCTGATCGGCTATGCGCTCGCCAATATCCTGGGCGGCATCCTGACCCGGCGCATGGATCCGAAGCTGGTGGTGATCTGGACCTTCGCGCTCTGGTCCGTCGCGACGGTCGTGATCGGCTTCACCTCGTCGCTCGCGACCTTGCTGGTCTGCCGGGCGGTCCTCGGTCTGGCCGAGGGCGTCTACTGGCCGCAACAATCGCGTTTCGCCCGAGGCTGGTTCGCGGCCGATGAACTGACCAAGGCGAACAGCCTCATCCAATATTACGGCCAGTATCTGGCGCTCGCCGTCGGCTTCCTGGTGCTGACGCCGATCTATCAGGCGTTCGGCTGGCGCACCCTGTTCTTCCTGACCGGCGGCCTCGGCCTGGTCTTCATCGTGCCGCTCTATGCGTTCTGCCTGCGACCGGAGCGCGAGGCGCCCTATCGGGCCGAGGCGAGCGGCCGGCCGCAGGCGCCACTGACCTTCGAGGCACTCGGCGGCCTGTCCTTCGTGCTGCTGGTCTTCAGCTACGTGACCCAGGGCATGCTGTTCTGGGGCATCACCCTCTGGATCCCGCTCGCAGTCAAATCCATCGGCTTCAGCGGCATCAGCCAGGCACTCGCGAGCGCTGTGCCCTATGCGGCGGCGGTGCTGTTCGCGGTGCCGATGTCGATGATCAGCGACCGGACCGGCAAGCGCGTGCTGATCGCCTCGCTCGGGCTGCTGATCCCGGGCGGCATGCTGCTGTTGCTGCCCCAGATCGACAGCGGCCTCGCCAAGCTCGCGCTGATCACCGTGGCTCTCGGCTCTACGCCAGCAGCTTCACGCCCAACATCTGGTCGATCCTGCAATCGACCGTGGCGCCGGAGGCGGTCGGCCCGGCCTCGGGCATCATGAACGGCCTGGGCGCCGGCGGCGGCGGCACGATCGCCGGCTTCCTGGTCGCCATGCTGCAGAGCGCGACCGGGTCCTACATGTCCGGCTTCATGGTGCTGGGCGGCCTGGTCGTGCTCGGCGGGCTCAGCCTGCTGACCTACGGCCGCCTGAAGGCGCCGGGCTTTGCCCGCGAGGTCGCGGCCAACTGATCCAGAGAGAAGGGAGGAAGTGCCCGTGAGCCAGAACACGCCTGCATCGCCCCGGCTGCGCAAGATCCAGCGGACGGCACTGACCATGCTCGTCATCAGCGGCGCCGTCAGCACGATCGACCGGGCGGCGCTGGCGGTGGCCAATCCGCTGGTGCGCCAGGACCTGGGCCTGTCCATCGCCGAGATGGGCCTGCTGCTCTCGGCCTTTCTCTGGGCCTACGCGTTCTCGCAGCTGCCGGTCGGCGTGCTGATCGATCGCTTCGGGCCGCGCCGCCTGCTGACCTGGGGGCTGGCGCTCTGGTCCGGGGCGCAGTTCCTGTGCGGCCTGGTGTCGGGCACGACGCAATTCTTCATGGCGCGCATGCTGCTCGGCGTCGGCGAGGCGCCGCAATTCCCGACCGCCGGCCGGGTCGTGCGCGACTGGTTCGCCGTGCGCGATCGCGGCCTGGCGACCGGCATCTTCGCCTGCGCCTCGACGCTCGGCACCGGTCTCGCGGCGCCGCTCCTGACCGGGCTCATGCTCGAATTCGGCTGGCGCTGGATGTTCATGACCATGGGCCTGTTCGGCTTCGCGGTCGCCGCCGTCTGGTACCTGTTCTACCGCGAGCCGTCCCAGCTCGACCTGACCGAGGAGGAGAACCGGTACCGCCGCGAGGGCGACCAGGCCGGCGAGATCCGCCAGATCACGGGCGCGGAGTGGCGCAACCTGTTCCGCTCGCGCACGACCTGGGGCATCCTGCTCGGCTTCTTCGGCGTGATCTACGTCAACTGGCTGTTCAACGCGTGGCTGCCGGGCTATCTCGAGATCGAGCGGCACATGACCGTGTTCCACACCGGCTTCGCCGCCGCCGTGCCCTATATCTTCGCCGTGCTGGGCGCGCTCTCCGGTGGGTGGCTGGTCGATTGGCTGGCGGCCCGCGGCCTGTCGGCGATCAACAGCCGGAAATATCCGCTCTGCGCCGTGATGCTGCTCGAAGCCTTGTTCGTCGTCATCGCCGCCTTCGTGCCGAGCAATTCGATCGCGATCGCCTGCCTCTCAGGCGCCATGTTCTGCGGGGCCGCGGCCACGACCTATGCCTGGGCGCTGGTCACGGTGGTCGGCTCGGCCAACTGCACCGGCTCGCTCGGTTCCTTGCAGAATTTCGGCGGCTACCTCGGCGGCTCGCTGGCGCCGCTGATCACCGGCTTTATCGTCCAGGACATGGGCTCCTTCATCCCGGCGCTGCTCGTCGGCGCCGCTATGGCGCTGTTCGCCTGCCTCGCCTATGTGCTGCTGATCCGCGGACCGATCAGCATGGACCGCGGCGCGCGGACGATGCCGCTGGGCGAGGCGGCTCCGCCGATTCACCCTTAAAGAGTGAACCGATCGAGATCCGCGGCGATCATGGTGGCGGGGAACACTTCCCGGGCTTCGGCCAGAATCGCCGCCGCCCCGTACCGGCCGGAGATGTGGTTCAGGATCAGGCGCTTCACCCCGGCTGTGACGGCGAGGGTTGCCGCTTCCGCAGCCGTCAGGTGGCCGTAGGCGCGGGCGATGGCGGCGTCGCGATCGAGGAAGGTCGCCTCGATGACCAGGGCGTCCGCGTCCTTGACGACATCGGCGAGGCCTGCCGTCGTGCCGGCATCGCCGACCACGACGAGCCTGGTACCGTTGGTGAGCGGCCCCAGCACCTCCTCCGGATCGATCTTGCGGCCGTCGGCCAGCCTGACCGGCAGGCCCGCGGCGAGTTCCTTGCGCACAGAGTCGTCCGGGATGTGAAGCTCGGCCAGGCGCTCGGGCCGCAGGTGCCGTCGCGCGGTGCTCTGAAAAGCGAAGCCGAAGCTGTCGGTGTCGCGATGCTCGACCGGAAAGCAGTCGACGGTGAAGCCGTCCTCGGCAGCGACGGGGCCTGCCTGCAGCGGGTCGAACTCGAGCGCGATCGGTGCCCGGCCCTTGCCCCAGAGCGCCTCCAGCATATTCGCCACGAGCCGCAGCGTGTGCGGCCCGCCGTGGATCGTCAGCGCGTCGCTCCGTTCCTGGAGACTGAGCGACGACAGCAGGCCCGGAATGCCGAGAATATGGTCGAGGTGGCCATGGGTCAGCAAAAGCCGGCCAAGGCGGCGCAGCCCGGCTCCGCTGCTCAGCAGTTGGCGCTGGGTGCCCTCGCCGCAATCGACGAGCGTCCGCCGCCCGGCCGCCGCGATCAGCAGTGCCGGCTGGCTGCGCTCCGGCGAGGGGACGCTCGCCGAAGTGCCGAGGAAGACCAGATCGAACATGGCGCCTTCAGCGTGCCCGGTGCCGGCCCGCCGGGCAAGCGCGCTGGTCGATCACCGACATTTGGTGACGGCCGATGTCGTAATCATTGAATCGCCTTCCCATGAATGCGCATGCTTGCGAGTTGCTCCGATGGCCGAACCAACGAGAACGAACATGGTGCTGATGTCGCATGATCAGCTCGGCAACGCCGGCGAGCGCGTCGCCGACCAGAACCCGGCTTCATCCACTGCGGCCGCTCAGGAACTCATCAAACTCGCTGGCTGACCCACAATTCGCGGCGGTGCCGGCGATGTGCAGGGCCAAGAGAAATATGTCATAGGTGGCGGGCTCAAGATCCCGCTCGTGCGCTTCGTGGAGGTCCTATGGACAAGCCCCAGCCCTGGTACTCCATTCTCTACGTCCAGGTGATCCTCGCGATCATCGTGGGCGTCATCGTCGGGTACTTCTTCCCCCACACGGGCGCGGCACTGAAGCCGCTCGGCGACGGCTTCATCGCGCTCATCCGCATGATGATCGCGCCGGTCATCTTCTGCACGGTCGTGCACGGCATCGGCTCGATGGGCGACCTGAAGAAGGTTGGCCGGATCGGGCTCAAGACCCTCGTCTATTTCGAGGTGGTGTCGACCTTCGCGCTGGCCATCGGCCTGATCGTCGGCGAGCTCGTGCAGCCGGGCAAAGGCTTCAACATCGATCCGTCGGCGCTCGATTCCAGTTCGGTCGCAAGCTATGTCTCGCGCGCCAAGGAAGAGGGCCTGGTCAGCCACCTGCTCAACATCATCCCGAGCAGCTTCTTTAACAGCCTCGCCAACGGCGATATCCTCCAGGTGCTGCTGATCGCGATCCTGAGCGGCTTTGCGATTGCGAAGATGGGCGAGACCGGCGCGCGCATCGCCGGAGTCATCGACACGGCGGGCAAACTGTTCTTCCGCATCATCGGCATGCTCGTTCGCGTGGCCCCGATCGGCGCGTTCGGCGCCATGGCCTTCACGGTCGGCGCCTATGGCATCGCCTCGCTCCTGAACCTCGGGGCACTGATCCTGACGTTCTATGCCGCGAGCCTGCTGTTCATCTTCATCGTGCTCGGCGCGATCGCGCGGTGGGCCGGCTTCTCGATCGTGCGCTTCATCGCCTTCATCAAGGACGAACTGCTGATCGTGCTCGGCACCAGCTCGTCCGAGACCGTGCTGCCGCATATGATTCAGAAGATGGAGCGGCTCGGCGCGTCCAAGTCGGTGGTTGGTCTCGTGATCCCGACCGGCTACAGCTTCAATCTTGATGGCACCAACATCTACATGACGCTGGCGACGTTGTTCCTGGCACAGGCGACGAACACGCCTTTGACCTTCGGTCAGGAGCTGAGCGTCCTGGCCATCGCTGCGCTGACCTCCAAGGGGGCGTCGGGCGTGACCGGCGCCGGCTTCATTACGCTCGCCGCGACCCTGGCGATCGTTCCCGACATTCCGATCCAGGCGCTCGCGATCCTCGTCGGCATCGACAAATTCATGAGTGAATGCCGCGCGCTGACCAACCTGATCGGCAACGGCGTCGCGACCGTCGTGATCAGCCGGCTCGAGGGCGAGCTCGATCGCGAGACGCTGCGCGCGACCATGGCGCACCCGCTTCAGGTCGGCGGGGCGCTGGAAGAGGAGTGGGCACGGGGGCGGCCGTGAGCGGATGCCCATGGCGACGAATAGTGATTTGCGGACGGTTTGCAGGTCGAGGCTAACTCGGCCTGCGCCGTTTGATTGATCCGGCAGGGACGTGCAGCCCTATGTCGCTTCCGCGAGCGGACCGCGCCGAGGCTCATGCATGGGCGCGGACCACCGACTTCAGCCCACGGACATAAGATCTAGGAGGCGGGTTTGATCCCGGCCTTGGCAGCCGCTTTGGCGCAGGCATAGGCGCCGGTCTCGGTATGCCCATAGTACTTGTCGGCAGGAAGATGCGACGTCCGCGCCGACCAGTTTACCCAGACGACCTGATCATCCGGGCACGCGGCCTGGGCTTGATCGGCTGCAACATAGAGTTGCGGCAGCATCTGGGGCCTGTATACCTTCGGATGGGGCGTCTCTGCAGCAAGCGCGGTGCCGCCAATTACCAAGGCCATCGTGGCACAAAGGCCCACAATCGTTGACTTGTCCATGGAGTCACCCTCTTCACGAGTTCGGCGCGAGGTTATTTATCAGCGTATAACGCGCTGCTTTCGGAATTCAAGCCATAAGCAATTATAACTTGTGATGGCGTTCGGCCTCCCTCGCGAATGAGCCGGCGGCGGGACAGGCGCCAGAGCTGGGTCCCGATGCCGTCATCCTTCGGCCTGCGCAGCCTTGATCAGATTGTCGCGCAGCGTGACGACGGCCTTCTGCAATTTTGGGAATTCCTCGGCCGTCAGGCCGGAAGCCTGCACCAGGCTCATATTTAAAGCCTTCTCGCGCAGGCGGCGGCCGGCGTCGGTCAGGTTGACCAGGACCTGGCGCTCGTCCTTGGGGTCGCGCTGCCGGTTGAGAAAACCCATCCCCTCGAGCTTCTTCAGGATCGGCGTGAGCGTGTTGGATTCGAGAAACAGCTTTTCACCCAGGCCGCTGACGGTCTGATTATCGTTCTCCCACAGCGCGACGATCGCGATGTACTGGGTGTAGGTGAGGCCGAGTTCATCGAGGATCGGCTTGTAAGCCCTGCCATAGGCGAGATTGGCCGAATAGATCGCAAAGCAGAGGAAATCGGCGAGTCTGTGATCCCTCGGGTCCTTGGGGGCGGCGGGATTCATCTGTGGCCTCTCGAGCATCTGATCAAAGCTTTGTGATCGATATATATCGTATCCGATTAAATTGGAACCGTTGACATTCAGGGCTGCTCTTCGTAACAGTGCATCGCATCCGATTTAATCGAATGGTGATGGAGGGTGGAGATGAGCGCAATGCAGCATGTCGGTCTGCTCGAACGGCTGGCGGCCGAAAAGCTCGCGCGTGCAGCCGAGACGGTGAAAGCCGAAGGCTGGAGCTGGGTCGAAGTCGCGATCGACTTCCCCGAGGATCACACCGACGGTTTCGGCGTGATCGCCTGCTGGCACCGGCCGCTCGGCGACGAGGAGACCATGATCGTCGCGACGCTGACGGCCGAGCGTGACCGGATTGAGCAGATCTATGGGGGTTCCGGGACGCGTCGCCTGGACATCGAGTGGCGCCTGCGCGAGATCGAAATCGCGCTGGTCGAGATCGAACAGCGACGGACGGTGTACAACATGGCCGATCTGGCGAAAGCCGGCGCCTTCGTCAGCATCGACGCTTCGGGCCGGCTGCGTGTCGAGCGCGGCTTTGTCCGCCTCGAAGACGAGGCGCCGGTCGCCAAGCCGGCACGTCTATGCGCGGCTTACCGTTCAGCGGCTGGCACTGTCGGCGGCAATCCGGTGCCCGCCGCACGGGCATGCGCATGAGTGATCGTCGTCGAAATTGGCCACCGTCGACGCATGCGATCACGATTCTTCCACCAAACGGCTTGACCTTCCCATAGGGGGAAGCATCAAGTTCATGTTCGGCCTTGATCGCCAAAGATCCGGACCCATAACGTGTGAGGCCATGATCCGACTGCTCCGCCACCTCCTGCTCCTGCTCGTCGCGTTCGCCATCATCGGCGGAACGACGTCGGAGCTTGCGCGCGCGGCGGCATATGGCCCGGTCGCGGCGATGGCGGACATGCCGTGCGACATGGCGATGCCGACCTCGGCGTCGGGCGGCGATGCGACGCCGATGGCGCCGTGCAAGGGGATGACGGCCGACTGCATCAAGCAGATGGGCTGCGTCACCGTCCAGGCGCTGCCCGCCCACTTCATCAGCCATGAGACGGCCGTGCAGTACAGCACGGTCGACTATTGGGCGTCCTTCTCCAAGCTCGTCAGCTTGGCCCCCGAACCCGAGCCCCTTCCGCCCCGAACGGCCTGATCTCGTCCGCGCACGCCCGAAGTGCGCCTAGTCGTCAGTCAGGATGTTCCCGCCCGTCGTGCACTTGTGCCGATCGCGGGCTACAAGGGGTAATTTCAATGATTCGCAATCGTATCGTTGCGGGCGCTTTCGCGTTCGCCAGCGGCGTCGCTCTCGCCGCGCTCCCGAGTTTTGCCGCCACCGCAGACTATAAGTTCGAGCTGGTCGGCAAGCCGCAGCTCTCCGGCCACAAGGACGTCGTCCAGGTCCGTCTCGTCCATGTTGCGGACGGCAAGCCGGTGGCCGACGCCGTGATCTTCGAGAGCAAGGCCGACATGGGGCCGGAGGGCATGGCCGCCATGGGCGCCCCGGTAAAGGCGCTCCCGGTGAAGGACGGCGTCTACAGCTTCGAGGTCGATCCCGGCATGGCCGGGACCTGGGCGCTGCATCTGGCCGCCAAAGTGCAGGGCGAGCAGGACACCGTCCGGGGCACCATCAACGCCGACCTGGTGAAGTGACGTGGGCGCCCAGTGGATGCGGCTCGGCGCCAGCGGCGTGCTGGCGGCCGGACTGATTGCGTGCGCGCCCGCCTTCGCCCAGGCCGCCGACGGTCCGCTGGGCGCCACCGCCGATGGCCTGCTCGCCGCCGGACGGCAGCTGAGCCCGGCCCTGCGTGCGGCGGCCCTGGAGACGGCCGCCGTTGCGGCCAAGGCCGAGGGGGCCGACGCGCTTGAAGACCCGACGATCAGCGACAGCTACCAATACTACAAGGACCCCGGCGTCTTCAGCGCGCACACGGTCTTGGTGACCCAGGCGTTTCCGCTCTGGGGCAAGCGCGACCTGCGTCGTGAAGCGGCGCTTGCCGACGTCGATGCCGCGCGCGGCGAGGAGCGGGCGGCCGAGGACGAGCTCGACGAGAAGATCAAGCTCGCCTATGCGCAATATTACCTGGTCAGTCGCGACATCGCGGTGAACCGGGAAATCGGCGATCTCGCGCGTCGCATGCGTTCGGCGACCGCCGCGCGTTACCGCCAAGGCGGCGGCGACCAGACGTCGGTCATCCAGGCGCAGGGCGAAGAAACCGCCGCCAAGACCGAAGCCGTTCGGCTGGAGGGCGAGCGGGACGCCGTCCGCGCCCGTCTCAATGCGCTGGTCGGCCGTCCCGGCAATGCCCCGCTGGCCGAACCGGGGAAGCTCCGGGCAATGCCGTCCACCGAGCTGGTGGTCGCAGATCTGCTCGAGCGCGCCCAAGCCGCCAATCCTACCCTGGCGGCCAAGAACGCAGCGATCGCCGCGGCCAAATCCAGGAGCAAGCTGGCAGACAAGGCCTGGCTCCCCGATGTGACCCTCGGCGGCGGTCCGCTGATCCAGACCAACAACCGTCCGGTCGGCTTCGCGGCGACCGTCGGCTTCAACATCCCGCTCTCCTGGGGCCATGAGGCCTCCGACCAGCATGAAGCCGCCGTGCGGGTGGGGCAAACCCAGCGGAAGTACGAGGCGGCTCTGCAGGAGATCGAGGGGGCCCTGGGTGAGGGCGCGGCCAGGCTGCGCGCCGCCCGGGCGACGGAGGTGCTGCTGCAACGCGAAGCCATGCCGCAGGCCAAGGCGACGTTCGAGACGGTGCTGGCCAACTACAGCCAGGGCAAAGGGGATTTGGCAGCGGCGATCACCGCCGAGCATCAGATGCATGACGTCGATCTGCGCCTGCTGCAGACCCAGCTCGACGAACAGACCGATCTCGCCGCGATCGAACGCCTGATCGGGGGAGATCTCTGATGCGCGGCCTTTTCCTCACCTGTGCGGCAATCGGCTTCGCTGCGGTCGGTATCGCCCGCGCTGACGATGCCGCACGGACACCGCTCTATTACCAGGACCCGGACGGCAAGCCGTTCTATGCGTCCAGCCCCAAGAAGGCGGCAGACGGTCGGGATTATCGGCCCGTGTTCAAAGACGGTCCGTCCGCTCAGGCCGCGGCCGAACCGACGACGGCCAAGCCGTCGGCGGCCGCCGGTCATCGCGTCCTTTACTACCGCAACCCGATGGGCCTGCCGGACACCTCGCCCAAGCCCAAGAAGGACTCGATGGGCATGGACTACCTGCCGGTCTATGCCGACGAGGGCGCTCAAGCTGATCCGCCCGGCACGGTGCGGATCAGCCCCGGCCGCTTGCAGACCCTGGGGGTGAGGACAGAAGCCGCGAAGCTGCGGCCCTTGTCGGCACGCACGATCCGGGCGACCGGCACTCTGCAGTTCGACGAGCGGCACCTGGCGACGGTGACGACCAAGGTGCCCGGCTGGATCGAGCATCTGGCGGTGGCGGCGACCGGCGATCCGGTGCGGCGCGGCCAGGTGCTGGCCGAGATCTACGCCCCCGACCTGGTGGCGTCGGAGGAGGAGTATCTCGTCGCGGCGCGCATGGGCGGCGCCATCGGTACGGCGTCCGATCAGCGCCTGCGCGCGCTCGATGTCCCGGAGGACGAGATCGCCCGCTTGCGCAAGACCGGCAAGGCCGCCCGGCGCATCGCCGTCGTGGCTCGGGAGGATGGCGTCGTCGTCGACAAGCCGGCGCAGGAAGGCATGCGGGTCGAAGCGGGCGAGGCGCTCTACAAGACGGCCGACCTTACGTCGATGTGGCTGATCGCCCAGGTGCAAGAACAGGACCTGGGTGCGATCCAGCCCGGGGAGCGGGCGCGGGCCAGCTTCGTCGCCTTTCCCGGCCGGAGCTTCGAGGGCAAGGTCGAGTTCGTCTATCCGTCGCTGTCGGCCGAGACCCGGACCGCGCGCGTGCGGATCGTGCTGCCCAATGCCGACGGCGCGCTGCGTGCCGCGATGTATGCGAATGTCGAGATCGACGGTTCTGCCGGTGCGGAGCCGGTGCTGTCGGTGCCGAACTCGGCCGTGCTCGACAGCGGCACCCGGCAAGTGGTGCTGGTGGCCGCGGGCGACGGCCGCTTCGAGCCGCGCCCCGTCAAGCTCGGCATCCATGGCGACGATTGGATCCAGGTGCTCGACGGCATCAAGCCGGGCGACAGCGTCGTCGTCGGCGCCAACTTCCTGATCGATGCCGAGAGCAACCTGCGCGCGGCCCTGCAAGGATTCGCCGCCGCCGACCCGACGCAGAAGGGAGACGCGCCATGATCGGCCGCCTCATCGAGCTGTGCGCCCGCAACAAGCTCCTGGTGCTGCTCGCGACCTTGATTCTGGTCGGCGTCGGGATCTGGTCGGTCGCCAACACCCCGCTCGACGCGCTGCCGGATCTGTCCGACACCCAGGTCATCGTCTACACGGAATACCCCGGCCAGGCGCCCCAGGTGGTCGAGGACCAGGTGACCTATCCGCTGACCACGGCGCTCTTGGCCGTGCCCCATGCCAAGGTCGTGCGCGGCTTCTCGGACTTCGGCGTCTCCTTCGTCTATGTCGTGTTCGACGATGGCACCGATCTCTATTGGGCGCGCTCGCGCGTGCTGGAATATTTGAACTTCGCCGCCAAGCGCCTGCCCCAGGGCGTGACACCCGCCTTGGGTCCGGACGCCAGCGGTGTCGGCTGGGTCTACCAGTATGTCGTGGTCGGCGCGCAACGCACCCTGGCCGAGCTCAGGAGCATCCAGGACTGGATCGTCCGCTACAATCTGGTGACCGCCAAGGGCGTGTCCGAGGTCGCCAGTGTCGGCGGCTTCGAGAAACAGTACCAGGTCGTCGTCGATCCGCAGAAGCTCCAGGCCTTCGGCATACCGCTCGACCGCGTCGCCGACGCCATCCGCGACAGCAACCGCGATGTCGGCGGGCGCACGATCGAGATGAGCGAGACCGAATTCATGATCCGGGGGCGCGGCTACCTGCGCGGCCTGCAGGATCTCGGCAATGTCGTGCTGAAGGCCGACCCGGGCGGCTCCGGCACGCCCGTCCTGGTCAAGGACGTCGCCCGGATCGAACTCGGCCCGGACGAGCGCCGCGGCATCGCCGAAATGAACGGCACCGGCGAGGTCGTCGGCGGCATCGCGTTGAAGCGCGACGGCGCCGATGCGCTGACCACGATCGGCAACATCAAGGCCAAGCTCGACGAGCTGAAGCCGGGCCTGCCCGAGGGCGTGTCGATCGAGCCGGTCTACGACCGCTCGCAGCTCATCGACAGCGCCATCCACACGCTGAAGCACACGCTGGTCGAGGAAAGCCTGATCGTAGCATTCGTGTGCTTCGTCTTTTTGCTGCACGTGCGCAGCGCCCTCGTGGCAATTCTCACGCTACCGATCGGCGTGCTGCTGGCCTTCGCCGGGATGCATGCGCTCGGCATCGGCTCCAACATCATGAGCCTCGGCGGCATCGCGATCGCGCTCGGCGCTATGGTCGATGCGGCGATCGTGATGATCGAGAATGCGCACAAGCATGTCGAGCGACTCAAACCCGGCGAGCCGCGCGGCCCGGCGCTGATCGCAGCGGCCAAGGAGGTCGGCCCGTCGCTGTTCTTTAGCCTGCTTGTCATCGTCGCCTCGTTCCTGCCGGTGTTCGCGCTGGAGGACCAGGAGGGCAGGCTGTTCAAGCCGCTCGCCTATACCAAGACCTTCGCCATGGCCGGGGGCGCGATCCTGTCCGTGACGCTGGTGCCGGTGCTGATGCTGTTCTTCGTGCGCGGCCATATCGTTCCGGAGGGGCGGAACCCGATCAACCGGGCGCTGATCTGGCTCTACCGCCCGGTCATCAACTTCGTGCTGCGGGTGCCGGTGCTGACCGTGCTGGCCTCGGTCCTGCTGCTCGGGGCGACCGTCTGGCCCGTGTCCCGGCTCGGCAGCGAATTCATGCCAAGCCTGAACGAGGGCACCCTGCTGTTCATGCCGGTGACCCTGCCGGGCCTCTCGGTGACGAAGGCGGGGGAACTGCTCCAGACCCAGGACCGCATCATCAAATCGTTCCCCGAGGTCGCCTCCGTGTTCGGCAAGGCGGGCCGCGCGGAGACGGCGACCGATCCGGCGCCGGTCGAGATGAGCGAGACGATCGTCAACCTCAAGCCCGAGAGCGAATGGCCCGGGAACGAGACAGTTGACGAGCTGATCGCCAAGATGAACGCGGCCTTGCAGCTGCCCGGCGTCAGCAACGCCTGGACCATGCCGATCAGGGCCCGCATCGACATGCTGTCGACCGGCATCCGCACCCCGGTCGGCGTCAAGGTGTTCGGCCCGGACCTGCATGTGCTCGAACGCCTCGCGACCGAGGTCGAGCGGGTCGTCCACGACGTGCCGGGCACCACGAGCGCCTTCGCCGAACGTCTGGAAGGCGGCCACTACGTCGAGATCGAGCCCGATCGGCAGGCGGCCGCTCGCTACGGGTTATCGGTGGAGGACGTGCAGAAGGTCGTCGCGGCGGCGCTCGGCGGCGAGACGGTCACCACCACGGTCGAAGGCCGCGAGCGCTACGGCGTGAACGTCCGCTATCCCCGCGGCCTGCGCGATGACCCGCAGGCCATCGCGAGCCAGGTCCTGGTGCCGACCATGGGCGGGGCTATGGTGCCGCTCGGCCAGATCGCCAAAGTCCGTGTGACTTTGGGTCCACCCAGCATTCGAACCGAAAACGCCCAGCCCGTCGCCTACATCTACGTCGACCTCCAGGACCGCGACCTTGGCGGCTATGTCGAGGAGGCGGCCCGAAAGGTGGCCGCGCAGGTCAAGATGCCGCCCGGCTACCACATCGAGTGGAGCGGCCAGTTCGAGTATCTGCAGCGCGCCGAAGCCAAGCTCAAGGTCGTGGTGCCTGCGACCCTGGTCGTGATCCTGGTGCTGCTGTTCCTCAATTTCGGCCGGCTGACCGAGACCCTGATCGTGATGCTGTCGGTGCCGTTCGCGCTGGTCGGCGGCGCCTGGCTGATGTGGTGGCTCGGTTACAACATGAGCGTCGCCGTGGCGGTCGGCTTCATCGCGCTGGCCGGTGTCGCGGCCGAAACCGGTGTGGTCATGCTGATCTACCTCGACCAGGCGCTCGGCGAGGTCCGGCAGCACCGGCTGGATGAAGGCCTGGCGCTGAGCCGCTCGGACCTTCGCTGGGCGATCATGACCGGCGCCGTGGAGCGGGTGCGGCCGAAGATGATGACCGTGGTGGCGATCATGGCCGGGCTGCTGCCGATCCTCTGGAGCACGGGCACCGGCTCCGAGGTGATGCGGCGCATCGCCGTGCCGATGGTCGGCGGCATGGTCTCGTCCACGCTCCTGACGCTGCTCGTCATCCCGGCGATCTACGCGATCGTCAAGGGATGGCGGCTGCCCCAGGAAAGCGGCGTTCCGACCGCCGTCGGCGAGCACGCACCGTGGCCAGCGGAGTGAGCGACATGTTCGCTACGGCGAACACCGGAATCGTCGGCATCCGAGAACGCCGGGGACGTTGTCAGGGAGCGCCTTGTCATGACGCATGAGGTTGTGGCAGGGATCCGGCGCTTGAAGAATGACCGCGACCGATCCATTTCCCTGGGCATGATGGGTAAGCTCATCCGAGTGATATTCGTCATACTGATCGGCATGGCGCTCGTCGGAGCACCGTTGGTGCAGGCCGCGGTCGCGATGCCGTGCGGTCCGACACCGGCAGGCATGGCCGATCAGTCGCCCGCCGACCACTCCCAGGCCCCCACGCCGTGCAAGGAGAAGATGTCCGGCTGCGCTCAGATGCTGGGCTGCGGCGTCAGTGCGGGCCTGGAGGCCCCCGCCATCGTGGCGACGAACGAGCAAGCCTGGACGCCAGCCGTCTATTGGCCTGTCGCCAGTCTGCTCGAAGGCTTGCACCTCAAGCCTGATCTAGGTCCTCCCATTGTGATCTGACCCGGCAGCGCGCTCCGCGTGCTGAACGCGATGACTGCGTGGCATGCCGCCAGCTTCCTGGCGCCGCGCGGCGCAGTCGTCCGAACCACGGTCGATCATCGTGACCCGAGGGCTTCTTGCAGGAGCGAGAGCCCGGGTCGAACAATGGGTATTCGAATCATGAAGCATGCCATGTTCGCGGCAGCCGCAGTGCTCGCCGTAGGAGCCGTCGGCACGGCTCACGCGCAGAGGGCGCCTTCCTCCATCAACGAGATCCGGACGGCCGCGCCGCCCGCCGCATCTGCCATCGCCGATTCCACCGCCGCACAGGTCGCAACGAGCGCCGCGTCGCTGAATGCGTTGCTCACTGAATGGGACCAGGCTGGCTTCCTCCCTCCCGGCAAGCCGGGCCAGTCTCAGGTCTATGGCCGAAACGGTTATGCGACCAGCGGTGCCGGATACAACGTGCTGGTCTCGCTGATCCGGTCTGCCGGGAAAGACGTCCGGGAGGGACGGGATCATGACGCGGCGGCGAAAATCGCCATCGCACGCGGCCTTCTGGCGGCGGCTAGGACACAGGAGTGAAATCATGGACGATCTCACCCCCTCGCAAACCGGGACGCTCAGCCGCGCTCAAGCGCGCGACAGCGTCGCCCAGCTTGTCCTGCGCCTTCTCGGCTTCCGGGGAAACCGCACTGTTGTGCTGATAGTCGCGGCCACATTGGGAATGGCGGGGTTCTTCGCCGCCTGGGCGTGGTTCGGGGCGGCGGCGGTGCTTCCGCTGCTCTATGTCCTGCCCTGTGCGGCGATGATGCTTTTCTGCATGCGAGGCCATGGCGGGTCGGGAGCGGCACCAGCCCGCCCAAGCGACGGCGGTGGCTCCGATCCCTCTGCCAACCGGTGAATCGCTGACGAGAAAGACACTGCGCCTCCCGCGGATTGGATGGGAGGAGATCGCACAGGAGATGGAACGATGGCTCGAATGAATAGAACGCAAGCCGTTATCGCGATGGCAGGGCTGCTCATGGGATTGGCGGTAGCCGGGGCTCCCGCCATCGCGCAAAGCAGCCCGTCCGCACCGAGTGCGGATCAGGACAAAGGCATGATGATGCGCAACATGAAGAACGGCGGAATGATGATGTCGGGCATGATGATGGGCCCTGAAATGCAGCGGAAAATGTCCCGGATGGTGGACAACTGCAATCGCATGATGGAGGCCATGAACAAAGACCGGACGTCCGCGCTTTCGAACAAGGGCTGATCAGCTGCGAGGAGCGGCCACGGAGGCTGCTCCTCGCTCTACTGGAAGGCCGTCGGCGGTTTGGAGCTTCAAGCCAGGCAGCCCGAGGATCGCGCGCGAACTCGCACGGATCCGATGGGTCCCGTCGTCGATCTAATGGGCATGATGCGCATGCCCGCCCTCGGCCGGATTGTTCATCATGCGAAGCATTTCGGGGCCGCCGGTCTTGAGAAACCGCCGGACGAGAAGCGTGGCGAGCACCAGAAAGACCAGGTTCAGCCAGGTCGTGTAGTCCCAGGCGATGGAGACCTCGACGACCCGGGCCTTGTGCTCCGGCGGAACCAAGCCCAGGGCGTTGAAGATCAGCTCGACGACCAGCGCCGCGACCGCCATGGCGCCGTAGAAGCTGGCGAACAGGAGGCCAGCCATCTTGAGCCCGTAATACTTCCGGTAGATGTTCAGGATCGGGAGGATGATCAGGTCGGCGAGGATGAACGCGATCACGCCGCCGAAGCTGATGCCGCCGTTCCATAGCACGGCGGCCAGCGGAATGTTGCCGACCGAGCAAACGAAGGAGACGACGGCGACGAGCGGACCGACGATGGGCCCCCAGAGCGTTGCCAGGATCGGATGGCCGGTCAGGAAGACGGATTGCCAGAAATCGTCGGGCACCCATGCCGCGAGAGCGCCGGCGATGAGCAGCCCGCCGACGATATCGAGCCACACTGAGGCCCAATCCATCACGAAATAATGGCTGATCGCGGTCATGCCCGGCTCGGACGTCATTCGCCGCCAAAGCGAGCCGCCCTCGGTCACGGACATGTCCATGTCAGCGTGGCCTTCCATGCGGCCACTGACACCCTTGTCGGCCTGTTGCTTCGCCTGCTCGACAAGGTCGCGGCTGAGGAACCTGCGGAACAGGAGGACCAGCAGGACGACCATGAGCGGGGCGCCGACGAATTCGGCCAGCGTGAACTGCCAGCCCAGGAACACCAGCATGATGATGCTGAGCTCGAGCACAAGATTGGTGGACGCCATCTCGAATGCCATCGCCGCCGTGAAATGCGCGCCCTTGCGAAAGAGCGAGCGGGCGAGCGCCACGGCCGCGTAAGAGCATGACGATGAAGCCGCCCCAAGTGCGAGAGAGGTGGCGATCGAGCGGGGCCGGTCATTCGGCAGCAGACGACTCATCTGCTGATGGGAGACGACGGCCTGCACGACGGCGGAGAGCCCGAAGCCGAGGATCAGCGGCCAGAGGATCTGCCAGCCCATGGCCAGTGCCATTTCCAGTGCCCGGATGACTGCGTCGACCATCGGTGCCTCCCGCTGGGGCCTCCGCCACAGGTTCCCGAGCTTAACCGACCACGGCTTCGGCGACGACGCCGGCCGAACGATAAAGGCAGAAACGGCGCACGCGATAAGATCGAAAGTGATTGACTCGCGATTTTCGATGTGTAAATTCGCATCCGATCAAAGCGGATACGATACAATGAGCAATCGCCCGCAGGATCATGACCGTGTCAACGCTTCAGGAGATCACGATGACGAACTCACGCGCTGTGCTCGCCGCCACCTTGGCCATCTCGCTCGCCGCGCTCGCGACCAGCGCCCAGGCGGCGGACCAGAAGCCGCCGATGGAGAAGTGCTACGGCGTGGCGCTTGCCGGCAAAAACGATTGCTCCGCGGGCGCCGGCACCTCCTGTGCGGGAACGTCTAAGGCCGACTACGACGGCAAGGCCTGGACGCTCGTCGACAAGGGGACCTGCACCACGATCAAGACGCCGAAGGGCTACGGCTCGCTGGAGGCCAAGCCGTGATCACGCAGGCTGGTCGGGCCGGCGGCATGGCGTTGTCGGGTCAAGCCTCGGCGGGATCCGGATCATGGCTGTCCTCGCTGCTCCCCGACGACCTTCTGCTGCTCGTTGCGCGCTTGGGTGTCGCCCCGATCTTCTTTCTTTCGGGGCGGACCAAGGTCGAAGGAATCCTGACGATCAAGGATTCGACCTATGAATTATTCCAGTCGGAATATTCGTTGCCGCTCATCGACCCCGACCTGGCCGCGCATCTGGCGACCTATTCGGAGCATCTTTTTCCGATCCTGCTCGTGCTCGGCCTGCTGACGCGGCCCGCGGCCGCGGCCTTGCTCGGAATGACCCTGATTATCGAGGTCTTCGTTTACCCCGACGCCTGGCCCACCCACCTCAGCTGGGCGGCCCTGTTTCTGCCGCTGATCGCCCGTGGCGGTGGTGCCTGGTCGCTCGATCACCTCCTCGGTCGAGGCCGGTCGAAACGCGTCAAAGGCGCCTACGCGTGAGGCCAGCGGCCTCGCTCCTTCCATCGTCCCATCGGGTCCGATGGGCCTCAAAGAGATCAAGCATGAGAATGAAATCTATTATTGCCGCGGCCGCGGTGGCTCTCGTGGCGCCCATGTCTGCCGCGCTGGCCGATACGACGCCGGCTGCCGGCGTCAAGAATATCGTCATCGTCCCCGACGCCTTCGTCGACGGATCGGGCTGGCGGGTCGTCCACGACATCCTGATCCACAAGGGCTATCACGTGCAGGTCGTGCAGGAGCGCTTCCTCACGCTCGACGACGATGTCTCGATCACCAACGAAATCATCCGGCAGCAGCCCGGCGCGACCCTGCTCGTCGGCCATGGCTATGGCGGGGCGGTGGTCTCCATCGCCGGCGCCCGCGGCAAGGTGAAGGGGCTGGTCTATGTCGATGCCGTGCAGCCCGATGTGGGCGAAGCCGTGTCGCAGATCCTGGCGTCGGTGCCGGAACCGAACACCGACATCATCACGAACCGCGACGGTCGTCTGTTCTTCAATCCCGCGAAGTTCGCGGCCGATTATGCCGGCGATCTGACCACCAATCGCACGGACTTCATGGCCGCCTCGCAAGTGCCGGCGACGACGGCGGCGTTCGGTGGCTTGTCGCTGGTGGCCGCGTGGCGGACCAAGCCCAGCTATGCGGTCGTCGCGACCGACGATCGCTTCCTGAGCCCGGATCTGCAGCGCTCGATGTACAAGCGCGCGGGCTCGAAAGTGACCGAGATCAAGGCGAGCCATGCCGTCTACATCTCTCAGCCGGAAGCTGTCGCGGCTGTCATCGAAGAGGCGGCCCTCGCCGCCAAGTAATTCAGCGCGTGCTGAATGGTGGCGAATACTCCGCCGCCGAAATTGAACGATCCTCCTATGTTGGGAATCTACCATGTCCAATACGATCAAGACCCGTGCCAGCATCGCCGCCACCGCCGCCCTCATGGCAATTGCCGCGGCATCGATCGGGAATTCCGCCTTTGCGGCTGATGGTGGCCAGAAGGAGCAGCCGGGTCGCTGCTACGGCATCAACACCTGCAAGGGCACCAGCCTCTGCGCGACCGCAAAGAGCGACTGCAAGGGGCTCAATGACTGCAAGGGCCAGGGCGTCCTGGTGAAGCCCAAGTCCGAATGCCTCGCGGCCGGCGGCACGCTCACCGAGCCGAAGTAACCACCCGATCGGCCCGGCCCCTCGCCGGGGCCGGGCCAGCCCTCGAGATGTTCGCGCGAGTAGACACTATGTCCGCATTCAATCCACATTTCTCCGGTTACGGCCTTGGCTTGCGTAAGGAGCACTATCGAGACTTCCTGGAGACGGACGTTCCCGTTGATTTCGTGGAGGTCATCTCTGAGAATTTCATGGTTGAAGGCGGCCAACCGCGCCATATCCTTCGACAGGTTCGTGAGCGCTATCCCGTTGCGCTGCACGGGGTCTCGATGTCGATCGGCTCGGCGGATGGGCTCAACCGCGATTATCTGCGGCGCCTCAGGGCGCTCGCCGACGAGATCGAGTCGCTCTATGTTTCCGATCATCTGAGCTGGTCGCGGATCGACGGCTTCAACTCGCATGATCTGCTGCCGATCCCCTATACCGAGGAGGCGCTGGATCTCGTCTGCGCAAACATCTCGATGGCGCAGGACGTGCTGGGTCGGCCGCTGCTGTTCGAGAACCCGTCGAGCTACCTCGCCTTCGATGGTGCCGCGATGACCGAGTGGGAGTTCATTGCGGCGATGTCGCGGCGCACGGGCTGCGACCTGCTGCTGGACGTCAACAATATCTTCGTGAGCGCGACGAACCACGGCTTGGATGCCTTCGCCTTCCTCGACGGCATTCCGGCCGATCGCGTGCGCCAGGTTCATCTCGCCGGCCATAGTCAGGGGCGAGAGCTGCTGATCGATACCCACGACAGCCCGGTCTGCGAGGACGTCTGGTCGCTTTACGCCCGGGCGATCTCATTGCTCGGACCGGTCGCGACGATGATCGAGCGTGACGATCAAATCCCGCCGCTGGCCGAACTCCTCGAAGAATTGTCGATCGCCCGGGCGATCGGCGGGGCTCGGCGCGTGCGCGAAGCGGAGGCCGCGTGATGCTCGCGGACCTTCAGCGCGATTTTCGGTCATGGCTGGTTTCGGCCTCGGATGACGCGGCCATGCGGTTTGGTGCCGGCGCCAGAGCGGGGCTTGCCGTCTATCAGAACAATTATCGCGGCCAACTCGTCGACTGCCTGGAACTGTCCTTTCCCCAAGTGCGGACCTGGATGGGCGAGGAGGCATTCCGGGCGGCCGCGATCGCGCATATCGACAGCCATCCGCCGCACGCCTGGACCCTCGACGCCTATGCGCGCGATTTCCCGGCGACGCTGGCCGCGATCTATCCTGACAATCCGGATCTCCAGGAACTCGCCTGGATCGAGCAGGCGCTGTCCGATGCCTTTGTCGGGCCGGACGCCGAACCCTTGTCCCTCGATCTATTGGCGACGATCGACTGGGACGCGGCGCGGCTGCGTCTCACGCCGACCTTGATGAGCCGTCCGGCGACGACCAACGCCGAGGAAATCTGGACCGCATTGCAGGAGGAACGGGTGGCGCCCGAGGGCACGATGCTCGTCGAAGCCGGGGGCCTGATCGTTTGGCGCCGCGGTTTCGTCTCCTACCTAAAACAGGTGGATGCGATCGAATACGAGGCGGTGCTTCATCTGGGTCGGGATGGCAGCTTCGCGGCGCTGTGCGGCATGCTCGCCGATCGGCTGGGCGAGGCCGATGGCGTTGCGAAAGCCGGCGCTCTGCTGGCGAACTGGCTCGGCGGCGGGCTGATTGTCGGCGTTGAGGACTAAGTTACTGGAGCAGGTTGTTCACCAGGACCAGCACGTAAACCTTCGCAACGGCCCCGGCGAACACCAGTTGGCGCCGCGACGGTTGGCGGATCGTGAATGCGGCCACCACGAAGAAGCCCGCCATCGCCGCCTTCCACAGCCACCACCAGGATCCGAGGTAGGTCATCAGCAGATGCATGAGGGGGTTCGCCTCGAAGGCGCCCGGGCTGGCGGCCAGCGCCTGGTTGGTCGAGAGAACATCGCCGAGTTGGGCCAGCGCGAGCGCGATCAGCAGCACCCGGATCGCCAGCAGCTTCGTCGTCCGGCTGGGCATGAGGCGCTTGATGCCGGCGATGGGGGAGTTGCCGCTGTGCGGCGCCGCCGCAAGGCGGGGCGAAACTGAACGATCTTCGGACATTTTGTGAACGCCGCCCTGCTGCTGGATCTGCAGGGCATCTTGTCCGCGAGCCGGTAAATTTTGCGTTACGTACCGATCAGGCGCCCTGTCGGCGCCGCCTAGGAATTACGGGGCGGGGCGCTGTCGGGGAAGATGATGTTGGCGATCGTCTCGGCCACGTCGGGGGCATTCTGCTCGAGCGCGATGCGCAGATGTTCCTCGAGCTCTTCCCGAAGGTCCTCGTCGCCGATGAAGTCGGCGAGCGATCCGAGCGCAATGGTGAGGCCGGCGACCATCCTGCTTTGCCGCTCGAGCAGTGCCGCCAGCTCGTCGAGCGCGCGCTGCTGGGTCGCCAGCGCGTCAGCGAATGCCGGGTAGCTCTCGTATGAACGCTGCGCCATGATTTACCGCACTCTGTTGATGGGACAAAGATAGGCGACGGGCGCTCAATAGTCATCGAGGTTCCCGAAAAAAATCGTCGCACCTTGGAACTCAGCTACTCCTATAGTTAATAATTCCGCTCGACCGAAAACGTTTCGAGCTTGGTGAAATTAAAGCTCGCGGCCACGCAATGTACGTCCCCCGGGCCAGGCCCGGCCGGATCAGTGCGAGAGGAGTGCAGCCCCGAGGCGGTCGTCGTCCTCGGCCGGCGCGGGCACCAAGGCGAGCTTGCGATCGGTGGCCTTCCGTGCGCAGGGAGAGGTCGTTTCTTCGTCGAGAACGAAGGCGCGCAAGCGTTCCCGGGCGCGGGCGAGATGGCAGCGGACCGCGCCAACCGAGATGCCCATGACGATCGCGACCGCCTCGTAGGATTTGCCCTCGACCCCGGCCAGCACGATGGCTTCGCGCTGCTTCGCCGGCAGGCGGTTCAGCGCGGCCTGCACATCCCGGATCGTCAATCGGGCCAGCGAGATGTCGTCCGTCGCCGTGCGGGCCTCGAAGCCCATCTGCACCGTCATCTCGGCGTTGCGCTGGGCACGGCCCCAGTTCGCTCGGAATTGATTGCGCATGATGGTGAAGGCCCAGGCCCGGAAACTGGTGCCCACCTGCCAGGATTCCGCGTTTGCCAGCACGCGTACGATCGTATCCTGAAGCAGGTCTTCGGCATCGGCCGGGTCGCGATGCCAGCGCCGAACGATCCGTCTCAGAAACGGGATCTCGTGGCTGATGAGTTCGGCGACGCGTTCCCTGGCGACGTCGTCGGAAACCCCCGTCTCGGCGGGCCTGGCCTCGTCCGGCTGCTCGCGGGCGGCAATGTCTTCGCCGCCGTCGATTTCTTCTTGGAACAGCATAGTGCTCCCCCTCCCAAGCGTCACACGACTGACACAATGTGCTGTGCTGTGCTGGCTAACGAGGTTCGTCAAGTATCGGTTCCGGAAAATCAACAATTAATGGGCGAGATTTATGATGGTTCGCTAAGTATCTGTCAGATTTCCCGTATAGATCGCGAACTGTATCGCGTTTCGGTTTTAGATTCTCCGCACGAAGTCGTAACCCGTCAGAGTTTTGTCACGCATTTCGCATCCGATGCATGGGTCGATGTTGAATTGAGAATATAGAGTTGGAACATTCGTAGATTGCATTTTCGCCGATTATTATTCGCAGGACGTCGATGGTGATGTCAGACAAATTACCAAATGGTTGTGCCAAATATTGGCTTTCAACCACAAGATTGCCTCCGTCATGTGATGTGTATCGTTGGTGTATAAACGAGTCTATTCGGCCCCCATCAGCATGATGCGCCAGTCCGAGGCGAATTACAATATTGTGAGCTATTTTACGATTGTGTTGTCGTGATGTTGTATAGCCATAAAACAATGTAAGTGTGAGTAATATATGCGGTACAATTCGAAATTGTGCCGGCAGATTCTTGTGAGGCGACCGCTCCTTCAGCCGATTGTTACTGATGTGGGTAACAGAACGACCAGTCCGCCTCATGAAGCGAACCAGTCCCCGCAACCAGCTTTACGTGTGGTTCAGCCGGGGTGATCTGGCTGGGAGCGATCAGCCTGATCAGTCCCGTGATCGACAAAAAATGTCGATAACCGGCTCTACTTAGTTCCAGCGACGATCGCACGATCGATCAAGGGCGGCAAATTTCAAACTGAGACACTACTTGATTTTCGGCTTAATCGCTGCCGTCCGGTCGCGCGGATGGGAAGGCATGCTGCGCCAGTCCCATCTCTCAAAGCGGGGCGGGCCGCTACGTGCAGCGTAGCAACCCGCAATTCTGCAGCCTCGGCCTGGTCTGATCGCGAATATCCAGCCCCTTACCGGCCACGCGCGCCGCCGTATTGGCTCAGACGACCCGATGGGGCAAATCGCCCGCGCTGCATCGGTTTCGGCACCTGCCGGAATGCGCAGGCGCGAATGCCCGGTTTGGCATGCCAAATGCCCAAACCGGTCAGCGTGCTGTCGGCCCGTTTAAGCCGAAGAGCGACCGGACGATAGAGCACCCATCATGGTCATTCCAAGGCCAGAAAGGGTAGCCGGAAACCGGTCGTTCGCTTCGACAGTAGGCAAAGTGCGATATCGACACGATTCATCTCGCTGCCCCCGGTTTCACGGAGCAACCGCCTGATCGCGAGTTCGAGCTGCGGTCAGGCCTTGATCGCAGTGAGACAACCGCAGTCACCCGAGTCCCGCCGCCACGCTTGAAGCCACCACCGCTAACATGTGCGCTCCGACTCTAGCATCACAGGTTGAATGATGACGCGATGCAGCGCCTTGGTTTGAGCCATCACTGAGGCCTGCGAACGGAAAGGCCGCATCAAGACACTTCTCCATGGCTCTCTCGGCCACGACTGGCTGTGCCAGATCCAGGCGGAGTGCTCGTGGATCTTTTCGGGCTCCTCTGATGTGACGACTTCGCGGCACGCGACCAGCTGGACTCCTCCAATGTTGCGGCGCGCACCTCCGTTGCCGGCGCGATGAACCTATCTGAGATTGACGTGTTCAACACGAGTAGGTAACGCAGCAACCGGCGATCGGAGGACGGCGCAGCGCAGCCGGCTGCATTCACGGCACTGGGCAATCTCGTTGCCGACAAGATCCTCGATGCGCGGCGCTCGAGCGCTCTTGTAGAGCGATTGGGAGCTCTGCTCGGTCTTACGGTCGCGGTTGCCGCCCAAGGGGATCCGCGCATCATCGACACGCTGCTTGCCGGGGCTGAGGCCTATGCCCATCGCGAGGCGGTGGAAAAGTCAAAGGCTCTGCGTCTGCTGAAGAACCTGGATCTCGCCGAAGAGACCAACGCTCGCTCGCGCCCGTCCCGACAAGCGACGGCGCCAGGCGGACACTAGGCCAGCTTTATGCCGAGCGGGTTCTCAGAGGCGGGGCGGGAAAGCGCCCCATAGATTCGGCATTGGGCCGACCCGGTTCGCCGTCCGGCAGACGGTCTCAGAACAGGAACAGCTTCGGCGCCAGCAGGGCGCAGCCTGCAGCGATCGCTACGGCATAGGGGATGCCCATTCCGCGCGCGAGCGATGCGGCGCGCCATCCCCGAGCTTCGAGCAGGGTTCCGACGTCCATCCGGCGCAGCGCCAGGCACGCGAGGGCGAGGATGCCGCCCGCGATGCCGATTGCCAGAACCAGCGCGGGCAGGAGCGGCAGGCCATGCCAAAGGGAGACCGCGGCGAGCAACTTCGCGTCGCCACCGCCAAGCTTGCCCCAAGCGAACAGCGCCATGCCGACCAGCAGCACGATGCTGCCGGCAGCGAGGTGCGAAAACCAGTCCACCGGCTTTGCCGCCAATAGCGCCGCGGCAACAAAGGCCGCGACAAGAAGCACTGAGATCCAGTTCGGAATCCGCAGGGTCGCGACATCGCTGATCACCGCCACGGCGAGCAAGCTAGCGTAGACCATGCCGGCCAGAAACCCGAGGATCATTGCTTGGCCGCCTGCAGCGCCTTGAGTTGATCGAGATTCTTCGCCGCCACGGGATCGTAACTGGCACTCCCCTCCATCGCCTTGACCAGATAAGCCTGGGAGACCGCATAGTCACCCCGCTTCATGGCGATGTATCCGACGTTGTTATAGACAGTCGGCGCCTGGCCGGGCGATGTGGACTTGACCGCTTCGGCATAGCTTCCCGATACAGCCATCGCCAGGCGAAGATTATTGAGGATCGTCGTGCTGGTGGGATCGAGCGCCAGTGCCTTCCTGAACTCGGCCGTCGCCTGTTCGGGATGGCTCGCCAGCAGCTTGGAATAGCCGATGTTGTTAATGATCGCCGGCGATGACGGGCTGATCGCGAGGGCGCGGGCATAGGACGCCTGGGCCTCGTCCGGCAGGTGCCGGAGATCGGCGATTTCGCCCAACGCATTCCAGGCCCGCCACAGCGCCGGGTCGGCCTCGACGGCTTCGCGCAACAGCTTCTCGGCCGCCTCCCGCTGCCCGATCGCCAACAGGGTGAGCCCCTTTCCTTGCAGCGCCAGGGTCCGATAGTCCTTGTTCTCGACCAGAGCCTCGAAGATCGGCTTCGCGTCCTTGGGGCTGCCCAGGGCGAAAAGACATTCGGCAACGCCGTACTGCGCCGGGATATTCTTGGCGTCGTTCACCAGGATCTGTTGGTAGATCAGCAGCGCTTCGCCATAGTCCTCATTGTCTCGAGTCGCGTCGGCGGCACTCAGCATGGCGGCCAGTTGCGGCGCCGGCGTCTCCGTCTTGAGGCTTAGTTGCTTCGAGCCGGTCTCTGCGCAGCCGACGACCAGAAGCAGCAGAAACAGGGCGCTAATTTGCTTCAGCATGAATATTCTCCATTTGCTGGTCGAAGGCTGAAAGGTCGCGTCCAAGAACGATCCGGATATTTGAGCCGATCGCCTGGTCGAGCTCGATGCTGGCGGGATGCGGCAGGAGACGGGCCAAGGCCGTCGCTTCGTCGGCCCACCCCTGCTGATAGGTCACGACCGTCGTGACGCGGTTGAACGGGCGCGCGTCGTCGATCTTCGCCACCACGACGCCATGCGCCTCCAGGAAGGCTCGCATCCGCGCGGCCATCCCACGGCGACCGACGCCATTGGACAGCTCGATTTGCGGATGCGGGCTTGTCGTCGAAGCCGGTGCCAGGCTCGGTGTGGGCGCGATTGGGTCGACGGCGGCCTCCAATGCCGCGACCTGCACGACCGGCGGCGGAAGCGGCGTCACGTTTACCTTGATGCGCGGTGCTGCCAGAGGGACGACCGACCCGGGATCAGCCGGCAAAGTTGCGGGTGTCAGCTCCGCGTCGACCAGGAGCGAACGGGCCAGAATATTGCCGCCAACGCGCTCGAAACTCGCGTGGGCCCCGCCTGGTAGCGTCAGGTCATATTCCCGCAAACCTGCGCGCTGGAGGCGTGGGCGCGCCATATCCTCCTCGTCGGACGCGGGCTCGGAAAAGCTCGCGGTGACGATCGCCTTGGGCCCCGGCTGCGGCTCATCGAATTCGGTCTTGTTTGCGTTGATCGTCCGATTGGCCGGTGCCAGCTTCATCGCTTCCGCCAGAAATTTGCGCGCAGCCTCCGGGGCGCCGGCCAAGCGCAGCGATACCGCCATATTGTTCCAGGTGTCGGCGCTCGTCTGGTCCAGCTGCAGCGCCCGCGTATAGAACTCCTGCGCGACCGCGTACTTGTGCAACCGGTCGTAGGCCACGCCGAGCGCGTTGAGCGCCGCGACCGACGAGGGATCGGCCGCGAGGCTGCGTTCGAAATAGACGATCGCCAAGCCGTTGCGTCCCGCCTGCAGATGGTCCTTGCCCTCCTGATAGGTGCGCTGGCTGGCCGACAACGGCTGGTCGGCCGCGCTCGAGATCGGACGGAAGGTCGGATCCTCCGTGCAGGCCCAGCACATCGACAGCGCGCCGACGAGCACCATCCTGGCGGGCTTCACGACTTCACCTTCGTGGAGATCGACGTGGGCACCTTGACGCCTTGCCAGGTGTGCGCCACGTGGAAGCCAATCGGGGCGGCGATGGAGATCACCAGCGACGGCATCAGACAGAGCACCAGCACGATCGAGAGCTTGACCGTGACCGTCTGTGCCTGCTCTTCGGCCTTCAGGACCTGATGGGCGCGAATATCGGCGGCGAAGACCCGCAGCGTCGCCGCCATGCTGGTGCCAAGTTGGTCGGACTGGATAAGCAGGTTGACCAGCGAGGTCGTCTCGGCGATCCCGGTGCGCACCGCGAAAGCGCGCATGGCCTCGATTCTCGGGCTGCCCGCGCGCAGCTCGGTGACGATAAGCGCCAGATCCGCGGCAAGGATCGGCTGGGTCGAGGCGGTTTCCTCGGCGACCTTCGCTATGGCCATGTCGAGACCAAGGCCGGCCTCGGTGCAGACCAGCAGCAGATCGAGGATATCGGGCAGGCCGCGCTGGATCGTCGCCTGGCGAAGCTTGCGCCGGTAGTGCACCCAGGCGGTCGGCAAGACGAACCCGATCAGCCCACCGACCAAGGCCATGCCCATGATCGCGCCGAGCGAGAGCTTCGTCACGAGCGGTAGTGTCAGCAGGGCCAAGGTCGCCAGACCGGCAGCCAGGAAAATGCGGGACCCGCGATAGGTCTGACCCGCGTAGGGCGAATCATACCCGGCCTGGAGCAGCCAGCGCTTCAACACGGTCAGCTCGGGCGTATCCTCGGCGCTGGCCGGGCCCTTGAACCAGCGAGCGACAAAGCGCTCGAGCCGCGAGCCGCCCCGACGAACCGACGGCGTCGCGACACGCAACCCGGCACCCAGGCGCCGCATCCGCTGGTCCGGCGCGAGCAGCGCCGCCATGCCGAACACCGCGCAGCCCGTAGCCAGCAGCACCACGATATAAAGCATGGGCGATTCCATGACAGGCCTCTCACACCTTGATGTCGGTGAAGCGACGAAGCAGCAGGATCCCGGTGAGCGCCAGGAAGACAGCGCCGCCCAGGACAAAGCGCAGGCCTGCATCGGTCCGCGCCTCGTCGTAATAATGTGGATTCAAAAGAATAAGCACGCCGACGACGAGGATCGGCAGACCGCCGAGGACCTTGCCGGACAGCCGCGCCTCGGCGGATAGCGCCTTGACCTTCGCGTGCAGCAACTGCCGTTGCCGCATTACGCCCGCAAAGGAGGTCAGGATCTCGGCCAAGCTGCCCCCCGTGCCCTGCTGGACGCGGATCGCGACGATCATATAGTCGATCTCGAGCAGCCGCAGGCGGTCCGCCAGCTTTTCCAGGGCTTCCCGGATGTCCAGCCCATAGGACATTTCATCGAAGACCAGCCCGAATTCAGTGCCGATCGGGTCCATCATTTCCTGGGCGACCAGATTGATGCCCGTCATGACGGGATGCCCGGCGCGCAGGGAGCGTACCAGCATCTCCACCGCATCTGGGAGTTGTGCGACGAGCTTGTCCAGCCGCCGTCGGCGAATCACCCGTAGCAGCCCCAGCGGCAACCCAATCGCCAGCACGGCGCCGCACACCAGCCGCGCGACGAAGCCGAGGCCAAGGAAGTCCAGGCCCAGAAAAGCGAAGGCGAACCCAATCGTGCTGTAGAGCATGACGCGCTGCGTCGAGATCGTAACGCCGCTCGACAGGACCAGATTGTCCAGGGCGTGAATCCATCTGGATTCGAGGATGCGCGCCAGCCATGGCGATGCGCCCTCGCTGATCGAGTGGCGTCGCAGCTGCTCGTAGGCGGCGCGACTGTCGTCGCCATGCTCGGCGATCAGCGAAAGCCGGCGGTTGAGCTTCTTTTTCGTCTCGCCGCCGGCGGCGCCGCCGCCCGAGAGTGCCCGGATGCCGAAGATGAGGACCACGACGGCCACCGCCATCAGCCCATACGCCATGGGAAGGGATGCGTTCGGCATGGTTGCCTCTCCTATTCCAGCCGCCGCTTCGGATCGAAGAAATTGGGGTGGAAGGCGATCCCGAGCGTCTCCAGCTCGCTCGCGAATTTGGGGCGAATGCCGGTGGCCAGGAAATGGCCGTGAATCTCGCCCTCCGCACTCGTCGAGATCCGGTGGTAGTGGAAGATCTCGTGCATCGAGACGACGTCGCCCTCCATGCCGGTGATCTCCTGGATGCTGGTGATGCGGCGCCGGCCGTCGATCCACCGGCCGATCTGGATCACGACATTGATCGCAGAGGCGATCTGGGAGCGGATGGTCCGCGGCGACATCTCCATCCCGGCCATGCCAATCATCTGCTCCAGCCGGGAGACCGCGTCGCGCGGGGTGTTCGCGTGAATCGTCGACAGCGATCCCTCGTGTCCGGTGTTCATGGCCTGCAGCATGTCGAAGGCCTCGCCCGATCGGACCTCGCCGAGGATGATGCGGTCCGGCCGCATGCGCAGCGCGTTCCTGACCAGATCGCGCTGGGTGATCTCGCCCTTGCCCTCGGTGTTCGGTGGGCGTGTCTCCATCCGCGCAACGTGCGGCTGCTGCAATTGCAGCTCGGCAGCGTCCTCGATCGTCACGATGCGTTCGCGGTGATCGATCGCCTTCGACATGGCGTTGAGCAGCGTGGTCTTGCCGGTGCCCGTGCCGCCCGAGATCAGAATGGAGACCCGCCCGCGCACCATGGCTTCGAGAAAATGGCCGATCTCCGAGGTCAGAGTGCCGACCTCGACCAGCTTGGCCAGATCGAACGGGATCTTGGCGAACTTGCGGATCGACAGCAGCGGGCCATCGACTGCGACCGGCTGGATCACCGCATTGATGCGCGAGCCGTCGGCCAGTCGGGCATCGACCACTGGCTGCGCCTCGTCGATGCGGCGGCCGACGGCCGTCACCATCTTGTTGATGATGCGCAGCAGATGGTCATTGTCCTTGAACCGTACCGGCGACAGTTCCAACCGTCCTCTGCGTTCGACGAACACCATTTCGTAGGTATTCACCAGGATATCGGCGATGGTCGGGTCCTTCAGAAGCGGCTCGAGCGGACCCAGGCCCAGCAATTCGTCGAGGATGTCCTTGGTGATCTGCCGCCGTTCGCGGTCATTGAGCGGCGTCGTTTCGGTCGTCAGCAATTCCGCGACGATCTCGCTGGTTTCCGCCGCGAATTGTTCATACGGCACGCTCTCAATCAGCGCGAGCTTCAGCACATCCAGCAGGCGTCGGTGCAGGCGGACCTTCAGTTCGAGGAAGCTCTGGTCGGACAGGATTAGCGACTGATCGGACCCGAAGAGGGGGGGCACTCGGGTTCCATTGGCACTTTGGGCCGCGGCATCGCTGTTTCGGGAAAAAAGCGCCATCGTCAGATCCCCTTGTTGGCAATAGCCGGTTGGGCGTAGCGCAGGATGTCCTTCATCATTGCGCCGAGCTTCTTTTCGACCGAGCCGCCGCCGCTCGCGGCGCCGACCGGCAGGCCCAGGTCGGCCGCCAGTTGGAAGGCGGGCTCGTTCGGGATCGTATGGTCTACCTTCCGGCCGAGCGCCTTCGCCGCATCGGCGAGAGAGAGCTGCTTCTTGAACAAGCCGCTCTCGACCCGATTGGCCACAACGATGAGCGGCACCTGATCAAGGCCCTCGCGGTTCAGCCAGTCGATCTGCCGGCGGGCCAGCTTCAGCGACGGCACGCCGAGCTCGACCACGAGCACGATCGCGCTCGACATCTGCAGCACCGAGTAGGTCCATTGCGACCAGAGCAGCGGCAAATCGACGAAGACAGTCGAATATTGGCTGCGGGCGACCGACAGCGTCGCGGCGAGCGAGACCGGATCCAGCTCCATGGAGCAGACCTGGGCGGGTGCCGGGAGCAGGTCGAAACGGTCCTTAACGCGCACCATATTGCCGCGCAGCAGGGCGCCGTCGAGCCGTCCGGGATCGCGAAGCAGATCGAGGATACTCAAATTCTGCTCGGCATCCATCAGGAGCGCCGCCGTACCGAATTGCAGGCAAAGGTCGATTAGGCACAGGTCCGAGGCATCCTTACCACGCGCCATGGCACAAGCGCCGTGCACCGCGAGGCTGGTCGTGCCGACGCCGCCGCTGCTGCCGATGAAGCTGACGAGCGCACCTTGCTTGCCGTACGACGCACCGGTCCGCCGGCGGGCGAGCGCCGCCTGCATCGCCATGCCGAGGTCGCCGCGGTCGAACGGCTGCGGCACGACGTCCGGCAGGCCGAGCCGCATGATCGCGCGCATGGCCGCCACGTCGAGTTGCGCTGCCGTCACGACGACGGGCGGCGAGTTCTCGTCGGCGATGAATTCGCCGAGCGCCCGCATCTCCGTCGGGCTCGTGACATCCATGTCGAGGACGATGATGTCGCCCCGCAAGGCTCTGAGCGCCGCCAGGTCGAGCTGCAACGGCATCACCATGATCTGCAAGTTGCCGCTGTCACGGGACACAGCCTTGCGAAACGCCTCCTGCGCTTCCGGCGTGCGCATGAGGGCGACAATGTTCACTGGTCTGTTCATCAGGGTATCCATGGCAGCATCTTCATGACAGCGGCGTGGGATAGCAGGAGTGGGGATTGACGTTGACCGTGAAGGCGGAGGGCAGCAGCAGGAGCGTCGAGGTAAAAGTGTAAGCCGCCGACACCTGCTTGCCGCCGGTGCAGGTGCCGACGGTGAAGTTGCCGACCCCGACGTTCACGTAGATGGACTTGGTCACGGCGTAGCTCTTGGCCGCCGCGTCGGTCCCGCAATTGAACGCATCGACCGAGCGGCACCTCGCCGCCTGCGAGACGGCATAATGCAGCGCGCTTTCCGTCCACATCAGCCGGCCCATTTCGATGATGCCGAACAGCGTAACGACGAGCACTGGCAGGATGAGCGCCATCTGGACGGCCGGACCGCCCCGACGATCGCGGCCGATGATCTTGATGAGCTGGATCATGGTCATGGGCCTATTGGATCCGGACGATCGACCGGCCATTGACGGTCGGCAGGAAGCTCACTAGCTCGAGCGTGGCGTGGCTCGCGTTCACCGTCAGATACGTGCCGGCGGTGGTGCCGTCGGCGCAGACCGTGCCGCAGGTGACCGAGACGAGGCCGAGACCGCTGGCGCAGCCGCAGCTGAGCGTCGTCGGCGCCGGCGTCGTGATCGTCAACTGCGTCGCCGCCGTCTCGGCCGCCTCGATGCTCGCGGTGCTGGCCCCGATGTTGATGAAGGCATACATCGCCCCGGCCTGGGCCGCGGCGTTCACGCCGATGATCTGGAAGATGACCATGCCGTAGGTCACGATGCCGAGCATGACCGCGACCAGGAGTGGTGCGATCAGCCCCATTTCCACGGCCGGGCCGCCATCGTCGTTGCGCAGGAATCGAGCGACTTTCGCCATGATGTGATCACTCCACCAGCCTGAAACTGCTCTCGTGACCGAACGGGTTGACGCCGTCGCCGGTGCAGTTGTTGCTCATGGTCGCATTGCCCGCCATCGCAACCGTCCAGCCGATCAGATTGATGCAGCTGCTCGTGACGGTGACGTTGTTGCCGGTAAAGCTGATCCCCGACTTCGGGAAATAGAACACCCCTACGGCACCGATGCTGGCTTGGCCGGCGAAGGCGGCGCCGGCGCTGCCCTGCGTCGCCCGGTTGTCCTGGATCACCGCCAGCCCCGAGCTGACGCCGCTGCTGGGCGCGGTGATATTGAACTGGGTGCCCGAGCCGCCATTGATGGATATGGTCGCGATGGTGGAGGCCGTGGCGGGTGTGCTGCTGGTGAGGAAGATCGTCACCCCCGTGCCCGATATGATGCCGCCGGTCTGGCTGAAGGCGCCGAACTTGCCGTCGATATAGTAGAGCCCCGGCCCCATGCTGAGATTGCCGGTGATGGTCGTGCCGCCTTTGTAGCAGCCGGCGGTGATGGTGCCCGAGGCGGGCATCGCGACGCAGGTGCCGGGCATCGCCGGAAACGAGCTCTGGACGTTCAGATACGGGTCGGTGAAGGCGGTGGCATCATTATAGACTGGCGGCTTGGTGGTCGTCAGCGTGCCGTTGCCGGATTTGGTGCCGGCCAGGTCGACCCGGTTGGCGGAAAGGCCGGAATTGCTGCCGTTCAAATTCAAGTTGCCGTTCGAATCGGCGTCGCAGCCATTAAGCGTGACGGTACCATTGCCCGAGACCGTGATGGAAGCGTTGGGCAAGGGCGCGAGGCCGAGCACGCACCCGCCGCTGTTCGCGGAGGGCGCGGCCACGCCGCGCGCGGCGACGGTCGGGTTGGTCCCGAGGAACAGGGCGGAAAGCAGGCGGCCCTGCGGCTGCTGGATGATGACTTCGATCGCCTGGTTGTTGGTCGTGTAATGACCCTGCGTTGGCGGGTTATGGACCGTGACGGTGACGCCGTTGACGCCGTTGCTGTAGCCGTTCTGCGCCGCGACCGCGTAGGCCTGGTTCTGTATCGTGGTTAGGCTGGTCCTGGTGAAGGTGGCGCTGACCGCGGCCGCGTCGGCGGCACCCTGCATCCGGCGCTGCGTCAAGAGCCACATCCCAACCTCGGTGCCGATGGCGCCGAAGCCGAGGAGGACGGGGAGCGCCAGCGCCACCATGACGGCGACGCCCCCGAACCGATCTGCACCGAACCGGCGGACCATGGTGGCATACTCCTCCGCTAGTAGCCCGATCCGCCGCCGCTGTCCGACGGCTGCTGCGGCGCGACCCCGACCGGCGCCACGCTCGAAACCGGCGGCTGCGGCGGATAGACCCGGTTCCGGTTGTAGCGCTCCATCGCACTGCCCATGCGCTGACCGCTCGTGTCGAACTCCTGCGATCCCATGAGCGGCAGCGGGTTCACCACCTGTGCCGCGATGTTGCTGGTGACGGCATTGCCGAAATCGGGCGCCATCGGTTCGCTGTTCGAACAGCCGGCGACGAGGGCGGCGACGGCGATGGCGAGACCCAGGTTGAAATGTCTCATGGCGCGTCCCCCTAGCGGATGATGTGGCCGTAGCGACCGGTCAGTCCCCCGCCGTTCACCGGGATCGTGCCGCTGTCGCCTGCTTCGGACTGGCCGAACAGGAAGATGTCGGTATCGGACGGAGGCACGAAGCTGTCGGTCGGCGCGATCAGGGTGCCCGCCGGCGCCGGATGTACCAGCTTCGGCGTTACCATGATGACCAGCTCGGTTTCCTGCCGGTCGAATTCCGAGCTGCGGGCGAGCGCGCCGAGGATCGGAATATCGCCCAGGCCGGGGATCTGGCGGACGCTGTCGTTGAAGTTGCTCTGGATCAGGCCTGCGATGGCGAAGCTCTGACCGTCACGCAGCTCGACCGTGGTACGGGCGCGCCGCACCGCGATACCGGGGATGGTGAAGCCGCTGGTCACGACCGAGGTCGTCTTGTCGATCTCCGAGACTTCGGGGGCCACGACCAGATTGATCAGGCCGTTGTCGATCACGGTGGGCGTGAAGGCGAGGCTGACGCCAAACGGCTTGAACTCGATGGTAATTGTCGGCGTACCGGTCGCAGTCGCCGGCTGGTAGGCGACCGGTACCGGGAATTCGCCGCCCGCCAGGAAGTTGGCCGTGTCGCCCGACATCGCCACCAGATTTGGCTCCGCCAGGATCTTGATGGAATCCTTCTCCTCGAGCGCCTCGATCTGGAAGGCGAGAGCGAAGTTGCCGCTGATCGCGGAGGCGACAGCCAGCGCGAAGTCCGTGGTAGTGACCGGATCGAGCGGCTGTACGGTGACGCCCGACGGGTTGTTCGCCTTGCCGAACCGGGCAAACGGCAGGAAGCCCAGCGCCTTCGTCGCCTTGCGCGACATCTCGGCGACCTTGACCTGCAGCATCACCTGCTGCACGCCGCGCACGCTCATCTGATTGATGACCGTGCCGCCGCCCGAGCCGCCGCCGGGAGCAGCCCCTTCGGTGGCCATGCCGCCACCGGGAGCGCCCGCATTGGCCCCGCCAGCATTGGTGTCCTTGGACACGAACTGCTTGGCGATCTCGACGGCGGCACTGGCTCTTGCCGGACTCGACACCTGCCCGCCCAGAACGATCGAGTCATTGACGGAGCGGACTTCGATCGTCTCGTTCGGCAGCATCTCGTGCAAGGCGGCCTTCAACCCCTCGACATCCGCCCCGACGGAGACGTCGATCACCGCTAGCAGCTGGCCGTCGCGACCGTAGACCGAGACATTGGTGGCCCCGGCCCGCTTGCCGAGCAGGTAGAACGAGCGGTCCGTGAGCACGACCGCGTCGGCGATCGCAGGATTGCCGATGGCGATCTTGCCGATCGCCTGGTTCGCCCGCACGACCTGCGACTTGTTCATCGGCACCTTGAGGGTCGTCGTGGTCTGCACGCCGGGTGTCGGCGTCAGCGTGATTGCCTGCTGGGCCAAGCCGACCGATGCGCCCCCGAGGACCGCGAAGCCTATGAGCGCGGCGCCGACGAGCGTCGCCATCGATTTCCGATACATGCCGAATCGCAACATGCTGCCTCTCCCTCGATACGTCAGTTCGCCGCCGCCTTCGCGGCCACCGGCACGGCACCGCCGCGCTGCAGTTCGTAGTGGGTCAATTCGGTCCCGCGGATGATGCCGATCGTCGCCGGCCGCGCCGGGGCCGGGGTCCGCGCCGGCGCAGCCTCGTCCGGTTTCGGCTGGTCGGCGCGCAGATCGACGAGCGACAGGGTTCGGCTGGTGATCTGGTCAGGGTTCGTGAAGTTCCTGAGCGCGAGGCTGAGCGTGCCCACCTGACCACCGAGCGTCAGCTTCTGGCCATCCTCGGGCGTGACCTCGAGCGTCACGACTTTCGCGACCGTCGGCGTTTCATTCCGCTGGTTCGTGTCCTGGTCGATGCCGAGCACCTTGATGTTCTGCAGCAGGATGTCCGTGCCCGGATCGCGCTCCTGCATGCCGCCGCCCTGGACACCGCGCGTCAGCAGGATATCAACCCGGTCGCCGGGCGACACGAAGCCGGCCACGCCCGTGGCGTCGGTCACGTGGATCGTCACGGCCCGCATGTCCTTGTCGATGACCGTGGACAGGCTCGCCTTGCCGCCGCTGCCCGACACCATGCTGGCGAGGATCGGCTCGCCCGCCTCGATAACCCGAAGGGCCACGCGGTCCATCGTGGCGCTCGCCACGTCGTCGACCTTGGCGAACGCGCCCTTGGGGACGGCGTCGGCCGGCCATTCAACCGCATGCACGTCGAGCATGCCGATGTGCTTGGCGAAATTGATCGTCGAGTTGGCGACGACGACAGTCGTTGTCGCGGGCGCCGCACCGGCTGAACCTGCCTGCCTTTGCACCCATCCGATCGCGATGAACCCCAACAAGAGTGACAGGGCGATCAGCAATATGCCGCGGATATTCATGATGGCACGTCCCCTTCGTTGCTCGCCGGTTCCATCGTCCGATAGGCACGTTCCCCGCCGCCCAAAATCCGCGGGGCGGGCGTTGCATCGTGCATTCCGCACGCGTCAGTTGTCTTGCCAACGAGATCCTGCATCAGGGCGATCAAACCGCTAATGCGCCGAAATGGTATCTGGTTCCGCACGGGCCAAAAGAAGCCGTCCCAGAAGCCGCTCGGCTTCTCGCTCGGCATCAGTCCCGTTGCCGGAAACTCATCCGCAGCCGGCTGCCAGGCCGTGCCGAACAGAACATCGAACAGCGGCAGCAATCTGCAGAAATTCTTGTCCCGATGCTCGGGCAGAACGGAATGATGGATGCGGTGGTATTGCGGATTATTTAATAATAGGCCGAACCGCCCGAGCGACAACCGGACGTTGATATGCGAACAACCGTCCGGCAGGAAATAGATGAGGGGAACGACCATGATGAATATTGTCGGGACCTTGAACAGGACCGGAAGGAAGGGCAGGAGGCCCAGCTGAATGAGGCTCTCCAGCCAGAAATGCCGGGCACCAGTGACCATGGTCATTGCCTCGGCGCTGTGATGCAGCGAATGCATCGCCCAGAGCGCCGGCACGGCATGCTGCGCGCGGTGAACCCAATAGGAGACAAAATCGAGCGTCAGGATGGTCGTGACTAGCGAAACCGGGAACCACCAACCGTCGGAGCGCAGCTCGATCAGGCCGCCGCCCGCCAGATTGATGATCAAGGCGGCGCTGATAGCAGTCAGTGGGCCGAGCAGCCGGTTCAGAAAGATCGCCAGCAATGACAGCTTGATGTCGGCGACATATTCCGCAGCCGGCGTCGTTGCGATCGGCCATTTCCGCTCGAGGATCCGGGCCACTAGCACTGTCAGCGCGAACACGATGAGCGCACTGATCAGCGGCAAGAAATATCCGTAGAGACCCGTCATCGTCCGCCACCTGCCACCAGGCCGCGGCGCTGGACGAGCGCGTCGCGGACGCGCCGGAAGGGCAGCCAGTTCCGCATCGGCCAAATGAAGCCCTCCAGAAGGCCACTCGGCGCCTCGCTCGGCACCAGTCCGGTCGCCGGATATTCGTCGGCAGCCGGTTTCCAGGCGGTGCCGAACAGAACGTCGAACAGCGGCAACATCTTGCAGAAGTTCTTGTCCCGATGCTCGGGCAGCACCGAATGATGGATGCGGTGGTACTGCGGATTGTTAAACCAGAGCACGAACCGTCCGAGCGGCAGTCGGACGTTCAGATGCGCGCAACCATCCGGCAGGAAATAGATGAGCGGAACGATCGTGATGAGGATCGGCGGCATCTTGAACAGGACCGGCATGAAGGGCAGCAGCCCGATCTGAATGAGGTTCTCCAGCCAGAAATGCCGGGCGCCCGTGACGACGGTCAGCGCCTCGGCGCTGTGGTGTAGCGAATGCATCTCCCACAGCGCCGGCACGGCATGCTGCGCGCGGTGAACCCAGTAGGAGACAAAATCGAGCGTCAGGATGGTCGTGACCAGCGAAACCGGAAACCACCAGCCATCGGAGCGCAACTCGATCAGCCCGCCGCCCGCCAGGTTGACGATCATGGCGGTGCTCATGCCCGTCAGCGGGGCGAACAGCCAGTTGGAAAAAATCCTTAGGGACGCCAGCTTGATGTCGGCGACATAGTCCGCGGCCGGCGTCTTCGCGATCGGCCATTTCCGCTCGACGATCCGCGCCACCAACAGCGTCAGCGCGAACACGAGGAACGCACTCATCAAAGGCAGGAAATATCCGTAAAGACCCGTCATCGTCCGCCCCCTGCCGCAAGGCCGCGGACCCGCCGGACGGGCATCCAGTTCCGCACCGGCCAGATAAATCCGTCCCACAGACCGCTCGGCGTCTCGCTCGGCACCAGTCCGGTCGCGGGGAATTCATCGGCAGCCGGCTTCCAGACGGTGCCGAACAGAACGTCGAACAGCGGCAGCAACCTGGAGAAATTCTTGTCCCGATGCTCGGGCAGCACCGAATGATGGATCCGATGATATTGTGGGTTGTTGAACCACAGCATGAACCGACCGAGCGACAGCCGGACATTCAGATGCGCGCAGCCGTCCGGCAAGAGATAGATGATCGGCAGGATCGGGAAGAAGACTGGCGGGATCTTGAACAGGACCGCCAGGAACGGCAGCAGGCCCGCCTCAATTACACCTTCGAGCCAGAAATGCCGCGCCCCGGTGACAATGGTCATCGCCTCGGCGCCGTGATGCAGGGAATGCATCGCCCAGAGCGCCGGTACGGCATGCTGTGCCCGGTGGATCCAGTAGGAGCCGAAGTCGATCGTCAGGATGATCGTGGCGAGCGAGATGGGGAACCACCAGCCGTCGGCGCGCAATTCGATCAGGCCGCCGCCGGCCAGGCTGATGATCATCGCGGCCGAGATGCCGGTCAACGGGCTGAGCACCCGGTTCAGAAAGATCGCCAGCAAGGACAGCTTGAGATCGAGGACGTATTCCGAGCCCGGCCTCGCGCCCGGTTGCCGGGCGACGACGGGCCATTTCCGTTCGACGATCAGCACCATCGGAACGACCAATCCCATCATTCCGAAATATTCGGCCAGCGGCAGCAGGTATGTAGGGAGATCTGTCATTTGATCACCAGACGCCCGGAACGAGGCGCGCGGTCCGGGCGGCGTATGCCTTGTATTCCGGGAAGGTGCGTTGCAGCACGGCCTCCTCGTTTCTCATGCGCTGGACTTGGAAGCAGAGCTGCACCGCCACGATCAGGGCGGCCGGCACCGACGCGTATTGAATGAAGATGCCGATGAGGGCCAGCGCCTCGGCGGCATAGAGCGGATGGCGGATGATCGCATAGGGCCCGCTGGTCACCAGCCGCCGCGCCTCGGCCATGATGCTGAAGGAATGCCGCAGCCTCATGAGGATGAAGAGGGCGAGGCCGATGCCGAGCAGCACGCAACCCGCCGAGACGAGATGGGCCGTGACCCCCAGATCGGCGCGGGTCGGCAGGAATGGCAGCGCGAAGCTGAGATAGGAGCCAAGGAGCGCCGTGGCGCGTGGCTGCCAGCCCGCGGCCCGCGCCACCGGCCTTACCCGGATCAGCGTCGCCCAGGCTAGCATCGCATAGAATAGAAAGACGCAGCTCTTGGACAGCAGCCGCGCCGCGTCGAGCAGACTGTCGGGCGCCGTGCGCGTGCCCATGATGTCGTGGCTGAGCATGAGCGCCAGGGCAAAGAACCACAGCGCCAGCGCCGCGTTGACGAGCCCGTCATGCGCAAGGATAGCCTTCATGTTCCCCCCTGGAACCAAGTCACACGCCGCATCGAGGCGGGGGAGGCCGCCGCGCCTCCCCTGGCCCCGCGTCAGGTCGCCGCCGTCGTCAACTGGGTGCTGACGCTGGTGAACATGGTGTTGAGCGACGCCTGGACCCGGTTGGCGCCGAGAACGATCCCGAGGGAGATGATAGCGACGATGAGTCCGTACTCGACCGCGTTCGAGCCGGCCTGATCCTTCGAGAGGCGCCTGAACATTCTGAACATCGTAGGAACTCCTGACGGTATGGTCGAAGAAAGGAGGCGGTGCCCTTGTCCAGTGAAGCCGTCCCCGTTACTTGCCGCTACAAGGTCGCGATACTGGCGGTGGCAGCGCTGTAGACGGCGCCGATCGCCATGAACATCCCCTCCATCGCGCTGCCGGCGACACCCGCACCGGTAACGACGGCCAGCGAAACGAGGGCGAAGACGAGGCCATACTCGATGGCGTTCGAGCCGGCTTGGTCCGCCAGGAGGCGCATTGCTACGCGCACGACCATCATCAACATAGCGCACTCCCTGGCGGGGTCGCCGAAGGCGGCAAATCGGTCGCCCATGTCCATGAGCGACCGATCGGGTTCCGGCCCTTACGGGTTAGGAAGCTGGATGCCGGCGATATAGGTGCCGATTGTCATGAACATGGTCCCCAGATTGGTGCCGGCGATGCCGGCGCCGGTAACGATGGCGAGCGAGACCAGCGCCACGATCAGGCCATATTCGAGGGCGTTCGAGCCGGCCTTGTCCCGGGCGAAACGAGCGATGAAACGCATGCGACTTCCTCCAATAGTCAGGTAGCTGCCGAAACGGCAGGCGGGGCTGATCCCCCAGGTCGTCTTCTAAGAAGATGCTTTCCGATGCCGGGACGCTCGCCGAGCCGGCCATGACGCTGGGCTCGGAGTGACGAGGAGGGCAGGTCCGTCATTGCCCACATCAGAATCAATCGTGGATGACGCCAATGATCTCAGTAAAATTTTATCCAATCTTGGATTGTGCCGCTTAATACTTTCCCGCGAACGTGCCTCCGTATCTATATTTATTTCGCGCAAAAGAAAATATCAGAGCGTCAGTTGAGAGTAGGATTGAGTCCAATAACTGGCGCGTATCCCGACTTCGAGACAACGTAAATTAACATGTTTCGATGAATTATCGACTTTCAGTAGCCTAGAATTTGGCGGCGATTTCTTGCGGCGGTCGTTGGCCAGCCGGATCAACTGCAAGGCGACAGTGTGCCCCTGGGGGGCGGCGAGAGGGGCCAAGCATATTCCATGCGACGTCGCCGAAGATGTCGGCGAGGCCAGAAGCGTCGCATCGGAAGCGATGACAGACTGCGGGTGGGGAGGGGCAGACCAAGGCACAACAAATGACGAACCAGCGCGAGGTCGTCTTCCTCGTCGGCATCGAAGGCAAATCCTATCAGGCGGCCGCAAGCATCATGGGCATTCCCGTGCCGGCCGTGCGCTGTCACTTGGGACGAGCCCGCGAGCGCCTGCGCCTCGCCGTCCTCGGCGCAGAGCGCGCGTTCTCCTGACCGATGCCGCCGGCCACGTTCCCTCTCGCCCCAGCGCGAGAGGGCACTTGACTTTCGTTTTATAGAAATACCGCCATTTTAACGGTCTGGTGACCAATAATGCCGAGTATGGAGGGACAAATACCTGACAAGCGAGCGTGCAGAACATGTCCGCACAACAAATGGTCGCCATACCGCTCGGCGCTGCGTCGGCGGCCAAGCACCCGCCCGATACCACGCGGGCTCTCAAGCTGTGGGGCATCCGCGCGTTGCTGATCGCGCTCGCCGTTGCCCAGCTCGGCGATGTCCTCACCACGAATGCGGCCCTGGCGGCCAGCCCGGGCGCCCATGAAGCCAATCCGTTCATGAGCCTGCTGATGGCCTCTCTCGGCTCCTATTGGTGGCTGTGGAAGGCGGCGATGGCCGGGTTCTTCGTCGTAGCCGCCGTCACGGTCCAGAAACCGTCGCGGCGCCAGCTGATCTTCGCCGGCACTGTCGCCAAGGTGTATGTGCTGGTGCTGATCAACAATCTGATGCAGTAACGGCGCGCCGCCTCGCCCAGCGCGATCGCGGCCGGCTGCGGGATGCTGGCGCCGCAACTGTTCCTGTTCTGAAGCGCGCCGGACCCGCCGCGCCGTAGCGGCGCCTGGAAGCCCGGCGGCGCGCTCGCTTGCCGACATGGGGATGTGAGGATCAGCAACGCCGCGTCCAGGCGGCGATCCCACGCGCTCGTCCCGGGCATCGGCGCAACTGGCCATCTGAACCCCGGTTATCGAAAAGACGGCACCTATGCGCGAACGTATAGTCCGCATAAAGTCCGTCGAGTGTTCTGGCTAGGATTTGCCGACACCGCCGTCGTGGTGCATTTTAGACCGATAAGCATATAAGGATTTCAATTAGATGCCGATCGAGATGCGAGTCATGATGTACAACGACCAGGAGGTCGTGGCGGCGCTGGCGAGCTTTTATCGGAAATCCGGCCGGCCGCTGACCGTAGGGCAGATCGCCCGCTATGTGATCCATGAGGGCGACGCCGTCTCCGTGACCCTCGCGGTCGAGACCATCGATGGCGAGATCGTCGAACACGAGATCAGCGAGGCCGATCTGGCGGCCGCGATCATCATGCAGGCGATCAGCACCAAGGTCCCGCTGCCGGCCGAGGCGGACAAGCGTGTCATCGTGATCGAGAACCAGGTGACGCTGGTCATCCACAAGCGCCGGAACAAGATGGATTCCGGCCGCGTCCCGGGCCCGCGCATCCGCTCGGCCGGCTCCAAGGTCTGAGCGGCACCAGCGGCGCCGATAGTTTAGAATCATTCCAAGGGGCGTTGACGCGTCGTCCGCCGCTGATACATCATCCTGGGGAGCGCTTGGACGATCTGCCGGCGCCCTGTGATCGATCCCTTGGAGAGGCACGTGATGAGCAAGCTCGCGGGAAGCAAGACCGAAGGCAATCTGAAGGAAGCGTTTTCGGGCGAAAGTCAAGCCAACCGTCGTTATCTCTATTTCGCACAGAAGGCCGACGTCGAAGGCTTCAACGACGTCGCGGCAGTATTCCGTTCAACTGCCGAGGGCGAGACCGGCCATGCCCATGGCCATCTCGAATTCCTTGAGACTGTCGGCGATCCCGCGACCGGCAAGCCGATCGGCCCAACCGACAAAAACCTCGCGGCCGCCATCGCCGGCGAGACGCACGAATATACCGACATGTATCCGGGTATGGCCCGCACCGCTCGCGAAGAGGGCTTCGACGAGATCGCCGACTGGTTCGAGACGCTGGCCAAGGCCGAGCGCTCGCATGCCGGCCGCTTCCAGAAGGCGCTCGACTCGCTGAACGCCTGACCGGACGGACGCCGGCGGGCCGATGCCCGCCGGCTGTTCTTTTCCGCGACTTCGAATCCTCGGTACAAGGGGGGGCAGGGGCCATGGCAGAAGGCAGCCTGGAAGCGCCGATTCGCCATCCGATCGATTGGCAGAATCCCGAATTTTACGACATGGCGGCGATCGAGAAGGAGATGCATCGCGTCTTCGACATCTGTCACGGCTGCCGGCGCTGCTTCAATCTATGCGACTCGTTCCCGCGCCTGTTCGATCTCGCGGACAATTCGCCGACCGGCGAACTGGATGCGGTCGATCCCAAGGATTACAAGCCGGTCGTCGACGCCTGCACGCTGTGCGACCTGTGCTTCATGACGAAATGCCCATACGTGCCGCCGCACGGGTTCAATCTCGATTTCCCCCATCTGATGCTGCGCTATCGGGCGGCGGAGTTCGCGGGGGGCAAGACCGACAGGATCGCCCAGGCGCTGAGCGATACCGACCGCAACGGCAAGCTCGCGTCCCTGGTGGCGCCGCTCGCCAACTGGGCGTCGGACCGGCACAATGGCCTGACCCGGCCGATGCTGCGGGCGGTCGCCGGCGTCGCCCTCGATGCGGAGCTGCCGAAATACGCCGGCCAGGGCTTTCAAATGCAGGCGCTGCAGGCGCCGAAGGTGAACCGCGACGCGCCGGGCTTCGGACGCAAGGCAGTGCTTTATGCGACCTGCTACGTCGAGTTCAACGATCCCGGCATCGGCCTCGCCGCGCGCGCCATCCTCGCCCATAACGGCGTCGAGACGGAGGTGGCATATCCCGCTTGCTGCGGCATGCCGCAACTGGAAGCGGGCGATATCGCCGATGTGGCCGACCGCGCGCGGACCGTGTCCCAGGCGCTGAAGCATTACATTGACGAGGGCTACGAGATCATCGCCCTCGTGCCGTCCTGCGGGCTGATGCTCAAGTTCGAATGGCCGCTGATCCTGCCCGACGATCCGGATGTGAGGCGGCTGGCCGAACACACGAGGGACATCAGCGAATATATCGTCGCCATCGCCAAGAGCGACGGGCTGGCACCCGGCCTCCAGGCACTGCCTGGCGGGGTGACGGTGCATCTGGCTTGCCATGCGCGCGCGCAGAACATGGGTCCGAAGGCGGCCGAGCTGCTGCGGCTCATCCCCGACACCAAGATCGATGTGGTCGAGCGCTGCTCGGGCCACGGCGGTTCCTGGGGCGTGAAGGAGGGCAATTTCGAGGTGGCGATCAAGATCGGCCGGCCCGTCGCCCGCGCGACGGTCAACAACGCCAATCCGTTCGTCGCGTCGGAATGCCCGCTTGCGGCGCCCCACATCATGCAGGGCATCGAGCGGTTGCAGGGCGAGGCGCCGCTGCCGAGCCAGGCCCATCCGGTTCAGCTGTTCGCCCAGGCCTACGGCCTGATCGGCCGATAGGGAAGATGCCAATCATGGCCAGCAGTCCGAAGCGCAGCATCGAACGTGCCGACATTCTCGATCGCGCCGCCTATCTACCGATCCGCAAGGAAGAGCGCACGCGCATGGCGGCGCTGAAGCAGCATCGGCGGGTCGAGGTCGGGCCGTTCGCCACCTTCTATTTCGAGAGCTGGGACACGATCCGGCACCAGATCCTCGAGATGGTCTATATCGAGAATGGCGGCGAGGCGCAGATCGCCGAGGAGATCGAGGCCTATGGCCCGCTGGTGCCGACCGGCGGCGAGCTGGTCACGACGGTGATGTTCGAGATCGACGAGCCGGTGCGGCGGACGACCCAGCTCAGCCGGATCGGCGGCATCGAGCACAAGACCTTCCTGCAGGCCGGCGGTGAGCAGATCCGCGGCATTCCCGATCCGCACCGCGAGAACACCTCGCCCGAGGGCAAGGCGTCCTCGGTGCAGTTCTTCCATTTCCCGCTGACCCCGGCCGTGATCGATGCGTTCCGGTCGCCCGGCGCCCAGATCCTGTTGGGATTCGATCACCCGAACTACGGCCATATCGCGCTGGTGCCGGAACCGGTGCGCGCGGCACTGATGGGCGATCTGTGACCGAGACGGCAGGCGAGGGCATGCTGGTCGTGTTCGGCGGCTTGCCCGGGACCGGCAAGACGACGCTGGCGAGCGCCTATGCGCATGAGCTTCAGGCAACGTACCTGCGCATCGATACGATCGAGCAGGCGCTGCGTGCCTCCGGCACGCTTGCCGCGGACGTCGGAGCCGCCGGCTACCAGGTCGCCTACGCGTTGGCCGAGGCCAACCTGCGGCTGGGCCGGACCGTGGTTGCCGACTCAGTCAATCCGCTCGCCGTCACGCGGCGGGCATGGCGCGAGATCGCCGCGTCGGCCGCCGCAGCGATCTTCGAGGTCGAACTCGTCTGCTCCGATGCCGACGAGCATCGCCGGCGGATAGAATCGCGGGTCCCCGATATCGAAGGGCTGCGGTTGCCGACCTGGCAGCAGGTCGTCGATCGCGCGTACGACCCCTGGGATCAGCCGCATCTCGTACTCGATACCGCCGGCCGCTCGCCGGACGAAGCGCTCGCCGAACTCCGCGCGGCGATCGTCGGTCTGCGCGGTTAGGCGCGTTTCATCTCCAGTTCCGCGTGCTGGGGCCGGCCGGCCCAGAGCAGCAGGATGCCGGCGGCGAGCAGGGCCAGGCCGGCGTTCCGGAGCCTATGCCGGCGCTCTGCCGCCGAGACCATCCGCTCGGCGGCGACATTGCCGTCATCCATGGCATGGCCGAGCGCGGCTAGGGCGCCGGCGGCCCGATCCCCAAGCGGGGCCGCACGGGTGAGGGCGCGATGGGCGCCGTCTGGATCGCCCGATCGCATCCTGCTGCGGGCATCGGTCCAGGCCGCTTGATAGGGCGCCAGGGCCGCGAGCGTGTCCCTGAGGGCGATTTCCTCCTCGCCCGGAGCGACCGCCTCGCGCAGCGCGATCATGTCGGCGCCGAGTGCTGTCCGTGCGCGCTTCAAATCGGCCTCGAGCACGATCCGGCGGTCGGCTGCCGCGGCCTCTGTGATTTTCTCCGTCAGCGATCGGAGGCCGCTCAGATGATCGAACGCCGCGCGGGCGATGCCGTGGCGCGCCGCTGGATCCGGAACCGCGCTGGCACCGGGCTCGCCCGGGCCGCCCATCAGCCACAGCAGAGCGCCGCCGGCGATCAGGCAGGCGGCCGATCGGCCGGGCCTGATGAGAAGCGGGGCGATGGGGTGGAGCATGTCGGGCCTCCCTTCTTGTCGATATCGCGCTCTGCGGCACGATTTGTGACGGAAAGGTTGCGGCGATAATTATTATGCACTCGTTAATACATATCGCTGCGATCGGTTTCCTGCGGCAGGGACGTTAGGAGATCACGGCGTCCAGCTACCGGTGCGTTCGAGCGCCGGTGAAAAGTCGGGTGCCGACCAGCGGAACGGCAAGGCGCCCGCGCGCCGGATCGACCGCGGCACCCGGCGCCAGGGTCGCGGCCAATGGGTCGCCGGGCGACGGGTGGGCCGCTCAGGCATGAAGGGCCGGATGCCGCGCCGGCCGGCCCGGTCCATCTTGTCCGCCAGACCGAGCCGGCGCTGGATCGCCAGCTCGCCGTCGTGAAAGGGCGATTCATCCCGGTCCCGACCAACCAGCGGTATGAACAGATCCGACATGAGGCGCCCCCGATCGGCGGAAAGGTCAGGCGGCGAGCCCGGGCTTGCTCGCCGGCATGGCGACGAAGCCGGGCAGCGCTTCGATCCGGGCGAGCCAGGCTCGGATATGGGGGTAGGGGGCGAGCGACACGCCGCCCTCGGGCGCATGGGCGATGTAGCTGTAGCCGGCGACGTCGGCAATGGTCGGCCGCTCGCCGACCAGGAACGTGCGGCTGGCAAGGTGCGGTTCCATGACGGCGAACAGGCCCTCGGCAATGGTCACGGCCCGCTCGTGATCGAGCGGCGCGCCGAAGACGGTGACCAGCCGCGCGGCGCAGGGGCCGGCGGCGATCTGGCCGGCGGCGACCGACAGCCAGCGCTGGACCTCGGCGTTCAGCACCACGTCGCGCGGCAGCCAGGACTCATCGCCGTACCGGATCGCCAGATAGACCAGGATGGCGTTCGAGTCCGCGATGATCCTGCCGCCATCGTCGATCACCGGCACCTGGCCGAACGGGTTCAGTGCCATGAACTTGGCCTGCTTGTGCGCGCCGTTCGGCAGGTCGACCGTGACCGCCTCGAACGGCAGGCCGAGCAGCGACAGGAACAGCGCCACCCGATGGGCATGGCCGGACAAGGGAAAGCCGTAAAGCGTGATGGGCTGGTCGGGCTGGGCGACGGCGGTCATGGGTGCCTCCGATAGATAAATATGAACCGAACGATCGGTACATATTTATCATGGCCGACCCGGTCAAGCGGAAACGATCGGGATTCAGGCCAGCAGGCGGTCAGGCAGTTCGGCGAGCACGCGGTGGAATGGTGCGGTCGAGCCGCCGGCGCGCGACAGCACGAGCGAACCCTGGATGGCGATGATCGCGTCCTCGGCCCGGCGCCGGGCGACATCCTCGGCGAGGCCGGCCTCGATCAGCACGTCGGCGATCGCCCCGGTCAGGGTCGCGATCGAGCGAGTGAGCGGCTCCGTGAACTGCGCACCGGTCGTGCCGACCCCGAACAGCTCGATCAGGCAAGAGGCCTGCCCGCCGTCGTAGAAGTCGCGAAAGCCGCGGGCCATGGCCTCGATGCGCCCCCGCACGAGACCGGGGGCGGCGAGCGGTTCCAGCACCAGACGGCCGACGCGGGCGCCCGACAGCGCGAGCACGGCCTCGGCCATGTCTTCCTTGCCGCGTGGGAAATGGTGATAGAGGCTCGACCGGCCGAGACCGGTCGCTTCCGACAGGCGGGCCAGGCTGGCGCCGTCATAGCCCTCGCGGCGAAACACCTGCATCAGCCGCGCGACCACTTCCTCGCGCGGCAGGTTCGGATGCGCCATGAAATTCCTCTTCTGGACCGATCATTCAGTCCGAAGATGTGACCCCGTCTCGTCGCCAGTGCAAGCGGGTAGGCGCCCCGGGGCTTGATCGGCAGCGCCGCTTCTGGTCCGCTGATCCGGTCGTAGCGCCGGAGACCGCCCATGGAGACGAGCCTGCTGTTTGACGCCGGACTGGCCGGCGCGGCCTATGTCATCGCGCCGGGGCCGGCGGTGCTGGCCCTGCTCGGCATCGGCGCCAGCCAGGGCCGTGTCGCGGGGGCCCGGTTCCTCGGCGGTCATCTGGTCGGCGACCTCGTCTGGTCGGCGCTGGCGCTGATCGCGATTATCGGCGCGCATACGCTCGGCAGCCGGCTGTTCGATGTCCTAGGCCTGCTGTGCGGCGGCTATCTCTTCTGGCTCGGCTGGCGCGCCGTCCGGGCTCGGCGCACCGCCGAGGGCAGGCTCGACACCAGCGTCGAGCGTCCGCTCCTGCGCGGCCTCGCCTTCGGGGCGACCAACCCAAAGAGCTATCCGGTGGCACTCGCCACCTTCACGGCACTCCTGGGCGGCCAGGCGGCGGCGCTGAGCTGGGCCAGCATGCCCGCCTTGCTCGGCGCGGCCTTCGTGGGATTCCTCGCGGCCGATGCGGTGTTGATCGCGATCATCGGCGCCAGCACGGTGCGCCGCGTCTATCGCCGCTACGAGCTCTGGATCACCCGGGCGTCCGGCGTGATGTTCATCGGCTTCGCGCTGCACGCGGTGCTGCACGCGGTCCCGGGGCTGATCCCGAAGCGGGCCTAGGCTGAAGACCCGACCGGCGGTGGCTCATTCGGGTGCGGCGATGCGAATGGCGCGCGTTCCGATCGGAGCACCGGTCGCGCGGTCGATGGTGACGGGGGCGATCTCCGTTCCGGTCTCGGCGTCGAAGAACCGGATCACCTTGCCGCCGCCGCGATGCTTGCGCCCCCACGCGCCGATGGCAAACAGCACCGGCAAAAAGTCGCGGCCGGCGTCCGTCAGCACATATTCGTCCCGTGGCGGACGGTCGCAATAGCGGCGTTTCTCCAGCAGCCCTTCCTCGGTCAGGGCCGAAAGCCGCCCCGTCAGCATCGTCGGCGCGATGCCGAGGCTCTTGCGGAAATCATCGAAGCGGGTCAGCCCGGCATGGGCGTCGCGCATGATCAGGATGCTCCATGCGTCGCCGACAAGCCCCAGGCTGCGGGCGATCAGGCATGGCTGGTCCGAAAGATTTTTCACGTCCATACCAATTTGATAGTGACATAGTACTGATTTGATAGTAACTGCCCGTTCATCGATGCTCCACAACAAAATGAAGGAGGAAGCCGATGAGTGAAGCAGAACGTGGCACGAAATCTACCCATGACCGCCCGATCCTGGTGACCGGCGCCGCCGGTGCCGTCGGGTCTATCGGCCGCAACCTCACCGGCATGCTGCTCGCCAAGGGGCACAAGGTGCGCGCCCTGGTCCGGCGGGAGGACGAGCGCGCCGACGCGTTGCGCCAGCTCGGCGCCGAGGTCGTGCAGGGCGACCTGACGGATCTCGCCTCGATGCACCGCGCGATCGAAGGTTGCGCGCGCGTCTATTTCGGCATGTCGGTCTCGGCCAATTATCTGGAAGCCACGGTCAACATGGCCGCGGTGGCGCGCCATCACGGCGTCGAGGCGTTCGTGAACATGTCGCAGATGACGGTCACCCAGATGAGCATCACCGAGACCACCGACAGCCCGCAGCACAAGCTGCATTGGCTGGCGGAACAGGCGCTCGATTGGTCGGGGGTGCCGGTCGTCACCCTGCGGCCGACGGTCTTCCTCGAAGGCTTCTTCCTGCTCTTCGCCGCGGCCAGCGTTCGCGAGCACGACGAGTTGAGGCTGCCGATGGGCCTCGGCCGGACCTCACCGATCTCGGCGGTCGATGTCGCGCGCGCCGCAGCGGCCATCCTCGACGACCCGGCCCCGCACATCGGTCGGATCTATAATCTGACCGGGGCTGAGTCGGCCGATCTGAACCACTGTGCACGCGTCTTTTCCGAGGCGCTCGGCCGGACGATCGGCTATCGCGACGTGCCTCTCGCTGCCTGGAGCGACAAGCTGAAAGGGCTTGGGTTACCTGCGCACCTCGTCAACCACCTCTCGGTGATGACCGCGCTCAACAAGCAAGGGCGCTACGACCGCATGACCGACGATTTGTTCAAGCTCACCGGCGCGCAGCCGACGAGCATGCTCGACTTCGTAAAGCTCCACGCCGCCGCCTTCACGCGGCCCGAAACCACGGCCTGAACGGGAAATCGGCGTGCGGGTCGCGTCGTGGCGCGTTCCTTTCGCAGGCGGCAAGGGCGTGGTCGGCCCTTGCCGCCGATATTCTGATCCGGCTCAGGCGACGAAGCGGCCGAGCCGTACCGCCGTCTGGCCCTTGGCGAGCCGGCGCGACGGCATGATCAGCACGCATTCGTCATAGGGCGTGCGGATCTCGCGGCCGCCGTCATGGCCGATCACCGTTCCCGCCTTGGCGATGACTTCCTGGCCCTGGAACGGCTCGACGAAGCTGAAGCTGTTGGTCTCGATCGTCACCGCCTCGGTCACCTCGATCACGCGCGGGGTCGGCGGGGTGGCCTTCGGCAAATGCCGGGCGGCATAATCAGGCTCGAGCAAATCGAGGCAGGCGAGGAAGCGCAGGGTCACGTCGCGCGCGACGTCGAACGAGGCCGCCGCCCAATGCTGGCCGCATTCGACCAGCAGGGCCGCCTTCGGGCTCGCCGGATCGTCGAACCCGGCATAGTCGCGCATCCGGCGGCCGGCGGCATGGCCCTGATCGCATACGATCAATTCGGGTTGGCCGACGCGGCGCGCCAGCGCGACGCTCTTGTCCTGCATGCCCGCCAGCATCAGGGGCGGCGTCGCGTGCTGCATGGAATGAATGTCGAGCAGGTAATCGACCCGGTCGATCAACGGCCGGATCTCCCGGGCACGGGCCAGCTCGGCGGAGCGCCGGGGGCCGTCCAGCGTGGCGATGTCCCAGACCCGGTTGAAATCCTCGTCGACGAAGCGCGATGCGTTCGGCTGGGCCGGATCGAACGCCTGGAAGGCGGCGATATTGGCGAAGCCGAGCGTCACCTGGCCGCGCGCCGGCCGGAAGCCGGTCTGGTCGAGGAACTCGATTGCAAGTGCTCCGCACAGCTCGTTGCCGTGGGTCACGGCATTGACCATGGCATGCGGGCCGGGCCGGCCGCTGTCGAGCGTCGTCATATAGGCGATTCCGGTATTCCCCCGGCGCCACCGGGAAATGTCCGGGGCGCGCAGCTCGACCGGATAAGGCTCGTCCTTGCCGTGGGCCACCCGATACTCCTTCCAGCGATAACAGGCGTTTGCGGGCGAAGTGTAGGCAGATGAGCGGCCGAGCGCGAGAGGGAAGCGCGGCGCCTTCGCCGCACTGCGAAATTGACAAGGTAATGAACAGGCCGAAAATGCCGCGTTGCCGGTAAGTTTCACCCGGAAACCCGAGATCGAAGGATCTATCGAGCTATGTCGAAGCCTGTCGTCGCCATCGTCGGAGCCACTGGGGCCGTCGGTGTCGAATTCCTGCAGCTCCTCGAGGGGCGTGACTTTCCGCTGGCCGAGCTGCGTCTGCTCGCATCGCCGCGGTCGGCCGGGAAAACGATGGTGTTCAAAGGCACCGAGCTCAAGATCGAGGCGCTGACCGCCGAGGCGTTCCAGGGCGTCGACATCGCGCTGTTCTCGGCCGGCGGCGGCATCTCACGCGAATACGCGCCGGCCGCGGTCCGCGCCGGCGCCGTGGTCGTCGACAATTCCTCGGCCTTCCGCATGGATGCGGACGTGCCGCTGGTCATTCCCGAGGTCAATCCGGAGGCGGTGAAGACCCACAAGGGCATCATCGCCAACCCGAACTGCTCGACCATCATCGCGGCGACCCCGCTCTGGCCGATTCATCGGCAGAACCCGATCAAGCGCCTGATCGCCGCGACCTATCAAGCGGCCTCGGGCGCCGGCGCGGCCGGCATGGCCGAGCTCGAAGCCTCGACCCGCGCCTATCTGGCCGGCGAGGCGCATGAGCCGAAGGTCTTCCCGCACCAGTACGCGTTCAACCTGTTCAGCCATAACACCAAGATCGATCCGGCGAACGGGTACAACGAGGAAGAGCTGAAGATGGTCAAGGAGACCCGGAAGATCTTCGGCGACGCCTCGATCCGCATCAGCTCGACCTGCATCCGCGTGCCCGTGCTGCGCGCCCACGCGATCGCGCTCGATGTCGAGTTCGAACGGCCGATCACGCCGGACGAGGTACGCAGCATCCTGGCGGCAGCGCCGGGCGTGCGGGTGGTCGATAATCCCGAAGCCAACCTTTTCCCGATGCCGAAGGACGCCTCGGGCCAGGGCGACATCCTGGCCGGCCGCATCCGCACCGACATCTCCGACCCGTCGGGCCGGTCGATCGCGCTGTTCGTCGCGGGCGACCAGCTGCTGAAGGGCGCGGCGCTCAACGCGGTGCAGATCGCCGAACTGCTTTAGGGCGCGCCCGTTGTCCCCAAGGAGGCGGGGATGGTGGTCGGCCCGATGCTCATCTTTCGTGTCATGCCCGGGCTCGACCCGGGCATCCACGTGACTGCCGCCTCGGTGTCGATCGGAGGGAGGTTGTGTGACCTCGGCCCGTGGATGGCCGGGTCAAGCCCAGCCATGACGCCGAAATGAGGGCCGGCTATAGCGAGGCGTGGTCCAGCAGTCGGTCCATGAAGCGTTCGGCCGCGACGAGTTGCTCGACCTCGATCCATTCGTCGGGCTTGTGCGCCTGCTCGATCGAGCCGGGGCCGCAGACGATGGTGGGAATGCCGAAGGCCTGGTAGGCGCCGCCCTCGGTGCCGAAGCTCACCTTGCCGGTGCCGTTGGCGCCCGACAGCTGCATGACCAGGCGGGTCATCTCATCCTCGTTGCGCATGTCGAGCCCGGCCATGCCGGACAGCTCCTCGAAATCGAAGCCGGCGGCGGCGGAGATCGCCCCCATCTCCGGCAGCAGCCGCTCGGTGGCGAAGCGCCGGACCTCGTCGAACAGCGCGGCCGGATCCTCGCTCGGCAGATAGCGGAACTCGAAATCGAAGACGCAGTCCTTGGGCACGATGTTGAGCGCCGTGCCGCCCTGGATCTTGCCGGTATGGACGGTGGTGTAGGGCGGCGAATAGTCCGGATCGAACGGTCCCTGGTCCCGGAAGCGCCGGGCCATGCCCTTCAGATAGGCGACCAGCTCGGCCGCGGCCTCGACCGCGTTGACGCCCTGATGGGCCAGCGCCGAATGGCTTTCGAGCCCGTGGACATGGCAGCGCACCGACTGCTTGCCCTTATGCCCGATCACCGGCTTCATCAGCGTCGGTTCGCCGACGACGCAGGCGCGCGGCTTGACCGGCCGCCGGGCGAGCTCGGCCAGCAGCGTGTGTACGCCCAGGCAGCCCACCTCCTCGTCGTAGGTGAAGGCGAGATGCAGCGGCGTCTTCGGTTGCCGGCGCACGAACTCCGGCGCCTTGGCCAGCACCACCCCCAGGAACCCCTTCATGTCGGAGGCGCCGCGGCCGATCAGCTTGTCGTCCTTGCGGGTGAGCGTGAATGGGTCGCTCGTCCAGTCCTGGCCGTCGACCGGCACCACGTCGGTATGGCCCGACAGCACGATGCCCGGCTTGTCGTCCGGGCCGATGGTCGCGAACAGGTTGGCCTTGCGCCGGTCGGCGTCCCAGGAGCGATCGGATTTGACGCCGAGGTCGGCCAGGTAGGCCTCGACCCAGTCGATGAGCGCCAAATTCGAGTCCCGGCTCGTCGTGTCGAAGCCGACGAGCTTGGTGATGATCTCGATACTGCTGGGCGCGGCCATGGTCGGGTCACTCGGGCTGTTTCGGGAGGCGAGCGAATTATGCGCTTTAATTTTTGCCGGCGTCAGCTCTCGAACTGTTCTTTCAGCACCCGCTCCTCGAGATTGTGATCGTGATCGAACAGCAGGCTGAGGCTGGTCTCGCGGGTCTCGCGCACCTCGACCCGGATCACGTCGCGCACCTCGATGAAGTCGGCGCCGGCGCTGACCGGCCGCTTCTGCGGCTCCAGCATCTCGAAGGTCACGGCGACCTTGTGCGGCAGCACCGCGCCGCGCCAGCGCCGCGGACGGAAGGCGCTGATCGGGGTCAGGGCCAGGACGCCGCTGCCGAAGGGGATGATGGGGCCATGGGCCGACAGGTTATAGGCGGTGCTGCCGGCGGGGGTCGCCACCATCACCCCGTCGCACATCAGCTCGTCCATGCGCTGCACGCCGTCGACCGAGATGCGGATCTTCGCCATCTGGCGGGTCTGGCGCAGGAGCGCCACCTCGTTGATGGCGAGCGCCTGGTGCACCGTGCCGTCCGATGTCGTCGCCAGCATGCAGAGCGGGTGCAGGCGCTCGGTATCGGCCTTGGCCAGCCGCTCGAACAGGTTCTGCGGCGAATAGGCGTTCATCAGGAAGCCGACCGAGCCGCGATGCATGCCGAAGATCGGCAAGTGGCGATCGATATGGCGGTGCAGGGTCTCGAGCATGAAGCCGTCGCCGCCCAAGGCCACGATCACGTCCGCCTCGTCGAGCGGGACGGTCGGATAGCGGCGCTGCAGGTCGGCGAGCGCCGTCTGCGCCGCCTCGGCCTCTGACGCGACGATCGCAATCTTCGTCGACGGCGTGCCGTTCCGGGTTACCGACATGGGCTTACCGACATGGAAGTGCTTTCGCGAGCAGGGAGAACAAGGCGATCAGCCGCCGGTGACGCTCATATGGCGCGGCACGGCCGGACCATGATGCTGCCGGTCGATGACGAAGTCATGGCCCTTGGGCTTGCGCCGGATCGCGTCCAGGATCGCCTGGTCGAGGAGCTCGTCGCCCTCCGACGCGCGTAGCGGTGCCCTGAGGTCGGCGGCGTCCTCCTGGCCGAGGCACATGTAGAGCGTGCCCGTGCAGGTGAGCCGCACGCGGTTGCAGCTCTCGCAGAAATTATGGGTGAGCGGCGTGATGAACCCGATCCGCCCGCCGGTCTCTGCGACGGTGACGTAACGGGCCGGTCCGCCGGTGCGATGGTCGCTTTCGGTCAGGGTCCAGCGCTCGGCGAGATTGGCGCGCACCTGGCTCAGAGGCAGATACTGGTCGAGCCGCGCGTCCTCGCCGATCTCGCCCATCGGCATGACCTCGATGAAGGTCAGGTCGTGCCCCTCGCCGCCACACCAGGCGATCAATTCGTCGAACTCGCCGTCGTTGACGCCCTTCAGGGCCACCGTGTTGATCTTGACGTGCAATCCCGCCCGCTTGGCGGCCGCGATGCCGTCCATCACCTGGCCCAGGCGGCCCCAGCGGGTGATGGCGGCGAATTTCCGCTCGTCGAGCGTATCGAGCGAGACGTTGACGCGCCGCACGCCCGCAGCCTTGAGCGCGTCGGCGTATTTCGCCAGCTGGCTGCCGTTGGTGGTGAGCGTCAGCTCGTCGAGGATGCCGTCCTCGACCCGGCGGCCCAGGTTCTGGATCAGCCACATGATGTTGCGCCGGACCAGCGGCTCACCGCCGGTCAGGCGGAGCTTGCGCACGCCCTGGCGGATGAAGGCGGTGCACAGCCGGTCGAGTTCCTCCAGCGACAGCACGTCCGCCTTCGGCAGGAACGTCATGTCCTCGGCCATGCAATAGACGCAGCGGAAATCGCACCGGTCGGTGACCGAGACGCGCAGGTAGCTGATGGTTCGACCAAATGGATCAATCATGTGAGTTAATATGTCGGTGGAACAGGCGCGGAACAAGAGCCGGCGCGAGGATGGAAGTGGGAAGGACGTTCAAGCATGGGTGAGCGCTATGGCAAGGGTGCGCCGCCGGCGGTCGTGCTGGCGGGCGGGCTGGCGCGGCGCATGGGCGGCGGCGACAAGCCGCTGCTCGTTCTGGGTGGGCGGCCGCTGCTCGGTCATATTCTGGGCCGCCTTTTGCCGCAGGTGTCGGGGCTGGCGCTCAACGCCAACGGCGACCCGGCGCGCTACCGATCCTTCGGCCTGCCGATCCTGGCGGATTCGGTGCCGGATCGGCCGGGGCCGCTCGCGGGCATCCTGGCGGCGCTCGATTGGGCGGCCGCGGCGGGCGCGACTCATGTGCTGACCGTGCCGGGCGATACGCCGTTTCTGCCGCTCGATCTGGTACCCCGGTTGACCGAGGTGATCCGCGCCGGCGTGCCGGCGGCGCTGGCCGCGTCCGGCGGGCGCCGCCACCCCACCGTCGGGCTGTGGCCGGTCGCGGCCCGCGACGGGCTGCGCCGGGCGATCCTGGACGAGGGCGTGAGGCGCGTCGAGGCCTGGGCGGAGCGGCTCAGGGCGGTGCCGGTCGAGTTCGCGATCGATGCGGTCGATCCGTTCTTCAATCTCAACGCGCCGGACGAGCTCGCGGAGGCCGAGCGGCTGCTCGCCCTCCAGCGGCGGCCTTGAGCGACGGCATCGGGCTTTCCCTAACGGCGCACCGGCGGCCCCATATCTACTTCGTCCAGGTCGACGGCGGCCGCGATGACGACCCGCTTGCCGGCATGCTCGAAATTGATCGTAATGCGGCCGTCGATGGCCGATTGGACCTGGCCGACGCCCCAGTCGGGCTCGCCGCGCAGGCGGACCCAGGTACCGGGTACAAGCGATGTTTCCATAGTATGGTCCGACGTCCTCTGCTGGCCGCATGATCGGACCACGGCAGCGAGCGGACGGCAAGATCGATCGGGGGTGGGATGAGCGACGACAGGATCGATCTCAGGATCGCCGAATTGCTGGCGGCACGGCTCTGTCACGAGCTGGTGAGCCCCGTCGGCGCCATCAACAATGGCGTCGAGCTGCTGGAGGACGATCCGGATTTCGCCGCCGATGCGGCGGCGCTGATCGGCCAGAGCGCCATCCAGGCGACACGGCGCCTGCAATTCTACCGCATCGCCTATGGTTCCACGGTGCCGATCGCCGCGGAGCTGGGGCGAAAGGCGGCGCTCGACCTATTCGCCGACGGCAAGATCGAATGTGAGTGGCCCGAAGCGCAGGTGCCGGCGGTCGGCGCCAAGCTCGCCTGCAATTTCCTGCTGGTCGCGGCGGAGGCGCTGCCGCGCGGCGGCCGGCTGACGCTCGCGATGGAGCCGTCGGGCGGGATCGCAATTCTGGCGGCGGGTGAGGGGGCACGCCTGCCGGCCCATCTGCCCGATGCCCTCGTCGGGGCCGTGCCCTCGGAAGCGGTCGATGCGCGCAGCGTCCAGGCCGCCTTCACCGGCGCGCTCGCCCGCCGCGACGGATTCAGGCCCTCGATCGACTCCACTCCGGCCGGCGGGTTCGTCTTTAGGCTCGCGTCCGGAGGATGAAACGGGCATGCTCCGCCCGTTTGCCGAGCAAGCCGTTCGCGTCCGGAACTGCCTAGCGTAACCGGATCTTAAGGAATAAACACCAAGGTCGGGAAGGGTTCGGGAAACGGGTCGCGATGGGCTATTTCGACCGACCGATCAGTACTTTCACGGCGGAAATCAGGCCATGGACGATCTTCTTAGCGAATTTCTGACCGAGACTGCCGAGGGGTTGGGAACGCTCGACCTGGAGCTTGTTCGCCTCGAACAAAATCCGAACGATCCGGCATTGCTCGGCAACATCTTCCGGATCGTGCATACCATCAAGGGAACGTGCGGTTTCCTCTCCCTGCCACGGCTCGAGGCGGTGGCCCATGCCGCCGAGAACGTGCTCGGCAAGATCCGCGACGGACAGCTCGAAGTGACGCCGGTCGCCATCAGCCTGATCCTGAGCTCGCTCGACCGGATCAAGATGCTGCTGGCGACGCTGGAGGCGACCGAGGCCGAGCCCGACGGCAATGACGCCGATCTGATCGCGCAGCTGAATGC
>Ga0209166_10000249_pt1 | contig 69095 bp, 62 predicted proteins | sample Coa_R1_3_FD_187151 | JGI IMG/M metagenome (GOLD analysis project Ga0209166, IMG submission 187151) | Surface soil microbial communities from Centralia Pennsylvania, which are recovering from an underground coalmine fire - Coalmine... | ecosystem: Environmental > Terrestrial > Soil >...
GGTTATGATGAAGATGCTTACCTTCCCTATCACGTAGTTCATCAACCATCATGCGACAAATGGCGTTCTTCAATTCGTAAGTTGCCGCGGTTTGTGTCGGGCGCCCGAGTTACTGGTTCCGCGATTTTCAAACGCTTCGGCCGCCCGTTGTGCAGGGTTTTTGCAAGCCACGACGCGACTCGTATTCGCGACTACCAATGCAAAGGCAACTGACCCCATAGTTTTCGCACGCGCCGCAGAAGAAGATCGAACTTTTTTCGGATGGCTTCGATGGCTTTCTAAGGTCAAACGGCTTAACCCATCCAGACGCCGGTTTTGCGGCGTTTTTCCACGGTATACAAGCCATATGGCTACTCCTTTCCGATCTCTGCCGGCCCACGTCCCTTTCCGCCGCCGTTAAGTGGGCTGTCGGGGCCGTCGTGCGCAGGCTCTCGGCTGTCGGTTTGCGAGAGCTCCAGTTTTGCGATGCGCATTTCCAAATCCGTCTCCCGGATCGCCCGCATTTGCAGGGTGAGGAGCGGCGTGAGACAGCCGGCGATCCTGGGCGAAATCTTGCCGGAGTACAAGTTCTCGATTAACTGATCTACCGCATCGCGTACGTCCTTCATGCTCTTCAAACCTCGCGGTGGATCAACGGTGCCTGTGAAAGGATGACGGCTGCGTTTGCCTCCAACCCGGCCCAGCTCGGCAGCCTTATTCGGATTAGCGTGGAAAAAACATAGTCCGCCTTCGGTCGCGGCTGCACGACAGCGCTTCCCTTGCTTCGTCGTCCCCTGGCACTGATTCTCTCTGCGTTTGTCTTCGTTCATTGATCGATCCCGCTTTCGTCGTACAACCTGGAACACGCGTCAAGCCGAGTCCCGTCCTTCAAGCGTAGGTATTTCCCCTCTATCGTCTCTTCCTCTTCGGCGGGCCAAAGGTCTGACGGGAAACTAGCTGCCCAAGCTTTTCGATACTGGGGGCTGTCGTGATTCCAAATGAGCCAGATCTTCTCTCGCATCCATTTCGCTACATAGATGTAGAAGGATGGCCATTTAAAGCGGTCCCCGTGCAGCGGACACTTTACCCGGAATGCAATGTCCCCCTCGATCGGGAAACCAAAAGAAGGTTGCTCCTTCTCTGGGAAGCAGATGCAGTCTCGCGAGAATCTGGACCGATCATTTGCAATCTGCTTCGCGCGCCGCTCGAGTTTTTCGAGTCTCCTTAGGAGATTGTGCTCTACCACGACAATTAGTCCTCTCTCAAAATTTAATTTTTTTCCCTGTGGAAATCGCGAAAAAAATGACGACGCGGCGATCTCCATTAGATTTTCGGGATCGCGGGAAACGAATGTCTCAGTTTTGAAAAACGAGAAACAGGTCAGTGCAACGATCACGGGCGGTGGTGATGCGGGCCAATTTATTCTGGGTCCAGAAGTCGGCTTTGAGGAGACCCCCTCGAATGCCCGTTTCTGGACCGCGCCACGTTTGTTTCTCCGGTTTTGGGAAGCTTCAACGGAGGCCTTCCACCGTCCACGAAATTCTCTACGGCAGCGGCGTTAGAAAACCTGTCCAGAATTCGTCCCTTGAAAGACCCGTAAAATTTGGACTAACTGACCTCTGCAAGTGCTGTTAGAAATAAGTAGTTTTCTAATACTGAGTCGAAAGAGGAGTCAGCTATGCATGACAAGCCAATCCCAACGGAATGACACTGGAGGCGACTCCTCGCGACGCCTTGAACGACCCGACGGTTTCAGACTAGGCCATTGTCTAGGAAGTGCAGTGTTGGAAACCGCGACTGAACGCACAACAAAAGCTGGAGTTCGAAACATGTCGCGCCCACCGTTCTGAATACGTAACGAACCACGCCGCGGTGCTTCAACCTGCTCGTTGTAACTTACTGCAAACAGTGAGCCTGTTCCAATTTCGTAAAATGAGATTCTGCTCGACCTGATAAAGCTGCACCCCAAATATAGTCGGCCTCCCTTCCCCTTTGATTCATTGCTAAAAGACTGGAGACAGTAGAGCTCGGCTGATAGATCTCTTTAACTAAATCGGCCGTGAGAATTTCTGGAGATCAGCATTGCCTTCTTCGCTGACACAGCTATTGGCGAAACTGCTCGACAACGTAAACCTGGGGAAAATCCTTGTTGATGGTGGTCCTGGCGTATTGCTCGCACTCGCAATTCTGCTGCTTGCTTGTCAAAGTATCCGCGAAGATCCGGTGGTCACGCCGCTGATTACCACAAAAACCTCGCTAATGTTGCCATTGGAAGTCTCGCACTGCACTGCTAACGACGACATCGATAAGAACGGCCTCAAAAGACTGCCATTTCTTAGACTAGTCCTGCAAGGCGATATCGATCGGACAAAGACACAAATTGAAAAATGTGAGGAAGAATATGCCGCTGTAGCGGGGAGTGTTGCCGGTCAAGACCAGCAGCTCCAGAACCTTGCAAAGAAGATCGCACTTGTTGAGCAGAGTCGGGTCCACATCGGGCCAACTCCTGCAGCTTGTGCGTCTGATCCCCTGTGCGGTGACCTCTATGCCCAAGCCGTCAAGCTTCGCCAGGCGAAGGCGGACCACGAAAAGCAGCTCGAGATTGCTGCCAAAGAACTTGACGACTTACGTACTCGACTGGAGAAGAAGCGGCAAGAGCACGTTCGGGACGGTCGTGTCCTCCTATCAGAGCTCATCAATCTTCTATTGGGGCTGTCGATATTCGGATACGTACTTGGCACGCTTTTTAGTGGCCTCAATCGAACCGTGTGGCTCCTATGGTTCCAGCAGATTGTTGTACTAACCCTCGGCTGGATCTGGGACCGAGTGTGCCTTATATGGGCATCTTCAGCCGACGAAATGGCGAAAATTGCCATACAGAGAAAGCTGCGTTTAGTCGAACTCAAGCTTGGTACCGCAGTCGTAGTGCCTTCAGGCAGCAAAAAGCGGATGGTTCAGAATCTGACCACGACTCTCACATATTTTGACGCCGGTCGCAAGTATTCGCCAGTTGGGATCTCACAAATCGACGCATTCCTGGATGCGATGGACGGACCTGAAGCTCCAGTAACGCTCCCCATTACCTACTTCCTAGGTCGCGGAATCATTTCGCAGCAGGATTACGACAGTTTCGTAACCGGCTATTACCGGTGGGCCGAAGCTTCAGCCAATCTCATATTGCCCGTGCTCGCGTTGGGCTATGCGATCCAATGTTGCATTAAGGGCCTCGTTTTGACATGCGATTCCGGTGCTGCCTGCTTGAACTGGCTACAGAAGCTATTTAATTGGTTTGAATGGCACCCGTTCTGTACCGCATGGATACTGGCAATCTTGCTTTACATTGCAGCGCAGCTTCTCTACGGCGATTACAAGCGACGCCTGAGGAACTTCGTTTTAGGGAAGCTGGATTCGGAAGAGGCAAAAAAGAAAGAGCAAGCCGAAGCAGAAAAACAAAAGCCTATTCCAGCACCCTCTTCGCCGAAAAGCGGCCGACAGAGAGTTGAGATCATCGTGGAGGGTGAGCAGATGGCAGGGCTCGTAAAGATGCTCGAACAGATCCTGCAGGGAAACAAGGGTGGTTGACGATGTTGCTGATTGTCAGTTCCGGAGTGAATCTGGCACGACGCTACGGCACGGCTGGCGCGTCGCGATTGCGCGAGCGAATTGACGCGTTGAGTCGGGGCCTTGTTTCGGAGGCTGGGAAGGTGTATTTGGCGTTCCCCGACGACTCGGTCTCAGCCACGACCTATGGGTTTCGGGCCATAGCCATGAATTCGTCGGCTCTGGTTGCCCGGGCAATCTGGGCACTTCAGTCCGCAGTCGGCTTTACTTCCGGCGATGCCCTCCTCATCGTAGGCGGGCACGAGATTGTGCCATTTGCGGAGTTGTCAAATCCAGCCGCAGGAGGTATCGATCCCGACATCGTCATTCAGAGCGATAATCCTTACGGTTTTTCCTCTGGGCGCGCTGCGGAAGCCTTCCAAGCGGGCGCTGTACCGGATTACGCCGTGGGTCGCCTGCCGGACTTCGAGCCAGCGAATATCGAGGACTTCGCGGCCTTAGTTGATTCAATATCCGGACCAGTGAGATCACGAAATGGAACATTCGCGGTCGTCAATGAGGCTTGGTTTAGTCCGACAGCACAGGTGCTCGATGGCCTCGGGACGATTCGGACAACGCCCCCGTGGTCTGCCAGCAACGCTGAATGGAAGACCCAAAACGCCCAGCTGCTGTATTTCAATCTGCATGGATTCAACTCTGAAGACACCTGGAAGGGTTTCGACGATGGCACGGGAAATTGGTGCAATGCGATTTCTCCTGCTGACGTGGTGGCCGAGGCTGTTTCCGGGTCGATTGTTTTCGCCGAAAACTGCTACGCGGCACTTGTGACAGGGAAATCCTGCAGCAACTCCGTGGCTCTATCCATGCTCACATGCGGGGTGCGTGCGTTTGTCGGGTCTACTGGGATGGCATATGGAAGCTTTATGCAACAACCGACCACGCCGATTGAGGCCGATGTCTTGGGTGGGGATTTCGTTCGGCGTCTGCGCGAAGGAGAGCCGGCTGGCCAGGCCCTCGCATTAGCGCGGTCTGATTTCTCGGAAATGACGTCCGACGAATGGAATGCAGATCGATACAAAACAATCTCCGAGTTCGTGCTGTACGGGAATCCGCTCGCGACGCTATAAGTCCCCAGTGAGGAGATCAAGATGACTAGATGCCATAAGGAAGTGCTGCTCGCTCTAACGCTTGGGGTGTTCTGCTATACGAAGGCTTGGGCGCAGGTAATGCAAGTGCCCTGCCCGCGGCCGCTCTCCACTTCCCAAAATGCCCAAGAGCTTAAAGACAGCAAGGTCAAATTCGTCTACTATGACGCTCGCCGAGAGCAGTTTTACTACGACAACGGCGATTTGGTATCGCGGCCGTTATCCGCAGGCGATCATCTGGTGCTGGAGGTATGCCATGCCAGGTTTGGAGAGCAATTTGACTTCACGCTCACTGAGAAGTCGTTGCCGGAAGTCGGTGCTCCTGTTCGAGGACTCGATGATGTCCAGGGACTCATAAAAGGCCTGCCGGCCTCACCTGGCGCGAAAGGAATTGCGCCTCTGGAAACGGTGCACTTCACGTCTTTCGCAGATGTCTCCGCCGTCGCCGCACGTCTTCACTCATTGCAAGATGTTATCGACCTCCGCACAGAAATTGAAACCGACCTTGAGTCTATCCGACATGGCACGACGGTCATGGACGAAGAGTATCTCAGATATCGAAGAGCGATCTGCCAGATGACGACGCAACTCCTTCTCGCTGATTGCGATAGCCTGCAAATGCCCCTCACTGAAGATACAGGTTTGCCGCCTCGAGTTGATGCTACTGAAGTACGACTCTTAGGTTTGGACCAGGAGGTAAGAACGGCATCCAGTTTCGGCGTGGTTCCAGTGGCACCCGAAGCCTATTGTCCGACCACGCCCTCATTGGCGGGCGGCCCTCCGTACTCGGATCGGGATCAGTTCATATGCTTCGTCAGGCACACCAATTTCATCATCCGGCAATTCCGTTCTTTGCGCGCAATGATACAACAGCCACCGCTCGGCAGTAGTGCTCCCGATCTGACTGCTGAACTTCAAGAATACAAGCTTCGGATTTTCAACTATCGGAAGAAATTGGAGCAGGTGAAAGCCGCGGTGGAAATTGAAAAGGTTCTGATCGATACAGATCCGACCGTCCTGTTAACTCGACTCAAGAAAATCCAAGACAGCTATAAAGATGTCGTGACTCCTGAGGACATCCAAAGCATCGCTGAGCGGCAAAGAGGATTCGTGGATTCGATAGAACGGCATGCCATAAAAAGTCAATTGGATAACCTTTCGAGCAGGGACGGACTTTTGAAACGCCAATCAACAGCCCTTGATGATCTCGTTGCATGGTCCAACAGGCGGATCGATGACGTCAGAAGCGTTGATCTCCATTTCGGCGCACGAGTGTTCCAAGCAAATAGGCTATTGGCAAAGCACATCAAAGACCTCTATCGCTTATATCTAGCCTCGGAGGTACCACCGAAACCGGTTGAAATGTTCAACTGGGGAGGAAATACGGGAGTCATCCTCGCAGTGAAAGCGTCCGATTCATTTACTCCGACTGACTTGGACAACCTCGAACTCCCGATGGAGACGGCGGGCGTCGAGGCTTCCAGCAATGCGCCATCGCCATTTGCCATCCCGACGCCCGCCGCCCCAGCATCCGCGAGCTCAGCTGTAACTGCGACTCCTTCAACGACGGGGACGACAGCAGGCACCAGCGGTTCGAATTCGACAGAGAGCGGAGCAGTTCAGACGCCCAGCAGTACCATGAGTACCGTGACCACGAGTCAATTCTCGGCCGGAGCTGGCTCGGCAACTGGACTTGAGGTCCATAAGACATACCGGTTCAATATCGCGGCGGGAGTTCTGTTCAGTTCGGCTAGCCAGAACAACTTTGTTCTCCGGACCGTCCCGGCAACGGACAAGAACGGAAACCCAACGACAAACCTTGTCCTTGCCTCTACAGGGACAGATCACGTCCGAGTGGACTTCCCAATATTCCTGACTACCTACATCCCGAAACGGCTCGACTTGTTCACGACCTCGTCAGCAAATCGACTCAAGTTTGGCACAGCTGTTGGCTTTTCAACCTTGGATGTCACCAACAATGCGTATGCAGGGGTTTTCATACAGCCGACCCTTGGATTGGATTTCCTCCTGGGATTGCATCTTGCACGACGAAACGTTCCCGACGCAGGTGTCGTGCCTAACGTGACAGTGCTGGATCCAAATACCACCGTTCCACCTTTTCACCAGGAATGGAAACCAGGATTTTTCGTGAGTATGGGTTTTGATGCTTTGACCTTCAAGAAACTGTTTACTGGATCGAACTAGAGTGTTGCTTTCGCTCGGAGGCTGGCGATGCTGCACAAACCCATTCGAAGACTTTTCGTTTAACCGCGAACGCGGGCCAAGGCGCTCTATCTGGATGCAGTTGACAATGTCCTGTGGGGAGGCTGTAGCCACCTGACAAGATCAGTCTTTCGTCTTGGTGCCCAACTGGCCAAGCATTCGGCGGAGTAGCTTGGCGCCTTGTCTTTTGTATTCGTCAGAACCGGCCATGATGAATGCTTCGCAGATTCGGGCAACACTCTGGCCCTCACGAGTCGCAATCGCCTCAACATCTTTTTTCAATTCCGAATTAACTCTGAAGGTCAAACGAGTGTCTTTCTTCATCTGCGCCATCTTAGCACTCCAATAATCGGCAAATCTGCCTAAAAAAGTTCTATTGACTTGCTGAAATCAATATGGCATCCTTTTGTCATCCATATGTCATCCATTTGGATGACGCAATAGAAGGAGGCACCGTGCGATCGAAGACTAATTTGGTCAAACAGAATATGTCAGCAGCCAAGCGAACCTGGCCAACTCAAATCAATCTTCCTCGAATTCAGACACTCAGGCTATTAACCAGGAGCTATCAATTCTCCGTAGCCGGCGGAGACTTGCTTCTACTTGAAAACGGATGGTACGTGACCCACACGGGTCTGATTCGACTAGCCGCTCGCCGACGCTGTCGTGGCATCCAGATAAATCCGATCGCCGAGTTTTCAGACACAAAAGCCGGTCGGTATGCCTTCAAAGCAACCGTGTTCAAATCTCGTACCTGTCAAGGATTCGCTGGCTACGGCGATGCCGATCCGTCAAACGTCTCGTTCCTCGTCCACGGAGCGGAGATGCGTGTGGCGGAGACCCGCGCGGTCAATCGTGCCCTGCGCAAAGCCTACGGGATTGGCATTTGCTCGGTCGAAGAAATTGGTTCCCTCGATCGCCATGCGGAACCAGCTCCGGCAGAAGCAAAGAGACTTCCACAACTCTCCGCGAATGGCAACGGCCACGGCGGCCGCACCATTCGCGATCGCCTCTGCCAGATCATTCGCCAACATGAACTCGATCCCAACCTCGTAAAGCCTTATGCTGCCGACTTCTGCGGGGTCAAGGCTCTCCGTGATGCCAGCCGCGAACAAGTCGAGAACTTCGTTCGGCACCTTGCCGACTGGGCTGAGAAAGATCGTAATGCCCTGCTCTGCCAGCTGAACAGCTACATGCCGGCCAAGGAAGGTGCGGCATGAAGCGGCGCTTTCAAGGCTTGCACCAGGCCGATCAGTCTGCAGCGAGCGACATCCCTGACGGATTGTTTCTCGTCCGCGTGCAGCGAGCCCAATATCGCTGGCACGCACAGAAGCCGTTCTATTTTGTCCGTTTCGTTGTCGTTGAGCCTAAGCGGTTCGAAGGCAAGACCTTTACCGGCCGTGTCTATTGCACTCCAAAAGCTCTGTGGAAGCTGACGTGGTTCCTGCGGGACTTCGGCTATGACTCTGATTTGCTGGGCCATGACGAAGTCGACGACAAGAATCTTGTCGGGCTCCGCGGTGTGGTCAAGATCAGCCACACCGTTCTCAACGGCACAACGCTGCTCAATCTGGACGGCTTCGCGCCGGCCAGCCAATGGGAAGAGTCGTCGGTCGTCTCGCCAGCGGGCGCGAGCGGTCCGGAGGCTGCGTGATGAACTACAGCTACACCCAGATCAGCCAGTATCTGACCTGCCCTCGCCGCTATCGATATCGCTATCTTGACGGTTGGAAGCAGAAGGACAACCGGGCCGCTATGCTGTTCGGGCGCGCTTTCGAGCAGGCTCTGGGTGCGCTTTTCCGACGTGAAGATCCCGGAGATGCTCTTTTTCGCGAATGGTCGGGCTGCAAGGATCGGGATCTACAGTTTTCAGGCAATGACACTTGGGATCGCATGCTCGAACAAGGCATCCTGCTCCTCACCCGCTTTTGCCAGGACAACCGTATTCGCATTCGCCAGCCACGCCGCAATCTGCAAATCAAGGTAACCAAGCACCTCTCCGGCACAAACGACTTCGTCGCCTACATCGATGCCATTGGCCACCTAGACGGCACGCGTTGTCTTCTCGAGTGGAAGACCAGTTCCAGCCGCTACCCTGAAGAACCGGACGGGCTACTCGCCCTCGATCCCCAACTGGTCTGCTACTCATGGATAACCGGTATCTCCGAGGTCGCGCAGGTTGTGTTCGTCCGTAAGCGGCTCGCGGAAGTTCAATATCTGCGCACTAGCATCACAGATGAACAACGCCGGGAATTCGGGCAACTGGTCGAAGACACGATCCGCCGAATCGAATCCGCTCAATTCTTGCCCCACAGCGGCATACGGTTTCCGCAGAATCCGTGCAGCACCTGTCCTTATGTAGGGTTTTGTCTGGGACGGCAGGATCTCGCCGCATCCGCACTGGTACGGCGGCCAGGAGCAGAAGACCTTGGTTGGCTTGACGAGCTTACTTACTAGGAATCCGCCGATGCCGCCGAAACTCAATCGTCAACGTGCGCTGTTTGTGCTGACCAAGATTGACGAGATTCTGGCGTGGGAGCAGCGGAAAGACGCGGAGCGCGACACCAAGTTCGTAGAACTGGGACGCTATCTGTGCGAGGTGCGGTCGGGACAGTACTGGCGGCTGGAGAGTCTGAAGTCGTTTGACGAGTTTCTGGAGAGAAGGTTTCCGGAGTCCCGCAGGAAGGCGTACTACCTGATGTCGATACACGAGCACCTTCCGCCTCAGGCCCGAAAGGAACTGAGGGAGGTGGGATGGACCAAGGGATTGGAGTTGGCGAAAGTAGCGCGGAGGGACGGGCAGGACTTCGATTGTGCAACCTGGTTGCACAAAGCCCGTGGGATGCCGAAGGATCAGTTCCGGCGGGAAGTAGAGAAGGAACTGACGGGGAAGGAAACGGAGGCGTCGGAACTGGTCTACTTCAAGTTGTACAAGAGCCAGATTCCGGTCATCGAGCGGGCCATCGAAACCGCGGCACTAATGCTCGGATCGGACAAGTCTCGTGGATATTGCCTCGAGATGATCTGTGCCGACTTTCTCGCGGGAGCAAACCTGGACAATGGGGATCCGGAAACCCTGCTGTTTTCAATGAGCCGGTTCTTCCGCCTCCTACCAGAAGGGCAGAAGCAGACTTTCCTCGACAACCTCGGCGAGAAAGTATCGTGAACAGGATTCGCCCGAAGGGTGAGAGGTTACGCCTTGATCCAGTCTCCTACGAAAATCTGCGCCAGCAGGTCCTACGACGAGATGGATGGCAGTGTCAGTCGTGCGGTGCGATGTCGAATCTTGAAGTTCACCATCAACAGTTTCGCAGCCAAGCTGGCAACGATGCGGAAGAGAACCTGATTACGCTCTGCAATGGCTGTCATGCTGCGCTGCATCGCACGTGACAACTGGCTGACTTGCCTGCCCATCTGCGAAAACTGCCATCGAGCTATAAATCGTGCTGCATTTGCGTCATTGGCCGGCTGCAAGCCACAGCAAACCCGAATCGATCGGGCTTCCCGCCCGGCCCGACCCGCACCACTTCCCCAGCGCCCCTAAGTTGAATCGGATGAGACATCGATCCTCCTCGAACTGTGATGGTGAACTCAACCGGGCTGCGATGAGGTACAGGAGAAGCCGATTCCAGAAGCAAGCCGCCGAGGCTGATGTTTCTGGTCACTGCATCAACTTCAGCCACCGCGTTCCCCTGCGGAAATCGCAACCGGATCACGTGCTCGAAATTGTAACGCCGAAATGTCCGTTCTTGGGATGTGTCCATCGCGAGACTCCGCAGAGGAACCAGATTTTTATGCTATCTCGAACACGTCGCTGCACGACCGGAAGGGTACGCGACTACAGACGAGAAGACCTTGTGCATTGGTGGCACGAATGACGCGAAATTCTAGATGGGCTGGATTCTTACGGTTGTTTCGCGGCTAGCATCTCTATTTCGACTTAGATGTGTCTCGACAGAGAGCATACGAACTCGCTTTGGAAGCGATAGTCGGAGGTCTGGATGGAATGTGAGCACGCACCTCATTCGAAGCAGAACTGAGCCCTCTATTGGGATCGAGGGCTGTAGCGACGTAGTAATAGCTAGAGCCATCTTTCACGAGGTCATCCACACAACCTGTCGACGGAACAGGAATGACGTTGACCTGCTCGCAGCCAGCACACCTGAATTCTGTATTTGGCTTGTTTGTTGCCACCTTTTTCCGTGTGCTTCGATACAAGCAGTAACCGACGACCTTGCTTCCGCGGCTGGCCTTCCAGGTAAGAGTGACCGAGTGATGACCATTGTATGATGGCGACGGGCGAGAGCCCGCCAAGGGGCAACGGGCGGATTCAGGGCCAGTTCTTCCCTTCCCTCCGGAAGTCGGTGTCACCTGTTGGTGGGTGCTGGATGGAGCCTGGCTACACCCGGTCACCGTTTGCAACAGGCAGGCGATCGTCAATATTGCACAACGCCAAACCGATCCGTGTAGTCCGACTCGCAAGAAAACCTCGGGAGGTCTCTCCATGGGGAGAACAAGGTGCCGCCCTGATCGAGCCTACTCAAACAAGCGTGTCACCCTGAACTAGCTCATGCGGTTTAAGGCCTGGCGGATATCATCCGCAGCAGGTAAATTTGGATTGATTTGCAACGCTCGCTGCAACTGCTTTCTTGCCTCGCCTGCATTGTTCTGCTTCTCGTAAACCATTCCCAGATGATAGTGGTATGTAGCGTTGTCCGGAGCCTTCTGCAAAGCCTCTCGCAGTAGGTCAGCGGCAAAGGCGTATATACCCTTGTGGTAATAAATCCACGCCAACGTGTCCGCGGCGGCCGGAGAATCTGGTAGCTTTTGCCTCGCAACTTGGGCCAGAGAAAGTGCCATGTCGAGGTTCTCCTTATGTTCGAGCATGCCATAGGCAAGATTGTTGGCGGCCGGAGGATAATTCGGCTCAACTTGCAACGCTTGCTGGTAAAGCGCCTCGGCCTTCTGCCAGTTGCCTCTAGAATCTTCCAGCGATCCTGCAAGAAAATAACCAGTCACACTTTTGGGATTTTGCTCAATGGACTTATAAGCCGTCGCGAGCGCTTTGTCCATTGACCCTTGAGCGCGCTCCACAGCACTCAACAACGCAAAGGCCCTCAGATTGTTCTTGTTCAAGCTTGTCGCCTTTTGCAATGATGCCTCCGCGCCAGCCATGTCTTTGTTTCCAATTTGTAACTCTCCCAGAAGAGCGTAGAAGGCATCATTGGATGGTACCTTGGCTATCTGCTGCCGCACCCGCTCCACTGCTTTGGCGTTCTGTTTTTGACGGACGAATACTGCTGCTAGGGCATTTAGCGCGTCGGATTGATTTGGGTCGCGATCGAGAGCTTGTTCGTAGTATTTCTGGGCGTCTTGGATCTTACCCCGCGCAACTAGCCATCCTCCCATCGCCAAATATCCATAAGGGCTTTGAGGGGCGACCGCAATGGCCTTGTTGATGTCCTTCTCCGCCGCTGCGCCCTGCTTCGCAACGGATTCGGCATTCGCTCGTAAAATGTATCCGCGGGGATCGGAGGGAGCATTCTGAATGATCTGTTCGGCAGCTTGGCTGAGGGTATTCTGATCACCCTTCCTCAGAGCGATTTGCGCTAGCGCAAACTGGGCATCGGTGAGGCGAGGTTCCAGTTTCACGGCCTCGCGCCATTCCTGCTCCGCATGTTGTAGATCCCCAGTCCTACTGAAAGCCAGACCGAGCTGATAGTGCCCCCCAGCATGCTCCGGCGCATTCTTGAGTGCCGTCTGCAAAACATCTATCGCTTCCTTGAACTGACCTCGTAGATTCAAAATAGCGCCCCGCAGCATTTGAGCACCAGGATTCTTGGGATTCTCCCGCAGAATTTCATCATTCAGCTTGCTGGCTTCGTCGATCCTATTTTGACGAAGGAGCAGGTCGATGTAGTCCTCTCTGACGTTAAGATCTTTCGGATGCTGTTTCGACAGCGCCGCAAATTCTTCCGTCGCTTTGTCGACCTCGCCAGTGTTGACGTAGTATTCGCCCAGGACGCGGTATATGTTTCCTTCGCCGCCGAGATCCTTCTTCGCCTGGATCATCACCTGTTCGGCATCCGCCTTCCGATTCTGCGACAAATAAAGCCGGGCCAGATACTGGCGGGGTTTCAAGGCCTTGGGATCGAGCCCAATCGCTTGCTTCAGCAGGTCCTCCGCCTCGCTATCGCGACCGGTATTCTGATCGAGGGCCGCGAGCAATTCGAGGGCAGGCACGAATTTCGGATTGATTGCCAAAGCTTTCTTCAACATCGATTCGGCCACATCCATCTGCTTTGGGCTTTGGAGCCCCGCCAATTGCACGTAGAACTCCGGACGATTGGGATCGAGGGCAAGCGCTCTCTGCAGGTCTTGGATGGCGGCATCGCGGTTGTTCTGCGCGGCAGCCAAATTCGCCTGCAAGACATACGCGTCGGCGTTGTTGGGATCGTTCTTCAGGAGCTTGTCGGCTACGCCTTGAGCTTCCGCAAAGGAGCGGGCCGCGATCAGCAGATTGCCCAACTCGAGTTGGGCTTTCAGATTGTTTGGATCGAGCTCAACGGTCCGCTGCAGCTCGCGATATGCATCGGGCCAACCCTGCAAACGAATGTATGTCTGGGCAAGCTGATAATGGGCCTTTGCGAAGCTGGGGTCGAGCTTAACTGCATTCAAGAATTCGACAACTGCTTCGTTGTACTTGCCTTGCTCGAAATCACGATTGCCGCTTTCGAAGTACTTCTGCTTTCTGACGTTAGGGTCCCTACTACAAGCGAGAGAGGCAATGAACATAATGCAGAGTGTGAGAAGAGCGAACAAGTAGCGTTTAGGCATAAATCCCCTTTGCGAGGAAAACATCATAAACATCATGGACTGATTTCTTAGACAGGGTAGCGCGTTTCAGGCCGTTGGTCCGGCAAGATCGATTTCGGAGGGGTACGACCCGAGTTCGGGAGAGGAGGCTCGAGGAGCCTGCTACCAGATAAAGAAGCGAAAGGGCCAGATCACTCCGGCCCTTTCAATAGTTTCCCGCATGGAAGAAAAAAAGTTAGACGCGGAACTTCCGGCGCAGAGTCTCAACACCAACCAGAGCACCGCCCAGCAGCATGAGCGTCATGCCACCGTCCGGGGCGTTCACGGTACCCGTCGCAAAACCTGTAGCGAGGGCCCCGTTCGCAGCGTTGGCGGGACTGCTAGTCACGAAGATGTGCGCCGCAGCGAGAAAGCCGTCAGCGTTCGCACCGAGGACGTTCGCTGCGCTCAACCAAGTACCGCTCGTGTCGGTTAACGTGAAACTAACAGTATCCGACGAGTGAGTGAATCCGTCGAAACTGTTAATGGTTTGGTTAAAACTTCCGAAGCCGTCCTCGTTGCCTGATCCACCATTCGAATACGGGCCGGGAGTAAAGCCGGTACCGCCATTCGAACCGGTAGTGCCGCTTAATGTCCAGCTACCAGCGTTCACATTTACACCTACCGTACCGCCGTCGCCCATCAGGTAGATATTTCCACTGTTCGTCAAGGACGAAAAGGTTATCGTAGCGGTAGTTGAACTTGTTAGGTCCACAGTAACCGTTGCATACGCACCTGTAAATCCTGCAATAGCCGTGTTCCCGGTGGTTAGGTCGAAAGTAAAGCTGTCAGCCGAGGCGGTGGGAGCTCCCATCGTCAGCAGAAAGAGCAAAGCCAAAAGCACCGTGGCAACCAACGTCATACACTTTCGTTTCATGTTATCCTCCGCGCGTTGACTTCCTAGTGCGGGATGCAAGCGCGCTACTTATAGTGCACTTGCGGTGCCACCCATTCCCGAGAGCCGTGCAATCATGATAGCCGCTTATTGCGCCGCTTAACTCTAAGCATTTCAACTACTTATAGTAATGAGGCGCATCGCTACCTCCCGCGCAATGCCCAGCTGTCGAATTCTCCCGATCATTTTTGTAAAGGGTTCCGACATTGTGATTTGCTTTCCCTTTGAGATTTGGCGACAAGTCCTTCTGTTTCTGTGGCTTACAGGGTATGGATTTCGCCTCCTCGTAGTTGTAAGGTGATTCGACAAAAACGAGTGCTCCGGCGTCCATCACGACTCCCTTGCGATTCCCAGCTTTTCCATCAGCTCATAGAGCGTCGGTCGGCTGATGCCGAGTTCCACGGCGGCTGCCGTGATCCTGCCTTTATGGCGCTGCAGGGCGTCTCGGACCATTTCCCGTTCCACGGCTTCTCGTGCCTCCTTCAGCGTCTCTGGCGGCAAGGCGTTCAGGGTACCGGTCAATTCCAGGTCCTTGGCGGTGACGCGTTTGCCGTCTGCCATAATGACGGCCCGCCGCACGCGGTTCTGAAGTTCGCGGACGTTTCCCGCCCAACGGTGAAGGTTCAATGCGCGCAACGCATCGGGTGCGAAGGTCAGACCGGGCTTGGCGTGCTCGACACTATAGTTGTGGAGGAAAGCCTTCGCCAGCAGGACGATGTCGTCGCCCCGCTCCCGCAGCGGGGGCACCTTGACCACAACAACAGCCAAGCGAAAGTACAGATCTTCTCGAAACTTCCCGTTAGCTACGTGCTCCTGTAGGTTCCTGTTCGTGGCCGCCAGGACGCGGGCGTCGCTCTGAATCTCCTGTCGGCCCCCCACCCGCTGGAAGCACTTTTCCTGAAGAAAGCGTAGAAGCTTCACCTGGACCGACGCCGGCAGCTCACCGATCTCGTCGAGGAAGAGCGTGCCCCCCGCGGCGGTCTCGATGTGCCCTTTGCGCTGGGTGTGGGCGCCCGTGAACGCGCCTTTCTCGTGGCCGAAGAGTTCGCTCTCGAGCAGGTTCTCCGGTATGGTGTTGCAGTTAATGGCCACGAAAGGGCCGCTCTTTTGCGCGCTCTGGCGATGGACGGCCTGCGCCACCATTTCCTTGCCTGTACCGCTTTCGCCCAGAATCAGCACCGGGGCGTTGGTGGGGGCCACCTTGCGGACGAAATCGAAGACGGCTTGCATCTGGGGACTGGCACCGAGCATGTCCTCGAAAACGTCGGCCCGCGCGCTGGACTGCAGTGCGCGGTATTCCTGCTCGAGCTCCGCCACATACACACACCGCTGCAGCAGGAGCCTGAGCTGATCCATGTCGACCGGCTTACAGAGAAAGTCGTAGGCCCCAGCCCCAACGGCACGCAGGGCGTTCTGTTTGTCACCCTGTCCGGAGACGATGATCACTTTGGCCAGCGGATCCAACCCGAGAAATGCCGAGAGTGCCGCCAAGCCTTCATTGGGCTCATTGGGCCGCGGCGGCAGTCCCAGATCGAGCAGGGTCACAGTGGGGCGATGCGCAGTAAATGCGGCCAATGCACCGACCCGATCGCCGGCTGTCAGCGGCTCGTAGTCGTTGGCCAACGCCCATTTCATCTGGGTGCAGATGTCCTCGTCGTCATCCACGATCAGCAGCTTGGTTTTTGTCATCTTGCGTCCTTGACAGGAAGGCTCACCCGAAACGTACTGCCCTTACCCTCTTCGCTTTCCACGCAGATGCCGCCGTCGTGCGCCTCGACGATCATCTGGGACTGAAACATGCCGATACCAAGCCCTTCTTTTTTGGTGCTCTGAAAAGGCCGGAACAAGGAGTCCTTCACGAAAGCTGCGCTCATTCCGCAGCCGTTGTCCACGACAGTGAGAACGACCTTGTCCCCGCGATGCTCCGTGCGAACGCGGATACGGCCTTCTGCCCCAAGCGCATCTCGCGCATTGAGCAACAAATTGGTCACGACGCTCTGAATCTGTTCGCGGTCAGCCTGGATATTAGGAAGCGGCTCTAACTCGCTTGTTAGCTCCACGCGCGGCGTTCCATCCAGACTCTGCAGGACCTGTCTAACGAGCTGATTGAAATCGGTTTCGACCGGATTGAAGGCAGGCCTCTGCCGGAGCGTAGTCAACCCTGCAATCATTCTCTCGATTCGCCTCGCCATATTGCCAATGCCACGCAAGGTATCCTCGCGAAACTCTGGGTCATCGAAATGCACCGGTAAGTTTTTCAGCATCAGGTTGAGCGACGCCGCAGCGTTCTTAAGATCGTGCACGAAGAACGCCGACATCGTCCGGAACGCTTCCATTTCTTTCGATCGTGCCACCTCATTAGCGAGTCGCAACTTCAACAGCACCGAGGTCATTTGGTCCGCGATGCACTGCAGCAACTGCAATTCCTCGATCGTGTAAACGGCGCCATTGACGCGGTCGGCGAGAATTAGGGCGCCGAGGCACTGCCCGCTCGCCAGCAATGGAACACACCAGCGATTCCCTCCATTCGGGAAGGTTGTCGGATTTACCTGTCGCAATTCTTCGGCCCAGGGCTCGTTTATCCGTTCCAGATCGAACGCCGACGACCTCACCCGTAACCCTTCCTCGAAGGCACTAGATACCGCTTGCAGGTTGGCAGCTGTTGCGTCGCAACATCTCGGTGCGGTCGAAGCACCCACGACGAATCGTTCCTTTTGGTCGTCCCACAGCCAGATCGTCGCCGATAATATCTCGAAGGTTTCGGAAACTAGCTTCACGGAAACCGTGCAGAGGCTGGCTTGATTCTTGACATTGGCTAGCCGCCTCGAAAAATCCGCCCAGATCCGGACCGAATCATACTGCGCCCTTGCGAAATGGCGTGCGATGAATTTGTGAATGCGCTGCCGGAGGCGGTCGGAAAGAAGCAGCAACGCCAGTCCGGAGATTCCCAGAAGCACGACGAAAGCTTCGATCTGGAAACTCTCGGCTCCGCCGACGCGTCTTACAATCTTCGCAAGAATCCCGACGATGAAAAAGTAGCCGCCGACCAGGAGAACTGTGAGAGAGGATCCCAGTACTGCCCGCGAGGGATACGCATCGATCTCAGCAAGCCCGGTACGCACATAAGCAACCACGAGGAAGACACACCCAATCAACAAAGCGCTCGACTCAACGCCTGGCCAGTGCATATCGTACGAGGAAAAGAGAAGCGCCTGGCTCCGAACGTAAAGCTGGGTACCGAAGATTACCGCGACACCCAGAACGATGAATTTAATTCGCCAACGCATCGTTCCAACTGCTGATCGGAAGGTTTGTTCCAGATTCATCAGGATCCACACAATCGCGACGAGAAGGACGACATTCCAGAACTTGCCAATTGCAGTAAGGCGCAATTGAAACTCATCGCCCGCCGGGCCCTGAACCACCTGCAGAAGCTCGTCACGGAACCCGAGCGCCAAAACGATGGGCAGCAGAGCAATTATCGCCAGTGGGATGCTCCAGCGGGCCAGGGACTCGCGGTAATCGCGACGCGAGTAAGTCAGGCTGAAGCCCAGCCAAGTCACGGTTGCGAACGACTTGACGATAAACCCAAACGTCAGACGACGGAGCAAATCGGACAAGTCAGTAACATACAGGGTCCGCGCCGAGAGCAGGCTGTCGATGCTTAGAAGCGCCATGCCTGCGAAGAAGAGCCATGAGGCAAGAGAGTGTTTCTTTCCCAGCAGGCTAGCCAACGCAAGGAGCAGGGCAACAATTGCGGCCGCAAAAGGTGCCACCGACAAAAACGTCATGTAACCTCAACGCGCAGCTTAAGCCGCATCTCTTGGCGTCGTAACCACAACAACAGCAGCAACAGCGGAACCAGGGACAGCGCGAAAAACAAAGGTCCGCCCCGGCGGTGTAGGCTGCTGTCGATCATCTGGGGTCCGACATGCACGCAGAGTAGCCCGATGACTAAGATTCGGAAGCCGTTGCGCATGATCCCGAGCGGAATTACGAATGCCACCAAAACGATCCTTTGCCAGCGGGTTTTCAGAAATAGCTGGGATGCGAGCAGGGTGGTCATGAACAGCACCCAAGTCGAGTGGATTCCACTGCACTCCTGGGCCACTCGAAGTACAATCCCAGGCAACCTCAAAAGAGTACCTTCGTGCAGAACTGGGGTGCCTGACACACTGAAAAACCAGGCAGCTGCCTGCGCGGACACGACCGCCAAAGCTTCTTCCAACCATTTCGTCCCCGCGTCCGGCAGTGGAACTATGAAAATCAGGAACGTGACCGGAAAGGCCATGGTAGCCATCCACTTCGAGCCAAAGAACAGGAACCCGCCGACGGCGACGAAACTCACGAACGCCAGAGCCATCAGGCTGAATCCGTCGTTGACGCTCAGGTCCCTCTCCCAACGAATTTCCGCAACCATCGCCGTAATTGCGATTGCGGCCATCGTGATTGTTCCGGCAATCGAGGTTCTATAAGCAGCCGAAGACCGGGAGCGGTTCATGTAAAGCAGGTAACCGGAGATGAACGGCACCAAGGGGATGTACGAGTAGAGGTCGCTCCCGGCGGCGTACAGCATCAGCCTGGTTAGTGGCTGGGCGAATAACATCAATAAGAGAACGATGTAGCCTGCGCACCCGCCGACGCGCAACTTCTCTCCGCGTGACAGGCACCTCCACCTCATCGGTGTGCCATCGAGCGGGTTAGACGTCACAGGGTTGAGATAGTCCCATCTATGATTCCGGGCGCGTTGCGACTGCCCCGATGGCTCAGGGACATCGTGCTGAGGCGTGACCTCTTTGATACCATTACACTCGCAGCGCAATGTTACTCCGGCAGCCCCTGTTATTCCGTCTCGCACAGATTCTTAAGATGAATCAACGCCATGCACAGAAGAGCACTGAGCCTGGATCGAAAGCGTCCGTTTCGGGAAAGGTCAGAGTTTCGCCGCAACAGCACTCTGTGTCCCGTTTAGACTTTCTGATGCGATACGTTCTCTCTCCTCTGAAGAATCCAGAGCATAAGGAAAATACCAATCAGGGCAATGGCGAAAAACACGATCCCGCCTTGGCGGTGCAACCTTCCCGTTAAGTAAGCGGGATCGACTCGGATCGCAAGCATGGCGATTGTAAAGATTCGCAATCCATTCTTGGCTACAGAAAGCGGAATTGCCACGGCCATGACCAGTCCCTTCCGCCATGGCGAGCGCAGAACCAATTGAGCAAGCACCATAGTGGTCACCATGAGCATCGAACTGGAGCGAATACTGCTGCACTCTTTGGCAACCTCAAGCGTCAACCCTGGGATAGTGAGCATTACGCCATTTTGTACGACCGGAACACCGATTGCGGAAAACAGCCCATGCGCAGCGAAAGCAGATCCTTGCTGCAAGAGACGCACGATATGGGTGAGAATCAATTCCGGAAACGGCACCAAACCAAACAAGAAACACAACGGAAACAGAACCAATCGCGAAACTCGCGAACCAAAACAAAACAGAAAGATTCCTATCCATGAGAGCACGAGGGCAATCATCTCAATCGAGAGGCGCACATCAGAAGGAAAGGAACCTGATGACATCGCTACGAGGGCGCCGATAAGTACGGCAGTCGCCATCAAGGCGGAACCGACACGACGATTCGCCTCCATCATCGGCGTCAAAGACCGCCATTCGAGGACAATCAGCACCGCGCTAATGGGAGGAATCAGTACTAGATGCGTGTACTCGTAATTTCCAAGTGCAAGCTTCAACGTGTCGACTAAAGGACGCCAACCGACTATCAACGAAGCTCCCCAGAGAACAATGAAACTAAATTGAAGTGAAGGCCACTCAGCTAAATAGTTTTCGTGAGACATTTCCAAGCCAGACGCTTTTGGCGAAACCAGTCGGAGATCTGATTCAGCCGCGGGCATGTTTGTGTGAGTTATGGCTTTCAAGCAGAAGGGATCGGATTAAACTGCAAGTACGTCAGAGGTCTTCTCGGAGAACGAGTACCTTACCTCGTCTCCCTCCTGGACAGCATAGGCAACTCGCGCCCTCTCCTTGCCTGGCCCTTCGATGTCCCAACTGTCCCCTCGAGTCACAAGCTTCATCTCGGCTCTCTGCCTCCACCAACGGTTCACCTCGCATGGAAGCGCCATCCATATCCTTTTTTTTGAGCGCAGATTTCGTAGATATTCAAGTAATTCTATGTAAACTCCGCGCGCCTTGGAAGGAATGACATAATCCGGATGAATATTGAGGGTCAGTAAGCCATTTTCCTCGACAATCAAAGCAATCTGTTTCTTCCACAACTCGATCGAATAGTCTCCGAGGATATGGAACAAAGAATAGTCTTGGATAGTGGTCAGTGGAAGTTCCAGGACCTTGCCGATGAAATACGGCATAACCGTGCAACATCCACCCGGTTGAGGATCCAGATGCCCGACATTGGGAACGGACATGTCATAGTCAAATTCCAGATCTTCGTACCATTCAAGGTTCCGATACAGAACTCCCGATCTGAATCCCAGAGCCTCAAAATCCCGGCGGTACTCGTTGATTTTCTTCAGCCGGCGGCCAAATTCCTCTCGCTCCCGAAACAGGTGTCCATCGTGGTTGAGGTCGTGCACATTCACTTCACAACCTCGGGCGCGAATCTGATCCAGCTTACTCTTAGGAGCCCGATACCGGCCTTCCGGAATGATCTGAAAGGAGGATTTCACACCATATGAATCTTCAATGTCGATCATGGACGGCACGAAGCCGACCCCGGCTGAGGTTTCAACGTCGTGCGTCATGATTGTGCAAGCGGTGTACTCCTCGGGCCAGAACCAGATGAAAGGTATTCGGTCAACACCTTTGGCTCGCATCGACAAACCGAGGAGCCTTCTGGAAATGTGCTCGACGCTGCGATCGACAGGCCACTTCGGAAACGGCTTTCGATCCCACCCTTTCAGTGACATTCGTTGCATGAACCTCCGAACGAATACGGGCAACACAGGGCGAACTGAGTAATACAAGTTCCTGATTAATGTCTCCAGAGACCCAATGCGCCCATCTGAAATATTTGCGTCAACATAGCGTTCAAAACGCAGATTATCAATAACGGTGCACGGGTTGAACGGCAACCTGACCTTTGAATCTATGATTGCGACATTTTTCAGAGCATCGCCGAGATGTCCCAATGCCGTCTCAGCAAATAGGTCAGCAGATAGCGGGCCGCAACCGATTGCATCTGTACCCGAAAGTGTAGAAGACGTCTGCTCTTCACAACATTCTGCGTACTCTTCAGAACATCGGTAATAGTCCACAAGCGCTTTGTTCATGAGCGGCATCCGAGGGATAGAGCTAATGGGTACAGTGGTAAAGAATTCACACACGTTTCTAACACTGCTAGCCTATGTGCTTGTACAGAAGCGATCCGGACGCACTCAACAACGATTGCGGCATGTAGGAAAACATACTTTTTGCGACTCTAACTCGCCAGCTTTCATCGCCCGCAGCCGCCGATTCGGGATATCGCCAATATTTAATAGCCAATTCCTTGCAGCCCCAACGTCGCTTAAAGGTAATCAAGTCTTGATTTGATAATTCCGTTCGGCCAAAATCGCATTCCACACAACCGTTAGCCTTCGCTTCCATCATTGCTTTCCAGTAAAGTATTGGAACCACCCCTTGCTTCCTGAAAGCGCGATTTGATCCTGTATACTTCAGTACAAGCGTGTCTTTGAATCGCAGAGTCAGCAGGCCGGCCGCGGGTTGATTGCCTACATAAATCAGGCCTATTGTGGCGTCGTCCCCCATTGAAGTCAGTACATTCTGATACCAATTGATTGAAGGGGGGGGCACACAATGCCTCTGGCGGGTGAGTACGATTAAATCGTAAAACACTTTTAATGCCTCTTTCTCCCTTCCACTGACATATGTCATATCTACCCGTTCTGCTTTTCGAATCTGCTTTCGCTCACTACTGTGGAAACTGCCAAATATCTCCTCTACGCTGGGCCGTAAATCAGCAGAGTGCACCACGAATTCTTGTGCCGGAGCGAACTCACACGCAGGAAAATCATGGCATCCTAAAGGCCGTAGCTCGATGTACCTCGATCCGCATTCCTTTCGGCGTCTAACCAGGGACTCTAGGATTTGTTGCAGCGTATTAACATCATTCACGAGAACATCACAATGATCCGAAAAAGGCAGTGACACGAAGCGGGTGCCCGTTGCCCAGCTGCTCACTTCGCATACAATAATTCCATTCTGCAGCGACCGCTCAGGTCCCGTCGTAGTGTAAACGACTGGCCTGTATCCATACGTCTCTTTAAGCGCCCTCAACCACTGGGGACTGTGGAACACGGATGCTCTTGGATGGCATAGAATAAACTCGAGCCACCGCGGATCTACTAACGGATCAATTTTGTGCACAGTCATAGTCTGGATCGGCACCGTCGCTAACAATAGACCGACGTAGTTTGTGAACGGTACAAGGTCCTCCCCGCTCATCTTGCATTTACAGAAGACAGCGGCATGTCCTCTTTGTTCTGGCTTGCGCTTGGTACGATAAGGGAGTCCACTAACTGCAGGTAAATCTCTTTCTTGTTCTCCCAGCAATGGTTTTTCGCATACCATGCACCGTTTCGGCTTAACCTCTCTCTCGCTGCAGGGTTGCGTTGCATCTCAAGAATGCACGCTGCCAGATCTGCTTCATTTTCCGACTCAAAGAACTTCACCTGCGTGTCATCAAAGTAATAGGTATCGATTTTCGTCCGAGACACGATCAGTGGCACTCCCATCGCCATAAACTCCATAATCTTGGTGCTTGCAGCCTCGGTTCCAAACGCAGAGGAGGCTCGCTTGGGCACTATTGCCAAATCCGCATGTGCCATTATTAAGGCGATTTCCTTTGTCGGAAGAAAGTCGTGAAAGCGTACGCGAAGATTCAGCCCTAGATCCTGCGACAATGTGACCAAATAATTTTTATCGGGTCCATCGCCGTAAATATCGAACCGTGACTCCGGAATTTGGTCGGCAATCTTCGCAAAGGCCCTAATTGCAATATCGACGCCCTGGTGGTGATTCAACGTCCCCGGGTAAATGATACGGAACTTTCCATTACTCTTGTGCTGTATCGGCCGAAACATATTGGTGTCAGGAAAGTTCTCAATGGCCGTGCACTTGTCAGCAGTCACTGAGCGGGAAATTAATCGCTCGCGCCACAGCTGGTTGGCGATAATTGTATGATCCGAAAACGCGATCGATGCCTTTTCGGCAAGTGCCAGAACTTTAAATGTCAGTGACTGACGACTGGACTTGAATTTACTTGCATAAAATTCTGGCAAAATGTCATGAATATCCAAAATGACTCGCGCTCCCCTGAGCTTCGGCGCAACTGCTGCGAAGACCAGAAAGTCTGGCACAGAGTGCACATGCACCACATCGTACTTTCTTTTGCGATGCATTCGGGCTAGGATTATTCCCGAACGAATCAAAAAGCGCACAATTCTGGTCAGATAAGCGAGTGGCCTGCGTTCATTGACTGTTCGTTTTTGGATCCTATATACATTGACACCCTCCAGTACCTGATGGTTAGGTTGCCCCTCTCTTTTAAGAGCAATTACATCAACCGTGTCACCCCTATTGGCCAGTGCCATCGAGTACTGTCGGATTCTAGTATCGCTTTCGTAAAAAGAGTACGCAAGCATGCACACTCGCATTACACACCTCTGAGAATAAATGTGGACAGCTTTCGATGCTGTCAGTCTAACTGCTATCGCTGACGTCTATTCAGGTCTCACAATTGCTATAACAGCCCACACCATGAGGCCTACTTCATGAATGCGGTAGTGCGGGCCTACAACACCAGGTCTTAGCTTCATCAAGCCTGAGTTGGGCTGATGGTGATCGCTTTACTGCGGCCGCGAGTTGGTAAACGAGCTAGGAGCTTGCGCTTCCATAACAGTGCGTACGGTAGCCACCGATATGCCCCCAATAGTTTCAGGCGAAATTCTAGACGCCAGTCTGTGGGTTCGACCTGCACGCGGCCCGTAACCTGCTCACTTGTACTGCGGAAAGCGTTCGCCGGCGTGATTGTGAACACTCGTTCATAACCTACATCTCCACACCAACGGATCAATTCGTCGTTGTACTCACCATACGGGAAGCTGAACGTGCGTATGTCACGATTCAACATTGCTTGCAACATCGCGCGTGACCCCTGCAACTCACGTCGGGCATTGTTTTCGGTCATGCAGGGAAGGTGTGGATGAGTAATCGTGTGTGAGCCTATGCTGATCAGGTCAGGTCGCAGCCGCTGCCATTTCTCTGCATTCGCAATCTTCTGTCTTCTTTGTGGCGCAGATTCAGGCCACCAGTGGGCTACCTCTCCAAGGAAACCGGTTGTCAGAAAGACTGTAGCCGGTATGGATCTCTTTTCTAGTTCAGGTATAGCGTTATCAACCACGTCTTCGAAGCCATCGTCGAATGTGACTCCAGAATAGCGCTTTCCAGATAGCAACTGGGGGATACCCTCGACCGAGATCGGTACCGTTAAACGCGCGAGAAGGCTCATCTGATCGGCGAATGCTCGCCGTTGCTCATCCGGTACCGAATGGTAATAAAGAACCACACAGCTTGGAGCAGCTTGCCGGTGAATCAGGCGTAGAGCGACACGCCAACTGTTATCGGCGATATATACTGCCATGCTGACAAGCAATTTCAGTATGCGCATCTCATCCAGCTAGCCACGCACCGGGTCGTGCTCTATTTTCACAGGGGCATCACTTCTCTTACCGATCGGTAAGCAACTGATAAGCCTAGATGCCTGTTCTCGCCTAAAATATGCAATAAACTCCCGAGATACAGGCCTCTGTTCATTTTGGAAATGCGAATATGCAAAACCGCCAAAGCGCGTGATTGCACCGAATATATAGGGTTTATCACGCATCCTATTGAGACTCTTCGCAACCTCGTAGATTGGCAAGATTCCAAGGGAGTAGTCCATCCGACCCTGGCGAAAGCACCCTCGCAGTCGTCCTCCAGCAGAACTGGTGGGCCGGTGATGAAATACTTTCAAATCAGGGAACGATGATACGTGCCATCCTTTCATGCGTGCCGTAACCTCTGCATAAGTGTCAGGCGCTCCGTATGGGAGAGGTTGATATCGCGCACCCACCGCATCAAAGCACTCACGTCGGAACAACTGGACAGCATGTGCCACTGAAGTCACTTTGTTGTTTCGCCGGCTCTTGAACTCGCCACCGCTGCCGCGTTCATAAATCAGTCCGCCACCCAGCCCCAACTGTGGAGTGTCGCGAAACTTATTAAGCAGCAACCGGAAATATTCAGGCTCGAAGGTGACATCGGCATCGAGGTTTCCGATAAAGCGATAGGGACAGGTGCGTAGCTGCGCAATACCTGCATTAATAGCGTTTGCCTGAGCTTCAAAGTTCCTGGGATGCGCGTCTGTCAATCGGTACAGCTGAATGAAGCTATGTTTTGCAGCATACTCTTCCACAATAGCGTCGGTTTGATCAGTCGAGCCGTCACTCACGATGACCCATTTAACCGGTCGGACTTCTTGCGAAATAACGGAGCGGATTGTGTTCCCGATATAGCCCGCCTCGTTGTACGCCGCGGTGACCAGGGCATACGACTCGCCTCGGCTCGCATCGCTCGCTTTGCAGACTGTCATTAAGTTGTCCGGGGAATTGATATCCACGACTTGTCGCCTAACAGCCATCGAAGAGAAGAAATACTCCGATTCGCCTTAACAACGGCTTCCTCGCGGCGCCTCTGACTGAACGGATAAAGAAGGGAATACGCACCCAACCGGACAAGTTCATGGATCGCAATTGCCATCCTGTACCCCAGCGCACCAATTCGGCCATGATGTTTCTGAAAGTATTGTAGGTTGGCTCGCCGCATCTCCACATAAAAGCGAATCGGCGCTTCCCCTGAGCTTGCTGCTCCGTAGTGGAGAGCTTCAGCGTTCGGAAAGAAGACGACCCGCCGGCCGGCTTGGCGAAAACGCTTACACCAGTCAATGTCTTCGCCGTACATAAAGAATCGTTCATCAAGGCCGCCGACTTGTTGAAGCGCGGCCCGCGGAACCATCCAGAACCATCCAGTAAGCACTTCCACATCGTCAATCTCGTTATAGGGATACCCTGCCATTTCGAATCCGCCAAGCACGGGCGAGTGTGGAGCGATTCTATGAAGCGCCAGCGCGCTGCAGAGCGTATTCCAAATCGTGGGCAATCGCATAACGGAGGCCCCGATTCCGCCATCTGGGCTTAACATTTTTGGCCCGAGAAGACCAACCTCGGGATTCGCTTTCATGAACTCGATCATTTTCTCGAAACATCCGGCAGGAATGACCACGTCGGAATTGACCAGGCATACATACTGACCGCGACTCATGGCCATGCCAATATTGTTCGCCTTCGCAAACCCTAAATTTGAATGGGTCTCGATTACTTTGACGCTCGGGAAACGATCGCGAATCGCCGCTGGAGTTCCGTCGCTCGAGCCGTTATCCACCACGATGATCTCTGCCGGCACCGCGGTTTCGTTTTGATGCAACGAGTCGATGCACTCCAGTGCATACTTCTTGCCATTCCACGTCACGATGATGACTGACAGGATTGGATCACTCTCTTGCCGGTTCATAGACATGAGTTGCTTAGCAATGCTCGACGTATGGCTGTGTCAGCGCTTGAACGCCCGTTGGCTCCGGGTACACGCCCCAACTAATGGCGGCATCGGACGCGAGTTGCGGCTGCGGTTGTCGTTCTTTCAAGGCGAACGTGGGAGTGACCTGAATCATGACCAGCAACGCGTACCAGGCGATAACGCTCTGGTCGAAGTACACGATGCCGAAGAAGCCAACCAGATTCGCAAACAAGGCCGCGCCAATTGCCCAGATCAGGCGCGCATCCCGTCCCGATTCCTCGGCTGCTCTTCTGGCCTTGGCAAGCGTCCGGAATCCGTAAATGAAGATATAGAGAAACAAGAGGAACCCGGCCATGCCCCCCATCAACCCGGCGCCGACGAAGGCGTTGTCCACGTCCCACATGGACCATCCCCAGTCGGGATAGTTTTTCGTTCCAATCAAGCACCATTCGAAAAAGTGGCGGACGAAATTGTCGATCAACATCGCCCGGTGCCATCCGCTTCCGCCGAGGAATCCGCTCACACGGTCAATGGCAAACCAGACCGGCGCCCCACTGTGGATCCACATCTCCAACTGCAAGGCAACCAGCGCCGCGACGATCCAGCGTCGAACGATTCGCATCCGGTTGCGAAAGCGCCACATGGACAAGGCTAGAATGCCCGCGGGAAGCGCCATCACCGGCGTGCTTGAGGCCGAAGCAATCATCAAGACTAGGGAGGAAACGATGGCGATCGCCGCCAGAGGCCGGTCGCGCCGGGAACGCCAGAGGACAACAAATAGGGGAATCAAAACGACGCCAAGTATGCCTGCAATGATGGATGTCCCAAACGGCCCTCGCGCGCGCACGCCTCCATCACGGATGTCGACAGTGAGTGCCGGCGCTCCAACGATTGAAAAAAGGTTGTGCTGGCTGCGGTGCTCGTACCAGATTGCCGGCGCAGCGATCGCCACTACAACTGCGAGTACCTTAATCATGCGAACCACATCTCCCCGGCTTCGAACCAGAGAGCGCAGCAAAAAATAGGCGCCGAGTGCCGAAACCAGGAAACCCAGTCGGTTAATCAGGGCTCCGGACTCTCTCCAGACCACAACGTAGCAAATCGAATTGACCAGAGCGCCATACAAGATAGCCTTATCCAGTGAATTCAGGCGATCAGGATACCGTTCGCCGCGGACCAAGATACGAATCCAGCCCATTATTATCAGAAGCCGATCCGCACTGAAGTGAAGACCGGCAACCACCACCGAAACGTTCAGAGGAATCAACAGGCCGGTGAGAAGAAATGGGACGAACGCATACTTCCGCGGCAGAAGAAAAATAAGAATGCCACTGACCACCAGGAGCACGATGGCCACAGGCGTGGCGAATGTATCACCGCCTCCACCAAAGTAGAAATTGGCAGGACGGTCAGAATTGTAGTCAGGCACGCTGTGCAATACCTACTTGTGAACCACCCATGCTTATCGCATAACTAAAATACAGTCACGCTTAGGCTGGTGGGCGGAGCGATTGAGGTGCTCCCAGACCCGAATTGGTAGGCCCCTGCATCCCACGGACCGGACACCGGACGGGCGATGCCGGCCTTATCCGTATCCAGTGCAGTGAGTCCGAGATTGGTAAGGTTTGTGCCCTTTTGATAAGCGGAACTCGAAGTGCCTGAGATTTGGTAGCTACTGTTTAGTTGAGGATCTCCGGTGCTTCCGTGCGCGTCGTATCCGTATCCCGCTCCCTGCCATGTAGCGTAACTATACTGATGTCCGTTGTTCTGGTTGGCCGCCCATTGGTTCGATCCCGCCTGTGCCACGTTGAACCAGACGTTGTAATCTTCCGTCCAGCCGGTCACGACCACGGTTGGGTCGGGAAGCCAGTAGGTCTCCATGGCGTGCCCGAAGTTTTCTACCAGATTGTTCTCAATCGTATCTCCCAAAGATGAATCCTGAATCGCCACCGTGTTTGATCCAGCGGATGCCCAACCGACGATTGTGTTGTTGACGATCAGGTGCGGTCCGACCGTGGTGGTGCTGCCATTTCCTCCCATAGATATTGCCCAAGGTCCGTTATTCGTAGTGCGGCTCGGGTCTTTGGTCTGGACCAGAAGATTGTTGAAAATCTTGCAACTCACAGGGGCCGACGCACCGGAACCCCCGCCATAGGTACAGAAAATGAATCCAGTCGCTGACCCTTGCCCCAGGTCACCATGAATGTAGTTGTTGTAGATCAGGGGTGCGAAGGTATTGGAATCGCCTAAAGCCTCGAAGACAATCACGCCATCCGTGTGGTAGAGATCTACGGAGTTGTTATTGCAATAGGCTGATTGGGACGGGCACTGCCAGTTCATCCAGCCCGACATATCGTTGTCGTGGATAACGACGTTGGTCGCGTGCTCGCCTCCCGAACCTCCGCCCATGACTATCTGCCAGCAATGGTCACTCATAGTGTTGCTGTAAAACTGAATCGTGTCTGCCGTCGCTCCATCAAAGTCGTAGCGAATTCCAGAACGTGCATTGTTCAAGATATTGTCGTGAATCAGGATGTTATTCTGGCTCCCCCATAAATAAATGTCGCTTGTCGTTTGGCCGCCAGTGTCGTTGTTGGATGGGTTACTGCCGTTGTTCGCGTAGATATTCTGAATTGTGAGATTTCTGACCTCGATATGGCTGGAAGCTCCAATGGCAATACCCTGCGAACTTTGCTGGCTAGCGAGAAGAGTGCCGTTGGCCGTGTTCTGGATCAGACCGTTGGCGCCTCCGTCGATGGTTACATAACTCACTGAATTAATGGTGATCGCGCCGGCATACTGACCGCCCCAATAGGGAGCCGTCATTACCGCTCCGCTCTCAAACAGTAAGGTCAGCACGCTTCCTGCAGAGCCACTCGGCGGCGTAAGCATCGTGCTTCCGGCAGTTCCGGTGAATATTCCGCAAAGGTGATATGTGTTCCCCCCCCTTGCGTTTGCGTTGAACCAGACCGCTGAATGAGCATCTGCACAGTCAAGGCCGCTATTACTGCCAGATGTATTCTGTGTGATGTAGACATCCGCACCTAACGCCGGCAATCCGGATGTAAACAGTAAGGCGCAAAGGATTGCTAAGTTCTGAATTCCTTTCATCCTCTACCTTCATTCCGGGTCGCTTCCACAGAACTTGAACCTGATCGTATTTTATCAAGCAGCACCGGTTCGGGCAGAGTTTTGTGTTGATTCTAAAGTCCTTGGTACTAAGCCTTTCAGGCGCTCCGGTACCATTCTGGTAGTGTACTTTCGATATGAACGATGACAGAAACCGTACACGCCACCGAAGATGGGGGGCAGATCGCATAACATCAATCGGCTTCAGCGAGACGATGACTCTCGGACGCGGCACGCAGCAGCGGATGCTCGGAAGGTCGATCGAGAGGCTTGGTCATTTCCCGGAGATGTAGAAGACACTTGGCAAGCGGGAGATCCCACCAGCAACTAGCAAGAATGGCGTCTTGGATGTCTCTAGGAAACCTGTACTTGATCAATCGAGCCGGATTACCGGCCACTACTGCAAAATCAGGAACATCCTTCGTTACGACTGCGCCAGCACCGATCACAGCGCCAATCCCAATCCGGGAACAGCCTGGAGTGATGATTACGCGATCGCCTATCCAGGCATCTGCGCCAATCGTGAGTGAGCCACTCGTCACGAGATCATCGGGCACAAACCCCATATACCGGTTAAAAAAAAACGGGTGCATCGAAAGCCACGAGAGGGGATGATTTCGCGCGAAAGCCCGTATCCCAGTTGCAATGGAAACATAGCGCCCAATGGCGGTGCCTGGCGGGAATGCATCGGCGGTGAAACAGTCTCCATAGCTGTAGGCCCCCACATCGACATGGTGGTAGCAGCGGAAAATCCGTCGCAACGTTTCCGAAAAGAATTCTCCGCCCTCCAGTCGGGCAGCTAAACGGCGGCATAAATTGCGCAAGAGGGAAAACCGGTACGCATGGAAAATTAGAGGTCCCGCGAGAGAGCGGCGGAGTTCCTGAGATCGAAAGATCTGTTTCTTCATCTACGCTCCCAAGACCTTTCTCGCGCAGACGAAGTCAAATTGCGGTTCCTTCGCCTGCCGCGAACCGCTCCGAAATTCCCAGCATCCCCCAGAGGTATTGCCGAAGTTCGGGGGAACACAAAAGCATAGTCCCGGCACATAAAGCAAGAAGTGACATGACAGTCCCAATCGCAGTAGGAAGGCCTAGTGATCCTAATGTGCTCAGTGCAGCCAATGCCATTCCGGTGGCGCATACCGCTGCCGGACGTAGAAGTAGGACAGGAGACAATTGATGTTTCACCGACAATCGGCCTAAACAGACGATGCTTGCGAGTACTTCGCCAGCAAAGCCACACAACGCAACGGAAGAAAGGGATCCCCCGTTCCTAGCGACCACTAGTATCCCGACAATTGCCGTAGTACGCACAAGGTTAGAGATCATTGCATTCCGAGTGTCCCCGAGGGCCATAGCGGCGAGTGTCGGCGCGGCGCGGAAAACCCGCAACGCCCACATCGCGCCCAACCACGCGACCACTGCGCCAGCCGCCGCGTACTTCGGCCCGTAGACAAAGGGAACAATCAGGCGACCCGCGACGATGAACGGAATTGCAATAATCAGTGCGGCAGAGGAAACAAGATAAGCGCAAGCTACGTAACGCCTTGCAAACTGCTCCTTTTCGCCTTGAGCACGGGACAAGATCGGAAGAAAAAGGGACGACGACAAGTTCACAAAGAACTGACTTGGTGCCATTGTGACCGCGAACGCGACTGAGTAGACTCCCAAATCTGCGAGCGTGTATGTGCTGTTTGGGAAAAGGCGGTGCGAAATGCCGATCACAAAGCGATCGCCCTGAAAAATTCCGTACATCAATAGACCGTTGATCAACAGAGGCCATCCAAAGGAGAAGAAGCGTCTCGCGTAGTCGCGATGGAAGCTCCACCTGTATCGACGCTCGGCAACACAATGCGTTCCGACAGCATAGATCGCAGCCTGAACCAACAACAGCCATAACATCGCGGCGTAACTGTGTAGCCAGCTGGCCAGGGGCCACGCTAGCAGCGTCACTCCGACATTACTGATGACGTCCACCTTAATCTGGGGAGTAAACTGCATATTCCGTTGAATGCGATTTACATCAAGGTGGCAAAATGCTCTCAGAAGTGGAATCGCAGCCACCCAGTAAAAAGCCCACCGAGCTTCCGGCACTCCGAAGAGATACGACAAGGGAGCTGCCAACAAAGACAGTAAAGCAGCATTGGCTATGCCACGGATGACGAGCAGAGATTGGCCAGTTTCCTGAAACAGTGGGTCGTCCCCATCCGACGCCTGTACGACGAGCGATTGAACGGAGAGGTTACTAACCATCTCAAGCAGCGAAAAAGTCATCGCGAAAATTGCGGCGATTCCGAAGTCTTTGGGACTGATCAAGCGCGCTAGGATTACGCTGCGAACGAACGAACAAACCTGGACAACAACTTGCCCTGTACCAAGGTTCACTGCGCCACGTAGGAATGATCTTCGTAGGGTCATGCCAGTTACTTGAGGTGAGTTAACGGTTCCAGAGCGTCCGATTTCCGTAAAAACAGCGCACTATGGCTTCCGAAGGAATACGCAGTCGGAATCTGAGTGGGTCCAGGCTGGCTTGAGATTCTTCTTCTCAAAGAAGTCATCCACTGCTTTCTTGCAGCCCGAAAATGTACCGTAGTCGTCAATTATGATAAAGCCTTGCTTTACGACCTTGTCATACAAGCCTTCGAGGCACACCTTGGTTGACTCGTACCAGTCGCCATCAAGCCGTAACAGTGCTATCTCTCTGATCTTGTCTGTGGAATTGGGAATTGTGTCTTGAAACCATCCCACGTGGAAGACGAGATCGCCGTCATCAATACCAAGGTGCTTTGTCAAAAAATCCTGTACGGCTGCTTGTGAGGCACCCACGCATGTCCCAATTGATATCAAGCTCGAATCCGATTTGTCCCGTAACCCGAGTTCGGGATGCCGACGTCTGAAACCAGAGAGTACTTCAAGGTCATAGGATGAAGGCTGGGGCAAGCCCTGAAACGAATCAAACAGGTGGAATTGTCGCTTAGGCCCCGGTTGTTTCAAATTTGCAAGCGCCATCAGTCCGACGCACCCACCGTTCCAGACTCCGCACTCGACCACATCACCTTCTAAGCCTTCTCGGTTGATTGTGGCGATCGCCTCGTAAGCGTCGAATAAGCGGGGCATTGGAAGCATCGTATTTGGCAGAACTTTTACCACACTTCTCAGTTTTCGTAATTTGAGCCATTCTTCTTTCCTGACATCCCGGGCATCACGCGCCAGCTTGTAAAGGCCGTGGACCGTCATTGATTTCTTAGCAGCTGACTTCAGGTTAAAGGAAATCATACTTATTCTCGTACCAGACTTTCCGGAACGCTGTTGTCGCTGTTGGACCACAGTTGTTCGCGTTTGGCTGCGATTGCTTTTCGATAGATCTTGTAGAGCCGAAGTCCGGCTGCGGACCAAGTGATCTCATGCACGGAAGCGAGAGACGCCGTTCGCAACCTCTCCAGCAGAGAGCGGTTTTCATGCAGGAGAGTGAGGTGTTGGGTAAGTGTCTCCACATCCCCGGCGCGGTGCACGAGAGCGTTCTCCAGATGCTTGGAGTTGGCTCCAGCGGCATCGGACACCACCAGGACGCAACCGCTGCCCCGGGCCTCTGCCGTCACTAGCGCACTGCCTTCCTCGATGGTCGGAAGCACTAGAATGTCGCTTTGGCGCATCAGTTCAGGAATGTCATTACGATGTCCGAGAACGCGCACACTGGGATGCCTGAGCATGTCCGCTAATTTCTCGGCATAACCTGGGATGAAGCCACCCGCGATGAGGAAGACCCCGTCACGAGATGCCGGAGATTTCAACCACGCTTCCAAGGCGAAATGGAGGCCCTTCCTAACGGCACAGACTCCAGCAAACAGGACTGTCAGGCCCGGCTTTGGCTGCCGCATCGGATCCGGATAAAAGCGCTTTTCATCAAAACCGTAGCTATGCCTCACGAGTTTATCCGGAGGAAAGCCTTCATTGAGAAAGGTCTGCACTACAAAGTCAGAAGGGCACAGCAGCCGGTCCGCAAGAGCGTACTCAGCCTCTTCCCGCTTCAGCACGGCGGCGTTGTAGGCATGCTCATGGTCGGCAGGTAAGGAAACTCCGATGCGATCACATTCCCTTTGGACCACTTCGTAGGCGAAACGTGTATGACAATTGGGTCGTTCCAGCACGGTAGGGATGCCAAGCCGGCGCGCGGCCTTCAGCGTTTCGAGTGCCCCAAGAGGCCAGGCGTGGACGATATCAATCTCGTTCGCGAGTCGTTCGAGGCGCCGCGCAACGATCCAGTCATGAAGCAGATAGGAACGCAAACGTCCCACGAGCTTGTATGAAATGCGTAATCTGCCTCTGGAAAGAGTAGGTCTTACAGTGACATCCGCAGGAACGGGAACCCGAAGTACACCGGGGCAAGCCAGGACGCGCACGCCTGCGCCTGCCAAGCCGTTGATCTGTTGCCACGCAGTATAGCCAATCCTTTGACCATCCAACTTTGGGGCAAAACTGTACAGCACCCGCATGGGATCATCGGTACCGGCTGAATTCTGGATTTTAGGCAACATTTGTACGCGGACGGGATTGTTTAATCTTTACGTTGCAGTCTGCCAGCAAGTCGAAAACTGCTCGCTGTACTCGCGGCACTGACTTACGCAGTACCGACCTGTGCGCTTCGCGGGAGTCGAAGCTCGAGAGGATTGCAGCACGCACCTGCTCTATCGAAAGCATCCGGATATCCACCACTGTCGAGCACAGCCCAACGCTACGAAGGACGCCCGTAAATTTGCCGCTGTAAGCCATAGCAGTCGCAGGCACACATTGGGAAAGAGCAGCGATGCAAGCGTGCATGCGGGCACCGACGAAGAAATCACACCTGCCAATCACATGCTTGATTTCGCGCTCACTGTAAGGTGGTCTGATCGCAAAAATGCGGTCCTTATACAACCCTTGCAGGTCGTCAAAGAGTTCGTCGCAAGCTTTTGGATCACCTTCTCCGACTGCTGAAACCACGTGCGGGATCAATAACACAGTCGCGTGTCTGTACTCGATAAGGTCAGAGATCGCTTTCCGGACTGACTCTTTGTAGTCGCCAGCGAGGCCGAACATGTTGTTTTGGGTGTACCCGCCCATCCAAAGAAGACCACTGACGTTGAATCCGACGACTGGCCGGTGCGAAAAGACGCGCTCCAACTGCGGATCAAGACTAGCGAAACTCTTGGGAGCAACGACAAAGGCGAGGTCAGGACAAAATCGCACACGGTCAGCAAGACGCGCAGGCAGCAAGGTTCGAATTTCTGCAACCGCTTCTTCGTCGCGTGTGTATATCAGGACGCTGCGAGAAAGAATCCATTTTGCGACCGTCCGGCAGACTTTCGATCTAAAAGGGCCGATCGTCTGTGGCATCTGCATCAGAGGCCTTTTTAGTGCGATGGCAAGCACTTGCGGCAGTGAAACATAGAAAAATCTCAGCGCACCGTAGATATCGCTAAAGCTATCCCCGTAGTTCAGTGCAAATACAAAATCAGCTTGTAGGAGCGCTTGCAGCCAGCGATTTTGCCGGACCAGCAGTCTGTGAATGGAACGCAGAGGAACAAAAGCGAGGAAGACGGCGGTCACAATCAGCCGCGCGATGTGGTTTTGTACCCAGACCTTCTTTGAGAAGCGGATATTTAGCATCTCCACATGAGCGGTCTTGCGAGGCAAATCGAACACATATTTCTTGGGGTTAGTACCATAATCCACGATCTTTACATCAGCATCGGAATAGCGGGCGTCGATGGCAGTGAGAGCCCCAGTGGTCAGGGCTCGGATTCCCAAGTTGCTGTTTTCGTAGTCTGCCCCTAACAGACAAATACTAGGGCGAGGTTCCACCAAATCCGGAGCGCTCTGCTCGGAAGCATATGCCAGATCATTTGTGGTCTCCCACGTAGGTTCGGCAACTTTCGTCATGACCTTGCACATTTTTCCAAGGAAGGCTCTGTTTCGATGAGAGGCTTGCGAGACAAAGAAGCCATGAGGTCTGGGTCAATATGCCGCCGCTTCCACCAACAACGCACGACTGCTCGCCGCAAAGTTCCCGCGATTGTTCGTATTTTGCGAAGTAGCGGTAGGCGAATCCAGCTATGGAATTGCGAGAAACCGTAAAACCGAGGAATCGGCACGAGCAGCAGGCGTAACGCCAACAAGCGACCAAACAACTCCCTCCGCCTGCTAAGCAGGTGTGGCTGAGCTGCAAGCACCGTATCCGAAGTGATCGGGACTAAATTCACGTACCCGGCAGCCATAGCGGCCCGTAAAATCTTTTGGCCTCTCTGACTGCGGACAAGTACGATTGACATACCCGGATTGGAACCAGAGCCGTCGTACTTCTCCCAAGCATCCCCACAAGAGATATCAGCCACGCGCCCCAAACCGTCAGGACATATACGGCAGCGAAGAGGAACGTAGGGAGTCAGTGAACCCCATGCCTGATCGTACGGAATGAAATTGCGCTGATTATCTTGACCGCTCATGACGGTGAAGCCACCTGGCCACCCTTCGCCACGGTACGCCAAATGGTGTACTGTTTCAGGTTCAATACGGAGACGATCAAGGAGCTTTAGTGTTCCACTGGTACTGGGGGTACCGGCGCAGAAGAAGGTTAAAACTAATCCGAGACGCTCATCCAGATCCGGGCGGTTTACACGTGCCTTCATCACGGCCGCGGTATCACATGGCTTGCCGATAAAAACACATGGCCGATCACTTTTCTCGATCTCACCAAGACCTTCACACGGCGAAGAGGGGGCATAACGTGAACCCGCACGAGAAAGCAATTGCGCGCGAGTTCGACTCGTCACCGTCTTGTTCAGCCACGGCCTATCCGGATCCATGCCGGCATGCAACACAAAACCCATCTCTTCACGTTCCAAGCAGTACAAGGCCAACGCGGACAGAATGCCACCTGATGAGCCTCTGTAACGCAGCTCGGGATCAGCAGCATGTCCTTCCCACATCTCGAGAGCGGGGCCGAAGTCGCGTTCAGCATCAGTAGGCTTCGATACCGCTTTAGTTGTGACTCCAGCGTCAACCGAATATCCCGGGCAGATATCCAGGAGTTCTGATGAAGCAACTTCTGCCTTGCGGTCGAAAGCTGGCCGAATGCCGAGCGATTCGATATTAACTAGTTGAACTGTCCCCTTTGTCGAAGCGTACTTACACGCACCGCAACCCACGCACAACCCCCAATCGACAACGTCTCGGAGAGTCCTAACGCGCAGCGATTTGCCGACTTCGGTTAACTCGCTTGAATGCATTGAACGGTCAACAACCGATTGGAGTTACTGAGCTTGCGAGCTAAAATGCAACGACAACGGACCCGAGTTTGTTTCTAAGAAGTTAAAGATTGCTTCAGCAACGTTCTGTTGTTGTTCTAGCCGCAGCTGGGGGTACATAGGAAGCGAAATGATCTCGCGGGCGACCCTCTCGCACACCGGGAAGTCTCCCTCTGAATAGGCAAGGTCCTTATGGGCATTTTGCAGGTGCAGAGGAACTGGGTAGTGTATTGCCGTTCCAATGCCCCTATGAGCAAGGTCAGTTCGAAGACCTTCCCTGTCGGCAATGCGGACCACGTAAAGATGGTAAATAGAATGTGCCCAGGACGGCTCGTAGGGCAGCATACACGACTCAATAGCGGGCGCCAGCAATCGCCCGTAGATAGCTGCACAGTCTCGTCGCTTTTGGTTCCAGATCTTGAGATGCCTGAGCTTGATCGTCAAAATCCCCGCTTGAATCGCATCCAGTCTACCGTTGTAGCCCTGGATTTCATGATAGTACTTCTCGGCCTGACCATGATCGCGCAGTTGTCTGACTTTCTGCGCGAGCGCGAAATCATTCGTTGTGACCGCCCCTGCTTCGCCGCACGCTCCCAAATTCTTGCCGGGGTAAAAGCTGAAGGCGCCGGCCGTTCCCATCGAGCCTGCCTTCTTCCAACTGTCTTCCTCCTGGGAAAAATATTCCGCCCCATGCGCCTGACAAGCGTCTTCTACGACAATTAAATTGTAGGTTTTCGCCAGTTCGAGAATTGGATCCATGTCGGCGGTCTGCCCATAGAGGTGTACAGGCACAATCGCGGTAATGGTCCTTCCCGTTTTCCTAGAGACCGGTTTCCCAGTGCGATGATCCCTGTCGCACTGTCTCTCTAGGTATTCACACAGCTTGGCGGGATCCATGTTGTAGGTGCGTTCGTCGATATCGACAAACTCAGGAAAGGCCCCCGCCTGCGAGATGGCTTCGGTCGTGGCTATGAATGTGTTCGGGACGGTGATTACGCTGTCGCCAGGCTGCACACCAGCGGCCATGAGCGCAAAGCGCACCGCATCAGTTCCGCTGCCGACCCCAATGCAATACTTGACTTCGCAGAACTTCGCAAAATCCTGTTCGAAGCCCTCGACCACTGGCCCACCCACAAAGGCGGCTGTTCTCAAACTATTCCGAAAGACCGCAACCAACTCTTCTTCCAACTCGAGATGAGGCGTGACTAAATCAAGAAACGGGATTTGACTATTAGGCGTCATTCTGAACACTTTCCCAAACTTTGGATGCAATGCAGGTTTTCGTTTATGCTGCGACCAGTTCGTGCCCGCGCAACTCGACCATTGCCCCTCTGTTCTTAATTGACTCGTTCGCTGCTTCGAGCATTCGGACGACCCGCCAGCCGGCTTTGCCGTCATTGATCGGAGTGCGATCATTGACGATACACTCCGCGAAATACTCCAGTTCCCTCTTCAGCGCCTCTGTGTTTTCCACCTGAGGAGCCCACATGTCGCCAGTTCGATACTTTACCAATGTCTCGTAGATGCCTTCTCTGCTGGTTGTCTTTTCCACGCCCTTATCGTAGATGCGAATCTTTTCATCGGCTGCGAGATCATTCCACATCAGCATCTTCTTTTCACCGCCGATCATGGTTGTACGCACTTTTACTGGAGACAGCCAGTTGACATTGATATGCGCAATGATGTTGTGTGGGAAGTAAAAGGTCAAAAAGGCGACATCTTCGAGGCCATTCAGATGTTTCTCCGCGGTCGCCACTACACCCGTTGGGCGGTCCTGAATGAGATAGTCCATTATGGACAGATCGTGGGGAGCGAGGTCCCATATCACATTGACGTCATGCTGAAATAAGCCGAGGTTTACCCGCGTGGAATCATAGTAGTAAAGACGTCCTAAAGTTCCGTCATCGATCAGTTGGCGGATCTTCTTGACCGCGCCGGTAAACAGAAAAGTATGATCGACCATGATCTTCAGGTTTTTCCGGTCTGCCAGATTGATCAACTCCTCGGCTTCTCCCGCAGTAAACGTAAAGGGCTTTTCGACGAACACGTGTTTACCGTTTTCCAATGCCGTCTTTGCCAACGCGTAGTGCGTCCAGACCGGGGTAACAATCGCTACCGCGTCGATTTCGGCTGACAAGACTACTTCAGAGGCATCGGAGGTCACCTTGATTTCCGGATAAGCCTTTTGGGCACGTTTCTGCGCAGCTGGGCTCTTATCGGCCACGGCGAGCACTTGCGAGCCCTCTATCGTTGTAAGATTTCTGACGACGTTCGGACCCCAGTATCCGTAACCAATTACACCGAAATTCACCATGTCGTTACCATCCTTAATATGAGCTGGAGACTAGAACTATCTAAGGGGAATAATTGGGGGAAGGTTTAGCTCGGCTTACATGCGGAACTTGCAGGACTGCTGAATCCACGGTCCCATTCACTGAATCAATGCGCACCCTCACCAATCACCACGGCGAGAGGAGTGCGCATGAGGATCTTAAGGTCGAGCCACGGACTCCACAACTTGGCATACCGCAGATCCAGTCGTACCATTTCATCAAACTTGACGCGGCTTCGACCATTCACCTGCCATAGTCCGGTGATTCCCGGCTTTACTTCCAACACGCGGCGACGGTGCCATGTTTGATAGGCCGCTACTTCGTAAGGAATGGCAGGACGAGGGCCGACGAGCGACATGTCTCCTTTGAGCACATTCAGAAACTGTGGAAGTTCATCCAGACTGGTTCGTCGCAGGAACGCGCCAACCCGCGTAATTCTGTCGTCATTCGTAAGCTTGTATACGACCTCATCATTCCCGTTCGACGCTTGGCGCTCCGCCTGGCCAGCGATTAACTTCGTCACATACTCCTTGTGGATATTCGGATCGTTGTCGACGTACATCGATCGGAATTTCAGGAATGTAAAGCATTTCCCATAACGTCCAACCCTTTGCTGTCTGAAAAATACTGGGCCTTTGGATGATGCTTTAATCGCCAAGGCGATGATTAACAACAGAGGCGCGCAAAAGGCAAGGGCCAATGCGCTGCCGACAATATCCATCACCCTCTTCGCGCCAGAGAGCGACTGTCTAGTATTGTCGCCACTCGCCAGGTCGGGGTATAAGGTCGGATTGCTTGGACGCCCAGAGATGTCTTGATCCCAATCGTCGGGAAAGAAGTGGAACGAGATACTGATTCGATTGAACTGTTCGAACGTCAAATTGTCGCGCAACGTGGTGCTTACCCTGGTTAACATCGTGCTCAGCAGTGAATTCTTGTCAACCACTACTAGTTCGGTAAACATAATGCCAACCGTCGCCCGATTCTTGTACCAGCCAATTACGTCGGTTTCCCTGGTGGACTCGAGCAATGCAGACACAATACTGTCGAGAGCTTTCCCGTTCTTTTCTGAAACTTGCTGGTTACCGGTATCGAGCAGCATCAGCAAGAATGGTGTGCGGGAGCGCTCCGTTCTCTTGCGCTCCACGCAGATCATTCGTTTAAAGGTTCTTTCGCTCAGAACCTCACGTTCTCCAGCCGTCACCGGCTCTAGCAGAGAGGCATGAAGATTTGAACCATTCCCCGAGCGTCGCAGGTTCACGATTCCCTCCGGATGTTCTCGCACTTACTTCCCATGGGAAGGAGCAAATGAATGAGTTTGGGTGTCATGTGTAAGGATTCCCTGGCAACCGATTCCGCATACTGACCGGTTTGCAGTAGGAGGCTTAGAGTTGTGCTTGGATTCCCAGTTACTTGGGTTGAGCCTCACGCCCCGGCTGTGAAGACGCGCCGTAGTGATAGTCGTAATCGCTGTGGGCTGTGGATACCGAGGAGTTCAATAGCGCACCAATGAGCTTTTTGGATTCAAGCGCTTCGATCCCTCTTTGCAATTGACGCTTCTCCGTGGTCCCTTGACGCGTGACCAAAAGAATTCCGTCTGCCAGTCGAGCCCACACGCTCGTATCACCCAGAGGCAGTACCGGCGGAGAATCGATGACGACCCAATCGAACCAGCCGGTCAACTGCTCCATAAGATGAGACAGTTTCCCGGACTGCATAAGTTCCAAAGGGTTTCTCGGGGTGCTGCCTGCCGGCAAAATCCAGAAACCCGGCCCTTCGAGATGATAGATGCTGGCACTGGGTCCGCTCTCACCTTGCAGCCATTCACAGATCCCCGAAATCTTACTTAGCCCGAACATTTGCGCTAAAGCTGGCCGCCGCAGATCGCCTTCCACGAGCAAAGTCTTTTGCGCTCTGCGCGCAAGACTGCAAGCAAGATTGGCCGCCACCATTGTCTTGCCTTCTCGAGGAATGGCGCTTGTGATCAGCACTTTCTTCAATGGGCGGCTTTGCTGAAGTTGTCGCAAGCGAACAGCAAGGTAACGAAATTTCTCCGCGGCCAGACTCTCTTTGTCGGTGATGCATACCAGGCGACTTTGCGGCGGGACCAAGACCCGTAAAGATTGGAATTGACTGAACTGATCTGAGCACTCTTCGTTCACAGGTTCAGCTGCGACGGGAGCAACTGGCGCCTTCGTAACCTCGGGTAGCGTTTGTACGGCGATTGGAAGTCGCTCTTCTGCAATTTTAGTACCATGGGTCGGCTCGGGTCGAAGTCCCGTCAGCCGCTCCGCTACCGATTCGGTTTCGATGACTTGCAGCAGATCAGTCGCCACGGACACCGGCTGCAACTCGAATCCAGTACGTTCGGCCTCTGACCTTTGTAGTGCGTCAAATATATGGCTCATAAGAATTGGTTGCCCGCAGGTACAGCAAGCTGTTCATCGCGCGTTTTGGACTTCAGTGTGGCGTACAGATCCAGCAACAATTTCGCGGCCCGGCGGACTTCGGCACCGTCATCTTCCTCGATGGTAGGCAGACCAACCACGTCAAGACGCAAGTCCTGAACGATACCATCCACGATCCCGGGGGTGACAGACTGCATTTGCCTTGAATACGCCGTCAGAAGTGCGTTGTCGCAAATTGTGTTAATCAGTCGCGGAGTTCCTCGCGAATAGCGGTACACCACCGCAATCGTTTCCGGTGGAAACAACGTGCTGGCGAGAGAGTTTGCGCCGGCTACACGCAGCCGTCTTTCGATGTACTCCTTGGTTTCGTTTGCGTTCAAGGTCTCAAGTTGCGAACGAATGGCGATTCTCTGCTTGAGCTGCCTGAGCTGAACCGAGTCCAAGGTCTCATCTAGTTCTGGTTGGCCGACGAGCACAATCTGCAGCATCTTCTCAGTCGCGGTCTCCAAATTCGTCAAAAGGCGAATCTCTTCGAGAATGTCTTTCGAAAGATGATGGGCCTCATCCACGATAAGCACAGTAGTGAGCTTCTTCAGTCCGCGGGAAACCACGTAATTGCACAGTTCCAGCAAGAGCTCGCTTTTGTTCTTGCCGGACGCTGGCAATCCGAAGTCGCTAACCACAGATTGTAGGAACTCCGTGGCGGAAAGCCGGCTGTTGAACAGGTACGCATAACTGACATCTTTGCTTTGTTTGAATAATTGGAGCAAGCATCGAAGCAGCAGCGTTTTGCCGGTACCGACCTCTCCAGTGAGCACGACGAATCCCTTGCGCCGCCGCACTCCATAGTAAAGAGCGGACAGCGCCTCGTTGTGCCGCTTGGTCGGAAAAAGAAAATCGGGATCGGGCGTGAGCTCGAACGGGTTGCGCGTGAGATGGAAAAAAGTTTTGTACATGGGAGTAGGACTCTAGCCGTGAAGGAAGCTGAATGCAGATCCCGCCAGGATGGTGACGAACACCAGCGCCCCCGTGGCCCATCCCAACCACATTCTCCACTTACTGGCCCGCTGATCCGACAGGTTCACGATCTCGGGGATTTCAGAGATGATCGCCACCGGTATCAGCCCTTTGATTTCTTTTTCGCCGTACAGGCGGTCATCCATCATCTCAAAGGCGGCTGCCACCAAGACACCTAATACCAGGCCGACGCCCAATCCGATTCCACAAAACGTGAGGCGGTTAGGAAAGTCCGGCTTCGCCGGCAGACTGGGAGGGTCGAGAATGCGGAAACGCTCACCTTGCTGTAACAGTTCCATGCTGGTGGCCATCGCCGACCCGTTTTTTTTCTTCAGCAGTTCGTCGTAATTCGCCTTGGACTGATCGTAACCGCGGGTCAGATCTGCCAATTGCTGTTCGCGGACAGGCTCTTGATTCAAGCGCGCCTGGTAGTCGCTGACTCTGGCCTTCAATGCCACAATGGCTTGCTCACGATTCGTAATCTCGGCCTGGTTCGCTCGCAGTTGCCCTTCCAGTTGCAACAGTGCCGAGTTTTCTGTAGGTTGCCCGGGGTCACTCGCGACTGTGCTGTCGTCCGGCTGAGTGGGATTGTTTTTGCTCTTCAAATCAGCAAGGAGTTGGTCCCTCGTCTTCTCAGTTTTAGCGATCTGCTCCCGCAACTTCCGGAGGTCGGGATGGCGATCAGTGTAGCGAGAGCTGAGGTCTGCAAGTTGTGACTTTAATCTGTCCAGCTCCTGGTCGATCGCTGGCAGGCCGGTCGGGGTGCCATCGGCAGCGTGGGACGTTTCCTGGAGGGACCGGTATTGACCGATCAGCGTCTGCAAATAGATGTGCTGCTGTTTTGCGGTGTTAAGGGCATCCTGATCCGTCTGCAGCTGAGATTGTAAGCCGCTCAGGATTTGGAGATTCGTCGCCTGCTGACTCGGAAGCTCGCTTACATGCTGTCCTTTGAACTCACGAATCTTTCCTTCTTGCTCGGCAAGGGTCTTACGCGCATTCTCCAACTGGCTCTCAAGAAACTTGGTAGTGTCTTCGGACTGTTGCTGCCGTATCTCCAGACTTTCGTTAATGAACAAGTTCGTCAGTTCGCTGGTGACGCGCTGGGCAACATTGGGATCGCGCGACGAATAGTAAACATTGAATGCAGTGATCTGATCGTGGTGGGTATCCCGCACGAGCTCGATCTCAATGTCTTTGCGCATGCGTTCTACTTTTTCATCCGGGGTTGCCTGGCTGTGGCTTCCGGCGTACAGGTTGAACTGCTCGATGATGTGAAGCAGGCGCGTGCGACTGAGAATTTGCTGGGTTATACTCTGCAACCGGCTTTGCAGGTTCTCACTCACATTGGGAATCACATAGTCCTTGGGCATGCTAGGCTGCTCTACCAGAATGAGCGTGCTTGAACGGTAGCGCGGTGGAAGGACCCAACTGGCTCCCCAAACGGCCAGCCAACCCAGAAGCAGCGGTATCAAGAACTGAAGGTGGCGGCGTCGGGCCACGCCCAAATAGTGTTGCAGGTCGAAACCTTCAGTCTTTTTATCTTCGAGATCGTCAACCATAGTTTATCTTCCTAGCGGCCTTGAAAACGAGTAGGAGACGGAAACGAATTCGCGGTTCGTATCAGGAAAAACCGACAAGAGCGGGATGTTTGTGTAAGTCTGGTGGAGACGGGTGTAACCCAGTTGCACATTTAGATGCTCGCCGATCCCTCGCTGTAAAGCTGCCGTTCCTGACCACGTGTGTCCATTGTTTGCTAGTGGGGAATTACCCACGTAATTGTTCTGGGCATATGCTCCCGCTACGGATGCGCTCAGCCTTTTCGTAAGCTGTCGCCGTACTGAAGCACTCGCGCTGTCCATATGGACTGCACCGATCAATCCTCCACCGGCAGAAATAACATGCGAGTAGCTCATCGCCACACTGGTGACATGCCCCTGCCAGCTCAAACTGGCGCCAGCTGTAGGCGTCCAGGCCCGAACTGTTGGAAAATGAAGAAACAGTCCAGGCACCAGCTGAAGTGGCGGTTCAATTGTTTCGGAGTGTTGCGGACCTCCAAAGAACGAAATGGAAGCGTTCGAGGCAGGATATAGCGTATAGAACAGAACAATTGCATGAGTCTGCGTCTCACCGTTGCCAGCTGTCACGTAGGAAACAAATCTTTGATACTGGTAACTGACTCCAAGATAGTGCATTTTCGAAATGCGATGGTTATAAAAGGCCGATCCGCCCTGCGAACTTGAGTCATACAGGCCCGGGACCTGCGAAGGATCCGGATAGTGAAAATTCGAAAATGTTCCGCTGCCTCCGATCATACCGTTCGGTGAGAATTGATAACTGACACCGGTATTCCCTGAATTGCTTAGACGGTCCGCTAGGGGCGCGATAATCGAGAAATTTGGTGCCTGAATGCCGCCAGACACAACTGCAGCAGACGTAACATCCGGCTGGTTGAATACGTTTGAGCTTTTCTGGAACGCGTCTTGCGCGTGAAAGGTTACGTGCGGAGTCAATCGGTATTGAAAAGAGAGCGACGCATTATGATCTGCTTCGTTCCGCGAGCTCGTACGTTGATAGAACGTGAACCCCGGGGCGTAAGACAAACTCGTATTCATCCGCGATGTATTCTTGTCGATCTCGATGCTTGGCGCGACCGAGTAGCTTACATCGCTCACCGGATAACCGCTCGTTCCCCCTAGCGCGTTATCCGTGTATGCACTCGTAAAGTTCACACCACCTCGGAGGTAATTAGATTTCTCCTGCGACATCGGCACAGTTGGATAGGCTTGGCCGCTGACCGGAGGTGGGGTCAGCATGCGATCGTCTGCATTTGCGGCAGCATCATCGGGCGCCTGCGACCACAGCGGGGCTGCAATCAGCGGCATAACCCAGAGTACCGAAATTAGAACGATACGTCTCATATCAGGGTACGACGATGGTGTCGCGCGGCTGCAGCTTAATGTTCTGACCCGGATTCCGGCCCTTGACGACATCCTTGTAGTTGAAAGGGATTCTCGTCTGACTACCATCGGCGTTCTGGCGCAGAACGTACACCGCTTTCTGTTTGGCGAAATCACGGAATCCCCCAGCAATGGCAATGGCGTCGAGCACCGTCGCCGAGTTGGTGATCACGTACGAACCTGGCTTATTGACCAGCCCCAGGATGTTGAACTTTTGGCTGTTGATTTGCTGGACGATGACAGTAACTTCGGGCTCGGCAATATAACTCTTCAGCGTCGCTGCAATGTCTTGTTCCAGCTTCAGCGGAGTCCTGCCGGCCGCCTGGATCTCTCCAGCCAGAGGCAGCGATATCTTCCCATCCGAGCGCACAGGAACCGACCTCGAGACATCTGGCTCTTTCCATACATTGATGGCCAAGACATCGTCGTTACCGATGACAAAAGTGTTGTCGTGAGGCTTCGTAGGCCCTTCTGCGGCCGGCGCAGGCTGAGTCGTCGACGTTTCCGCCAGCGTCGATTCGCTCGTTGGATTCGCAGGCGCCGATTGTGCCGCAAGCCAACCTGTCAACACGAAGCAGGCAGCGAACATCGTTATTCGCCGCAAACGATAATGATTGTTGTTAATGATTGTCATAACTACCCCTAAATCAGACTAGAACAAGCTCAATCGAGTCAACCTGCCGTTCCATTGCCTTTGAGCGGGAACCCATTGCCATTGCCATTACCATTTCCAGATACACCATTTTCTCCCGGAAATTGCGGTGTAGCGGACGGCCTGAGATGATATTGGTCAATCTTGTACAGCAATGCGCGATAACTCACCTTAAGCATGCGGGCTGCAGCCTTACGGTTCCAACCGGTTCTTTGTAGAGCCGCCGAGATCGCATTCTTCTCTGCCTCAAGCTTAACGCTGTGCACTAGCGACTTGAGCGAGTCCCTCGCCGGGGTTTGTTCCAGAGAGTCATTGCTGACTGATATCACGGGAGCCAAGCGCGAGAAGGAGTATCCGGTATCCGCCGTTTCTCCCAAGAGGGTGTCGTCTGCCAATGCGAAGTCGTGATCCGGCATGACCAGATATCTCTTCACAAAGCTCTCAAGTTCGCTCAGATTTCCCGGCCAGCCGTAACGCTGGGAAGCTTCCAACGCGGCTTGGGAGAAGTCCTTGGGCGGCAGGCTGTAGTGCCGTGACAACTGCTGCATGAAATGGTGCAGAAGGAGCGGAATTTCCTCTTTCCTCTGCCGCAACGGTGGCAGATGCATTGTGAAAGCACTTAGACGGTAATAGAGGTCTTCGCGCAGCTTTTTCGCCGAAACCGCTTGGTCGATGTTCGTGCTGGTGGCTGCCAGTATTCTCACATCGACTGGGACGGGCTTATCTCCACCCACTCTTACCAACTGTTTGCTCTGAAGCACATTCAGCAGCATATGTTGCAAGTCCGCTGGCATCTCGGTGATTTCTTTCAGGAACAGCGTGCCTTTGTCGCACAATTCCAATTTGCCCGCGCGGGTACGTGGAACTCCAATTGCCCTTTCCCTTTCACACCCGAACAATTCTTCTTCCAGCAAATGGCCTGGAAGGGCGGCGCAGTTGACCTTGAACAACTTGAATCCGGAACGCACCGACAACCCGTGAATTAGCTGGGCCGCCGCACTCTTTCCACTCCCGGGCTCCCCTAGGATCAGCACCGGGACATGAGTCTGCGCCAACAACTCAGCTTGAGCCCGCACCTTGCGCATGACTGGGCTGGCTGCAATAAAGAACTCACCGTCGCCGATGGATTCGACATCATCGCTATGGATGTCACTCTCTTCCCCAAGTGATGCAACACCAAGATTGTGACGGATTACGAATTCGAGTTGCTTCTCTTCGAAGGGCCGGACCAGAATCGCTTGAGCCCCGATCCGAATCGCCTCTTGATTACGATCTGCGTCGTCAACGTGGGAGATCAAGATAATCGGTAGTTCGGGACGCAATCTGCGCAACCACCGCAGCACGTGCAAACCGTCACCATCGGTGCCAGCTAACTCGAGTAGCAGCAGGTCAGGCACAGCTCCGGCCTGCAGCCGCTCCATCGCATCCCATCCGCTACCCGCAGTCTCCAGGTGCCAGGAGTTTGATTCGCCGATCGACCACAGCGGCCGGAGAACGGCCGGTTCTCTGCTTACGACCAGAAGACGCACGGTTTCAATCGCATTCGTTGACATGGGGTTCGTCGACTCCTTGCTCTAGGTGAAGGATCGGCAGGAGAAAAGGTCTAGTTAGGCGGCTTCGATCTGATACCCTTCGACGCGAACTGAAATAGACCGCTGGATAGCATCAATGGAAACTACGACGGAGCGCTCTCCGTTCCGGGAAACGAGAATGCCCTCAACTCCATCCAAGGCTCCGCTCCGGATCCGCACGCGCTGACCAATCTTGAGGAAAGGGTAGGCTTGCCAGGTCAGGCGTTCTTCAACAATAGTGCGTACGGCATCGATCTGATCCTCGGGAATCGGAGTGCCGTATCGCGCGACTCCCACGAGGTCAAACACGCCATCGGTACAAAGCACCTTAAGGCGATCCTCGTTGGTATTCATGAGTTTGACAAACACGTAACAGCTGAACAGGGGTAGTTCGAGCGATTTCCAGCGGTCACTCCAGCGACGAACCTCGGTGACCATCGGCAGGAACGTGACGAGGCCCTTTTCGCGGAACCGTTGCACGACAACTCTCTCGTGACGGGCACGGGTTTGCACGGCGTACCAACTCTCGGCGCACTCTGTGATGGCCGATATGACAGCCGGATTTTCCCATGAGTGGCCTACGGTGGCCATAGCTTCGCCCTCTGAGCCCCAATCTGTGGAGGCCCTAAAAAATGAGTTTTGGAAGTTGGAAAATTTAAAACCACGCGAATCTGGGGGATGACCGCGCGCTACGCCAACTGCCTAGTTATTGTTTCCGGACCGACTGGGCAAATACCGATGCTTCCGCCGGTTCTGGGACTCGATATGAGTCAACGCACCACATGATGCATAAATCTAGGCACAGATGCATAGGTTTGCAAGAGGTATGGGAACTCAGAGAAACACTTCCCGTCTGCGGGTGGGCCGATTTGCCTGACGTGGGGAATAGCGCCTTGGAGACGATCTTCTCATACTCGCACAACCTGGCGGTGTGCGGGGCTCGGAAAAGAAGGGATCAAGACCGAGACTTTAGCTCAAATCTACCTCGCCGGTGATATGCGGTGGCGAGCTCTGATTGGTTAAAGCACGTGCAAAAAAGCTGTCGCGTGCTCCGGACTTAACGACAAATTTCTCGCCAAGTCCGGACTACGATCGCGACGTTAGATCATTTCACGTTTGGAGGCCTTGTTTCGAAAACGCAAAAACATAGCTCCAACACAAGAGATTCCTGCCAGCAGCAAGTACGTCGAGGTGTGTCCACCCTCCGGTACTGCCACGATTAGAGATTTTTCTGCCAACGCAGGTACAGCGGATGCCGCAACGATACCCACTAAACATAGAATTCTGTTTTTCATTTCACTTCTCCTCACTTGGGGTCTGGTTCATTTCTTACGAGCTCTAACACGGGCGCTCCTTGATTCGCGCGCGTGCTATCACCTCCGTCTTGCGACTCTAGCCCAAAGGCCAGGATTGTCAAGACTGATAATTTCTGCGACCGGTCGCAAATCCCTGCATTGCCTGAGTTTTGCTAATGCCTAGATGTAGCCGTGTTGAGATTCCGACGCTGCACAAAGAGGCTAAAGCGCGTCTTTCGGATTGAGCAGGAAACTCACTGATTCTGAGTGGGAGCAGGTAAGGCACACAAACGAGGAGACTGCCTAATCGTCCGGACTTAGCAATAGGTTTTGCTAAGTCCAGACCGATTAAGACTGAAGATCAAGCCAATTCGGTATTTGCGCTTCGGTTAGAACGACGGAAGAATATTGCTCCGAGACAAGATAGCCCGGCCAGGAGCAGATACAGGAATGCAGTGCCGCCCTCGGCCACAGCTACGTTGCTCCACATTTCCTGAGATCCGTTTTGGGGCGTTGGCACGTAGAGCCAGAGGTTGGCAAAAGTGCTCAAGCTAACACTACCCCAACTACCCCCCACCTCAGCCACCGCGTTTTGCCACAAATTATATGCGGCCTGACTCATTCCCTTAGATACCGAGCAATTGCCAGGTCCACCGGTAATGCACCACAGTGCTTCCGAGACATCTGCAGCCGTCGCACTACTTACGTACGGAGCTCCATTAGCATTCGCTAACGCATCGATAGCGAGATTACCTGAAAATGCGGCCTCCACGATAATCGCCATTGCGATATAACCGTTTTCGCCGATGGCAGAGAGGTTGGTGCCGAACTTCGTGCTGCTCCCGTCCGTGCTCCAGTTTTGCAATAAAGTTGTCGCATTGATCGCATTCGCACTCCAAGGTGTTTGGAGGTTGGTAGTGTAATCATCGCAGAGCATCCCAGGATTGGACGCGCTACCACCAACACTCACACCGTTGATAGTGCCACCGTAAAAACCAGTAATGACAGTCTCGGTCCCCAAGGTCCCGCCCCCTTGCCACGTGCCACCGTCATAATTCCGGCTGCCGTCATAGGTCATGGTTATCGGGCCTACAAATTGAGCAAAGGCGGAAGGCGCAAAGAGCAATAGCCCCACTGCGACCGTCAGAAGCAGAACTCTTTTCATTTTGTAACTCCTCACTACCTCTACCGCGAGGTGATCTTCTGGCATCACTCCCTGCGGTCGAGTTGTTGCTGGCCACGGCCCACTTTATCGCGAGATTGGATACTGTCAAGACTGATAATTTATGCGACCTATTGCAAGCGCTTGCAACATCTTGCAAATTGCCCATTATCAATGAGATGGGTGTCCTCGAGAACGGGGTTCGAACAAAGAAATTGCATGATGCGGAAATAAGAAAGTCATAATTGATCTGCGGCTTTTTCCTGTGGCGCTTCAGTCGTCTTGCCTTTATATTGCAGAGAAACAGTAGTGCTTGCGGCCTTTACGTCCCTTGCGCAGTTGGAGGGTTGATTTTGAGGTTTTTTCCCAGGCATTTGAGCTTCATTCTGACTTTGATTGTCATTTTCCTTTCGGCATGTTCCCGTGATCCCAACGTCCGCAAGCAGAAATACTTTCAGAGTGGGCGAGCCTATTTTGAGAAGGCTAAATACCGCGAAGCTGCAGTCGAGTTCGTCAATGCAATCAAGATCGATCCGCGCTATGCCGAAGCACATCATCAATTGGCTGAAACTTACCTCAAATTGCAGCAACCGCAACGCGCCTATTGGGAACTCAGTTCCACCGTCGAGTTACAACCAGACAATTACCAGGTTCGTATCGAACTGGCGAATATGCTGATCCTAGGCCACGACTTTCAGCAGGCGCAGGAACAGACAAATGTGCTGCTGCGAGAGCGCCCCGATGATCCAGCCGTCCACTTGACGGTATCCACTCTTCTCGCAGCGCAACAAAACTTCTCTGGCGCAAACGAGGAACTGCAGAAGGCGATCGCACTCGCGCCTAACCGCTGGGAGTTATACCTTCAATTGGGGATCTTGCAGCTTCGGACCGGTCCGCCCGATGCAGTTGAGGCGAGTTTCAGGAAGGTAATCGACCTGAATCCGAACGCCGAGCAAGCGTACGTGTTGCTGGGAGATTACTATCGGACCAACGGCCGCTTCAATGATGCTGAACAGCAGTTCCGCAAAGCCGTCGAGATCGATCCGCGGAGCCCCGAACCGCGTGCTGCGCTGGCCCGGCTGTACTTGGCCGAGGGAAAGAAAGCTGAAGCAGAAGGAATTCTGAAACAGGCCAGAGACGCCTCTCCAGACAACTCGGAGGGCTATCGCCTGCTGGCCGATTTCTACTTTCTGACCGGTGACGTGGACAGAGCCGCTGCCGAGTACGGCGATCTCTACCAGAAGCATCCTCAAGATCTAGTGGTGAAGAAACATTACATTCAGCTTCTCATTCAGACAAAGCGTTTCGACGAAGCGCGCAAACTCGACGGTGAAATCCTGAAAGCCAATCCTAATGACGATGACGCTCTGGTTTACCAATGCCAGATGCAAATCAGCGACGGAGACGTAAACGGTGCCGCTCAGAAATTGCAATCCGTAATCAAGAATGCCCCTAATAACAGCGAGGCGCATTACACCCTGGGTATTGCTTTCGAGAAGTTAGGCAACCTGGAGAGCGCCGAAGGAGAATGGCGAGAGGCACTGCGGCTCCGTCCCGATTTTGTCGATGCCCAACGATCCTTGGCCAATGCGGCGCTGAAGCAGGGGGACATGGGTACGTTACAACAAGCGGCTACGCAACTCATCACCCTCCAGCCGGCATCCACAGAAGGATATGCTTTGCGCGCCCTCTCCTATATCAACCGTAAGCAGTACGGTGACGCAGAGACCGATATTCGTAAAGCAATCGAAATCGCTCCGCAGAGTGCGTTTGGTTACGTGCAGCTGGGAAATTTGAAGTTCACTCAGAAGCAATACAGTGATGCAGTGAAGGCTTATCAAGAGGCGCTGGACCGGAACCCAAATTCAACCGACGCCCTCCGCGGTTTGATGAGCACCTACTTTGCAGAGCACCAAGTCGACAAGGCTATCGCCGTCGCGAATACGGCAATTGCCAAATCGCCGGACAATAGCGGCTTCTATGACCTGCTGGGTAGCGCGTTACTCTACAACAAGAAAGACGCGAGCGGAGCCGAGGCCGCCTTGGAAAAAGCGACGGAACTCGACAAGCACAATTCCGACGCGGTGCTCAAGCTCTGCCAGGTGCGCGCCGCCAAGGGCGAGATTGATCAGGCGATGGCTACCGCCCAGCAGGCAATCCAGGACAACCCTCGAGAACCAAACCTCTACATCTTGCTGGGCAAGCTGCATGAATCAAAGTCGGAGTGGAAGCAAGCTGAAGACGCTTATCAGAATGCGTTAGCGATCAGTCCCCAAAATGTTCCGGCCTCCAACAGCCTTGCCCATGTGATGCTGCAAACCGGCGGGAATCTTGATGTGGCGCTGTCTCTGGCGCAGACCGCTCGCCGAGGCATGCCCGATTCTCCTGGTGTCGCCGATACTCTGGGATGGATTTATTACGAGAAAGGAGCCTACCAGTCGGCGGTAAGCATTCTCCAGGAGGCGCTCAAGCTGCAACAAAAGACTAATCAGCCAGACAATCCCGAGATTCACTATCATCTGGGAATGGCTTATGCGAAAAGCGGCGAGGACACACTTGCCCGCCAGCAGCTGGAGAGAATGTTGAAAATGAATCCTAACTCCAGCGATGCCACCGATGCTAAGAAGCAACTCGCGCAGCTGAGATCTTAGCAATTCGTCTTTATCAGGCCTCCGAATTTTTAGCCAAGATCATGAATAGGAATGCGCCCCGAACGGACCCAAAAGGCAACGTCATCAAGAACATAATCCTCGCCTCCATTCCCGATGAGGAGTTCTCAAAACTGAAGCCGCACTTGGAGCATGTCGCACTGCAAGTCGGCCGCAAGTTGCACGAACCTAGCGAGGGTATTGAGTTCTCGTATTTCCTGAATAGCGGACTGGTTTCGCTTCTGGTGGAAACGGCTGAAGGAAAGAGCGTCGAGGTGGGAGTTGCGGGTTACGAGGGCATGACCGGGGTCGCACTTGGTTGCTGGTGGGAGCTCTCAGCCGGGAGCCTGATCTCAAGGTTTTTAGTTCGGATCTGAACGCAGCCAGCGTCATGGCGGCGTCCGTAGCTCACAAAATTGATATCTTCGTTCTGAGCGCATTCATGGACGAAGACGCCGAGCGAGGCTTTCGAATTCTGCAGGAATTGCGAGAAGCAGATCACAATGCCCGCGCCGTCATACTGCTGGACTCGTCCAAATTTGAATCCGTTTTGGAATCGTTACGGGCAGGAGCTCGCGGCGTTTTCGACCATCGAGAATCGCCCAACACACTCTGCCAATGCATTCGCCAGGTGCATGGCGGGCAAGTCTGGATCAGCAATGATCAGATGGCGTTAGTATTGGCCTCTTTGTCTTCGGCTCCCAAGCTGAAGACCGTGGATGCACGCGGGATGAATCTGCTGTCCAAACGGGAAGTGGAGGTTGTTCGCTGCGTGACCGAGGGCCTGACCAACCGCGAAATTGCAGATCGTCTGGGCCTGAGTCAGCACACCATCAAGAATCATCTGTTTCGGATCTTCGACAAGCTCGGAGTTTCCAACCGAATCGAACTGCTGTTTGTCACCTTGAGCCAGAACAGCGCTGCCCCTGCGACGGCGCCACTACCGGATCTGCTGGCAGATCCTTGCGGCGATTGCGATCAGGCGAGCTTGGAGGTATGCGAGAAAGCCGCGGAGCACGGTGTCCTGGCGGCACAGTTGATGTTGGCTCGGACATCTTTGGCTGGAGGAATCAGCGATCACAATCCGGCTCGCGCCTACGTGTGGTTCTCCATGGCGGTTGATCAGCTCACCCGCTCTAAGGACAAGGTAAAGAAGACGATGACCCCTGCTCAGCTGGCTGATGCTGAGCGTCAGCTTCGTGAGCGGTTGAGCCGATGGCGACGTGTCGAGCAGCCCATCACCGCGCAGCTATCTTCACACTACGACCGCAGCGTGGTGGCCTGACAACTCCCATCGCTGGGCGCAAACCTGGCAATCGGCAATTTGAACCATCTGGAACCGCACGAGGAGCGGCCAGAAACACATCCGTCTTTCACTTCCCAGTGAAATTGCCAGATATGCGCCGTGCGTTTCGTCGCTCCGCGCAGCCAGATTCCACCGAAATTTGCGGGTCTTCTTCGGTCAACCGATGCTCGATCGTCACGAGAGAACTTCTGCCTGGCTAGTTGCGCCGCTCGCCTCTGTCCGGATCGTAGCGATTGGGGCCAATCGTGATGGCCAGGTTTCTCGCCCTATCGCTCACAACCTGTGGTTTCACCCCGAAGAAATGTGAAAAACTATGGGAATCGGTGCTTACCAAATCTGGGACCGACAAGTCAGTCGCGGGGTAGGCGCGACTCCATATTTACAAGGTCAGATAGCAACTTTTCCATGCTGCAATATTTTTCAAGAGGTACGGCATCTAGTGGCACGCTTGTCATAGTCAAGAGAAATATATATCTCTTGACTCGGTGTCTGTGCATACTTTTGAGATCATCTTCTCGTTGCGGTAAAGTCGAAGTAGAGGCTCCCCCGCCGGTAAATCCTCTCTGAAGACTTCGATTTTCTACATACTCCTGATTTGTTCTTGCGCGAGTTCTCCGGCGAAGGAGAACGCTAACGGTGTTGCAAATGCGTGCACACCCCCGTCTATGGATTGCATCCAGCTTCGAACAATTCAATGTGATTGAAACTACAGATTGGGCCAAATGGCCAGCCCAGTTAGATGGCAGCACGAGCTGTAAACGCAACTAAATTTCCCGCTATTCTTGCTTTGATCATGAACAGCTGATGGGCTGATGAAGGATCTGATCTAGGGAATTTATCTGAGGAACATGATGCCCTTCGTGCGGGCCTAAATCCCAGGGCTAGCCGCTGGTAGTTTTAGTAGGTCATTAACGAATCAAACAAATGTACGGTTTATATTCCAAAATATGCCGGGGAGGCACCAGTGCAGTACGATCGTAACAAGCTCGCTAGTACTATCCATGTCCTCGTTGCCGATAATTCACCCTTCCACACTCAGTTGCTCGTAGGAGCGCTCCGACAGGAGCCCGATCTGAAGGTTTTCAGCTCGGATCTGAACACTGCAAGCGTTGTGGCAGCTTCCATCGCTCACAAGACGGACGTCTTTGTATTGAGCGCGTTTGTGGACGAAGACGCCGAGCGTGGATTCAGGATACTGCGGGAACTCCGCGAAGCGGATCACCACACCCGCGCGGTTATCCTACTGGACTCTTCTAAGCTGGAATCTGTTCTCGAATCGTTTCGGGCGGGAGCTCGGGCAGTTTTCGATCATCGAGAATCTCCCGAGACGCTATGCCAATGCATTCGCCAGGTGCACGCCGGGCAGGTCTGGATCAACAATGAGCAGATGGCCCTAGTGTTGGACTCTTTGGCCACCGCACCCAAGGTCAGAACGGTCGACGCACGAGGAATGAACTTGCTCTCCAAGCGAGAATTGGACGTCGTGCGTTGTCTGACCGAAGGCCTGACCAATCGCGAAATTGCCGAGCGTCTCGTTCTGAGCCAACACACGATCAAGAACCATTTATTTCACATTTTCGACAAGCTTGGAGTTTCCAACCGGATCGAATTGCTGTTTGTTACCTTGAGCCCGCGCAGTACCGATCAGCCGTCGGTCCCACTGCAGGATCCGCTCGCAGTTCCTTGCGGGGACTGCGATGAAGCGAGTTTGGAGGTCTGTGAAAAGGCAGCGGAGAACGGCGTTCTGGCGGCGCAGTTGATGTTGGCCCAGAGCTCACTGGCCAGTGGGCAGAGCGATCACCATGCAGCTCGCGCCTACTTGTGGTTCTCCATGGCTCTCGAGCAGCTCACCCGTGCCAAGAACAACGTCAAGAATCTAATGACTGCTGCCCAACTGTCCGAAGCCGAGCGCCAATTGCAGGAGCGGCTGAACGGGCGGCAAAGTGTCGAGAAGCCCCATGCCGCACAAGCACTTTCTGAGTACGTGCGCAAAGTGGTGGCCTGATCGCTGTTGAACGGCAGAGAGCTCGATGCTTGATAGTCCAATCGTTCAATTGCCCAACACAGACAGTGATTACTTCACCTTGAGACTAGTGGCGATTGAGGCGATACCGCCGGCGGCTTCGAGTCACGATCTGTCTTTGCGCCGGTGGGAACCGTTGCCGGCACTTGCATATCGCAATTCACAATTGGTGTGCGAATGCTACGCCGCAATTCGGCAATTCAATCATGATCTTGGCCTCCCTGAACGGCCTCGCTGACCTCGAGTCCGCAAACGCTCGGCAGCTTATTCTACCGACGCGTCGTCGACCGCGTGATATTGAAACGCAGCGACTCCCCCGTTGACCTGTCTCCGGAGTCAGCCTAACATCCCCGGCAATGGCTTTCCCCTCCGAACTCGTTGGCCAGACCATTTCGCATTACCGCATCTTAGAGAAGCTCGGGGCGGGCGGAATGGTCGCGGAGCATTCCGGCTGTATTCCTTGTCAGCGCCGACTTGGATTGCATGGTCGTTGTGACGCCACCCTCACACCTACCATCCGGTGGGCGACGTAGCGAATGTTGCTGCGACAGTTTCCGGGTTGCCAGTAACTACGGAACGATCGCCATGCAAGAATCAGTTTTCACGCCTTCCATTCCTCTAGTGGATTCGAGAGTGATAGGATGTCGCCCTGTCTTAGAGCGCCGGACATTGGAATCGCTTATGACCAGCTGACTTCGCGGTGATATAGCGGACTCCGTTTGCGAGGAGGTTGTCATGCAATGGACGCAGATATATGACCCACTCGGTCATTGGTGGCTCTCCACGCTGGTTGCGGCTCTTCCGATTATCGTTCTTTTCGGGATGCTCGCCGGTTTCAAGCTGAAGCCGCACTGGTGCGCTATGGCGGGTGCGTCGACGGCCATAGCGGTGGCAATCGCCTTTTTCAAGATGCCGCCGGCGCTGGCCGCCATCAGCTTTGGGTACGGCGTTGCGTTCGGTGTATTGAAAATAGCCTGGATCGTTTTAGCTGCGGTGTACCTATACGATATCTCCGTCGAGACTGGGCAATTCGAAATCATGAAAGAGTCGGTCGCTGGAATCACTTCCGATCGCCGGTTGCAAGTGTTGCTGGTTGCTTTTTGTTTTGGGGCGTTCATTGAGGGAGCCGCAGGTTTCGGAGCGCCGGTGGCAATCGCCGGAGCCTTCATGATCGGGCTCGGGTTCAAGCCGTTCCATGCCGCTGCTTTGAATCTAATCGCGAACACCGCACCTGTGGCTTGGGGAGCGATCGGTACGCCGGTTCATACCTTAGCGGCGGTAACAGCCCTGCCCGAATCGGATCTTAACGCCATGATTGGCCGGGTTCTTCCCTTCACTGCAATCATCGTTCCCTTTTGGCTGGTGAGAACCGTCGTCACCTGGAGGGAGACCTTCGAAGTTTTCCCTGCCATCCTTGTCGTCGGCGCCTCGTTCTCGCTCACTCAGTTTTTATGGTCGAACTACGTGGATAGCAATCTGGTTGACATCATGGCAGGCGTGGTGTCGATCGTCGCGATGTTGGTTTTCCTGCGATTCTGGAAGCCGAAGAAGATTTGGCGCTTCGATTATGACGAAAGAGCTGCGACGGTTCCTCCCCCGACAGAGGAGATCAGCGACCAGATTGGCAGCGAATGGACGGCGGAGAAGTTCGATGGGTTTGTCAAAATGCGCACTTACAGCGCTGGCCAAATCTTGAAAGCGTGGATACCTTTCGCGATCCTGTCACTCTTTGTGCTTCTCTGGGGCTTGCCCAAAATAAAACTGGCCATGAACCAGGCCACCACGCCCGCCTTTCGGGTCGTGCTTGCCGATGGCAAAGTTCGTCCGGGTCCACCAGGATGGGATGTGCCTTATTTGCACAATGCCATTTCTCGCTCCGCGCCGGTAGTGGCCAAGCCGACGCCCGAGGCTGCGCGATACGATTTCAACTGGTTCTCAGCTACCGGGACCGGTTGTTTCTTTGCTGCGATCGTCTCGGGGTTGCTGCTTGGCCTGAGTCCTTTGAAATTGATGAGCTTCTTTTGGAGAACGCTGGTGCGCATGCGGCTGGCGATGATTGCCATCTCTTTCATGCTCGGGTTGGGTTACGTGATGCGCTACTCGGGGCTGGATGCGGTGCTGGGCCTGGCATTTACGCGCACAGGATGGCTATATCCGTTCTTTGGCACTTTCCTGGGGTGGCTGGGAGTGGCACTCACTGGCAGCGACACATCCGCTAACGCACTGTTTGGCAGTCTGCAAAGGATTACCTCTCAGCAACTCGGCATCGACCCGGTCCTGATGTGCGCAGCCAATAGCGCCGGTGGAGTGATGGGGAAGATGGTGGACGCGCAGTCCATTACGATTGCCACGGCCGCCACCGAGCAGGTGGGCAATGAGGGAATTATCTTCCGATTCGTGGCCTGGCACTCGGTGGCGCTCTGCTCCATCGTCGGAGTGATAGTGCTGCTTTATGCCTATGTTTTCCGATCCTCGGTACCGCATGGACTGCTGTTCGTGAAATAGGAGCAAGTCGGTCTTCAGCCTTTGCAACAGCAAATACGACTGCTGTGGCCCATAGCGAAAAAACAACCAGTATGTGTGATCCGTTTCCATGGTCTTCTTCTATCAGCTTTCCTGTGTCACTCTGCCGTGACTATTTGGCGATCCGGACGGTGTCGAGGCCGCTTCTATGTACACCGCAACATGGTTCACAGTAACGGAGCGATCCAGTCCCGGATATCGATCGTATGCCTTGCTCATTCAGAAATCTCTTTGGGGGCGGGAGAGTAGTGGAGGTGTACGCTCCGTGATTTCATGAAGTCACCCACTCCAAGTGCGATACCGTTCAAGAAGTCTCCGCGTGTGATATTGCGGTGCATGCCAAGCTCACGGTCACGGGATCGGCGTGCGGTTTTGTTGTCGAAATCAGATATTTTTAAGTACCTTTCACTTGTTCCTGAACCGCCCGATAGGCCTGGTCAATGGCCGCGTTGGTGTAAGCGCTGGCCCCGGCGTCGGAGTTTGCGATGGAGATTCGTCCAAACTGCTGACGACCAATCACGCAAGGACGCTCGTCTCGCGCCCAATGAGGATCGAATAGAGAATCATATTCGTAGGCGTATCCATGTGCCCAACGATTCACCGTGATGGCGGCAATGTCACGGGCTGAGTCGAAGCCGGCTGCCGCGAGCATGCGGTTCAGCTGTTCGCGGATATTTCGTTCGAATTCGGAGAAGGGCGTGCTGATCAGTTCGTATCTGCCCATGCGGTATTGCTCGCGGCGCGGCAGACCTGCCTTGCAAGGAGTCCGCAGCATGAACAGCACTATGGGCTCTTCCGGTTTGCTGGGAAATTGGTACGCACCCAGGCTTACCGGGAAGTCGAGCATGGTGAAGGTGTGAAAGCTGCCCGGCGAAAGAATCGAACGTATACCCAATTTGTGGAATGCCGACCAATTGCGAATGGCGACATGGGTATAGATAAACGGTTCCTTCACGCCATAGTGCAGCGCTTCTTTTTGCGTCTCGGGAAGCTCGGGGCAGAGATACGGAATCATCGTGTTGTAACCAGCGAGGATGCAGCACTTCGCGGTCACCTTCTTCAGCTTTCCTGACTGCACGTACGAAACTTCTACTTGCTTCGCAGATTCTGGAGCTCCGCTGTTTTGGGCGCGAACCGCGGTCGAGTTAAGACGAAGCCGGACGGGAGATGATGAGTGGTCGAGCTTACTGTAGTTGGCGCGGGCGGTCACAACATCTTCCATGGTGTGACCTGGGAGGGCTTCAGGAATCAAACTTCGAACCAACAGGCGGGCAATTGAGGCATTCCCGTCGGGAAAGTGAAAGATGTAGGGCTCTTCTTTTCCTTCGTCGCCACTTAGATCCAGCCCTTGAAAGCCAGCGTATTGGTATGCCCCGTAGTCATCAGGATTTCGATAGCAAGCAAGCGCTGACACAGCATCAATTCCTACGGCAAACAAGTCATTTGTGTAGCTTTGGAAAAATGGCAGAACGGCAGGGTCCGCTTTACAGATTTCAGTCAGGAAACCCGCGTAGCTGATTTTGGCCAGCCGGGCCTGCTTCTCTTCTCTTGAAAGGCCAGGAAGATAATCTTTCTTTTCGTCATAAAGCCGCGCAATCTCCACTTGCAACTTTTCAGTCAAGGGACTCTGCTTGAGGAATTCGGGCCACGGAGTCGAACCCATTCCCGTAACCAGGCGATCCGCGCCAAACGTCTGTTTGTCGAAGAAACAGGCCGTGCCGAGATTTGAGTAGAGTTTCTGGTCGTAGGCTTTGTAAAAGATCTTGGTCTCGATCCCCAAGTCTCCAAGAACTTCCTTGGCCACGTCACTATATTCCGAAGGGCTCTCAATGGACTGGGTTCCGCCGTTGCTCAGCAGCACGCGTCCAGCGACGCGGAATTCGTTGCGGCGAGCGTGTCCGCCAAAATCGTCGTTATTGTCAAGGATCAGAATGCGCGAACTCGCGCCGGTCTGCTTGCGGTAGAAGTAAGCTGCCGCCAACCCGCTGATGCCGCCTCCGACAACGACTAAATCATAGGTTTCGTGCGTGTCGATTGGGCTGCCGGCGGTTTCCCAGAAGGTCCCGTCGCGCAGTGCATGGGCAACATCGAACGACCCCGGTGCACTGCCTCTCATGCCGGTCAAAGCAGGCGGATAAGCGGAGGGGCTAGTAGCTTCGGAGTCGTTTTGGAGAGTGGAGGCTAAGCCGGGCAGGCTGGAATAGCCTAACGCACCGATGCCGACGGCAACGCCATTGAGGAAGTCGCGGCGCGTGATGCGGCGATGCATCCCCAATTGCCGGTCACATTTCTCGTCGCTCATTGAATTAAGTTGTCAAGCATTCAGGATTCCCGTAGTACGTATAACAATGTAGCGCATAGGCTCACTATCGCAATCGTGACTTTTCAGGTCGCTCTGAAGGCAGGTCGCCAGCATGCACGTCAGCTCTAGTTGTGATTCCTTCAAAGCGCAATCTGCAGTGTAATCTGTCAAATCAATTTCGACAGCGGTGGCGGCATGTCGGATCGGTTCGCAAGCTCAAATGCGCGCCTGGCCTTGGGCGAATGGAAGAGAAAAAGCACAGATCCACTGCTCTCCGTGGGCCTCGATCGGTGCTTCGGGCGTTCAGCGGCTGGGAGCATCGCTCAATGTCTGAGGTGAACGGCGATGCTGGCAGTAACACGAAGATTTTTGAAGCTGCACGACATCAGCAGAGTTCACAAACGCGGTGCGTAGGTAATCTCCGTTGATGCGCTGTGCGAATGGCCCGGCCAGGGAGCGCTCAAGTGCCTACCCCCACGGAGTAAGAGGGCGACGTTACCCATCCATGCACGTAATAGGAAAGGCCGTTCAGGGGGATACACCGGAGTGCACATTATCGGCAACCCGTTTTAACCCTTGGATCCAGGATGCTTTGTCTTGCACTTCGCCCCGGAAATCTGTCTGTACGTCGTCCTCAGCCTACTCCGGGATACGGACAGATTGGCCGTGTACGATCAACTCGGCCATCGATCACGTGAGAAGTCACGATCTGATCAGGGGCAATGCCTTTCTCTACCCACAGCAGTCGAGATATAGTCATTTCGTTGATTCGAAATCGGGTACCCCAGATCGGCTCGGGTGTGACCCTGTATCCGTACTTGCACCCGCAAAACCGCGCCTCAATGCGTTAGCGAGTTCTGAGTACTGAATGGCGCCGTTATATCCACCGTTACGTACGCCCAGCAACTCGTGATTCCACTGCGCACCGGTTGAATCCATACTTCGAAGTTAATGATGGATTCGGAAGTGGGCTTCGTGACAGCCACGACGCGACAGAACGCCGGTGTAGCTGGTGAGACACCAGGGATCAAAAGCCGTCGATGAACGTGTACTTACTGATTAGCCGGGCAACTCGGGAGTAGGCGCGGGATGCCCGCGAATCCCTTTGATCGGAAGTCCGCTATGTTGGGAGTTTGAGCTGCTCCGCCAGACGCTGGAATTCGGGTTGATTGCGGATCGCGTCGTAAGCGGGGAATACCATTGCCGATCCCAAGAACGGATCGCGTTCGGCCAGAGCTGTCTCCAACCATTCGAGGGCGAGGGCTGTTTCATCCAATCCAAGATAGGTCCATGCAATGGGCAATGCCGGGCTGTAATCCCTCTGGCGGCGGCCCTGCAACTCCCCGATTAACCCGCGGGCTTCGGCTGTGTGCCCGAGCGCTCCGGCAACATAGCCAAAGTAGCCCTCGCCAAGTGGCAGGCCATCGTTAAGCTTTCTGCCTATGTTTGCCGTACTCCAAGCTTCGCCCTTTAGGCCGAGAGCCGCCAACGACAATGCCAAGTAGAAACAGGTGTAAGGCGTGTCTGGCGTGATCTCGATGGCGATACGTCCAGTGCGGACCGCTTCGTCATAGCGGCGCGCGTAGTAGTTGGCCTGCACGAGCCGGAAGTTCGTCATCAAATCCAGGGGCTCGAGTTCGACCGCCTTGTTGGCATGCAACAAGGCTTCGTCATGCCGGCCAAGGAAGCTGCAAAGAATGGGATATGCCATGTGCGGAAAGGCATTCGCAGGTTCCAGGCTGATCGCTCGCTTATACGCCTGTTCGGACTCGGCCCAGCGCCACTGGAATGCGCGTAGCATACCCAAAGTGCTGTGGAGGCTGGGTGAATTCTCGTCGAGCGCCAGCCCCCTCGACAACAAGTCTTCCGCCTTGGGAAGCGCACTCTGGGGAGGCAACGCTCCATACGCTGCGCTCACGTTGTAAAACATTGCTGCCCCGTAATAAGGCTCCGCGAAACCGGGGTCCAGCAGAATCGCCTCCTGAAAGTACTCGAAAGCGCGGCGCACATCCTCGGGGCGTCGCTTCTTAAGGAGATGTGCTCCCTTCAAGTACTGCACGTAAGCTCTCATATCGCTTGGGCGTTTTTCTGGAACTGGAACGGCGAGCCGTACGTGCAGCCCTTCTGCTACAGCCGCGCAGACCTCATCTTGGATGCCGAATAAGTCTCCCAAAGAGCTGTCGAAGCGCTGCGCCCAGAGGTTGAATCCATCCTTAACTCCGACCAGATTGACGGTGATGCGAATGCGGTCGCCGGACCTCCATACCGATCCTTCCAACACGGCCTCTACACCCAGTTCGCGGCCGACTTGTCGGGCATCCCAGCGCTGCCCCTTGAAACGAAATGCCACGCTCCGCGCGGTCACCCTTAATCCGTCGATCCGCGACAACACGCGGATCAACTCGTCAGCCAATCCATCGCTGAAGTAGTCGTCCTTTGCATCTGCAGTCTGGTTCGCGAACGGCATCACAGCCACAGCAGGCCGCTTCACTATCGGGACCACAAATCGGTAGCCACGTTTCGGGATGGTTTCGATCACGCTGGGTGCATTGGCGGAATCACCCAGCGCGTCACGCAACCGGCTGACTGCGGAATTCAGAGCCACCTCGAAATCAACAAACGTGTCCGACGACCAGAGTCGCTGGCGCAGCTCCTCCCGCGTCACGATCTCGCCGGGCCGTTCCATGAGAGCGGCGAGCACCTGAAACGACTGTTCCCGCAGGGTGATGGGCAGTCCCCTCTTCAACAGGCGGCGACCTTCCAGATCGACCTCGAATGCTCCGAAGCGCACGTTCATAGCTGTCGATCATTCTTGCTTTCAGTCAGTTGCCTGTCAACATTTTGGTCAGGTGCAAGCCATTGTCATGTCCGCAATCGTGAGTAAGCTGCCGATCGGGAAGCAGAGCCCCAGGATCCACGGCAATGACCCTGGGCAAGTCTGCAAAGAAATAAGGAGAGGATATGAAATCGAGATTGCTACTGGCGACGATGCTGTCTTTCCTCGGCGAGCTCTGTACGTCGGCGGCTGCACAGCAAGTTACAACCGAGATGATCGGCCCGCTGAGCGGGACTTTCACACTTACCTACCCGAGTAGTCCCATATGTCCGGCCTCCGGGCAGCAGGACACGATTACTCTCACCGGGAACGTGCACCTGTCGACCACGGTCGATCCCACTCAGAACACAGTGGATTACCACATCAATTTATTGGGCGTGAAAGGCACTGGCACGCTGGTGGCGAAATACATCGGCAGTGGGGCCACCGACTTGCTCGACCAGAGCTTTCCCGGAGCAAACATCACGGTTCCCATCCAGGTAAGCGCAAACCTATTCCCAAGCGGCCCGTGTCGTGCCGCATATCCGAACACCCCGGTTTTCCCGGTTGTCGTGACTGTCAGTTTCGGGGCGGACTTAACTCTGAACACGGTGTCGGCCGGAGTGGGGCAAACCTAGGGCAGGCACAATTTCGAGGCGATCCTGGGGTTTTTCCTCACGGTCGCCTGAATATCGCGCTAAAGGCAGACCCCGCCTCGGTCGGCGAACGAGGGCGCCAACTGAGGTTTATCCGCACAATCTTACGGGGAGAGTGAGCATGGTAACTAGCGATAGCACTGCTTCGAACCCGATCGAGAAAGCAACGATCTGGAAACTCAAGATCCGTCTGCTGCCGTTCCTGTTTGCACTTTACGTGGTCGCCTTCGTCGACAGAATCAACCTGGGCTTTGCGGCGCTGACGATGAATCGGGCGCTGGCCATCACGAGCCAGCAGTTCGGATTGGCTGCTGGAATTTTCTTCTGGGGATACTTCCTGTTTGAGATTCCCAGCAACCTGATACTTCACAGGATCGGCGCGCGTATCTGGATCGCACGCATCCTGATCACCTGGGGCACGGTCGCGACTCTCACAGGCTTTGTGCAATCGGCCCATCAACTCTACTTCGCCCGCTTCACCTTAGGGCTTGCAGAAGCGGGATATTTTCCCGGCATCGTTCTGTATCTCGGCTACTGGTTCCGACAAAGAGAAAAGGCACAGGCGATTGCACTGATCGTGATGGGCATACCCTTGGCGAGCGTGCTGGGCGGTCCGATTTCAGGTCTCATCCTCGATCATGCGTATTGGATCGGGCTCAGCAGTTGGCGATGGCTTTTCTTTCTGGAAGGATCGCCCGCACTGGCGTGTGTGGTTCTCACGTATCTCCTGCTGCCGAGCCGACCCGCAGAGGCGAAATTTCTCACGCACGATGAGAAGGCTTGGATCTCGGAACAACTGGAGCGCGAAGACCGGCAGAAGCTGGGGGCGCAATCCATGTCAGTGGCACGTACTCTGGTTAGTCCAAGAGTCTGGCATTTGGCATGTATCGGTTTTGGTCACGGCTTTGCCACATACACCTTCAGCTTCTGGTTGCCGCAGATCATGAAGTGGGTCTTAGGCGGGCAGTCCAACACCGTGGTTGGATTCGTTGTTATGATCCCCAATCTCCTTGGCCTGATCGCGATGATCTTGGCGTCTCGGCACTCCGATCGTAAGCTGGAGCGGCGATACCACATTGCAACGTCGAGTGCCTTAGCTGGAATTGCATTGCTGCTGCTTGGAGCGCCTCACTCAGCCTTCTTCTCTGTTGTTCTTTTTTCAGCCGTCGGCATCGGGTCGTACAGTTTTCTGCCTGTCTTCTTTTCGATGCCTAGCGAATTTCTGACCGGCTTCTCTGCAGCCGCGGGGATTGCGCTCGTGACGTCCGTCGCTAACTTCGGCGGATTCGTCGGGCCTTACACGGTGGGCCTCATTCGACAGAGGACGGGCAACCCCTATTACGGCCTGATCTGCGCGGGATTTTTCTTCCTTCTATCAGCGACCTTGGCGCTGGCCTTGCCCAAGCGAGCGACGCCTGCTCTCGATCAACGATCAGGTACGGCCGGCATAGCCTTCGAAACAGGTGACTAGCGCAGTACTGGAGGAATCATGATATCCATTGGCAAGCCCATTCGCATCGAGCCAGCGTTCGACGAACCCGAGCAGATCCGTGCCATGTTTGAGCGACATGCCCCCTATCGTGCAGTCGCCGCCTACGCTCCTGAAGGCGTTAAAGACGAAACGCGCGAAGAAGCCAAGCGGTCGGTTCTTCCGTGGTTTCGCGGAGACTGGGCCTTGGACGGTAAGCCCCTCGTCAAAGGCGCCGAAGCGATCCTGCACAACACGAGCTTTCTGGAGGCTGCCAGAGCCGCCTTCGGCACTCCACTCGTCTATCCTCAGTTCGTTGCCGTCAACATCAATGGACCTATGCCGGCCGGTACAACTCACATCGACAACCCATCCTTCTACGGCGCAACACGCGTCGACTATCCTTTGCCCTTTCTGAGGGTGATGGGCCATTCCGGGCTGTTCGAGCCATGGCGGGTTGTTCGTGCCAGCATCCTCTCGTGGTTTTATCAAGGCTCTGGCGGTAGTTTCGATTACTGGCCGGAGGGACTCGATGGGCCCATGCAGAGCGAGAAGCCGCCCTTCGGAAATATCGCTCTCTGCGCGGATACTGACCGGATGCACCACCGCATCGGCCCCATCGGTGATCCAGACGCGGCGTCAGCCCGTATCTCGGCCGCAGCACAGATTCATTCGAACGGCAATGGCAACTGGTCAATTATTGAAAATGGTGAAGTCCGCGCTACCTACCCACACCACACGATTCGCTTTTCCATTCTCTGGAAAGCCGTAATTGGGGACAGGAAATCGAACGCCGGCGATTTAACTCTGGATCGCATTATGGAGATTTTCACGGCGGACCTGCGTCATCGCCGCGTCGATTTCCAGATGCCGACTGATCCGCTGAGCAATACTACCTGGATTCTCATGCTCCAGGGGATTTATGCGCATCCAACCGCAACGCCGAGCGTGTGACGGGCAAACCATGCAGTCAACTTCTCAATTGTCGACCAACCACTCAGTAACGAATGCTGTGAGCGCTTCGTGCCGAGAGCGTGGTGCGGCATCGGCCTGATTCGTGCCGATCCCGAGCCCTCAAAATCAAGCCAACCAATCACTCCTTCCCATGCTCGCGCTTCTTCCGCTATGCCAACGGAGGTTATCTGGATCGGCTGGTAATTCCCCCAGATCGTTCTGGCTATTCGACAGGCTCGGTTTTGACGGATGCCACGACCGTGTCGTTGGCATGGCGCACTCGAACCGGACTCCACGCGCCCAGCAGCGCGGACGCGACGAACCAATTTCTAAAGATTCTCAAGAAGCCATCCACGCTCTCGCCCAGAGAGCTGTTTTTTCCTTGACAGTGGACTTACATGGATGATCGGCCATCAGCCGCCTCTTTTACCGAGCGCCTGACGGCAGACTGCCGTGTGTCCGAATCTCTCAGTTTTTTCGTGCAGAGATTCACAAGAATCCTGCCTATAATGTAGCCACGTTGCTACATTGAAGGCGGAATACCATGGCCCACCTTGCAGCGAGGCCGCCGGAATTTCACGGCGTTTAGGTAAGAATGCCCGGGCGGACACGAGGAAGTATCCGTCCCTTAGAAGTTCACTCTCACGTTCGGCCCGCTCGCAAACGCAGCGGTGAACATCGTCGCGGGCGAAAAACCGCACATGCCGCCGAGGCATCCACAACCTTGTCGTCGGTCCAGCTATGCATTTGGCCGGACGCGTAGCCCTTGATGAATTGGACCTCCTGTTCGGGCAGCATTAAATGATTCTTCATCTCCATCTCTTGTTATCGTTTTCGCCGTTTCTCCACGGCGACAACACGAGTTCTACTTGAGAAAAAAGAAGGAATTGAGGGCTTGAAGCAAGCGACCATCCACTTCAGACCGGTCCTGCTCAGTGAACTCTTTGAAAGTTCCGGGATCGTATTCTGCCCGTGAAATGGCGATTTGGATTCCCACTTCGTAACACTTGTCATGGCGAAAGCTTCGATACACAGGTCCGCTTTGCCCGCCTCCCGCCCAGTTGTCCTGGATCTCCCAGACCTTGAAGGTTATGCCATTGATCTTCGTCGGTTCCACTTTGGAATTAGTGACAAGCCAATCTGGCGATCCCGCTAGACATTCCGACTCCGTTCTCGCTGGTTGAATTTCAGAGATGAAAAATGCTGCTCCCACAAAGTGCGGCTTATCTTTGAATTTTTCCTTCGGGTAAGCAAAGCAGGCGAGCGTGGTGCCGTTGCTCCCGGGACCG
>Ga0209166_10000250_pt1 | contig 68945 bp, 51 predicted proteins | sample Coa_R1_3_FD_187151 | JGI IMG/M metagenome (GOLD analysis project Ga0209166, IMG submission 187151) | Surface soil microbial communities from Centralia Pennsylvania, which are recovering from an underground coalmine fire - Coalmine... | ecosystem: Environmental > Terrestrial > Soil >...
TGGTCTTGCCCGAACCGTTCGGCCCCACCAGGCTGGTAATCCCCGGCGGAATCGAGAGATTCACCCGGTTGACGCCCAGAATCTCTCCATAGAACTTCGATACGTCTTCGAAGAGGATGCGATCGCTCACCGGACCACCTCGTACGCGCGCACCTTCCGCATCAGCAAGCCGAGACAGATTGCACAGTACACCAGCAGGGCGACCCAAGCCTGGGGAGCCGAAACCGCATGATGCGAAGACAGTCGGAACAACGAGTTGCATATCGTTCCCATCAGAAAGGCAAGGTTGAAAAAATTACCCGAATCGGTTTGCAGCACTGCGTTGATGGCTTGTCCGAAGCCGGCTCCGAAGAACATCACTCCGAGCAGCAATGCGCCGGCCACGATTCTCCACTTCACCCAAGCCGACAGCGCCATCGAAAGCAGCGACAGAATTGCAATCCAGATCATAGAAGAAAGTACCAGGCTCCCGGCTATCCAAAGATGGTTCCAGGTCCAACTCCATCCCGCCAGACTTGCTTGCACAAAGAAGAGAATTAATCCCGGCACCCAGGTGATCTGCGAAAGCAGAATGGCCAGCACGGCCGACTTGCCCAGTACATACTCGGCTCTGGAGAATGGACGGCAAAAATACAGTGGCAGCGCACCGTTGGCGAGATCTGGTGAAATCAGCCCCGGCCCGGTAAAGGCGGTCAGAAGAAATGAAAACACTAACTGCACAGCCATGAAATTGAAAAAGAACTGATTGTCGATGGTGAGCACACCTTTGGCGAAACCTACCTCCTCAAGAAATCTCGCGTTATGAGCCAAGTAGATCATCAGGAAACACACAAGGGGATAGAAGAAGCAGACCACAAACAATCCAGTCAAAAACTTGGAGCGGAACAGGTTTCGCCGCGAGTAGCGAAAAAGCACAAGGCACCGCGACCACGCCGGAGTCAGCGCCCCCGAATATGGCTTGTAATTACGACGGTAAACAGCCATTCCTGCTCCTCCGTTATGGCGTCAAGCGTTGCAAGTCAGCTCTGAGCCTTCAGTTGTCCATGGCCTTCAGAAAAATATCTTCGAGCGTGTCGCGCCGGAAGTTCATTCGCCGGATTCGCACCTGGCGTTCCGCGGCCAGGCGGAAGATATCCCGCGTTTCAACGCCGTCCACCAGAATTATCTTCATGCGATTCGCGCTCACTGCGCATTCACATCCGAGCTTCTCGATCGCTTCGGTGAAGTCGCCATTGGCGCCATAGGTCTCGAGTTCCAGAAATCGATTGTTCGCGCGGCGCTCTTCATCGAGATTCGCGTAGTGCGCGATCCTCCCCTGCTTCAGGATCAGGACCTCATCGCAGGTATCCTCGACATCGCGCAATAAGTGCGAGCACAGTATGATCCGCATTTCTTTACCGTCTCGGATGTCTTTGATCATGCGGATCATGCGCTGCCGCGCAGACGGATCCAGGCCGTTGGTGGGCTCGTCGAGAATCAACAATTTCGGCCCATGAACAGTCGCCTGGGCCAGCTTCGCCAGTTGCTTCATGCCCAGCGAATATGTGCCCAACTTTCGGTATCGTGCCTCTGCCAACCCCACGTAGAACAGCGCCTCGTGCGCCCGCTCGAGAGCCATCTCCGGGGGCAGGCCCGAGAGTTCTCCCATCATCTGAACGAACGAAACCGCGCTCATCTTCGAAATGAACGCGTCATTCTCGGGCATGTAGCCGACCAGCCCGCGAATCTTTCGCACTTCCGTTCCGATGTCGTATCCGAACACGCGCGCTGAACCCGCTGAAGACTTATAGAAGCCGAGGAGAGTATTGATCAGCGTGGACTTCCCGGCGCCGTTTGGACCCAGCAGCCCAATCGAACGCCCGCGCAAAGTAGCCGTGAGACTGCTCAGGATCTCCCGGTTTCCAAAGCGCACCGAGAGACCCTGCATTTCCACCAGCGGCGCAAGCGGAACAGCAGGCGGCGATTGCTCACTCACACCGGCTACCGCCCCGCGTTGTACCGTGGTACTCATTGCGTTGGATGGGCCGGACGAGTCGTGGCTCCGCCCAAGAACATCTGCGGCAGGAAGGGTCCATTATCGCCCATCGTCAACAGTGTGCCCAGATCAAATCCCATGAAACCAGTGTTGCTCGCCACTACAATCCGGTCAGGCTCGCCATACGCATAGATCAGGCCCGGCGCGGTGTTCGCGGTGAGCGCATCAACCGACTGCTGCTGCTGCGGAGTCAAAGCTCCACTGGATTTCAGTTGCTGGACGAGTGGGCCCACGACTGGGCCAATGTTGTGATAGTAGATTGCCGAAAAATTAGTGTAGCCATCGTTCGGCAAGAGAGCCTGAAAAGTGGACGAATGGGTCAGCGTAAATCCCGCCTCGCGCGACTGAATCGCCCGCGAAATGGTGGCTATGTCAGGCGCGGCAACCAGGTAGCTGTCGACAAAGGTGTAGTCCACCTCGGCATTCAGCTGGTTCGGGCTGCTGATCGTGAAGTATGTGCGGGATCCCACCTGCCGCGAAGTTAACTGCAGCGTGTACCCCTTCGCATTGCCTTCGCGATTGAAACTGTCCACCAGTTTCGCAATCGTGGACTGCAACGTCGTGGGATCGTACACCTCGAAGATCAGCTTCCATCGTGGGGTCGGAATCATCGGGCCATCGAATGCCATGGTGACTTCGCCGCCAAGGGGCGCCGCCATATCGTTCAGCACATTCACGCCCGTCTTGGACTCGAACTCGGCCAGATGCTCGGTGAAACGCGGGTCGCCGCTCCCAATCATTTTGAATACTTCTTCCATGATGCTGCGGGGATTCTTGATCACCGCTGACGTTACCATGCTGGCGTTGGGCGAAACGAACTCCAGCGATCCCATGGACGCAGGCGCCTCCAGCCACGAAGCGACGCCTTGCCGCTGCGAAGCGAACATGAGGTCGGCGCGACTTTCAGGCTTGCCAGCAATTTCGCGATGTTCCATGGTCAAGTACCGCACGTCCCCAATACCCGGCGGCAGTTCGTGGCCCTTGCTACCAGCTTGTACGTTCTGCGTCATGATTTGTTCCATGTCCGCGCAGAAAAGATACTCCGCCCCTTGCTGGTAGGAGCGGGCGATCTGCTGATAGAACGGAGTTTCGGCAAACGCGCCGGCGCTGCCCTGTTTTACGCGCATCGCGGTTCGCTGCAGCTCCGCCACATCTGGACTGGCAATGAACGTATTGTCACTGAGATAAACCAGCAGCGGACGGTTCGCTGTCGGCGCGACCGACCACGGGTCATGCACTACCTGCAGCGCTGCCTGCGAGGGATCGGAGCTCAGCTTGCGGCCTTCTTTTTGCAGGAAGGCCTCCAGACCCCCTTGCCGTACTTTCGCCAGCACTACGGGCGCCGCATATTCCGTTCCATCCTTCGCCATGGCAAATACAATCTCGTCGCCCAGATAGCTGTTGAACGTCTTCACCTGATTCAGCACGTCTTCCAGCTTCGGCCCGTTGCCCTTCTGCTGCTGCTTCAACCAGTTTCGCAACGCTGGGCTTTGCTGCAACCGATCCTGAAAGAGCCGGGTCGCTTCGGCCAGAGTGTTTGCCAAGTTCGGAATCGCCGCGTAGACCACGGTGTGGTCGGGAACGTAGGGAAGAAGATCAGAGCTGTAGCGCAGTCCGGGCCCCGGAATCGCGGCAAACTGTTTCTGCAGCACCGCGAAGTCGCCCAGCAGCGCCAGATATTTCGCGGAGTTCTTGCTCCACGCGATCTCATTTGGGATGGGAACTTTCGACACGCTGGGGCCGGACGTTGCTTCATCCCCCGCATGCAGATCGGTCGTGGTCTCTCCGTAGTCGACGCGGACCACGCCTTCAATTACGGCCACGCGTGAGCCCTTGGTCCCATGGTTCACAGAAAAGATCGTGCCCTTCACCGACACCAGACCATCATCGGTCGCGACATACAACCGGTGACCGGAGCGCTGCTTGGCTGCCTGCACGATCACTTGCCCGCCGTCGAGATGAATCGTCGTTCCCCTCCAGGCCCGCGATACCGACAGGTCAGAACGCTCGCCCATCTCGACCAAAGACCCGTCGAGCAGCCGCACTACTGCAGTCGACCCCTTGGCAGTACGGATCTCGTCTCCGTTTCTGATCTCGTATCCGACAGGAACCGGCCGCATTTCCGCACCAGCGCCGGTATAGAGCGAGCCGTCGACCGTTTGCACGGAAGCGCGAACGACGTGTTGCCCGGGAAGCATACCGTTGCTGAACGCGACGACGGCAAAGGCTGCGGCAAAAACTGCGGCCGAACCCATCGCCCAGCCCCATGCCATCGGACGCCGGCGCCGGGGCTCTACTCGCCATACCCTTTGCACCCCTCCATCCCGAGCGTGCTCGAGGGCATGACGGCAGGCGACACACGCATGCACATGATCTTCAAAGAGGAAAGCTCGTGCCGGGGCGAGCTGTTTTCCCATGTAGTCGAGGATCAGCGCCTGAAAATCCTCACAGCTTCGAAGCGTGTGCGGGCTGAGATCGGAGGTCGAAGCGGCTCCCGTAATTGATTTCCAGACCCGCTGTCCAGCCTGCGCGACAACCTGGTCGTCCACCTGTTCATTCCGAATTTCCGAAAGCATGCGGTCGAACTTCTCGTTCTTCATGATCAGTCTCCTAGGTACGCGCCCAGCTCCTTGCGGAGCTGCTGCCGGGTGCGATGGACAATAACTGCCACCAGCACCTGTGAAAGTCCAAGCATCCGGGCAATTTCCGGATTGCTGAATCCCTCAAGAAAACGTAATGCAAAAATTTCCGCCGGGCGCGGCTTGAGCCGTGCCAGCGCCCTGCCCAAAGCCTGCCGCAACTCGCGAGAGTCATTGTGTTCGGGTTCCGCGGGCAAGTCTATGAGTTCCACCGTGCGACTGGACTGTCGTGATCGAAGCACATCCAGGGCCGCGTTGATCGCCGCCCGCCGCAGGTAACTCTCCTCGTTCTCCAGCGCTTCTCGATGCTCGCCCCGGCGGAACACCCGCAGAAACACGATCTGCGAAACGTCCTCGGCATCCGCGGCGTTGCCCGTGATCCGGTACGCCGTGCGGAATACCAAGCCGTGGTAAGCCTGAAATACCCGATCGAATTCGTCCGGGATTGCGATGGTCCGTTCCTCTGCCAGTGCGGTTTGCAGGGTACGCCTCCAGTTGCTTTCTTTCACAACTAAAGACGGCATGTACGGTGAGTTATTACAATCTCACCATACTTAATTTGGAGCGATGGAATCAGCGGGCCCCTGCTGCCCGGCGACGGTCTCTATCATATTAAGGTTTAATGACTTAACCGAGAATCATTGCAAATCTGAACGTCACCGGATTGGATGGGCAACATACTTCGGGGTCGTCTCGAACCGTGAGGGTTACACCTTAGCAGGTACCAGCGTCAGAGCAAACACGAGGACGTCGTCATTGCTGGGCAAGCTGACGTTGCGCACGGCCTTTGTGCTGTCCAGATCGAACGAATAGGCGTAAACGTAGAAGTCACGGCTGTCTTTGGAGCCGTCGGAGGCGATGCGGTAGGGCAGGCTGAATGCGATCGACTCGCCAGTGAATTTTCTCGGCATAGCCCAGTCGCTCAGGTTCTGCGAAAACGACGAAGAGGTGCCGTCATCGTAGGTCACGCGGAAGGTCTGCCTTGCCTGCTCGCCGTTGACGGCGAGGGCAAGCACTTTGAGAGCGGCAAACTTTCCCGCGGGAAGCGCTACAGTTTTGCCGCTTACCACGTCGGGGCCGTTGGCAGGACCCAGCTTGAAGACAACCCCGTCTCCAACCTGCTCGGAGCCGAGCAGTTGCTCGGGAAAAGCGAAGCCATCGCTGTCGAGACCTGCCGAAGGAGGGAACGTTGAGCCGTCGTTATAAATTCCAGTGATGTTGTAAGCAGAGGAAAGATCGACGGGAACAGTCCCACTTGCTGCCGCCGTGACCGTAACGCCGGTTGTGACAGTGTGAGATAGACTGCCGGATGTTCCCGTGATGGTGAGCGTCGCCTGATTTGGAGCTGCGGAGTCGCTTGCTTTGAGCGTCAGAGTGCTGCTTCCGGTGGTGCTGGCTGGACTGAATGAGGCGGTCACTCCCTCGGGAAGCCCTGACGCACTCAGCTTGACGCTGCCGCCGAGATTGCCCCTGGGCATGACGATGATTCTGGTGCTGGTACTGCGGCCCTGTGGAAGGGAAACAGTGGAGGACGATGTACTCAGCGCGAAATCTCCAGGCCCTACGTTGGGCGAGGGCAACACGTCATAGAGCGGCTGAACGGGCTTGATTTCTGGATTTTCATCTGCCAGCGAGATCGCGAGTATCCGGATTTTGTTGTTGTCGGGCAGCTTGATCGTCTTTGTTCCTGAGGGAAGGTCCACGGGATAGGCAAAAAGATAGGAATAGGAGTAGGCAACGTTGTCGCCGGCGGGATTGTGGTGGTGGTCGCAATACCAGGCGAGATCGGCGCGTTTAATGTAACCCGGCTTCAGTCCCGTCATGTCTCCGTAGTTATCGTGCGCGAAATCTGGGGAACTCCACTGGCGATCGTCCCATTGCCCGATAAATCCGCTCCAGTCCTGGATGGTGAGTTCAACTTTTTTCTTGCCACCGATTTCAAAGGCGGCCTTCTGATCACCGTCAGCGGATGCGGCCAGGAGATAAAGCCGGTTGTACTGGCCGGTCGGTAGATCGATGGTCTGGCCTTTCGCAATGAGTGCGTTGGGTTCGCCGGCTTGGGCACCGGCCAACTGGAACTGCACATTGTTGAACGCGATTTTGTGAGGGAGCATCTCGGCCGGGAGTGCGTTTCCTTTTCCGTCAAAGCCAGCTTGGGAGTGGGTTCCATGGTTGCTGGACGTGGCAAGGTCGTAGTGAAGCGCTACCGGCGTGGAGCGCACTCCAGCGACTTTTCCCGCCGGAGCGCCAATCTTGAGAGCGAAGGTGCGCGGCTGATAGGCGTTGAACGAAGTTACGAGTGCGCCTGCGCGCAGGGTCGCCGCCCCGACCGGTTGCTCCTGGCCATTTACTTCGCGAGCGGCCGTGACCGGCACGGTGAAAGAGATTTGGACGTCGCGTTGCGGTTTGCCAGCGAGTTCGACGGCACGAACGATGATTTCATCGCTCGCTTCAGCTTTCTTCACTGCCAGAACTCGCACGCGCGGGTTGCTGACTTTCAGCAGCGAGAATTCGCGGCCAAGCGCACCCGCATGCCTGGAAGCCTGGAACGCCACCAAGGGCGCATTCAATCGTTGCGCTTGCCAGTCGGTCTGGGCATCTCGCCAGCCCAGAGCGTGGCCGGCAATCCCGTAAACAAACTCATGATGGCCGATGTCTTGCGTACCCTGATCGGCATAACCGCCGGCGGTTCCGGGAGTCCGGATCAGCGTGAGTCGAATCGTGTTGTCTGATGGTTTGTCGGATCCATTCTTGCAGTCGGTAAGGATGGTCGCTCCGAAGGAGCCGCCCGCGTCCGTCAAGTCGATCCACTGGTGCGAAGGAACTTCAAATTTCTTCGGCCGCGCCGTGGGCCGCTCAATCGTGCCAATGTCCCAGTTGTAGGTGGCCATCTCGTTGGAGGCGGTCAGCGGAAAAGTAGCTTTGAGATTCGATTCGCGCGTGTTCCAGTCGATCACGTTTCCGATCTCGACGCGTTTTCCCGAATCTCCCGCAGAGAGACTGATGGTCTGGACGAAGCGTGACCCGGCGGTCTCCCGCGAAACTTCCACGGATACTCGCACCGGGCCATTCTCGACCACGCGAATCTGCGGGGGGCCTGAGACGAATGCCTTGGGCGCTGCTTGTTCCTGGTCCCAATCCATATTCCAGGCGGGCCACTGCTCGGGGTTGTCATAAGAAATTGCGAGGCGCGCCGGGGCGGAGAGAAGTTCCTTGCCGATTGCCTTGTCGAAGATGCTGGCCACATCACCGTCGGCGTTCAGCTTTACGCGGTAGTACTGATTTTCCAGTTCATCCTTGGACACGCGCAATGTGTTGGAACTGGTGGAATTGGCGCCGGGCTGCACATCATAGACCGCATAGCCAACAGACGGCACGCTCGCGGAAAAGATTACTTTGCCGTGAGAGATCTGCGCCGGCACATCTCTTCCGTCCGGGCCAGTCACGCGAACTGCCTTGGGCATTCCGCCTGCGAAATCGAGGTTGGCTTCGACCAGATCCTCGCGCGCCACATTGAGGCTATTGAACACCACGACGGGCACGCCTTTGGTCTCAGTATTCAGGCCCGCAGAGACGGCTTCCGTGGCATTGTTCAGAATGCCGGCAAACTGATTCATGGCGATGACATCATCGTTCCACGCGAATTCGTACGACCTTGGCGTAGCGGTGCCGGCGGCGATGTCGTGAAAGTGCCCGCCCATGACAAGCGTCCAAGCGTTATTGAATCGCTGCTGGGGATAAGGCCGCGCGCCTAGCCATTCTGCGGCAATTGAGGCCTTCTCCGCGGCGTCTGCCAGGATTTCCTCTTTCCGCAACCAGCGCTTCTGATAGCCCTGTGAGGTTAGAGAACCAGCCGAGTGATTGGTGAGCTCCATTTCTCCGGTGTAGCGTGGAAGGCCAGCCTCCTCGGCGGGCGTGATATCCAGAAACATCTGGTCGGCGGGGGACGAGATTACATGAACCGGTCCGTCACCCACTTTGACGGCGGGCCATTCCGGGTGATGCTGTTCCTCTCTGCGGGTGAGGAAGTGTCCCGCAGGCGGCAGGCCCACTGTGCCCTTAGTGACCATTGCCTCCAAGCGTTTTACCGACTCTTCGTCTGGAGTTCCGCCAATGTCTCCGGTGCCGTAGTAGTGATAATCGGTGAAGACTCCGCTCACCTGGCCGTTGTGGACGACGCGCGCCGCCCAATCGTCCTGATATCGGCGCTGCTCGCGGTCATGCTGTGCTCGCACCAGGGCAGCCTGTTCCTGGCGCAGGTTCATGAATTCCTGTACTTCTTTTTGGTCCAGCTGCTGGCCACTTTTCTCGGCCTGTTGCAGTTTGCTTTGCAACTCCCCGATCTTTTTCTGGAGATCTTCAATCATCGAATTTGGAGGCGGCGGCGGCAACGGCTTGCTGAGATCGGTCTCGATATTCGAGCCATAACTTCCGGGATTAAGACCGGCGAGCACGCTCTCCCCATCAGGACCGACCCACACGCCAACGTTGAATGGTGTTCCCTCCGGAGTACGCTCCCGAGATTCAGGGCCTCCGGCGGGTGCCGAGGATCCCCACACCAGTTTTTGCGTGGAGAACCCCTTTACCCCCGAGTGGGCCAGGATGGTAGGAAGGGAAGCGGGGAATCCGAAGCAATCCGGCAGCATGTACTCGGCGCTGGCTTTGCCAAATTCCTTGCGGAAGAACTCGTTGCCATACAAAATTTGGCGGATGATGGCCTCCGCGCCAGGCGCATTCACGTCACCCTCTTCCATGGAGGATCCGGCGGGAAACCACTGTCCGGACGCCACGTATTTCTTCACTCGCTCGTAGTCTGCCGGAAAATACTCCTTCATGAAGCGGTAGCGGTTTGCCCCGCTGAAGTTGAAGACATAGTGGGGATACTTGTCGAAGAGCTTGAAATTGTCCTCCATGGTCTTGCGAATGTATTCGTCAATGACCTGGGGATATTCCCAACGCCATTCGGTATCCAGATGGGCGTAGCCGACTACGTAAAGAGTCGGATCCTTGGCCAGGTCAGGCGGGGAACCGCTTTGTGCATTTAGTTCCGGAAGTGTAGCCAACAAGACGAGGAGAGCAAAGAGCAGAGATGCAGGAGATTTAGGGTTCATAAATTTACGGGAAAGATGAATGGTTGGCCTTGACTTGTGGCTATGTCAAGACGCCAGGGTGTGATCTTTATGTTCCGTGTAACTGTATTGAGAGGAAAGCATTTAGTCGCAATTCTTCTTGCGAACAATTGCGCTGAGGGAACCTCAAGGGCCACAGCGTCCCGGCGGTTCAAGAGGCTTATTGCGGTTGCGGAATCTGCTTCAGATCGCTAGCTGCTTCTCGGGCTACGAGCTCAAAATTCTTAGCGCTAGCATCTTTCATTAAGGACTCGAGGTGCTGGCGGCCATTCTGGCGGTTCCCAGAGTGCAACTCGATCTCTCCTAGGGCCAAGCGGGCTTCGAAGGTGTAGCGAAGGAAGCCGGTGCGGTTGGACTCCGCGAGGACCTGTTCCAGGCGATTCGTTGCTGCGGCCAGGTCCGGTGCGCTGCCGGAAGCCGCTCGAACGCGAGCAGCGGTGAGCGCCACCAAAAGCTCGACCTGCCGGTCGTGGTACTTGTCGAAAAGGGACAGGGCGTGTTCGATGGCTGTCTTTGCCGCAGGCACATCTCCCTGTGCGAGTAACGCCTGGGCGAGGACGGCCTCGGCTTGCGACTCGTCCCGAATAGCATGCTGGCGAGCGAATTCCCGTGATACCCGGGTCGCAATGGCCGCCGCCTCAGCGCCTCGGTGTTCGTCGAGGGAGAGTTCAGCAAGTTCAAGCTGGAAACGCGCAGAACTCTGCTTGTCTCCGATTTCATCGAAGATGGAGATGGCTTCCGATTCGTACTTGCGGGCCTGATCCAGGCTGCCTTCCACGCGCAAGACGTCCCCTAATCCCGCGAGCGCGATTGCGGTTTTCTCCCGGTCACCAATGCTGCGGCACAGCTCGACAGACTCCTGGCTTACCTTCTTGGCGCCAGCATGATCTCCCATAGCCAGCAAAACAACGCCCAAGGCACCCTTGGCCAACGCCACGCCATCCGGATTGGCGATCTCTTGATCTGCCGCTAAGGAATCCTCATATTTTTCGCGGGCTCCCTGCAGGTCCCCCAGGGCGAGCAGGACGTCGCCAAGGTCATCCAGTTCGTTCGCGACGCCCAGCTTGTTTCCGATTTTGCGAGAGATGAGCAGGGACTGCTCGTACATCTTCTTGGCCCCAAGAGAATCGCCTTTGTACTCGAGCGCTATGCCATTGAGGTTGATGGCACTGGCGACGCCCCTCTGGTCGCCTACGGCGGCAAAGATCGGCTTGGCATCGGCCGCGGCCCGAACGGCTTCATCGGAGTTGCCGAGATTCAACGACGCCCAGGATTGATTGACTCGGGCTTCTGCAAATAACAGGGACGCCCCCAACGCTTGCGCCTTCTGCGCGGCTCGCAGACAGGAGGCCTCATCCCGCTTGTAATCGCCTAACGATTCCGCGGCTCGCGCTTCGGACAAATCGAGTCGTGGATCGTCGCCCAATGGAGGAGGAAGCTTTTTCAGAGCGTCAATGGTGTCGAGCGCTTCTCTTCCTTTTCCTCCGCTGACTTGCGCGTGAGCGAGGGCCATACCGTAATCCATGCTGTCGGGGAAGAATGCAAAAAGGGCGCGGTAAATCTCCGCGGCCCTTTGCCAGTTCTTCGACATTTCATAGTAGCGTCCCTCAACCAGAAGGCGCTCGGCGCGGGGCAGATTCGAGGAAAGCTCAAATGCCCGCTTGGCTTCGTCGCGGGCATTCTCGTCGTAACCTAAAGTCGCCCAGGCTGTGGCGAGACTGGCGTGGGAGAGGGCAAAAGTAGGCTCTTCAGCGATGGCCTTCAGAAATAGATCGCGCGCGGCGAGGGCATCAAACACTCGCAACTTCGCCAGACCTTCGGAGTAGAACCGGGCAGCATCGTGGTTCTTGGGTAAGGCTACGGCGACTTCGGCTGCCTCCTTGCGCGTGACCGCCTGGATGCCGAGGCGGTTCCGAAGATTTTCGCCGGCTTGCGAAACTAGCTCAAAGAGATGGGTTTCGGTCCCGGTTTCCGACATTGCGACGACCGTCTCCCCGCTGCGGCAGTCCTGTAGCCGCAGGTCCAACCTCACCAGGCCCCCCGAATCCTTTCCCAGGCTTGCATAAGACCCGACCACCACCAGATCGGTTCCAAGATTGCTGCCAATTCGGGCGAGGCTGTCTTTACTTAGACTGTCGGAATCCGGAAGTGACAGCTCGATGCGCATTCGGGCCACACTCTCGGCCGGAATCGTTCGCAGTTGTTCACCGGCGGAAAGTTCGGTGGTAAGCCAATCGGACAGCGCCGTCGAAACCCATGATTGTTCAGTTCGTCCCGAGAGGTTCTTAAAACCGAGAACAGCGACCGAGCGCCGAGGGACGACGCTAGCAGGGGAGCTCCCCGCCCTAACGATTTGCCGCGAGCGCAGGTAGAACGGGGTAACCAGACTTCCCAGGATTACGACCAGCCCAGCCATGACCTGCCAGCGTCGCAGGGTCAGGCCGGACTCCAAATAGGCCGCCACCGGAGACGTCGCGGAAGCGGGCCCAGACGGAGTGCGAGAGGCGTCGGAATGACGAGATACGACTGGGGAGCCATTCGTGGGCTGGGCCTGAATCGGCGCAATGAAGCGATAACCCCGTCGATGCAGTGTCTCAATATAGCGCGGCGTTTCCGCGGAATCGCCGAGCGCCAGGCGCAATTTGCTCATCGCCTTATTGAGGCTGCGATCGAAGTCGACAAAAGTGTCGGCGGACCACAGCTTCTGGCGAAGTTCCTCGCGGGTTACGAGGTCGCCGGGACGCTCCAACAAGAGGGCCAGGATGTGAAAGGGTTGTTCTTCGAGCCGGATTCGCACGCCGTGCTTGTGCAACTCCCCAGCGCGAAAATCTACCTCAAAGACACCAAAGCGCAGGGATCGGTGAGAATTGGAGGGGCCTTCCATGGTGCTGACCGAGTGACTTCCCCACAGGTTAGGCGCGAGCGTAGCACGTTCGTATGTCCCTTATCAAGACGTTCCTCGTTCGCCCAATTCGGACCCGGCGCAGACCATCTCGCGAGGGAATAATACCTTTCAAATCCCCGTTCATCAATCACATGCAGGGGAGCAGGCAGATGACATTTGCGTGCATTGACAAGGCGGGGTCCATTCATAAAACTGATGGGTTTTAGCTGCTACACGTGTCGCATAGATGGTCTGAATGTTTGAGTCGCACAACACTCCGTGGGCTCCACTTTCGAGGCGTGATTTCGTGTCAGCCATCGGCTTGGCTTGCGTGAGAACCAAAACTTTGCTCAGGGTGTGCTCGCTGACCTCTCCTCTTTCAGGCCTCCAGGCTGCAAGAAACGCTACACCGCCAAAATCCAGCGAAACTTCTGCTGATAACGAGATCTCCAGCCGCGTGCGCCAGGAGTTCTTGCACGCATGGGGCGGCTACAAGCAATATGCATGGGGCCACGATGAGCTAAAGCCCTTGAGCAAGAGCTATCGCGATTGGCACAGAGTTTCGCTTTGCATGACGCCAGTCGATGCGCTGGACACGATCCTTGTGATGGGGCTTGATGCAGAGGCCGAGAAGGCCAAAGATCTTATCGTCAATAAGCTGTCATTTGATCAGGATATCTTCGTCAAGAACTTCGAGATCACCATCCGCCTGCTGGGCGGGCTGTTGAGCAGCCATCAACTAACCGGCGACAAGCGGCTGCTGCAACTGGCGGAAGATTTGGGAAACCGCTTGCTTCCGGCGTTCGGCTCTCCTACCGGCATGCCGTACGTTAACGTCAACCTCAAGACGGGCGCAGTTCGTGGAGAGGAAACCAATCCTGCCGAAGTCGGAACGCTTCTCCTCGAGTTCGGCACCCTGAGCAAGCTGACCAGGAAACCCACGTATTACGACAAGGCGAAGCGAGCGGTCGTCGAACTGTACAAGCGCCGTTCACCAATCGGATTGGTTGGGGCGGGCATTAACGTGAAGAGCGGGGCCTGGACCGATTCCACCAGCCACATCAGCGGGGGAATCGATTCTTACTACGAATATTTATGGAAGAGTTGGCTGTTGTTTGGCGACAAAGATTGCGAGCAGATGTGGCAGACCAGCATCGCCGCAGTGAACAAGTATCTCGCCGACGATACACCGAACGGGTTGTGGTACGGGCAGGCCAACATGAATACGGGTGCGCGCACCGGAACATTGTTCGGGGCGCTTGATGCATTCTTTCCTGGAACGCTGGCCTTGTCCGGTGACATGGATCGTGCCCGTAAATTGGAAGAGTCTTGTTACAAAATGTGGACGACGTTTGGGATCGAGCCGGAGGAATTGGACTACTCAAAAATGAAGGTGGCATATGACGGCTACGCGCTGCGGCCGGAAATTATCGAGTCGGCCTATTACCTTCATCACTTCACCAAAGATGCGCGCTATCTGGAGATGGGACGGACCTTCTTTGACAGCCTGGTGAAGTACTGCCGAACGGAAGCGGCCTATGCTGCTTTGCGAAGTGTGCAGACTAAGCAAAAGCGCGATCAGATGGAAAGCTTCTTTTTCGCCGAGACGCTGAAGTATCTTTACCTGCTGTTTGCCCCGGCCAATACGGTGGACCTCACGCAAGTTGTATTCAATACCGAAGCTCATCCTTTGCGCCGGATCGGGGCTACTGGGTGAATTTTGCCCGGCGCGCCGCCCGCCTCAGACCATGTACAATTCGGCCAATATGCGGTCGGTTGCTGGAGCGCGGTTTTCTTTTTCCTACCGGGCAGTAGCTTTCAGCCTGCTTTTTGGCATCGGTTTCGTGCCTTATCTGGCTGCGGGGCAGTCGGGTGCGAGCGACGCTAAAGTCGAAAATCTTTACCGCGAAGCTAAAGAAGCGCAGGCGCGTGGCGACCAGGCTGCAGCGGTTGCGAAATATGAATCCATTCTGAAGATCGCGCCTCGCTTGGGGGCAGCCTACAACAATCTTGGCTTGCTTTATTTTCAGCAGCGGAATTTTCAGCAAGCCGCCGACATCCTGGAAAAGGGATTAAAGGTTGACCCCAAGATGTCATCGGCCTCCGCCCTGCTGGGCATCTCGCTTTATCAATTGGGAAAATATTCGGAGGCGCGGCCGCGGCTCGAGGCCGCGTTGCGTGCCAATCCCAAAGACGATAACGCGGAACTTTTCCTCGCCAATGATCTGATTAAGCTCGGCGAGTTGCAGTCGGCAGCGGTGCATCTGCAGAACCTTTCGCGGCGCCAGCCGCAGGATCAGGAAGCCTGGTATTTGTTGGGCAAAGTTTATATGCAGCTTTCTGAGCAGGCGCTGTCGAAGATGAATGCTATCGATCCCAATTCCGTCCTCGCCCACGAGATGTCGGGCGAGATCATGGAGAGCATGAAGAATTACGATGGAGCGGTGCTCGAATACAAGAAGGCGGTAGAAATGGCGCCACAGCAGCCCGGCACTCACTTCAAGCTAGGGAACGCCTATTGGTATCTGGGAGAGTGGGATACTGCGATCAAAGAATTCCAGAGCGAGCTCGTGAATGATCCGCAAAATTGTGAAGCCCAGGGCCAGATCGGAAACATTCTTATCGCGCAACGAATGAACTTTGAGGAGGGCCTCGCCGCGGTAGATAAAGCGCTCGCCATTTGCCCGAATCAGACCCAGGCTCGAATTGACCGGGGAAGAGCGTTATTGAAGCTGAACCGCGGGGAAGAGGCGGTCAAAGACTTGCAGGCTGCCGAACAGGCCACGCCAGATGATCCCACCATCCATTTTTTCCTGGCCCAGGGTTATCGCGCGCTGGGACGATCGCAGGAAGCGCAGGCGGAAATGAAAATCTTCAGCAAGCTGGAGGAGACTGCGCGAGCCGGACGTGCCGAGCGTGCCCGCGAAGTCTTGCAGAACAAAGAACAGCCGCAATAGGCCGCTAACGGTCGGGATTTTCCTTCTTCAGAGCGGCGGAGCGATCGAACTCCAGCTTTGCCTTCTCGGTCAGGCCTTGCTTCTGGTACACCTGACCGAGCATATAGTGCAAGCGTGAGTTCTCCGGAGCCAACTCGAGCGCCTTCTCGAATTCTTCCCGCGCGTTAGGGAACTGGGCGAGACGCTCATACGCCTTTCCCAGTTGTTCATGCGCCCTGGTCTCCTGGGGAGAGATCGCAATCGCCCGCTGAAGATAGGGGATTGCCTCCTGGGCGTGATTCTGGTCGAGCAAAAGCGCTCCCAGATTGATGAATGGCCCTGGATCCTGCATCAGGGTATGTTCTTGCCAGGAAATCGCAGTTCGGTAAGCAGCGGTTGCATCTTCGGTGCGCCCCAGTCCCTGATACGACAATCCAAGATTGTCTTCGCCTTTTACGCTGCGGGGATCGAGTTCCAAATATTTTTGGAAGGCGCTGATGGCTTCGGCAAAACGATTCTCGTTATATTTCGTGCGCCCGAGGTAATACCAACTTTCCGAATCGGCTGGGTTTTTCTGTAAGGACCGGGTCAGCCATTTATCGGCGTCGGGGTAATCTTTCAGCAATACGTAGTCGAGCGAAACGATCTTCAAATCGAAAGCGCCGGGGACCTGATATTTAGCGCCTTCTGTGAATTCTGCCAGCGACTGTTTGGCGTACTCTTGGCGGGACTTTTCTTCTTGCGGAGTTGCAGCACTGTTCTTTAACTCTGCTGAAGAGTCTACCTGCACCTTGCGGAACAGCGCGTAACCCAAAAGAAAATGCGCCTCCGCCGAGGCGAGGTGGTCCTTCAAGTAGTCGCGAACCGTACGCTCGCCCTCTTCGATATGGCCGTCTTGCAAAAGCAAACGAGCTTTGGCGAGCGGCGCATCGGCTGAATCGGGCGCAGAAGTCGGTGACGAAACAGAGTGGCTCGTCGCTTGCGGGACTGCACCGGCTGCCGCAGTCGCGGCATAAAGAATTGGGCCCAAAATCAGCAAAGCCAGCAGCAATGGATCACCGATCAGAGCAGAATGACGCCCGGCCCGTATCAAAGGGAGTGATCTCGCGGCACGGAGCGTGGCGGTCACAGCAGAGAGATTATAGACGCTGCATCGCGAGACATAGCGGGTGTGCAGACCAGCTATGTCTCGATGCAGCGGGGGGCAACGGGCTGAAGTCGAGTTTTAAAAACTGATTTTGAAAAATGCCTGCCCTTGTCTAGGCCGGTTGGCCTGACACACGCTGCTGCCGCCGCTACCGTTGGGATTCACAATTCCAAAATTCAAGGGTCCGTCAGCGACGTTGTAATCCGCTCCACAGACCTGGAAGCGGTTCAGGATGTTAAAGAACTCCATCCTGAGCTCGGCTTGTACTCCCTCGGTAAAGTGAAAATGCTTGGCGAGGGCGACACTTTCATTCTTAAAGAATGCACTGCGCACACCTGCAACTTCGCGGGGAGAGTTACCTCCAGTGTAGCCGGTGACGGCGAATGCGGCGATGTTGAAAGCGGCGGGCGATTGAGACTGCTGGCCGAGGGACTTATAGTAGCTGTGCCAGTTGAGATTGATGGGTTGCCCGGGCACGATATTGGCGCGGTTAAACCCGTTGCCATATGGGTTGTAGTTGGAGGTAATCATCTGTGGCGTGCCACTCGCATAGTTGAGAACGCCGCTGATTTGCCAGCCACCCAGCAACAGACGCGACGCGACATTATTCGCGTTCGCATATTTTCTGTGCGGGCCTATGGGCAATTCATAAACGCCGCTGAGGGTCAGAATATGGGTTTGGTCGTTACTGGCAATGGACCACTCCGACTTCTGGTTGTACTTGTTCAAAGAGCCCCAGTTGAAGGTTGAGAATCCGGTATCCGTATTGGACATTGTTTTCGACAAGGTATAGGAAACCAGGAAACTCACACCGTTGCTGAACCGCTTCTGCCCTTGCACTTGGAGAGCGTTGTAGAAGGCTGTTCCGAAATTGTCGAAGTTGTTGCACAGGCCTCCACACGAGCCACTTGGGGTATACATCGGGTACGGGAGCACGGCCTGGCGGACCGAGACGTCGGTACCCCAATCGCACACGAATGTGGAATAGGGAGCGTAGTATGCCGCCTGCGTTCCTGGGTTATTGCTGGTGGCCGGACAGGTAAGCGCCGGCGCTAAGGGGACCCCGAGAGCTTGCAGAGCCGCCTGCGCCGGGCCGGTCGTCCAAGCCGTACCAGGTCCGCCGCTAATGACGTTATCCGACGACAGCAGGCAGGTCGGGCTGATTGCCTTTCCATAGTTTTGATCCGCCGGATCTGTGACCGGCGTCGGATCGGGACACAACGCGCTCAGTAGGGTGGGATTCAACTGATTAATCGGATTGAGCATGGACGGCAGATGGATGACTCTGTTCCCGACGTAGGAGACCGACAGAAACATATTCCATGGCATCTGGCGTTGGATGCCAAAATTCCATGCCTCCTGATAAGGCGCTTTAGCAGTTGGAACGAACTGGTGGAGCCCATTGGCATTCGCAATTGTCGGAGCGAATGGGAGCGAGGGAGGGTTGCCGATCGGAGTATTGTCCCATTCACCCCAGCCGGGGACAGTACTGCCGTTTCCATTTGCGGGCAAGTTGCCTACAAGCCATTGTCCGTAATTGTTGGCCACTTTGTTGACGCCGAACTCAAAGGCGCCACCATTCAGAGTACTCAAAGCAACACCACCGAGAACCACCGTCTTTTGGTTTACTTCGTATGTAAATCCTAGGCGGGGACTGAAATGTAACCACTGCACTGGTCCGTGATCAAAGCCTGCGCAGCCGGTGCAGTTGCCGAACTTAGTCGCCGCTCCGAGCAACGGTTGGCCGGTAGCCGGGTCGATTGCTCCCGGATTCGGTATTTTCGGATCGAAATAGACTACGTTGTTGTTGTTTTCGGTAAACGGTCGCAGGATGTCCCAGCGCAATCCGGCATCAACGTTCAGCTTCGGCGAGATCTTGATATTGTCCTGGATATATGGCGAGATAGCCAGATTGCGGAGCCTGCTCTCAGGGGCGAAGTTGCGAGATGCAGAATCCACTTGGCCGAGCAGAAAGCTCGCAAAAGCACTGCCCGTGGTACCGATGTTGGTCCCGTCACTAGTGGTCTGACTGCTGAAACTAGCATTGGCACCGCAGTTCTGGCATTCGTGATCGTCTTGGTAGGCACGATGGACTTCCATGCCGATATTGAATGTGTGCTTGCCATGGACCCAAAGCCAATTGTTGGCGAAACTGATGCCCAGCTTGCGGTTTAAAGAAAATGTTCTTGCCTGTCCCAGGTCGCTCGGTTCCACGGCATTCGGATCAGAACTGCCGAAGGTGATGTGCGGGAAGCTAATGCTGTTTGCCACGCCGGGGAACGCACTGTTGACGTTGGGGTTGAATTGATTGTTGATCTCGCCCATCCACCCGAATCCACCCGTCATAATCAAGTGGTCGGTGAGGCTGTTGGAATAGGTCAAGAAAAGTCCTGTACCCAGCCGGAGCTGCGGATTCTGCCCAGTAATTGGGCTGTTGAGCGGATAGTAGGCGTTATTGTCGCAGCAGGAAGGGGTGGTTTCCTTGTCGCGCCAGAATGATCCATGAATCTTTTGCTTCTGGGTGAGATTATGGTCGATGGAGAAGCCCCAATTGGGTTGCCGAAACAGACCAACACCCGCCAGTGAACTCGCATTGTTCTTTAACGTGTTCTGGATGTTGGGAGCGGCAATGAGGGGTGTGACCAGTGCCGATGCGGCGCTAATGCAACTCGTGGGAATTACGTTCCCAGGCCACTGCTGGCCCGGCGCCGCTGGAGGAGTGCATCCGGGGGGAATTAGAGCGGGATTGCTTGCCCATGCGGTCGGAACGTAGATCTTGATTGGAGCGCCATTTCCGTCGACCAGTCCGCTGAAATCGCCGCCTACCTCTGCCGGGGTGGGCACGGTCATAAAGCCTGTCTGCGCCGAGTTCTGGCGGAACCATTCGAGATCCAAATGCCAGAAGGTTTTGTTCCGGCCGTCGTATACATGAGGGATCAATACCGGCCCTCCCACGGCCACCCCGAAATTATGTTGAATGAGGAATGGCGTTTGGAAGCCGTCCGCGGAAGGCTCAGCAATACCCGGTGCATCGAAGTAGCTGTTGCGCATGATCTCGAAAGCGTCGCCGTGCAGTTTATTGGTGCCGGAAGCAAATTGGTAAGAAACCACACCTTGTGCCAGTCCGTACTGCGCGGAAAAGACCGAACTTAGAACAGAAAACTCACTCACCATTTCGAACGGCGGGTTGATGAACGTCTGGAAACCCTGAGTTTCGGCCTGAACAGCAGCAACGCCGTTGAAGACTACTTCGTTTTCAAAGTCCACCCCGCCATTGATGCGGTGACTGAATTCGCCGCCTTGTGTACCCGGTGCCAGGAAGATATAGTCGTCGATCTGCCGCCCGACTGTCGCCACTCCGCCATTGACGCCACCAATCTCCAACGGCAATTCTTCGACGACTTTATGCTCAATCGTCGTTGCCAATTGCGGCTGCTCGGTTTCGAGCGTGATTGCCTCGGCCTTAACCTCCACGACCTGCTGCACTTCGCCAGCCTTAAGGGAAGCGTTGATGGTCGATCTTTTGCCGCCTGGTTCTACCGGCACATTGTTAGCCACAAAGGTCTGAAACCCAGTTTTTTCAATTCTTACTGTGTAGTTACCGGGAATCAGGTCGATGATGATATATCCGCCGCTCGCTTGCGAAACGCCAATAGTGGACACTCCCGTGACGGTGTTGGTCGCTGTTACTGTCGCGCCGGGCACAACGGCTCCGGAAGCGTCGGTGACGGTCCCCGTAATTCCGCTGCTCGCTTGAGCATGTAGATTCGGGGCGGCGGCCAGGAGCAGGCAGATGGCCAGGCATGTAGTCAGCCAAGTCGCTTTGGCTGCCCGGGAGTTCTCAATCGAGGCGGTCACATATGACGTCATCTCTGACTCCTTACGAGAAATCTGGTCCGGCATGGAACGCAAAAAAACGACCGCGGCTGCGTTTAGCAACCGTCGTCGAGCTTCACCTCTTCGAGTAGAAGAAACCTAGACTGCACAGAGGGCAGTCTCCCCACTTAACATGGTGCGCAGTCTGGTGCCGGAAGTGGAAGGAGTCAATGCACCTTCATGTCATCTCTACATTCCGGTGTATCCAATTGAATGGCGGGTAGTTAAAAACAATTATGCCGAGGCCATGGGACCACGTTCCAAGGGTCAATTCTAGCGAAGCGGGGGACAGGAAAAAGTAGGAACCGAAACTAACAATGAACCTGGATCAGTGGGCGACAGATTTTCCCTCAACGACGGTGACAATCCGGTCGACTTCGGGAGGGGCGATCTGCTCCCTGGTTCCGCTGGGCCAGTAAATTTCAACCTTGTCGATCTTCGCCGAGTCACCGAGGCCGAAATGGAGGCGCGGGTCGGAGGTGGAGGCATAGCTGCCGCCGCTGAAAGCGTCGGCACGCTGGCGCACGCCGCCGGCGGTGACGAAGACTCTTGCACCAATAGCGTCTCGCGGGCTTTTTGGCCCACCCACAAGCTTCAGAGTGATCCAATGATTATCGTTCTTGACGACGTTGCGCAACAAGGTCGGCGGCGAATCCATATTGTTGATTACAACGTCGATATGGCCGTCATTGAACAAATCGCCGAAGGCTGCACCGCGCGCTGGGATCACATCCGCCAGACCGCTTCCCGTTGCAGGCGGAACCTCTCGGAATTTCTTCCCGTCGAGGTTGCGGAAAAGTTGCGGCCGCTGCGACCAGGTGGTCCCCCAGTCCAGGCGGTCCACCCCGACAAAGACGTGCCCGTTGGCCAGGAAGAGATCGAGCAGTCCGTCATTGTCGAAGTCGAGGAAGGCGTTCCCCCAGGCAAGGAAGGGAATGGTCGGCTCGGCCAAGCCGGACTCGAAGGTCGCGTCCGTGAAGCTGAGGTCGCCATCATTACGAAACAGAGTCTTGTAGTCATCAGAGAATGTGCTGATCGCAAAATCGATTTTGCCATCGCGGTTGTAGTCGCCAATGGCGATTCCCATGGCGGCCTGCTCGCGCCCATCTCCGCTTAACCCTAAGCCCGACAGAAAACTTACATCCTCAAATGTTCCATCGTGGCGGTTGTGGTAAAGGTAATTGGGCACGGAATCGTTGGCCACTACAAGGTCCAGCCAGCCATCGTCGTCGACATCCACGAACGCGGATGCCAGGCCGTAGTAGCCGTACCGGTCGGAAACACCAGCCTTGACACTCACATCGGTAAACGTACCGTCGCCGTTGTTGTGGAAGAGGTGGTCGGGTTCGCCGGGCAAACCGAGCGGTCCGCAGAATACGTTGACGCCACGGAACTGGCAGGCTCCTTCCGGAATCCCGCCTTTACCTGCCTCCGGAGGATGCTCGATGTCGTACTTGACGTAACCCGGAACGAATAGATCCAGCAGGCCGTCGTGATCGTAATCTCCCCAGGTTGGACCGGTCGACCATCCACCCAAGGTGACTCCGGCTTTCTCCGCTACGTCAGTGAAAGTGCCATCGTGATTGTTGTGGTAGAGCCGGTTCTTGCCATAGTTCGCGACGTAGATGTCGGGCCAGCCGTCATTATCATAATCCGCGACCGCAACCCCGAAGCCCCAGCGTTCGTTGGCGACGCCCGCTTGGTCGGTGACGTCGGTAAACGTCCCATCGTGGTTGTTGTGAAACAGCATCGCGCGGGGCGCCGGTTCCTTGCCCTGCAAAGCCGCCTTGGTGGAACCATTCAAGAGATAAATGTCGAGCCATCCGTCGTTGTCATAATCGAGCAGGGCCACGCCCGAACCGTTCGCTTCGATAATCTGGCTCTTCTCCGGCGTACCCATGCGATGGTGAAACTTATCGAGGCCTGCCTGTTTGGTCACATCGAGGAACACGACCGGAGCATCATCTACGAAACCACCAGCGGTGATTGGGCGAGACTTAGAATCCTTGACCGGAGCATGCGCGGTTCCGGTAGCCACTCCCATTTTGGGTGAAGACGGCGGCTGAGACTGCGACTGCCTAGCAGGAGTTGTTTCGATGGGAGCGCTTTGTCCCAAGCAAATTCCGCCGTAGGAGAGTAACGCCAGCGAAATACACCGAGCCGCCATTGTGACTTGGCGCCGCATTTACTTTGCAATTCCTTTGCCTACAGGATCGGCCGACGGTTCGTCCACCTGTAAGATCTGGTCAGCACGGACATCTTTTAGAGTCTGGACAATTCCGCTAGGCCAATGAATCTCCACTGTTTTTGCCACTGGCTCGGCGCCGAGCCCAAAATGAACGCGCTTATCGCTGGCGGAAAGGTAACTGCTTGCGGTAGTCACTATGGCCGACTGCTTTCCTTTTTCCGTCGTGAGCCGAACTTCCGCCCCAATCGCATCGCGGTTGCTCTTGTGGCCCACCAGTTTCAACGTGAGCCAGTGATTGGGCGTGGAGGTTTCGTTATGTAAGATGTGGACCGGACCGTCGTTCGTAGTCACGACGGCATCGAGGCGCCCGTCGTTATCCATATCTCCGACTGCCATCCCTCGGCCCAGCCATGGTTCGTGAAACACGGCGCCTGAATCCGCCGACACGTCGACAAAACCTGTACCCGTATTCCGGACCAGCAGCATGGGCTCCCGGTAGTGAAGGTTCGGATAATTCAGTTCGATCGTATCCAGGTCATGTCCCTGGGCGATCAGAAGATCTTTCCAGCCATCATTATCGTAGTCGAGGAAGCGAACGCCCCAGCCGGAGTGAAATCGTGTGATGCGCCCCAAATCCGAATCGTAGGTCGCATAGGTAAAAGTGCCGTCGCCGTTATTTCGGTACAAGGCGTACATCTGGTTGGCGAGATCGGTGATCAGCAGATCGGGCAGGCCGTCGTTGTTGTAGTCGGCGAAATCCACTCCCATGCCCGCATAGGTGCGGCCGTCCCCATCGGCGGCGATGCCGGCAGCCAGGCCGACCTCCTCGAACGTTCCGTTGCCCTTGTTGTGATAAAGAAATTCGAACATGGAATCATTGGCCACCACGACGTCGACATGGCCGTCGCCATCGTAATCGGCCAGAGCCAGACCCAGGCCTTTGCCCGGTTTAGCAAGTCCGATTTTTTTCGAGACTTCGCTGAAATGGCCTTGACCGTCGTTATGAAAAACCAGCGGGGAGATCGGCTGGAAATAATCGGGGTGGCAGTAGGAGCGGTAGCCTTCCTTGTGCTCGCCGCACCAGATGTCGTCAAAGTCCCATTGCAAATATCGGAGCACCACCAAATCGAGCAGGCCATCGCCATCTAGGTCCACCCACATCGCGCTGGTTGACCAACCGCTGGCGCCTACTCCGGCTTTGTCAGTTACGTCCGTGAACGTTCCATTGCCGTTGTTGTGGTAGAGTTTGTTGCCTCCGAGTGCGGTTACGTAGAGATCTTCGTTGCCGTCGTTGTCGTAATCTCCGACCGCGACCCCCATGCCATAACCTGTTCCCTGCAATCCAGCTTTCTCAGTGACATCTTCGAAGGTGCCGTCTGGTTTCTGATGATAGAGGCGATTCCAATCGTTCGGCCCGGACTTCTGCGGAATCGTTCCCTTCGGAGTGGGGTCGTGAATCGGCGCGCCATTGACCAGGAAGATGTCGAGTCTGCCGTCGTTGTCATAGTCGAAGAGAGCGACGCCAGCACCCATCGTCTCTGGCAGGTAATGCTTGGCGGTGTGGGATGAGATGTACTGAAAGTTCACGCCAAATCTGGCAGTGACATCGGTGAACTTGGCCGGGTATTTTTGCGGTTGATCGGCAGGTTTTGCTATTTGCTGCGCAAAGAGCGCTCCATTGACAAATGCGAGCAGGAAACCAATGCGCCGCAGAAAACCCATGGAGCGGCCTATTATAGCGTTATTGTTATCGGGCGTGGCTGACCGCCCGATCAGTTAGCGCAGCCCGCAGATCGAAATTCAGGCGCGGCGGGATGCCATTTCGGTTGCGATCGCGGCTTTGTCGGCATTGGACAATAAGCGTCCAGCCACTGGAAACACCACTTCGTCCTCAATCCGGATGTGCTCCTTGTAGATAGAGGCAAGCTCGGTCACTGCCTGACGGAAGCGATCGGCCTGCGATTTGGGAAGACCTCCTTGAGCAAGGCAGCGTTGGCCCAGCTTATCTACCTCGGCGTGCAAAGAATCAGCGCGGTGATGCTCCTGCTCAAGCGGTTCAAGAGCGCCGATTGCGGCTTTCACATCCGGATGCTGAAGCTGGCGCAGGCGCGGAAATAGAGACTGTTCCTCGTCGGCAGTGTGTTTGGGAGCGGCTTCGCGGAAGTAGCGCAACGCAGAATTGAGCGCAGTTCGGGCATCATCCGCCAACTGGTTATCGATAAGCTGAGAGACGTGCTGCAGCGACCCCAGAAACATTTCAATGCGGCGATGGCAGTCGGAAAGCAACCCCGTTGGTTCGGAAAAACTGTGAGCCTTGGCTCCAATCTGAACGGGCATGCTTATCTCCTTTTCCGAGCCTAATCAACAGCGCAACCACCTCTTAGTTTTTGGATTCGCATGAATATCGTGAAGATGCTTGTTTTATTGCGCGTTGTACATAGCGCCACTTCGATCGCGTTAACCAGTTGCAACACCTGCGCATGCTAAGCTGGTGCACTTCTCATGCAAACACAGGAAAGCGAGAGTGACCCAGTTCGCCCAAAGCAAAGTTCCATGCGCTGGCTTATCGCCGGCATGGTGGGCGCATTTGCATTCGTGAGTTATATCGAACGAATGAACATCTCGGTCGCGGCGGAATTGATGATGCCCGATCTTGGGCTCACCAAAATCCAAATGGGTCAGGTGTTCAGCAGTTTTCTGGTGGGATACGCCATATTCCAGGTTCCAGCCGGGAAATTAGGGGACGTCATCGGGCCAACAGCGACGCTTGCGCTGGCGGCGCTGTTTTGGGGGTGTGCGACGATTTTCACGGCCGTGGTGGCAAACATTTTTCTCGCCGGAAGCGCGTCATTGCTGATGGCATTAGTGGCGGTGCGATTCCTGTTGGGAGCTTCCGAGGGGGCTACATTTCCGGTGGGAAGCCGGGCCATCCGCAACTGGACGCCGCCCCGGGAACGCGCGTTTGGCAATGCCTTCATGATGGCCGGCAGTGCTTCGGCAGCGGCAGTATCGGCGCCGATTGTGTCGTGGCTGATGTTGCGCTTCGGCTGGCGTCCCGCGTTCTATATCACGTCCGTTCTGGCCTTTGGTATCGCCTTATTGTGGTACGGGATGGCGACAGACTATCCACGCGATCATCGCCGAGTGAGCCCGCGAGAATTGGAGGTAATCGGTAATTTCTCTGGCGAGCCGGCACAAAAGCATTCATCGTTATCCGAGCTTCTGGGCGATCGGAATATATTGTTTCTTTCAATTAGCTATACCTGCGAAGGGTACGTTCTCTTCATTTTTGTATTCTGGCTCTATATCTACCTGGTGGAAGTGCGGGGATTCAGTATGCTCAACGGAGGGATGGTGGCGAGCCTGCCGTGGTTGACGGCGCTGGTGTGTACACCCCTCGGTGGACTGGCATGTGACCGCATCAGCGAGAGGCGTGGACGATTTGCCGGCGCTCGCGCCGTCATCACGGTGGGATACGGATTGTCTGGACTGCTGCTGTTTGCCGCCGCCAAATTGAACGGCCGGTCCGCTGCTGTTGCGGCACTCTGTATCAGCGTAGGCGCCCTTTATTTCGCAGAGCCCGCATTTTGGGCGACCGCCGTCCATCTCTCGCGGGAAAGGGCGGGCACGGTTTCTGGAATCATGAACACTGCGGGAATATTAGGCGGAGTGATCTCCACATCCATCACCCCCGTAATCGTCAGCCATTTCGGATGGATGCCGGCACTGGCTTCCGGCGCCGCAGTCGCGATCGGCTGCACGGCAATATGGTTGTTGTTAGGCGGAGAGGGCAGGAGGCAATCAATTGATCACTGAGGAATCTATTCCGCTATGAAAACTTTCAAGTGGCTATTCGCTTTCATTCTGTTTGTTCTCGCAACGAGAATTTTAGCGGCTGCGGCGGACTTCAAAGATGTTGTCTATGAAAACGTCAGCGGCGTGGCTTTAACTCTCGATGCCCATGTGCCCGATGGGCCAGGCCCATTTCCAGCGGCTGTCTTGGTGCACGGCGGCGGCTGGGTTGCGGGCGACAAAGAGCAATACATTACATACATCTTTCAGCCGTTGACCGACGCAGGTTTTGTCTGGTTCAGCATCAACTACCGGCTTGCGCCGCAGTTTAAATTTCCCGCGGATGCGGATGACGTCGAGGCCGCTATCCGATTCGTGAAGAGCAACGCATCGAAATACAAAGTGGATGCTAAGCGAATCGCCCTGATCGGAGAATCCGCCGGAGGTCACCTGGTTTCTTATGTTGGGGCGCGCAACCGGCCGGATGTGCGGGTTGCCGCCGTGGTCTCGATGTACGGCATTCACGACTTTGTCGCCGCGGCGATCGCATGGAAGCCGTTTCCGCACGAAGTTCTCGATCTTTTTGGAATTCGCGCTGTCGATGCCGAGTCGGCTCCCGCGCTGATTAAGGCTTCGCCGGTTATTTATATTCGCGACGACATGCCGCCTTTCCTCCTGATGCACGGCTCGAAGGATGAAGATGTCCCGTATGAGCAATCCGTCGAGATGTGCAACAAGATGAAACAGGCCGGAGCCCACTGCGATCTCATCACCATCGAAGGCGCCCCGCATGGCATGGACCATTGGGAACCGCATCCCGAATTTCTGTGGTACAAGAAAGCGTTGATCGAGTGGCTACAGAAAACAATGAAGTAGCCAGCCACTTCCTCTATTGTGGCAAGCCATTACTGACAACATCGACCCTGAGACTGACCGGCGGGATGGTTTGACCTGCGCTTTCTGCCGTCCACGTCAGGGTCTGCCACGTTCCCTTTTGTGCGGCCGAGGAACTGACCGTGAGTTGCACAGCATACGCGTCATGCGCGGCGACGGTGTAGGTCATCGCGTCCGGCTTTTCGGACCACCCTGCGGGCAACGTGCCATGCAGCGTAACCTGCTTCGGGGAATCCGTGTCATTGCGGATAATCAGCGGCACCCATAGAGCTTCTCCGGGGGCGGCCTGCGCCTCGGGCGCGTAGAGCTTGGCCAAGTGCTCAATGCCGTGCGCCGGCCAGAATGTGTTGTAGAAAGCCCAAGGCCCGCCCAACTCCAAAACTAGTCCTGGCGCCGGCGGTTCATATCCTCGCGGACGCGCATACGGAATCGGGTTCGAGGTGATGCCCTCGAAAATGTCGCTGGTTGCATTGCCTCCGACCAGGGACTTGCCGAAGATAAAGCGCACAGGCATCTCGGAGAATTCCTTCAGTTGCGCATCCGTGAAATCGTTCTGTGTTTTGTAAAATCCCCAGGCTTCGGCGGCGACGCGTGAGTACGGCATCTTGCGTCCCGGCGACATGTCACTGGTGGAATACTCCGGCCCGTTGCCTTTGAAGAAATCAAAGTGGATCGAATCGGAGAAGTAATAAATCTTTTTGGGCTGCCAGGGGCGAAGTCCTTCGCCGTAGTTGCTGATGGTTAGGCGATCGCGCGGAGCCTCAAGCTGTTCCGGAAAGGCAAGCGGATTGGCCGCCAGATCAAAGGCTTCGGTAGCGAGAACACCCGCTCCCTGGTGGTCTTCATGATTTTCGCCCACCACGTAGTTGGGCATCCAAGTAAGGATCACCTCGGGACGAGTGATGCGGACCAGGCGGACGACTTCCTCGAGAGCCTGGCCGTGTCCCCATAGCTCGAGAGAATGAAGCACGTCGGCGCCGGGCGTGTCAGAACCGTGCAGAAACCACGCGTTGGTAATTCCGTAGGAAGCCAGCGAGTGACGGGCTTCCATCTCGCGGATGTCTGCCAGAGCATTCGCCTGCTCGGACCCAGCGGCGTTCCCGCCGGAATTTCCGCGCGTGGTATATAGCACGGCTACACGCTTGTGCTGCTGCTCAATCAACTTGGCGACGTAGGCGGTGACCTCGATGTCGTCATCGGGATGGCCTACCACTTCCAAGATGTCGACCTTGTAGCGTGCATCCGGTTCAGGATTCGGCGGCGCCTGCGTTTGCGAATGGGAAACGCCCGGGATCATCAGGACTGCAAGGACAAGGCACACCTGTAGTTTCATAGCGAGTTGCTTCCTCTCAAGTTTGCGTGAACAGCAACTGAGGCTCGCCGGAGAATGCATTCTCGGCGAGCCCGACCGGCTAGAAACGGAAGTGTAAACCAAATTGCATCTGGCGCATGGCGGCAGCCGCGAAAATCTGGCCCGGGTTGCTCCCGTCAATGTAATTATTGGGATTCGCCAAATTGACGTGGTTGGCGGCATTGAAAACTTCCCATTTGAACTCCAGGGTTTTTCCTTCGGTGATCGCAAACGTCTTACCTAAGGCAAGATCGAGCTCATCGAAGCCGGGGCCGCGCAGGGCATTGTGACGAACGTCCCCATTCCGGCCTACGCCCTGCGGATAGACGAATGCCGCAGGATTGAACCAGAGATTGGCACTTGGATTGGAGACGTGCGGATTGCCAACCTGATCGGTACGGATGCTGTTGAAGTCGGCAAACAGCAAGGGCGCATTGAATACCTGCGGGGTGAAGGGCAGGCCAGATTCAAAGGTGCTGATACCGGAGAAGTCCCAGCCGCCAAGAATCATATCCTCAGCTTTGCTGATGCCTGAACCCCAATGCCGGCCACGTCCGAAAGGTAGCTGGTACAAGTGGCTGATGGTAAGGGTCTGCGTGCGGTCATAATTGGCCGGCCCATGATCCTGCCACCAGTTCAGGTTATTGGAGAATGCACCGCCGGTCTCACTGTTTGCCATTGCCTTCCCGTAGGTATAGGTAACCAGTAGATCGAGCCCACGAGTAGCGCGTTTCTGCACTTTGACTTGCAAGGCGTGATAGCTGGAGTTGTCGCAATTGCAGGTCTCATAGAGGCCCTGCGTGAGACCGAATTTCTGAAAATAGAGACGTCGCTGGTTGAAGTCACTGCAAGTGGCCACCGTGCAGTTAGGGTCGGGAGCGGCCTGGTTTACGTTCGGATTAATAAACAGGTGCCGGCCCACGTTGCCGATGTAAGCGGCCTCCACTGTAAGACTCGGATTGAACTGATGCTGCACAGCCAGATTCCAGGAGTCGGCCAGCGGAATGCGATACGAACTGGGCGGATTGAAAAAATAGTAAACGTTCAATCCGTCAGGAAGCAGGTAGCGGCCGTTCGATCCGACTACCGGATTAGGGATCACGGGCGGCCCATTCAGCAGATTGAATACAGGAGCGTAGTTATTGGCTTGGACGTTCTGTTGCGGGTTGGTGATGGGCGGGTCATAATCCGGAGCCTGGCCGAACACCGCGCCAAGGCCGGCGGGCGTAAAGCTGCGTCCGTAGCCAGCCCGCACGACAGTGTGCTGCGTGATTTGATAAGCCACTCCGAGGCGCGGAGCGAAGCCCAGATTGTAGGCCTTTACGCCCATGTTCGAAGGCACTGAGCCGACTCCTGCGACCAGTACCTCTCCGGTATTGGGATCGAAACTGCCGGCACCGCCGCGGCTGGCAGCCGTCTGTGGCAGGTAATTCTCATAGCGGAGGCCATAGTTAAACGTAAGCTTCGAGGTCACACGCCAGGAGTCCTGGGCATAGAAAAACAAACGGGTCTGCCGCAACCCGGGATGGTAACCGACCCCAGTAAAGTAGCGAGCGAAAGTACTGGGCTGCGCTAACAGAAATGAGGCTAGAGCGGAGCCGGTGGTGAGTCCGCTGGGACTGGCGCCGCTGGCGGCGATGGCATCCACATCGGCATTTCCGGTCACGCCATCGGTAAAGTTGATTTCGCCGGAGCGATGAGAATCACTAGGGATGCGCTGTTGTTGTGCGCGCCGTATATCCGCGCCCCAGCCAAAGGTGTGGTTTCCCCTCGTTTTGACCCAGTTGTTGACGAACTGGAAGTGGTTCTCAGTTTCTTTCAGGGGACAATTGCACTGATTCACTCCCAGCGCGTATCCGAAATCGAACCCTCCGTTGCCGTTGATGTAAAACGCTGGCATGCCGCTCGTTTCTGTGGTGCCGAGATTCAGGCCGGGGAATCCGGCGTCGGTCGCAGGAGTGGTTCCCACTCCATTGGGCTGCACACGAATGCGGTAACGGTAGAATCCAAAGCGGAAATCGGTGATCAGGCTCGTGTTGAGCGTGTAAGTAGCGCCCAGCGCGATACTTTGATTTCGATCGAGGGAACTTCCGGCAAAATTCACTCCGTTCAGTGCGGGGCCGCCGGCCTCGGTTCCATAGGCTCCGGGCGCGGACAAATCAAAATCGGCGATCGTGTAACGCCCGAAGAAGTGCATCCGGTCGGAGAAGTTGTAATCGCCTCGGCTGTCCACCTGGTCGCTGTCAAACTTCTCGCTACCGCTGGCGATGTAGTTATCGCCAGTACCAGCGCCGGGTACATTAGCTGGAGGAAGGAAATTCATGATGTTGGCGACCGCGGTGGGAATGGAAGGCAGTTGATTGACCACTCCGCCGGTAGAGATCGCCAGGCGGCCGGTTCCATCTGAATTTCCTGTGGTCGGATCGAACACCATGCCGGCTTGCGCTGGAACGCTGGCGCCTTCCGTGGTGGTGACCATTACGGGGCTCGCACAACCCGTGGGTGAACTCGTGCCATCGCTGCAAATGTAATCTCCCAACAGGGCAGTCAGATCGCCGTTCCGCTCCGCGGTGGTTGGCACGGTGGTAGTAACGGAAGCTTCGCGCCTGCGCCGCGTGCCCTGATAATCCGCGAAGAAGAAGAGCTTATTTTTGATAATGGGACCGCCAAACGACGCGCCAAATTGATTCCAGCGCAGGGGCAGATTGATTCCGGAAAACCGGTCGCTGGCATTGAATTTGTCATTTCGCAGGTATTCAAATAACGATCCGTGATACTGATTCGTCCCCGATTTGGTGGTGGCTTGCATTAAAGCGCCGGCTACAGATCCGAACTGGGCGTCATAGTCGCTGGTGGTGACCTTAAACTCCTGCAGCGAATCAATGTTGGGATTGATCACTGCGATGCCCAGGATCGAGCTGTTATTTTCCGTGCCATCGAGCAAAAAGCCGTTGGCCGTGAACTGCTGCCCGTTGACATCGATTTGATAACCACCTTGCGGATTTTCCGCGGCGGCGTGGGTCCAGTCATTGAGTTGCGTGCCAGGCGTCACCAGCAGCATCTGCGTGACATTCCGGTTCAAGATGGGCAAGTTGCCAAGTTCCTCGGTACTCAGAGTCGTACTGACATCCGCCCGATCCACTTTAAGCAGTGGCGTTTCGTCCGTGACCGTGATCTGAGTGGCCTGCCCCTGCACCCCCAGGTGAACGTCAACCCGGGTGGAAGAGTCGATCTGCACTTCGGCGGTTACTTCGAACGGGCTGAATCCGGGCGCGGTCACGCTGACCTTGTAGTGCCCGGCGAGCAGGTGAGTCTGCTCGTAATTCCCGCTGTCATTGGCTGCAGTTTTGTAGGTCGCACCGCGGTCCAGGTCGGTAATGGTGACCGGCGCGTTGCCAATTGCGGCGCCGCTGGCGTCGGTTACGGTCCCGATAATATTTCCGGAAACCGCTTGACCCATGACGCTGGGGTGGAACAGCACAAAGATACCGAGAACGACGACAAGACGGGGGAACAACGCTTTCATAGGAGCCCTCATTGCCCGGACACGAGCCGGAAGTCATTGAACACAGGAATCGCAACGAATCACTCACTGCTGGATGGCCGTGAATTGTCGTTCCTGACGATGGTCATGGTCAAGATGATTTTTTCGAATCCTTACGATTGTTTCTGAGAGGCTGCGACAAGGGCTTGCCCGAAAGATTCGTGAACGGGTCCTGCGGATCAGCTCGCCAAGTACAATTTCCCGCTGAAACTAGGGAGAAAGCGGATTGCCCTTGATGCGAGCAGATTGGTATCGGCGCGGGAATCGACCAAAGGACCGAGTCGATCACCAGGCCTAGAGTTTCTCTCCTGCTTACTTGCCATGCCCCGCCTGTGTACCCTTCGCTGACGCAGGATCTGCGGCCCTGTGATAGTTGAAGAACGTGTCGTCTTCCTCCCCTTTGTGGGGGACGAGAAGCATAACCTTGGCATTCGATCTCGTGGCGAAATGCGCCGCCATCCAAATGTTGGGGGCGACCGGATTCTTTTCCAATTCGAACCGGGTACCCGGCTCCACCTCTGCAAGAAAACCTTCGATCCTCACTCGATGGGTAACGTGAGCTTCGACTTTCACCCATTGAAAAGTGTCATGATCCACCCACAGGGTTCCTTCCATCCCCGTAAGCACCTGGCTGTCTCGATCGGGAGGCCGATACCCCTTGCGGGGCGTTGCTTTCAGGACGTAGACCTTGTGGCCTCTGAGGGTGCGATTGCCGATCAGATGGAAGTCGAATGCGCTGGTCATCTGCTGCAGCATGATATGGTCGCGCTTTCGTTCGGCATTATACTTGGCAATGCGCTTGGATCTTTCGTCCGAGGACTCGTGTTCTCGCTTCTTTACCTCGTCGTCATATTTCTTTTGCTCTTGCTTTTGACGGTCGGCGCTCAGAGGGCGGCCATTGATGGCGATGAGACGTTCGTACGGACTGCCGTACAGCATGGTGACCGCGTAGGTTTTATCGCCATCCTTGTTGCGGTCGCGTTCGGAGTTATCAAATTGGGGAACTGCTTCCCAATCGCGCTCATTCGCTTCCGTTGAACGCTGAATGATGGTTGCCACATTCTCCTGTGCGAGCGCGAAGATCGAGCACAGAAGGGCGAACGTAAGCAGCCTTGCTGCATCCACCAGGATCTTGCTCGGAATGTTGAACCTCCATCTTGCTGCGCAACCCTGCGCCGCGCATCGAAACCTCATCCCATCCGTAAGCTTCGAATGGAGCGAGCAGCAAGTTCAATCGGGTCTTCACTGCATCGCGGAGATATTAAGCGGTAACACGCCGACATCACGAGGAACCGCGCTAAGCGGGGCCTAGAAGGCTATAAAGCAAGATCCCGAACACAACCACGGTGAAGGCCACATACATGCGGTCTCGTTCTTCAGCGAAGCCAAAAATCGAGAATGCCACCCGGGCCACTGGAGTGGCGATCAACAGCAGCAGACCGAACTGGATGATGCCACGCCCTCGCAGCGCCAAAGCGCTTCGGATGATTCCCCGCAGCGAACGCAGATCGGCCGGTTCGCCGCGAAAGACCCTATAGTCGACGGGAGCCAGCCCATGCCTCACCAGATAAATGCATGCCCCGATGAAGACCACGACCGCAGATAGAAGCACTCCGCTTCGCAGCAAGACGCCCAGCGTATTTTCGATTCGTTGATCCGTCCAGTTTCGTTTTGAATTCAATCAGATCCTTGCTTTCAGTCCGTTGTAGAGCATCTCGATGGCCAGGGCTACAATCACCAGGCTGAAGGCGAGACGAAGGTACTTGGTGTGAACTCTTACCAGAAGTTTGGCGCCGAGCAGGGAGCCGGCCAAGACTCCAAGCATCACTGGCATCACCAAACCGGGATCAATGTAGCCGCGGCTGAGATATACTCCGGCACTCGCTGCGGCGGTTACGCCGATCATGAAATTGCTGGTCGTCGTCGACACTTTGAAAGGAATTCTCATGGCTTGGTCCATGGCCAGTACTTTCATTGCCCCGGAACCGATTCCAAGCAGGCCGGAGAGCGCTCCGGCCACGAACATCAGACTCCAACCGGCGGGGACGTGTTGCACGTTGTAAGCCCGGACGCCATCCACGTCCGGAAAACTTCCATTCAACCGCAAGCGGGTAGCAAGCGGATCGGCAGCCACGTCGCGTTGTGCAGGCGATCGGGGCTTGCGCGAAAAATATGCGGAAAACAGCAGCACGACTCCGAACACCATCGCAATCGCGTGCGTCGAAACATGCGCTGCCAGTTGCGCACCTAATAACGCTCCCAGGGTCGTGGCGATCTCAAGAAACATTCCGATGCGGATGTTTGAAAAGCCTTCTTTTACATACGCCGCAGCAGCTCCAGACGAGGTTGCAATGACCGACACCAGCGATGCCCCAACGGCATAGCGGATGTCCACCTTGAAGAAGAGAGTCAGCAGCGGGACCAGCACGACGCCTCCGCCTAATCCCGTCAACGCCCCTACGAGTCCGGCCAGCATGGAGCTGAAGCACAGCAGCAAACTGAATTCCAGAATAGTCATTCACGTCCTGATTCCACCAGATTGCCAGCTTCACTACTATAGAAAAACATTGGTCCCGAAAATGTCCTCAGTGTTTACTAGAAACGCACGTCCGGAATTAGCGCGACAAGGCTGGAGCGGCCAACCAATGTGGTGATATGCTCATCCTTGTCAAAGGTGGAGACATTGTTCCTGCAAGGACATCCACGACGTAGCAGGCATGCCGCCCTTTGGATCCATACATTGGCCGCGTGTGCCGTCCTGTCTGCGTTTCTAGTTGCCAGGAATGTCCCGCCGCGATTTCCTAGAGCAGCGGTTCATCATTCTTCTATCATTGCTGGCGGTGCTCACCATCAGAGGCCGCATTTCGATTCCGATGGATCGCAGTGGAGCGCTCCGGTTCATTGTTTTCTGCCGTTTCCGCCCACTGCACTATCCGCGCACCTAACAGACGGCTCGCGGCTGTTTCCCACGTTAGACACAAAGGGCTCTCACTATAATCGCCCCCCACCTACCGCGTAGGTCCAGTCCCTTCGACCAACGATAACACCCGATCTAACCATTGGCATTGCCCGATGCGTTCTCCTTTAAACAGGGAACGTTGGATTGCGCCGGGCAGGATGTGCAACTAGGCCCTGCCGCCTCAGGAGCGGCAAGCGGCAACGCGAAGGCGGAGGTTCCTATGGCCTATGCGGAAGGGCGATCAAGGACCGGTGCGGAGCAGTCCCGCTCGCCCGTCAACTCCAGGATGCTGGTTGTGTCGATCGGAGTCGGGGTGATTTCGTTTCTTGTGACGGAATTCATGCACTACGTTCTTGTTCCGGACATGGGGCGCCTCTTGGAGCGGTTCCTCGCCGAAGGCGTTTCCGGGGTTGTAGTTGCTTTGTTAACGGCAAAACTCATGCAGGTTGAAGGCCAACGGCGGGAAGCTGCGCTGTTGCGCATGCAGGTGATTTCCGAAATGAATCATCATGTCCGCAACGCTCTCTCGGCGATCGCGCTGACCACCGATTCTATCCAGAATGAGCAATGTATTCGCGTGATCTACGAGAGTGTGGAGCGCATCGAGTGGACACTGCGAGAGATTTTGCTCCGCCACAAACCTTTGCGAGAAAAGCAGCGCGACGAATTGCACTATTTCCGTCCGTCGGCTCACCAGGAGAATCCCAAATGAATAGCATGCGAGTGCTTTGTGTGGAGAACCACCTCGAACATCTGAATGCCCTGCGCTACATGCTGGAAGCGGCTGGCTACGAAGTTCTGTCGGCCACGACCGGGATCCAGGGCCTGTGTATGCTCACTTCCCAACCCGTCCAGGGAGTCTTGTTGGAATACGACTTGCCTGATGCCACTGGCGCTGCGATTCGCGCTGAAATGAAACGGATCAAACCCGAAGTGCCCGTTCTGCTCTTCGCTGGTGTTGGAAGCCAGACCCCATTCCTGCTTCGCTTTTTCGATTCCTACATTCGGAACGCCGGAGCACCGGACTGGAGCCTTCAGGAGTACGACAGTTAAGGATTAAAAACATGACCCAAATCAATATTGAACAATTCAGACGAAAGCTTGAGCTTCAGAAAAAGAACTCGCTTCAGTTTCTGAACCGCCTTACGCAGGAAAGGCGCTCGGTTGAGGCCGACTCCACAGTGGATGATGTAGACCGATGCACGGCGGACCTGGAAAAGGAGTCTCTGTTTGAACGGAGCAGTCAAAGCAGGACTTTCTTGCGGCTGATTGAGGCCGCACTGGCTCGCATCGAAGACGGCTCCTTCGGAGTCTGCACGGGCTGCGGTGAGGACATTCAGCCACGGCGGTTGGAGGCTGTGCCGTGGACGCAATTTTGCCTCCGCTGTCAGGAGGAACTCGAACAACGCGTGGATTCGAGCTTATCGGCACGCTCGCTTGTCGGTACGAGAGAGAGTGGGAGACGGGTGGGATAAATCTCTGCCCCGTTCTGACAATCTGCGCATCTTCAGTACGGTTCCGGAGGGCATCATATAAAGCTTCAAATCTGTTTATGTAATTCAAATCACTTTACCGGAGGCTAGCATGAAAAAGCAGCTTGGGGTCGCAGTGATCGTCTGTTTGTTCCTGATGATTGCGCCGGTTAACGCCCAACAAGTCGATGTGGCATTTGCCGGAGGCACGCTTATGTCATCGGGAGTGTCGTTCAACTCGCTGGGTTTGGTTGCCAGCGAACACGGCGGCACCTATGTGGGCTTTAATGGAGACGCCCTGATCAAGGGGCATCTTGGAGTGCAGGGCGAAGTGAACTGGCGAGCCAGCCAGGGCGTGTACGCCGGCACGTTCCCCTATCGCCCGCTATTCTGGGATTTCAATGCTATTTATGCGCGCCGATTCTCTCCGCACGTGGGGGCGGAAGTGCTGGGAGGGATTGGAGGCACCAGCATCCGCTTCTATCAAGGAGCTTACAACTGCGACTTTTACGGGAATTGCACCAACTACCAAAGCAGCAATCACTTCATGGCGGATGTGGGCGCAGGAGTTCGTCTCTACGTGTATCACAATTTCTTCGTTCGGCCAGAGGCGCGCCTGTACATGATCCACAACAACGTCGAATTCAGTTCCGGCTTTCCCGTCCGTGTCGGTGCCTCGGTTGGATACACCTTTGGAGGAGGAGGAAGCCAATAGCCGATCGAGCATGAATAGCGGTTGAAACATTGACGTCGGGGGTGATGGCATGAAGAGACTCGTGCTCTTCGTGTTTGTGCTGCCGGCAGGATTGTTCAAGGTAAGATGCGGTTCCCGCGCGGGAACGATCCTGCCGCTTCAATTGAATTCATCGGTGCGCCGGGATAAATCTAACCTAACTGACGCACTTCGGTCGTGCTGGCCGAGATGCATCATCCTTGGGTCAGCGACAATCGTTTGAGCGCTGTCTTTGCGGCGTGATAGCCGCACATCCCATGTACGCCGCCGCCCGGGGGTGTCGAAGACGAACAGATGTAGATATTCCGCGCGGACGTGCCGTAACGCCGCCACGTGGGACGAAACAGGAATTGACGAATGTCCATTGCGCCACCGCCAATATCGCCTCCGACCAGGTTCGCGTCCATACTCTCGAGATCTGCTGGCTTCAACACACTTCGCGCCAAGATTGTGTGGCCAAATCCGGGAGCGAAGCGCTCTATCTGGCGCTCAACTTTCTCCAGCAGGTCCTCGCTCGACTCATTCGGCACATGGCAATACGCCCACGCGATATGCTTTCCGGCGGGGGCACGAGAGGCGTCAAACAGGCTGGGCTGCACCAGCAGGATGAATGGCCGGTCGTTGTGTTGGCCCTGGCGCGCCGCTTTTTCGGACGCGGCAATTTCCTCGAAGCTGCCTCCTAGATGCACGGTTGCGGCCTGTAGGCATTCGGGAGCGGCCCATGGAATGGGCCGGCTCAGGGCATAGTCTAGTTTGAAGACACCGGGGCCATAACGAAATTGCTTCAAACTGTGACGGTAACCGTCGGCGAATCGTTTGCCGCCGATCTTGAGAAGTTGTCGCGGAGTAACATCGCACAAGATCACAGAGTAGTCTGACAAGTCTTCCAGAGACTCGACTCGTGACGACGTGCGGATGCTGCCCCCGATGGTCGCAAGATAGCTGCACAGTGCATTGGTGAGCGACTGCGATCCGCCTCGCGGAATGGGCCAGCCCACGGCGTGAATCGTAATCGCCATCAGCAGGCCGAATGCCCCGCTCAGCGGCTCGTCGAAAGCCAGAAATGAGTGCCCCGCAAGGCCTCCGAATAATGCTCGAGTGCGCTCGCTGCGAAAACGACGCGCAATCCCCTGCGCTGTGATCATCGCCTTAAGTCCGAATCGTGCCATCAGCCCAGGGTGTTTCGGAATGAGGGGAACGGGGCCTAGTACTTCAGGGGCGAACTCGTCCCAGTGTCCTGCAAACGGCGCCATGAGATTGCGCCACGTTGGCCCATCGTTTCCCAGATCTCTTGCAGCCTCATCGAGGTCACGCCGTAGCAACACAGCCGTGGCGTCGTCGTGGGGATGCGCCAGGGCAACCGGCGAATGAACCCATTCCAGCCCGTGTTTTTCCAGGGGAAGCGCAGAAAAAAAAGGCGAGCCCGCGCCCAGCGGATGCACCGCAGATCCGAAATCATGCCGGAATCCCGGAAGCGTCAGTTCGAGGGTTCGAACCGCTCCGCCCGGGATGGCTTCGGCCTCGAAGACATCGACCTCAAGTCCCGCCTGCGCGAGAACAATCGCCGCCGCCAGCCCATTGGGCCCGGAGCCCACCACGCAAGCCTTGCGCTTCATCGGCATAGAGAAAAATTGAGCAATTGGGTAACTTAGTAATTGGGTAATTGAAAATCGGGGCGCATAGGTAATTTGAGATTACGAAATTTCCCAATTACTCAATTACCAAATTCCCTAATTACTCATTTCGTTCACTCTCTCGGCGGCACGGTCGGCCATTCCACCACTTGGAACTGTCCATTCTCGTTTCGCTCCACGGTCGGCGCATAAAGGCCTCTCAGTTCCCGCCGCCACCACATTCCCGTGCGCCGCTTCTCTTCCATCGTAGTGAACCAGTACTGCCAAAGCAGAACGCGTATCTCCCGTGGGGGCTGGCTCCCGAACGGACTGCCCGCGAACAGATCGAGGACCTCTTTATCGTTCGATAGCAGTCGCACCTCAGTATTCGGCACGATCGGATACTCGCGCCACGAGCCCAGGGATGCGAACCACAGGTTCCAATCAAATCGTGGTTGATAGGGCGCGTAGATTCGCGGACGCTGGTCCAAGGCTTGCGGTTTGTAGCGATACGGATAAGGGATCCAGTTCTGCCCGTCGTTGGAGCCTTGAAACTCGATCTCGTAACGCCCGCGCGTCATCACCGCAAAGAGACCATACTGATTGGCGACGCGGAAGGGCTCCAAAGCAACGACCGGAAATGTCGGTAGGTGCAGCTTCGTCAGCATTTCCGCAACGGTCGCGTAAAAGATCCAAAACAACATAACTGCGCTGACCGACAGCCTGAGAACTTTCCACGGGGCGCGAAGCTTGTGCCACCATATCTCTAGACCTGCAATCGCCGGCTCCGCCAAGGTGAACCGATTCCGCAGGCGGGTGCTCCAGCCTGAAGGTAAGATGCGAAGGATGAAACGATCGTCCAGCAAAAACACGCCCAGCGCGAGAACCAGATAATTCAAAAACGTGTAGTTCGCCGTCAGGATCACTCCAATCTGCCAGGGCGTGACGATGAAGAAACAGATGATCCGAAAACGCCGAGGCAGAAACAGCATCCATACCAAGCCGAGCTCCATGGCCAGAGTTACATAAACAGTTCCCGCGTGAAACCAGTGCGGCAAGTGCTGCACGTACCACCCAATCCATGTCGGCAACGGCCCGTTCTGGTAATACTCATCCATGGCGGTGAAGTGCCGCCATTCCGGATCGCCGCTCGTCAACTTCACCACGCCCGATTCGAAGTAGATGCGGAACCACTCCCAGAGCAACAAAAGCCAACTGGCGCGAGGGCCCGGATAGGAGCGCCCGAAGCCCGGACGCAATCCCCTGGGCGCGAGGAAGAACGAAAGAAGCCCTGCCTCGAGCAGCATCCCATCCGACTGGTAGCTCGAAAAATCCTGCGCTGCTGCAATGAACGACAGGAACAGCACGAAACAAATGGCCAGCATTGCGCGCGGCCAAAGGTTCAGAACGAGAAGCACTGAAGCCAGCAAACCGATCCAGCACAAGGCGTTCAGCATGCCGTTCGCGCTTGACCACCACAGGACAGTCGGCGCGTACCAGAGGCGCATCCACGGGCCCAGAGATTGCGCTACCGCCTGAAGATAAGGGCCAGCGGGCAGGATTCCGTTAGGACCGATCAGGCCGCGAATCTGAAACAGCAACGAGTAAAACGCGGAAAAATAGATGATCCCCAGAGCGCGAAGAAACAGCCAACGGGGAACCAGACGATCCTGCGCTCCCTGCTCCGCATCGAAGAGCCAGGTAATCGCAGAGGCCGCTGACCAGCGCATGATTGTCGAATTATACGGAGAAGATAATTACGAAGTAATACTGGAGTTCCGGGTGCGATGCATCTGCAGCGCTCGAGGAATCACGAGGCTTTGCTCTTGCTCATGGTTGCGCGCGCGGCGGCGATTGCTTGCACCAACTCGCGCGCCGATGCGGTGATCTTTTCCAGGTTGCCTTCGCGCAGCGCGGCTGCATCCACCAGGTCAGATCCCACGCCGAGCGCAAACGCTCCCGCAGCAATGAATTCCGCTGCATTCGCCGCGTTCACGCCTCCTGTCGGAATCAGAGCTGCATTCGGGAACGGACCTTTCAATGCACGCAGATACTTGGGTCCGCCCACGTTTCCGCAGGGAAAAATTTTGACCAGCCGCGCTCCCTGCTCCTGTGCATTCATCAACTCGGTGGGCGTCAACGCACCCGGGATCGCCAATTTCTCCGAGACTCGCGCGACAGAAAGCACCGGCACGGCCAGCCCGGGACTCACCAGGAACTCGGCCCCGGCCCGCACGCACGATTCCGCTTGATCGGCGCTTGTGACGGTACCAGCCCCTATCAGCACGCGATTCCCATACTGCTGGGCAACTTCACGAATCACCGTTACCGCATTCGGCACGGTCATCGTAATTTCGACCACCGGGATGCCTCCCGCGCAAATCGCCTCGACAGCCCGGGTTGCCTCGGTCACCGACGCGGCCCGCACCACGGGTACGACGCCGATTTCTGCGATCCTGCGAACTACGTCGTCAATCGTCATAGTGATTCGTACGGACGTTGCTTGCAACGACACTGCCGCGAAACCATCTCTTCAGCGTTCGATCCGCGATGTCTTCGAAGTCATCGCCTGCAGCACTTCCGCCAAGCTTGCCATAGTGGTGTCACCGGGCGTCGTCATTGCCAATGCGCCATGCGCCGCTCCACATTCCACGGACCATTGCGGATCTTTCCCCGACAACAATCCATAGATCAGTCCAGAGGCAAACGAATCTCCTCCGCCTACACGATCGTAGATTTCGAGATTCTCCCGCACCGGAGCTTCATAAAACTTGCCGTCGCAGTAGCACAACGCTCCCCAATCGTTGAGCGTCGCGGTCCTAGCATGGCGAAGAGTGGTCGCAATTACGGAGAGCCCGGGATATTCTTTCACAACTTTTTCGATCATCTGCTTGAATCCGGACGCCTCGAGCTTGGAATGATGCTCATCCAATCCGCTCACTGGAAAACCCAGAGCGGCCGTGAAATCCTCCTCGTTCCCTAGCATCACGTCCACCAGCGCCGCGAGGCGACGGTTCACCTCCTGCGCCTTCGATTTCCCCCCGATGGTCTTCCAAAGCGACGCGCGGTAATTCAAGTCATAGGATACGATTGCGCCCGCGCGCTTCGCCGCCTTCATGGCCTCCTCTGCCACTTGAAGCGTGGTTTCCGATAGCGCACAAAATATCCCACCGGTGTGAAACCATCGCGCTCCGTCCCTGGAGAAAATTTGTTCCCAATCAATCTCGCCCGGCTTCAACTGTGAAATGGCAGTGTGCCCGCGGTCGGAGCAACCCAGTGCCGCGCGAATGCCGAATCCTCGCTCGGTGAAGTTCAATCCGTTGCGCACGGTGCGCCCCACGCCATCGAACGGCACCCAGCGGACGTACTTCTGGCTGACGCCGCCCTGCAGCATCAGATCTTCCACCAATCGCCCAACCGGATTGTCGGCCAATGCAGTGACGATCGCCGTGTCCATCCCGAAGCAACGTCGCAGCCCGCGGGCAACGTTGTACTCGCCGCCACCTTCCCAAACACGAAAGTGACGCGTTGTCGAAATCCGTTCAGCGCCCGGATCGAGGCGCAGCATGACCTCGCCCAGACTGACCAGGTCCCACGCGCATCGTTCTTTTGCCTTAATGTTGATCGCGGACATGCGTAGTGAATGATACATTGTCCGCAGACCGTGAAGGCATATTGCCGCCGGTCACAGAGTCTGGGACCCTCTCACAAGGAGAATTGAGATGCCACGCAAGAGTCTACGACTGTTGATTGCAATTTTTGCACTAACTTTAGCCGCGAGCTTTGGCGCGCAATTCGCGTACGGACAAGAACACAAAGCCATCAACCTTGGCTCAGCAAAGGGCCTACCCTTTAGCGACGGGATCGTCGCAGGTAATACGCTCTACATCGCCGGTCAGGAAGGCTCGGACGATTCCGGGAAGCTAGCTTCAGGCGGCATCGCTGCAGAAACCAAGGCTGCCCTCGACAATATCGAGAAGGTAGTGAAAGCTGCAGGTTTTGAAATGAAAGACATCGTTTCGGTCACGGTTTACCTGGCCGACATTAAAGAATTTCCGGAGATGAACAAGGTATACAAGGGCGTCCTGCCCGATCCCAAGCCGGCGCGAGCGACCATTCAGGCGGCTGCTTTGGTCAACAATGCGCGTGTCGAAATCGCGGCTATCGCAGTCAAGCAGAAATAAGCCACGGGAGGCCGTACCAAGCAATCAAGCAGGAACGGGCGTGACTCCGAGTCCGGGTCCGTCCGGCAGCACGAGCTTCCCCCGCTCGACTTTCACGCCGCGATACGGATCATTGGCGATCAGCAGATTTCCATCGAGGTCCGCGTAATCGACGAGCGGTGAGAGATGCGCTGCGGCCGTCACGCTGACCGAACTCGAAACCATGCAGCCCAGCATGGTTTTCATGCCCAGAGATTTGGCGACATAGATCATCCGCAGCGATTCCTGGATGCCCCCGCATTTGTCCAGCTTGACATTCACGCCGTCATAAGCATCCACGAGCTTAGGAATGGCTTGCACATTCACCGCTGCCTCGTCGGCAATGATCGGCAGATGCACTCGCTTCCTCACCCAGCGCGTTTCTTCCAGCATCTCCGCCGGCATGGGCTGCTCGATGAACTCCACGCCTTGCGATTCCAGCCAGTTGATCTTGCGGACCGCCTCTTCTTTATCTTTCCAACCTTCGTTGGCGTCCACGCGCAGCGGCTTTTTCGTCACCGCGCGCACGGTCGCCATGGTCGTTTCGTCCGAATCCAAGCCAACTTTAATTTTGAGAACGGGGAACGGCTCCGCCTCCATTACTTTCTGTTTGGTTGTTTCCGGAGTGTCGATGCCAATAGAAAAAGTCGTGATCGGAGTGTCCGCCGGGTCCAGCCCGAGAAGCTGGTAGAGCGGGATATTCATCTTCTTGCCAGCCCAGTCGAGTAGAGCGATGTCGAGGGCCGCCTTGGCCGCGAATTGGCCCGGCATCTCGTGGGAGACTTGGGCCATGACTTTTTCAAAATGCCAGGGATCCGCACTCTGCAGCAAGGGCATGATCGCCGCAATGGCCTTCGCGCCCTGGTCCGCGCTCTCGTGATAGCGGACAATCGGCGCACCCTCACCCACACCCGTCACGCCGTCATTGCTCATGCGCACACTGATGGTGTCGCGAAATTCGCTCGACGACATGGTGGTCGTCCAGGTATGCCGCAACTTCAGCCGCGTGACGCTGGTCTCCCAGGTGCAAGACCCGCGTCCCGCGGCCAACGGGGGAAGGCTACCCAACCTTGCTAAGGCAAAACCTGCTCCTGCTGCTCCGCTAGTCTTGAACCACTGGCGACGGTTCATGCCAATCTCCTGTAACGCCAGTTGAACACGATCCATCAGAATCGATAGATCCCAGCGAACTCCATTCTGCGTGTAATGCCGAACGTCTGAGGTACATTCCACTCATCCTGCATCGCGAAGGCGTCAAAGCGGGTGTTTGAACACATTAAGTATGCTTCCGGACGGGGAATTATCTCATGATTGTGATCGGATGCTTGGGTGACTCCGCCTCGGTTTTGCGGTACCTTACTTGGCTGACGCAATCCTTGGAGCGGAAGAACTCGAATGAAGCCGCCTTACACGCGCTCGCTACTTCCCTAGATTCCTGCGTGGTGAAACCAGGAGGAGATCAATGTCAGAACTGGCGTTACTCGGTGGCAGCAAAGCGAAGCGCAAACCGTTTCCCCTATGGCCGCAGTACGACGACAACGAGCGCCGCGCACTCCAGGAGGTCCTCGAAAGCCGCATCTGGTGGCGCACTCCGGGCACCAAGACTCTCGAATTTGAGCAGGCTTTTGCCGCCTATCATGGCGCCCGCCACGGAATTGCCGTCACCAACGGCACCGCCGCACTAGAAGTCACGATGGCTGCCTTAGGTATCGGACAGGGTGACGAAGTCATCGTCCCTGATTTCACCTTTATCGCTACCGCGAGCGCCGTGCTCTTCGCCAATGCACTGCCGGTGATGGTCGACGTTGATCCGCAAAGCCATTGCCTCGATCCTGCGCTGACAGAAGCGGCTATCACGCCGAAAACGAAAGCCATCATCGCCGTACACATGGGAGGCCACCCGGCAGATCTCGATCGCCTGCAGGAAATCGCCAAGCGCCACGGAATCGCCCTTGTAGAAGACTCCGCCCATGCCCACGGCAGTGAGTGGCGCGGCCGAAAGATTGGCGCCTTCGGCGCAGCAGCGACTTTCAGCTTCCAGGCTAGCAAGCTGATGACTGCCGGCGAAGGCGGAATGATCATCTCCAATGACGATCACTTCGAGCGCCTTGCCCGCTCCGTCCACGATTGCGGACGCATGCCGGAAGAATGGTTCTACAGCCACTTCATTTATGGATCGAACTACCGGCTGAGCGAATGGCAGGGCGCCGTGCTCAAAGTGCAACTCGGGCGCTTGGAGGAACAGACCCTGCATCGACACCGCAGCGGGCGCCTGCTCGACAAACTGCTGAGCGAAATTCCCGGAATCACGCCGCAAATCTGCGACCCGCGCTGCACCCGTAACGGCCAGTACGCCTACATCTTCCATGTGGATTCGAAGCAATTCGCCGGCATCTCGACCGAGAACTTTATCGCCGCCCTGAATGCTGAGGGAATCCCGACGCAGGCCAGTTATCCGCCGCTGCACGAACTCGACTGCTTCCGTAATGGCGAATATCGCAAGCGCCTGAGCGGGTCGCAGGCTACCGAGCCACATGCGTTCCTGAAGCAGTCCTTCCCGCACGCCCAGCGTGCGGCCTGGGAGACTGTGTGGATTCCCCAGTTCGCCCTGCTCGGCAACGAAGACGACATGAACGAAATTGCCGAAGCGATTCGCAAGATTCAACGCAACGCCGGAGACATCGCCGGGAACGCCTCCAAAGCTACGGCGGAGAGCATCGCGCGCTGACCGACCCATGGTCCAGAAAATTTCGTATCGCGGATGGAACAACGCTTGGCAGTTGTCGAACGGCGCGGTCGAACCGGTTGTGCTGGCCGACGTAGGGCCACGCATTGTGCGCTACGGATTTTGCGGCGATGAAAATATTTTGTGTGAACTATCGCAGGAAGCGGGACTGACGGGCGGGAATGATTTTCATCTCTACGGCGGCCATCGTCTGTGGGCGTGGCCCGAGGTTGCACGCACCTATTTCCCCGACAATTGTCCCGTGTCGGTCAGCCAGGCTGGCGAGACGGTTTGCTTCACCAGCCCGATTGAAGATACTTCTCCTGGAACTCACCTGCAAAAACAATTCGCGATCACGCTGGATCAACAGGGCACGCGTGTGCAAATCGCCCACACGATCACGAATCAAGACACCAGCAGTACCGAACTTGCTATCTGGTGCCCAACCATGATGCGCACTCGCGGGAAAGCGATCCTGCCCTTGCCGCCACGCGCCGCCATGGATTCTGAGCATTTCCAATCCGCCGGTCCTCTGACGTTATGGTCTTTCACCGATTTGGCCGATCCGCGTTGGCGCTTTGGCACTGAGTTTATTCAATTGCAGCAGGAAGAAAATCCCAAGGGGCGCTTTGCCGAGCAGATGACCGGAATTTTTAATCCGGCGGGCTGGGGTGCTTATTATTCGCGAGGCACCTTGTTCCTTAAGCGTGCTGCGCCCGTCGCCGGCGCTCGCTACCCCGATTTCGGTTGCAACTTCGAAGTCTTCACCAATCCGCATTTTCTTGAACTGGAGACTCTGTCGCCAATCGTCGAACTAAAGGCCGGACAGTCTGCCTCCTACGCGGAGACGTGGACGCTATTTCGAGATGTCCGGTCCGGCGAGGATGAGGACTGGATCCGTTCGACCATTGCTCCTTTAGCAAACTCACTGAGCCCGCTCTAAGTCGACCCTAGGTTGTTTATGTGAACGTGAAACCTGTGACGCCGTGAATGGAGAACTCAATATGCATAGTTCTTGCCGCAGCCGTAACCATTTGCTGTTCGTCGTCCTTTTTCTCCTCACCCAAATGATCCTGCACGGCGAGTTACGCGGCCAGGCTGCGCACAAAGTTCCCAATAAAGTCCCTCCCAAGCGAACCTCTCAAATTCAAGACGGCTTCGGCATCAACTCCGACCTGCCGCGCGATCCTTATCTGCCGTGGAACCGGTGGTGGTGGACGCGCATGTTTGACGCCGGCTTCAAGTGGATACGCATCGGCCAGTACGAGAACAGTTCAGACCGCACCAGTTGGGATTGGATCGAGCAGAAGCGCGGCGTGTATTCTTCATCGCCCGAACTTGAAGACGCGGTGGACTCCCTGGTGGACAACGGCATGGATGTGCAAGTCCAGCTTCTCTATGGCAACGTGATGTACACCGCCCGCAGCGGCAAGTTGCCCGACGTCAGCGTTCCCGAGCCAGGTTCCTTTCACAACGACGACCGCAGCCTCTACTCGGTCTATTGGCCTCCTGTCACGCCCGAGCAAACCGATGCCTTTAATAAGTACGTCGGCTGGACCGTCGACCACTTCAAAAACCGCATCCATTACTGGGCGCTGTGGAACGAACAGGATATCGGTTACTGGAACCCGTGGGGCGACCCGGTGCAGTACGGGCATCTGCTGACTTCATTCGTCGACACCGTACATAAGACTCCTGGAGCGAAAGTAATTTATGGCGGCCAGGCAGATCCCTCGCGCGATTTCACGCAACGCGCTCTCGATACTTGCAAATGCGCCTCCGGCATTGATGTCTATGCCTACCACACCTATCCCGGTTACGGCCAGAACATGAATCCGGAGACCATGGATTACGGAGCCTACCTCAACGAATCTCCGCGGACGCTGCGCGATCTGGTCACCCACACTCCCGGGATTAAATCAGACATTCCTTTCTTCGACGACGAATTCAATTCCATCGGAACCTGGATCGGCTCCGATGATTCGGTGCAGGCCAAGTATGTGCCGCGCGGCCTGATCTACAACCACGCTGCCGGCGTGAAGACGTTCGTGTGGCTGCTCGCTGCCGCAACGGACGGGAATGAATCCGACGACTTCGGCATCATCCGGGGCCTCACCAATCACGATTACGATTTCACTCCGCGCCCGGTCTTCTACGCCCTGCAGAATACGAACGCGCTTTTCTCCGACACCAAGTTCGATCCCGCCATTCAGGTCACGGGCGCAGATGTTGCCACGCTGCCTCGCCGCAGCGATTTCCCGTTCCTGAGTTATGGCTTTCGATCCAAGACTGGCAAACCCATCGTGGCCTATTGGCTCGCCGCTCACAGTCTCCCAGGAAATACGTTCCGCACGCTCTATTCCACATTCACCCTGAAGAACACCGGCATTCAGCATCCAGTGCTGATCGACGTTGTCTCCGGCGACATCCGCCCGTTGGAGTGGAAGCAAGGCACAACCGAGACGCTGGAAGCATTGCCCGTCAGCGATAGCATTATGGCGATTGCTGACGCAGATTACTTCGACTGGCCAGTTCTTCCTGAGGCGCCAAGTTCGCTGAATGTCACATCGGCGGGAAATGTCGTGAAGCTGTCCTGGCAAGTTCACGGCGGCGATCCGCAACACGTCGTGGTGGAACGTCGGGAAGAGTCCTCAAGGGCGCGGGGCTCCTGGCAGCGAATTGCCGAACTTGCGCCCTCCGCAGTGGACTACAGCGATTCGCACGCCAAGAAGGGCCAGCAGCTTGCGTACAGAGTTCGAGCTACCAATGCTGGCGGGGAATCAGCCAGCTCCAACATCGCGCGCATTACTGCCCCGTAGGACATTGAGTTCTGGTATTCACGGGCTTGACCGCCGCCGATTTTAAGGCTTCAATCTAATTAGGGAGACGAGTATGCCCCAATGGGTTTGGCTGATCGCAGCGTTGGTTGCTTACGTGGTACTTACACGATGGCTCCTGCCAAAGTTGGGCGTACCCACATGAAGAAGCGCCGCCTGCGCCGGGTCCCGGCGCGATAGCGGGAAAGAGTTCCCGAGCGAGAATTCTGGAACTCAGCCGCAAAATATCCCACCCGCAACGAAAACGCGTGACGCCTGAATCGTTCCGTTTCCTGCCCGTCTACCCCATTTGGCCGATGTATACTCTGATTTCTCGCGATCCCGGATGGGTCGCGCTCTGATTCATCTTATCCCTTTCAGGAGGCCAGCCATGCAGAGCCGCATCACCGGCACGACCATGCCCGTTCTGGAATTTATGCTCGAACCCAACGAGTCCATCATCTCTGAAGCTGGAGAACTTTCCTGGATGGGCGCCTCGATTCAGATGACGACGCACACCCAATTCGGCGGTGGCGGTGGGCTCTTCGGCGTCATCAAGCGCGTGGCCGGGGGCGGCTCGATCTTCATGACGGAATACCGCGCCTCTGGCGCGGCGGGAGAACTGGCATTCGCCACCAAGCTTCCGGGACATATCGTTCCGGTGGAAGTTTCCGCAGGGCACGAATATATGATTCACCGCCATGGATTTCTCTGTGCGACGTCGCAAATTCAGATTGGCGTCGGCTTCCAACAGTCGCTCGGCGCGGGAATCTTTGGTGGAGACGGTTTCCTCCTGCAACGAGTCAGCGGACAGGGTACAGCGTGGCTCGAACTTTCCGGAGAACTGGTGGTGCGCGATCTTCAGCCCGGCGAAACTCTGCGCGTGCATCCCGGACACGTCGGTGCGTTTCAGGCGAACGTGTCATTCCAGATCACGACCGTACCCGGCATCAAGAACATGATCTTCGGCGGCGACGGACTCTTCCTCGCCTCCCTCGCTGGCCCGGGAAGAATCTGGCTGCAAACGCTGCCGATCGCAAAATTGGCGCATGCGATTGAAAAATACATCCCCCGCGAGGTTTCGCGGCAGACCGTCGAAGGCGGCGTAGTCGGCGGAATCGTGGGTTCCATCCTCGACAACATGAGGTAGGTTTCCGGGCAGTTGCTTGCTTTCCTCTGTGTACCTCAGTGACCTCTGTGGTGAGGGGTTTTGATCTAACTACAGAGGTCATAGGGGAACACTGGGGAAACCCACTGCTCCCTCAGGTAAACTGTTCTCAGCATCCCCCATGATCAACGGCAAGCGCATCGCGGTCGTCATGCCCGCCTATAATGCGGAGAAGACGCTCGAGGTCACGGTGCAAGAACTTCCAGACCTCGTGGATATCCGCATCCTGGTCGACGATCAGAGCCACGACGCCACTGTCGCCCTCGCCCGCCGTCTCGGTCTCTACGTTTTTCAGCACGACCGCAACTACGGCTACGGACGCAACCAGCAAACCTGCTATCGCGAGGCTCTCGCCGCCGGAGCCGACGTGGTCATCATGCTGCATCCCGACTACCAGTACACGCCCCTGTTGATCACCGCCATGGCCAGCATGGTTGCCTATGATGTCTACGATGTCGTCCTGGGATCGCGGATCATCGGCGGCCGAGCGCTGCTTGGGGGTATGCCGCTGTACAAATACATTTCCAACCGCTTGCTCACGGCATTCGAGAATTTATTCCTGGGCGTTAAGCTCTCCGAATACCACACCGGATACCGCGCCTTCAGCCGCAAGGTGCTTACTGAACTGCCCCTGCTCGAAAATTCTGACGACTTCGTCTTCGACAATCAGATGCTGGCGCAGTGCGTGCATTTCGGCTTTCGCATCGGAGAAGTTTCCTGTCCCACGAAATATTTTGAAGAAGCCTCCTCCATCAACTTCCGGCGCAGCGTGAAATACGGATTCGGCGTTCTTGCCACAACCCTGCAATTCGCGCTTCAGAAGTTTGGCCTGATCCACCTGCCTCGCTTCAGCGACAAAGGCCGCAAGCTCGAAGCTGGAAGCGAATCTTATTATGCCCCCCGCAGCGAAAGCGCCCGCCCCGTTTAATGCGCCACTACGCCAAAGCCCTGGCCCTGCTGTTGTTGCTGACGGTGGCCGCCATTCTGGTGCAGGGATACCATCCCGGCCTCGAGGATGATGCCTACTATCTTGCCGCGATCAAGCACGACCTGAATCCAGCGTTGTTCCCGCATGACGCAGATTTCTTTCAAGTTCTGTTTCAGGCGACGGTTTTCGACAAGCTGATCGCGACTTCTTTGCGCTTGACACACGTGCCGCTGGGCTGGGGAATCTTGCTCTGGCAATTCGCCGCGACGTTTCTGATTCTGTGGGGATGCTGGCGCATCGCCCGCCGCTGCTTCGAAGAAGAGTACGCACAGTGGGCGGCCGTCACCATGGTCGCCGTCTTATTGACCCTTCCGGTGTCAGGCTCGGGATTGCTTTTGACAGATCAGCACTTGCAGCCGCGTTCGCTGGCCACCGCGCTGATCCTGGCGGCAATTGTCGCAGTGCTCGACGGCCGCAACCTGCTGGCCGGCGGGTTGCTTCTCGCAGCGTTCCCATTGCATTTGAACATGACTCCGTTTGGAGTTTCCTACTGCATCTTTCTCGGTTGGAAGCCGCAACGAAAAACGCAAGCGAGTTTCGCAACTGCGGCGGCGGCCCTGGCGTTTCCTTTGCAATGGATATTCGAACCCGCCAACGACACCTGGCGGCAGGCCGAAGCCACCCGCAATTTTTATTTTCTGCTGCGCTGGCATTGGTACGAGTGGTTGGGCATCATAGGCCCCCTCGTCCTGCTGTGGTGGTTTCGCCGGCTCGCTTTCGCCCGCGGTTCCGCGGTCCTGGCGAGAGTTTCCGAGCGCGCTGTGTACTACGGCGCGTTCCAGTTCGCGGTCGCACTCGTTCTCATGCTGCCTCCGCGCCTCGAGCGGTTCCGTTCCTTCGAGCCCATGCGCTTCCTGCATCTTATTTATTTGTTGTTCGTCCTGCTCGCGGGAGGCTTGCTGGCTCGCTATCTCCTGAATCGCAGCGTGGTGCGCTGGCTGCTGTTATTTGTGCCCTTGAGCGCGGGAATGTTCTACGCGCAGCTCCGGTTATATCCCACAACCGCCCATCTGGAATTGCCCGGCATGCCCTCGCACAATGCCTGGGTGGAAGCCTTTCACTGGATCAGCCACAACACGCCCGTGGACACCTACTTCGCCCTCGATCCCGATTACATGGAAATGCCGGGCAACGATGCTCACGGCTTCCGCGCCCTGGCCGAGCGCAGTGTCTTAGCTGACGCGATCAAAGATCCGTGTATCGTAGTGCGCGTCCCGAGCCTGGGCCCACGCTGGCTTCGCGAGATGAACGCGCAACAAGGCTGGCGCAGTTTTCAAAGGCAAGATTTCCTGCGTCTGAAAGAGAAGTTTGGAGTCGATTGGGTGCTAGTGTCGAGCCCCGGTGTCGAGGGAATGCAGTGCCCGTATAACAACGGCGGTCTTGCGGTCTGTCGTGTGGAATGAATCGCGAAAACGTGGCGTCGGCGTCTCGTCGGCTGTCCGTCCACGCCCGAGGTCCGTGCGTGGCCTGACAGTCTCAGCTTTCAACGCGGGCGCGAGGGGAAAGCTCCCGCCCCAGCAGCGACTCTTCCGAAGGCGAAAGCGGCTCGTCAAATCCCAGCGTCTCGCGCACAAAATAAAGGGGCCGGCGCTTGTTCTCGGTGTAGCTTCGCCCGAGATACTCTCCAAAAATCCCCAGGCACAGTAGCTGCGCGCCACCCAGCAACAAAACGGCGAACAAGACCCAAGCCCAGGGCGAGATCCAGCGCCCCTGTGCCAGCCCGAAGCCGACCGCAACCAATGAGCCCAGCAATGCCGCGGAAGCACTCGCCACGCCGAGGACTGTAGCCAGGCGCAATGGCGCAATCGAAAACGATAAAATGCCGTCCGCCGCAAACCGCGCCATCCGCATCAGCGTGTACTTTGAATCGCCCGCATGGCGGGCAGCACGCTCGTAAGGCAGCGAGACCTGCTTGAATCCCGTCCAACTGACCATGCCGCGCACGAACCGGTCGCGCTCGGGCATCGAAACCAGAGCGTCCACGACCTTACGATCGAGCAGCCGGAAGTCGCCCGAGTCCAGCGGAATTTCGATTTCTGAGAGCCAGTTGATGAACCGGTAAAACCATTTCGCGGTGAGCGTCTTAAAGGCAGTTTCGCCTTCGCGACGGCTGCGTGTTCCGTACACCACGTCATTTCCCTGCCGCCACAACTCGACCATCTCGCCGATAATCTCAGGCGGATCCTGCAGGTCTGCGTCAATGAGAATTACCGCCGAGCCCCGGGCGTACTCCAGGCCGGCGGTGATTGCGATCTGGTGCCCGAAGTTTCTGGAGAGCCTCACGATACGAATGCGCGGATCGTTGGCGTGCAGTCCAGTCAGAACCCGAGGGGTACCGTCGCGGCTACCGTCGTCCACGAAAATAATTTCGAACGAACTTCCTAGCCGCTCCAGGCTGGCGGTTAAGCGCCGTGCAGTTTCCGGCAGCACCACTTCCTCGTTGAAGGAAGGAACGATGACAGTAATCTCGGGTTTAGGCCCGAATGACGCAAGGTGCATTCCTGGAAACTCCCCTACAGGCATGAAAATTCAAAGTATTTTCCTATGATACGCTAGCTTTTCGCGATTTCACCAGGTAAACCCGGCCGCTAGTAACCGCCTTTGGGCCAACGCCCGGCCCCTCGAAGCTGAACGTCCAGCATTGATTTGGCCGATTTCAAGGCGCGGTGTGCGCGAAAAAACAACCAGCCTGATGATGGAAACGGTCGTAAAAACGGAAGTAAAAAAGAGCGCCGCCGCTGTGTGGTTCCCGGCAGCAGCCGTGGGGTTGGCCATTCGCCTGGCGGTCATTCCATTTCTCTATCACGATTGGATGGATCCCTTCGTGGCGGAGCATTGGGCATTTGGCCGGGTAGCCCGCTCCCTGATTACTGGACACGGATTCGGAAATGTTTTTTCCGATTCAGGGCCGACGGCAGTTTTGCCGCCAGTTTATGCCTACCTGCTGGCGGGGATCTTCCGTGTTTTCGGAGACCATACCGCGACGTCCGTCATCACAGCGTTGGCGATTAACAGCGTGTTCTCGGCGGCGACGTGTGTTCCGGTTTTTCTGCTGGCGCGGCAAGCGTTCGGCGATCGCGTGGCCAAGTGGGCTTGCTGGGGATGGGCACTGTATCCGTACGGCATTTATTATGGCGCGGACTGGGCCTGGTCCACGTGCCTGGTCACGCTCGAACTTGCCTGGCTGTTCTTATGGGCCTGGCAATTGGAGAACTCCGCTCGCACGCGCGACTGGTTGCTGTTCGGGCTGTTCGGCGGATTTGCCGCGCTGACCGAACCCATCGTCCTGGCCGTGGTTCCACTACTTGCGTTGTGGACGCTCTATCTTCGCGCCCGGCAGGGCCGGCCGTGGAAGGCTCCACTGGTCGCTGGCGCACTGGGCGCGCTCGTCATCATCTCGCCCTGGATCATTCGCAACTACAAGGCATTTCACGAGTTCATCCCGATCCGTGGCGGCTTCGGATTGGAGTTGTACATCGGCAACAACGGCTACTCGGCGCGCTGGGTGAATAGCGCCTTGCATCCCAATCACAACGATGAAGAGCTCGCTGAGTACGAGCGTGTGGGCGAGGCGGCCTACATGCATCACAAGTCCGAGCAGGCCAAAGCCTTTATCCACAGCCATCTTGGCTGGTATGCATGGATGACCCTTCGCCGCATCGTCTACATGTGGACGGGCTACTGGAGCTTCGACCGCGCTTATTTGAAAGACGAGCCGCTCGATCCGCCTAACATCTTTGTGGATACAACTATGTCCATCCTGGCGTTGCTAGGCTTGCGGCGCGTCTTTCAGCGCAATTCTTCGCTGGCCATGCGTTTTGCGATTGTGCTCGTCTTCTTTCCTCTCGCCTATTACTTCTCTCATCCGGAAACTTATTATTTTCGCCCGGTGGATCCGCTGATTGTTGTGCTAGCAGCCGTGACCGTGGCAGCAGGGAAGCGGGAGCCAACCGCGACCTAGCGCCGGCTTCTGCGGGTCGGGCGAGATGCCCGCGATGACCGCTGCCAAGTCGGCGTTACATTGCGACTTCTTTGCGGCGGGGTTTAACATCTAAATACTCAAGATGCCCATCGCAACCTCTTCAGCTGTTACCACTCAGCGCCGCTTCACGATTGGGCTCAGCGAGATCCTGAACTTCGCCTACGACGCTTTCTGCAGCAACAAACTGCAGTTCACCCTGACCTCTCTGGCGATGGCGGTAGGCACGGCGTCGGTCATCCTGGTGGTCACGATCGGCCTGACGGGGAAGCAGTACATTTTGCGCCAGATTCAGTCCATCGGCGCGAATATGATCTACGCCAACTACCAGGGCGGAACGCAACGCATTGACGCCACGCCCGATCCCATGACAGTTGAAGACGTGCGCGCCGTCCGCGAACAGGTGCCCAGCGTGGTTGCCGCCTCGCCGACAGTGGCCCTGAATGACCGCATCAGCGTCGGCGATGGCAAGCAGCGCGACATTCTGGTGCTGGGCGTCGATCCCGAATACCAGCGCGTGCGCAATCTCATCATTCTGGCCGGACGGTTCTTCGATTCGGAAGATTCTGCGGGCCGCAACAAGGTCGGCGTAATTACCGACAAGCTGGCGCAGAGACTTTTTGGTTCGCCTTCCGGTGCAGTCGGACAGATCATCAAACTGAGCGCTGGCTTGCCATTCACGGTGATCGGTGTCTTCAAAGAGAGCGTGGACACCTTCGGCCAGTCGGAAATCCAGGAAGACACCATGCTGATTCCATACACGGTCAGCCGGTTTTTCACGCCCACGGCGGCGGTGTACCAGATTTATTTTTCGGCGGCCAGTCCACAGGACGTTATTCCGGCGACGGCGGCGATCAAGCGCGTGCTGCAATCCCGCCACCGTCCTGAATCGGTCTACAGCGTAGAGAACCTGACCCAGTTGCTAACGGTGGCAGGCAGGATTGCCGACGCCCTCACCGTCATTCTCATTCTGGTAGCGCTGGTGACGCTGCTGGTGAGCGGGATCGGGATCATGAACATCATGCTCGCTACTGTGACCTCCCGCATTCGCGAGATCGGAATCCGCAAGGCCATCGGCGCCACCAACCGTGAGATTCGTTTTCAGTTCCTCGCCGAGGCCATTCTGATCTCTGTTACGGGCGGCATCGTGGGGATCGTCACGGGCCTGGCGCTGCCCTATTCTGTTCGCTTCTTCACTGACTATCGTTTCCCCATCTCGGGGCTATCTGCGATTATCGCCATTTTGGTGTCATCGCTCGTAGGAATCATCTTTGGCACCGTCCCGGCCAGCCGGGCCTCGCAACTCGATCCGGTAGAAAGCCTGCGCTACGAGTAGTTTAGGTACGGCTGTCCGTCGTTACCCTTCGTAAAGCGCAGGGAGCCTTTTTATATCTTGTAAGAGACTGTCGAGCCGCCAAGAAAACCACCAGCAAAAACCAAAAATGAAGCAGTGGTAGTTCCCTGGGGAGGGCGGTTCTTGTGGCGCACTTCGGCGCGTCACTTTTTTGCTCTTCGGAAGGATTTTTAATACCGCTGCCAACCGGACGCAGAAACCACAAAAGCCGGGCTGGTTGGCCCGGCTTTCCTCTGTGGAACTGGTTCGTTCGGTCTTGTTTCGATCGCCGACCCAGCCTTTTCAAAATCAACTACTGAGCTGGTTCTCGCGGCTTACAACCCACCGGGCTGAGGAATTCTTCCCAGCCCTCGCACTCAAATCAACTCACAGACCGCGCAGCGGGGTCACCGTCCCGCGGCCCGGATTACATCACCATTGCCAAGTTCTCTAGTTCGTGCTGCAGGACAGGCAACGCGCATCCGGCCATTTCGACGCGGCCAGCCGCATCGATCGCCGCGATCTTGGAAACTCCATAACCCCGGCCCATCAGGAACACCTGCAGCAGTTCTGCCGCTTCATGGGAATCAATCATTCCGCCCTGAAGCAGATCGTTTCTGAGCGCTGCCAGTTCGGTCAGCGTGAATCTGTCTTTATCCGTCACCGTCTTCTCGTAAGTCATGGCCGTCATCACCTCCGACTCCGACCTTCACCCATTAGACTCATCGGCAGTTGTTGAAGTTGCATGCAATTGAACTGCCTTTATTACCCTAAGCATTCCTGCTGTCCCTAAAGCTCGCGTATATACGCTAACCCCTGTAAATATCGAAAGTTTCCGGTAGGCAGTCAAACGGGTCTCAGTTCGAGAAGTGCCCTCCGTACCCACAAGTAATCTCAGGATTGACACAAAGTGTCGTTTTCTGGACACGGTTCGCGGTGGTACTGAGACCAGGGGTGGTGGTGGAAATCAGCCAGGTGGGTTTATTTCGGCGGCTGAAGGGGCGGATCACTGAGGCGAGCGGGACGATTCTCGATCGTGCCGTGGATCGCTCCGCTGGCGTCCACCAGGAAGCTGTGACGGCCAGTCTTGCGATAGACCAGCGGTCGAGCCCGTAGCTCGAAGCTTCTTACTCCTGTGCAACCTGCAGCGGTATTCGTTGACGGGCCAGGTTCATATTCGAAGACATACTCGCCGCCCCATCCTCTGCTTTCAAATGTGTCCGGATCGGATGGGCTGACCGACAGGGACAACAAACTTGCTGCCTTGCAACTCGGCTTGTCCTCTCCGGCGGAAGACCCTAGGGCTGTCAGGTGGGCAGGATAGACGCCCCCGAATTCGGCGGCATACGACGAGGCTGCTTTGTGAATGGTCTGCAGCATCCACAGAGTGCCCTTCTCGTTCTCAGTGATACGGTCCGGCGCCTGTCTCAGGAAAAAAGTCAGGATGATCAAGGCGATCAGGGCATAAGCGCCGTTCGCGACCAGAATCTGCCACCCTCGTTTCTGTGCAGCCAGGCTTCGCAACGACCCGTAGGCTGCCGGCCCCAGGGCAGCTTGCGCCGCGATGACGATGGCTAGGCCAGACTGAACCCACGCGTTAGCGTCCCAGGAGCGAGCATAGAGGAGCAGCCAGATGGCGGGCATGATCAGGGCGCAGCTCATGGCAATCGCGAGGACGAGGGCGGACCTCGGCCGTTTCCTCAGTCGAAGGATCACGAACAAGTAGGGCAGCCAAAACGGCGCGCTCAGCAGAGGACCGCCCTTCGAGTTCCCACCCGCGTAAAGGTCGAGCCAGAAGATTGTGACTAGAGAGATCAGGGCGAGGGCGGCTATGAGGAGGCTTCCGCGAACTGAAAGTGAACGTAAACAGGCAGGGCCGGGCGGCGTCACGGGCGCGGTGGGAGTCGCCATGCAGTAGAGGATAGCTTAGGCGCAGGTGCGCTAGGGCCGGGGCTGAAAAGGGCCGTCGCCCCGGCACCGGTGGGCGGGCGCTACGAGCAGCCTTTACACCGGCTCCAGAATCTTCTCCTGCGCCTGCTCGATCAGGCTATGGAACTGTCCGTGATCGAGGCAGACGGCATGCTGCCCGTAGCGGGCTTCTTTGCCGGTAACGTGCCAGTAGGGCATCCAGCAGAATTGCTTGCCCTCCGCCGCTTGCAGCACCACCAAAAAAGGATAGAAAGTCACTTCCTGTTCGTCTTCGCCGAGCCAGGACTCGAGTTTCTGCGGGAGGAAGGCCGATACGACTCTGAAGTCGCCGTCTCCTGCTCCGAGCTGAAAATCGAGATTGACGTGTAGATCGCGCGCTGCGCCGCAAGACGGGCAGCTCTCGGGAGCGGCTTTGGAGAAATCGTAAATGGTTTCGAACAGCTTCTGATGAGTGGGAGATTTCTTATGACATTGAGAGCAGTAAAAATATTGGCTAGCCACGGATCTTCCTTTCAAGGAAGAATTGTTGATTGTTCATTCAAAGCCCCGCAACGGAGGGCCTGAAATCTTCAATTTGCAATCTGAAATCAGCAATTCCTCAAACCGCGGACCTGTTGGAAAGGTTGGGCTAGGGCTCGATCGTCGCCTCATCAATCAGCATGATGGGGATGTCGTCTTTTACCGCATAGACCCGGTGGCACTGGGTACATTTCAGGCTTTCCGGGTTCTGGCGGTATTCGAGCGCTTGCTTGCAAGCCGGACAAATGAGCATTTCCAGGAGGTCTTTGGCAATCATGACGTGTGCATTGTACGACAGGTGTGGGAAGGCGCGTGTGACGAGAATCACCAACGGGGAATTGTTGATTTTTGATTGTTGATTGTTGAATGAGCGGCCGCTGTTCCAGCGTTCGCCCCCCGGCGGTGTAAGATTTTAAGAGCCGGAAGCCCGAAGCCGGGCGCCGGAAGCCCAATCATGTCTGCCCTTATTCTCGATGGAAGCAAAATCGCGCAGGAAATCCGCAGCGAAGCCGCGGCGGAAGTCAAAACCATGGCTACCGCGGGAGTGCGTCCCGGCCTGGCCGTTGTGCTCGTTGGGCACAACCCCGCGTCGGAAATCTACGTACGCGGCAAGGTGAAGGCCTGCGAAGAAGTCGGCATCTACAGCGAAAAGGTCACGCCGCCGGAGTCAGTCACGACCGCCGAATTGCTTGGGTTGGTCGAGAACCTCAATCGTCGGGAGGAGATTGACGGCATCCTGGTGCAACTTCCCTTGCCGCCGCACGTGGATTCGAAGAAAGTGCTGCTGGCCGTCGATCCGGCGAAGGATGTGGATGGATTCCATCCCATGAACGTCGGATTTCTTTCGACGCAGCGGCCGGGGCTGGTGCCGTGTACTCCTGCCGGCGTGATCGAGATTTTGAAGCGCAGCAATATTCCTATCACCGGCCGCGAAGCCGTAGTCGTGGGGCGCAGCGATATCGTTGGCAAGCCCGCAGCCATGCTGCTGCTCAACGGCAATGCGACGGTTACGGTATGCCACTCGAAAACACACGATCTGCCCGGAGTGTGCCGGCGCGCGGACATACTCGTCGCCGCAATTGGGCGTGCCGGCATGATCACGCGCGAGTTCGTGAAGCCGGGCGCAACCGTGATTGATGTAGGCATGAATACCATCACCGATCCGGCGGAGTTCCAGCGGTTCTTCGCCGGCAATGCCAAGCGGGAGGAAACCTTCCGCAAGAAGGGCAGCACGTTGATTGGAGATGTGCATCCTGAAGTCGCCGAGATTGCGGGAGCGATCACGCCTGTGCCTGGAGGCGTGGGCCCGCTCACCATCGCGATGCTGATGTTCAACACCATTAAAGCGGCGAAGATGCGCCGGGGAAAGAGCGTACCGGAACTGTCGCGCGCGTAAGATTCACCACTGAGTCACGCAGGCACGGAGAAAAAATGTTGATTGTCGATTTTTGATTGGAAAATCGCGAGCAGGTTCTTGTCAACTTCAAGAATCAAATATCAACAATGTTTCCTCCGTGCCTCCGTGTCTCCGTGGTGAAATGACTTGGGAACTTCATGCTGAAAGTCGGCCTCACCGGGGGCATCGCTGCCGGCAAGTCGGTGGTAGGTGAGATGTTCGCGGCGCTAGGCGCGCACCTGGTGCAAGCGGACCGGATTGCGCACTCGCTCATGCAGCCAGGCGAGTCGGTTTACAACGAGGTGGTGCGGCGCTTTGGGCGGGAGATTCTCAATCCTGATGGAAGCGTGAACCGCGCTAAATTGGCTGAAATTGCCTTCGGTGCGGCCGCCACTGCCGGAGGCAAACGCGCTTCGCGCATCGAGGAACTCAATCGCATTGTTCACCCGGCGGTCATTCGCAGCCAGGATGACTGGATGTATGCGATCGGGCAGCACGATCCAAATGGCATTGCCATGGTCGAGGCAGCGCTGATTCTCGAAGCTGGAGCGGGCGATCGCTTTGACCGGCTGATCGTGGTGACTTGTAATGCGGACCAGCGCGCCAGCCGCTTCGCCGCGCGTCAAAGAATCGATCTCGAAACCGCCCGTAAGGAAGTCACTCGCCGCATGGCCGCCCAGCTTCCTGATGAAGAGAAGGTCAAAGCAGCCGATTACGTTATCGACAACTCCGGCTCGCTCGAGCAAACCCGTGAACAGGTCCGCCAGGTATGGCAACGCCTGCGCACCGAGGCGGGACAATACTGACCGTTTTCACCATAGAGACACAGGGTCACGGAGAAACAATGTTGATTGTCAATTGTTGATTGTTGAATAGAAAAGCTAAGCAGGGCCGTCGGAAAGTAGCTCGCCGAGGTTTTCATTCAACAATCAACATTCAAAATTCAACATTATTCCTCATCAAGGTGTGCTCCAGCCGCATCTTGTTTAGAATTGTTTTGGGACCTTTCCAGCCCCAGACATCGTACTTAATTCTTGATGGTTCGGAGTCTCGAACCGGATGGTCAAATATGAAACTTGTACGGCCCATGCTTTTCGCGCTGGCCTTTGCAGCAGCATTCTTTTACTTCACGACCTGGCGTTCGAATTCAGGAGGAGAGGGACACTCCACAAACTGGTTCGGCCGGCCCACCCAAGTGGAGATTACCGAAGCCGCGCCCAATGAATCGCTCGACGGCGAAGAGCAGAATAATATTTCCGTCTACAAGAGGAACATCCCTTCGGTAGTGAACGTCACCTCCCGCGCCATGACATTTGATTTCTTTTACGGCCTTGTGCCGCAAGAAGGGCAGGGCTCGGGATTTGTGATCGACAAAGAAGGACACATCCTGACGAACTATCACGTGATTGCGGATGCGCGCCAGGTGGAAGTTACGATGCACAACCGCAAGAAATTCAAAGCCACCATAGTCGGCACCGACCCGGCACACGATCTGGCGGTCATTCAGATCAAGGCTTCGGACCTGGTTCCTGCCGTTCTCGGAGACTCGCGCAATCTGCAGGTCGGGCAAAAGGTGTACGCCATCGGCAACCCGTTTGGCCTGGCCGGAACCATGACTCGCGGGATCGTGAGTTCGATCCGCCCCGTGCGCGAGCCGAACGGCGCGACGATTGACGAAGCGATTCAAACCGACGCGGCCATCAATCCCGGCAACTCCGGCGGCCCGCTGATGAACTGGCACGGCGAAGTCATCGGCATCAACACCATGATTCTCTCCAACGTTGGCCAGAATGCGGGGATCGGATTTGCCATCCCCATTAATACCGCGAAGGCCGTGCTCAACGATTTGATGACACTCGGCCGCGTGCGCCGTCCGGCGCTGGGTGTGCGCACCATTCCAATCAGCCCCGAACTGGCGGATGAGATCGGATTGCCGGTCGATCATGGGTTGCTGATTGTGCAGGTCACTCCCGGCGGTTCTGCCGACCTTGCGGGACTGCGAGGGGGCACCGAGCGGGCCTACCTTGGCAACATTCCGATCATGCTAGGTGGCGATTTAATCGTAGCCATTGATGACCAGAAAGTTGATGACGAGCAAGACCTTACGCAGGTGATGAACAATCACCGCGCAGGAGACACGGTCAAGATCACGATTTACCGGAATAAAAAAAGGATGGACGTAAACGTTTCGTTGGGTGAAGCGCGTCAGCAAGTCTGAGGAAAGCAGGGGCCTTTGACCAGTGACCGGTGATTAACGCTGACTGCCAATCGCTGGCCCCTAACCCCTCATTTTCAGAATTCGTAACGCATCGACAGCGTTGCCAAATTGCTCTGGAAGTCGCGGACCAGCAGCGGCGCCGGCAGAAACTTCTCGTTATAGTCGTAATATCCCCAGGCAGTTCTCCACGTCAGTCCCCTGGCCAGATTCACATCCATCGCAGCCGACGGCTTGTGATAGTTGAAGCCGAGTGAAGTCAGGATCGTGGGATCGGAAAGGGTGGGTGAAAAGCCGCTCATGCTGGTCAGGTTGTATCCCAGATTGAGAGTGACCCGAGGCTGGGGTTTGAACATGAAATTGGTGTAGCCGAAGTGGACTTTGTTGGTGTAGAGCGAAATTGCCGAGAAGTATGGCGATCCTGCACTGCAGGAAGTGGAGTTTACCGGCGGCGTGGAGGCGAGAATGTAGCAGATATTGGTGGTCGAAAAGACGTCGTCGTAGTTGTATCCAAACTCGAAGCCGAACCGCGGGCGGGGGTTAAGGCTGGTCGCGAACCCGTAATTGCGGTTGTGCTCGCGGTGCAGGATCTCTGGCACGTTGTCGCGGCTCTCCAGCACATTGACCGTCCCAGAGATGTCGAACCATGACTTCGGTTTGTAGCTTGCCCGCCCCTTATAGTGCTGCAGGTTGCGCGGCGAGATGCGGGTGGGTGCGTTGTCGGCCGAGAACAATTCCAGATCGAAGGTTGTGCGGAGGTTGTCGGTCGGCCGCGCCACGACGCCCGCTAGCAGGGAATGGGCGTGCACAGCAATCGTTTCTGCGCCATCGGAGGTCGCGGTGGTGTAGCAAACGCCATCCACCAGGGTGACGGTGGCGCACGGCCCGCGGTTCGCCAGCGAGGGATAGTAAGTCAGGCTCTGGAAATCGTAGAAGTTGTTGTTCAGTTCGCGGGTCTCGTAGCGGTAGCCGAGGTGCCCGGTGATGCGGCGGGTGAAGTCGTATTGCAACTCAAAGGTGTTGAGCTTGGAGTTGTGGCGGAGAAAATCGTAGCGTTGGTCCTGAGTGATGTCGGCGCCCGAACTGGCGCTGTGCTGCGGGCAGGTGGCGGCCGTGAATGGCGGTGGGCATGTCGCCAGATCGAATAAGTTCGGCGTACTGAGCAAGGTTGCGCCAAAGAGGTTGCCGCTCAGCAGGTTCCAGGTACCGGGAATGCGGAAATTGGAGAACCGGAAGCCGTCGACCAGGCGGAATTTGTCGGTGACATGCACCGTGACGCCCAAGTCTGCGTTCGCCGCAATTCGCCGCGAACTTGAGGGACCACTGACCGCCCCCGCCCGCTCCCGCGTGCGCGTTGCCAGCCCCACGAACTCTTCATACCAATTGGACACGTTGCTGCCGGAGGCGCTGTAGGAAGCGCGCGCAGTAAGGTCCACCTTCGGGATGTAGCGTGACTGCAAACTCAACTGCTCGGTGGGATACGAGACGCGCACCGGCGCCCACCGGTTGTATGACTGAAAGCCATTGCAGGCCGGATTCATGGTCGGGGGCGTGGTGGTTGCATCCAGCACCGGCGCAGCGCACGGCTGGTTGGCCAGCGGGTTGTAACTGATGCCCATGTCGACCGGGGAACCCCCAACTTGGAACAGCAGGTTCTGGTCGGTCCAGCTGCTATCGCCTTTGTAATACTGAAGAAACTGATCGTAACTGATGCTGGTACGGGGAAGAACCTTGAAGTCAATGCCGAACTGGTAACCGTCGAGCAGAGTCCGGGTATTCTGCAGCAGTATCGTGTCGGTGCCCTGGTGCACGGTGCTGAAAGCCGGCCCTTCCATGTTGTTTCGCGTAAAGCCCAGCCGTACGCGCACCGGCGATTGCGGTGCCAGCGTAAGGTTGTAGTCGTACATACGGCGCACGGTCGCAAATGCGTGGGGCGAATCGTTGACCTGGACGTAAGCGTTGGCCGGATTCAGGGGATTGGCCAGAGCGTTGTAGTCGAAATAATTGTGGTCCCGCCGGAAGGTCCCGCTGAAGTCGTACCATTTGTTTTTCGACATGCGCAGGCGAGAGGCGTTTTCCGGATCGCCGCCCCACCCGAAACTGGAGAGAAACAAAGTATCGAACAGTCCGCCCTCATGGTTGAGGGAGCGGACGTTGAGCGTCTCGTCGAGCAAGCGCAGCCCTTGGCGCTGGTTGACGAAGGTGTCGTAAACCGCCTGACTGCCGTGGGTATTAACAAAACGGTAACCGAACTCGAACGATCCCTGATAGTGGTAGTTTCCATTGTCGACGCCTTCGACGGCTTGCTGGGCGAAAGCTCCCCCGAACAGAACCGGCAACAGCGCCAGCACCGCCAGCCAGGGGTTCCCTGAAGCGAGGCGGAGACTGCTCGGGCTTTCCTGCTTGCTGCTCATATCCGAAAAGTTCTTCATCTCTGCTCCTATTTCAGGAAAAACGCGTCAAAATTTGAACCATGAATTGTGGGGTGGCACAGAGTGCACGCTGAGTATTTCTGGCTCTGGTTATGGAAACTGGGAACCGCCGGCGTGCCCGAGTCCTGCGCCAGGGTGTGACATTCCATGCACAGCAGGTTGATCTGGGCGCGCTTCAACAGCCGTGGATTAGTTGAGCCATGGGGCGAGTGGCAGGCCTGGCAGCCTTCCGTCTTCACGGGTGCGTGCTCGAAGGTAAACGGCCCGGCCTTGTCGGCGTGACACTTGAAGCAGACCTGGTCTTGCGCTGCCGTGGAGCGCAGTTGCTTGCTCAAGAAGCCGCCATGCTGGTTGTGGCAGTCGGTGCATTGCACCAGGCCCTGCTCGACGCGATGGCGGAACGGCCGGGCGAAATCCTGCTTGGTCTCGGTATGGCAACTGAAGCAAAGCTCCGGTTGCCGCTGGGCCAGCAGGGATTGCGGTTCCCGGGCATGGTGGGCCGAGTGGCACGCGACGCAGCCCACGCTGTTGACGTTGTGCTCGGAGCGCTCGAAGTTGGAGTGCTCCTCGCCATACTCATGGCAGGACAGGCAGCGCTTGCTGGTCTCCTCCGCCGGCGCGCCGGCGAAGGTGAATATCTTCGTCTTGTCGCCGCCGCTTTCCAAGTGAGCCCGTCCCGGACCGTGGCAAGCTTCGCAACCCTCCGCTCCGCCTTCATGGCGCTTCAGGGTTGTCTTCCAGTGCGGCGTCGCTTCGAACTTCTTGTAGATCTCTTCATGGCAGGTCTTGCAGGTGTCAGACCCGAGGTAGGACGTGCCCTCAACCGCTGGCACATTGCCGCGTCCTTCTTTTTCGTTGTCTGCCCGGGCTACGTTGCCGACCAGCAGAGCGGCAGCCATCAGTAGCCACGCTGCGAACTGAATTCTTTCCCGTGTTCTCATAAGGACTGCTCCTCCCGCATTCTTTGGAGCCATGTGTCGCCCTCGGGCGTGCACTAAGCGGATTATCGATAGCAGCAAGCAGAGAGCTTGTGATGAACGTCACAACGCGGGGTAACGAATGGACATACCGCGTCCCAATCTGGGAGCGGCGATCGCATGGCGCGAATCGTTTGCTCTCACACCGCGTCTGCGCTAAGCTGTTCCCCTGCCTATGACCGCCGTCCTTTAATTCCGCAAGCTGCAGCGTTGAGCGACACGCGCGGAGAGGTGTGCGCGGCGCTCCTGCCTGGTGCGGTTCCTACACAGAAAGGATTCTCCAATGCAATTCGTGGACAAGGCACTCGCTCGCCGGCTGGAGTCGTGCGAGGAGATGCCGCAGGTGCTGTACGCGCGGATTTTTCAGAAGACGCGACCAGAAGTCGGCGCCGCAGAGGAAGAGATTTGTGGCGGTCACATGGTGTTCGCGGGGCTGGGATCGCCGATCGGGCGGGCCACTGGCGTGGGGCTTGACCGCCCGTTTACGGCAGACGACCTGGACCGCATCGAGCAGTTTTATCGTGCTCGGAAAGCGCCGTCACAGGTCGATCTGACTCCGATGCACGACGCGGCGGTCTTCGAGCTGTTCAAGGAACGAGGCTACGCGATCGCGGAACTGAACAACGTGTTGTACCGCAAACTGGACGCGAATGAGAAATTTCCTGCGCCTCCGGCAGCCTGCAACATTCGGCGCAGTCCTCCCGAGGAAGCCGAAGTCACCGGTACCATTGTCGAAAGCGCGTTCTTTCCCGACGGTGCGCCGGAGGCGTTTCGCGGCTTGATGGCGCCCCTCTACCAGATGGAAAGTGCACTCGCCTTCGTTGCCACGGTCGAGAACAAACCGGTTGCGTGCGGGACCGGACTCGTCATCGCCGACCATAAAGTATTCGCCTTGTGTGGAGCAGGTACGCTGGCCGAGTATCGTGGACGCGGCCTGCAAACGGCGCTGCTATGCGCTCGCATGGCGGCGGCGCTCGAAGCCGGATGCGAGTACGCCGTCGTAGTCACCCAAGGCGGCACGGCTTCGCAGCGCAATGTCGAGCGCCTCGGCTTCCGGGTCGCGTACAGCAAGGTGACGGTCATCAAGCAGCTGGATTCGTAGGGGCGAGGCGGTTAGCGCCGCCGTCTCCTCGACTTCGGTCACTGCAGAATCCCAAGGGCTACGGGCCTGCGGACCCGTGAAACCCGTGGGATTGGTATGCCATAGTAAAGAGAATGACCATGGACACTTACACCCTGCAAGGGAAGCACATCCGCCTCGAACCTCTGGGGCATCAGCATCGGGATGGTCTGGTCGCCGCCGCGGGTGGTGATCGCGATCTGTATCGCTGGAGCCCGGTCCCACAGGGCGAGGCTGAAGCGAGGGCCTACATCAATACCGCGTTGGTCTGGAGAGAAGCGGGCACTGCTGTGCCTTTCGCGATTGTGCGCATCGAAGACGGCGCCGTAATCGGTTCTACGCGCTTCTGGAACATCGAGCGCTGGGCATGGCCCGAGGGACATCCCATGCAGGGGCGCGACGTTCCCGACGCGTGCGAGATTGGCTACACCTGGTTGTCGCATTCCGCAGTTCGCACCGCAGCGAACACCGAAGCCAAACTAGTCATGCTGAAGCATGCATTCGAGGTCTGGAAGGTGTTGCGCGTGTGCTTTCATACCGACGCGCGAAACCAACGCTCCCGTGCAGCCTTGGAAAGGATCGGCGGGAAGTTCGAAGGAATTCTGCGCGCTCACCGGATGGCCGCAGACTTCATCCCGCGCGACTCGCTAAGATTCTCGATCATCGCGGCGGAGTGGCCAGGCGTGAAGAAAAAGCTGCTGCAATTGTTGGAGCGGTAAGTTCCGGCTGCCAACAAAGCAGCGATCTTTAACCTCTGCCCCCACCTCAGCCCTGACCCTACCGCAATCAGGCGGAGGTTTCCGCGAAGAAACTTTCAATTTCATGAAGTTCCTCGCTGCTAAGACGCAAGTCTCCGGCACGCATCACGCCTTGTGCCTGGCGCGAGTTGCGCGCTCCCACAATCGCGCCGGTTACGGCAGGATTCTGTAGCGTCCATGCCACCGCGACTTCGCCCGCAGAGCGGCCGTGCCGCCTGGCGATCTGCTTCAGACGCTCGACTAATTCAAGATTGCGCGACAGGTTCGGCTCGTTGAAGTCGGGGTGGGACTTTCGCCAATCGTCGTTGGGCATCTGGGCAATGCGCTCGGGTGTCATTGCGCCTGTCAGCAGGCCCGAAGCCATCGGCGAGTACACAATTATGCCGATGCCCTCGCGCCGGCAATAGGGAAGGATTTCGTCTTCCACCTCCCGATTAAGCAGCGAGTACGGCGGTTGCAGCGAAGTGACGGAGGCGATGGCACGCGCCCGCCGCATTTGCGGTACGCTAAAGTTTGATACGCCGATCCAGCGCACCTTGCCTTCTCGCTTCAACTCCGCCAGCGTTCCCCAGCCTTCTTCAAGCACGGGCGAATCGGGATCGGGCGGCCAATGAATCTGGTAAAGATCGATGGCCTCGACGCCCAGGCGGCGCAGGCTGTCTTCCACCTCACCCCGAATCGACTCCGACTTCAAAACTTTCTGTACTTGACCTTTCGAATCCCAGCGCAGGCCGCATTTGGTAAAAATATAAGGCCGGGGTCCAGACCAACTTTTAAGGGCGCGCGCGACGACTTTTTCCGAGTGTCCAAGGCCGTAAACTGCTGCAGTATCAATCCAGTTGACACCGAGTTCGAGTGCACGGTGAATTGCCGCGATCGAATCGTTGTCGTCTTGCGATCCCCATGCAAATTGCCAGCCCGAGCCGCCAATGGCCCAGGCTCCGTAACCGACAGGGGTAATATTCAGATCTGAGTTGCCAAGAGTGCGAGTCTGCATTTCAATCTCCTTGCAAATTTGGATTCAGCGAAGAATGAATGGATTCAGTTCAATGGGCCCGAATTTTCCACAACCAGCAGTCAGACAAGGCGACGAGTAGACGAACCGAAGTCCCGCTTGTCCGCAAAATTTGACTCTGCCCGCTGCGCTCGGCTAGCCTCAATAGATTCTGGCGTCCGGTTTCCACAACCCGAGCATG